>Ga0210389_10002221_pt1 | contig 15383 bp, 14 predicted proteins | sample IncBWH28OmetaG_FD_160127 | JGI IMG/M metagenome (GOLD analysis project Ga0210389, IMG submission 160127) | Forest soil microbial communities from Barre Woods Harvard Forest LTER site, Petersham, Massachusetts, United States - Inc-BW-H-28-O ...
AACGCGGCCCCGTGCCCCCACTTATTGCCGGTGTCCCGAAGCTCCGACGCGAACGACTGCTCGGCCCGCGACAGCTTGTCCTTGAACACCCGCCACTCATCGGTCAGCACCGTCAGCAGGAACCGCGGATCGTCCTTGGAGTTGGCGAAGTTCGTCCCGCGCCGCGCGTTGTTCCGCGCGTCGAGCAGTTCCACCCAGTCTCGCCCGGCCGGCACCTGCGCGGCCATCACCGCGTCCACGAACGGCCGCAGCCCCGCGCCGAGGAGCTGCTGCGAAAGGCCAACATCGTTTCGCTGCCCGAGCAAGACGGTGAATGGGGCGAGTTGCTGCTGACTGGCTCACAGCCGGAAAGCGGCTCGAGGTGGACCGACGACGGCGACATCCGGCCGCGCCGCGAACTCAAGCATCGCGCCAAGACCGAAACCCGTTCGGTGCCGATCCATCCCGACCTGGTGAAGCTGCTGCGCGAGCACATCGCCGAGTTCGGCTATGGCCCCGGCGGGCGGATCTTCAGCCTGCCCCGTGGCGGCACGGTCACGAACTCCGCCTACCTGGTCATCTTCCATCTAGCGCGCTCGGCCGCGTTCACCGAGGCCGAGGCGGAATCCCTGGCCGCTCGTCGGCCATACGACCTGCGGCACGCTTGTGTGTCGACCTGGCTCAACGCGACGGGAGACCCGCCCCAGGTCGCCGAGTGGGCGGGCCACAGCGTGAACGTGCTGATGCAGGTCTGTGCCAAGTGCATCTCCGGACGCCAGGAGGCGAACAAGCGCCGGATCTTCGACGCCACCAGGCCGCTCAAGGCTCCCGACCCGCCCGATCCCACCGATTCCGGGGCATAAGCCGCCCAACTCCCCAGGGCACGGATAGGGCACGGACACCTGCATCCGGCCGACGCAGCCCGCATACAACCGCACAAGACAAAACGCCCCGCTGACCACGTATGCACTGGTCAGCGGGGCGTTTTCGCTGGTGTGGCAGGTGTTGGGTTCGAACCAACGTAGGCTGAGCCGACGGTTTTACAGACCGCTCCCTTTGGCCACTCGGGCAACCTGCCTAGCGCCGCCTCATCAGGGCAGCAGAGAAAAATATAGCGGACAATGCGACTGCTTGCGACGTGGGGCCCGTGCGCGCTCCCGAAGATGCGCAGTCGAGATCCACCGTAGCGTCCGATGTGACGATCGCCAGCCTACCCGTCTACGCTGTGATCCATGCCTAGCGAGTCCAGCTTCGACATCGTGTCAAAGATCGACCGGCAGGAAGCCGACAACGCGCTTAACCAGGCCGCCAAGGAGATCAGCACCCGCTTCGACTTCCGGGGTGTGGGCGCGTCCATCGCCTGGTCCGGCGAGAACGGCGTTGAGATCCGCGCCAACAGCGAAGAGCGCGCCAGTGCGGTCCTCGACGTGTTCAAGGAGAAGCTTGTCAAGCGCGGGGTCTCCCTCAAGCACCTCGACCCGGCGGATCCGAAGGTGTCTGGCAAGGAGTACCGGATCGCGGTCGCGCTGAAGGAGGGCATCTCCCAGGACAACGCCAAGAAGGTGTCCAAGATCATCAGGGACGAGGGGCCTAAGGGCGTCAAGGCCCTGGTGCAGGGTGAGGAACTGCGGGTCTCCTCGAAGAGCAAGAACGACCTGCAGTCCGTGATCAGCCTGCTCAAGTCAAAGGACTTCGACTTCGCCGTGCAGTTCACGAACTACCGCTGAAACGGACGAGGTGCAGGCCATCTAGCTGCGCACTCTCCTTGCTGCCGGTGACACACACTAGCTACTGTGTGATATCGATCTCACTGGCGTCGAAGTCGAGGGCGGCTATCTCACCACGGCAATGGCGTGGTCCCGTTCCCACGTCACGGTGACGTCGGGCGGGCAGAGCGGGCGATGCTCTCCAGCTTGTCGTAGTGCTGTTTCCAGGCGGCGGCATCGACTTCTGGCGGCATGTTGCTGACGCCCTCGCGCAGGCCGGCAGCACCGTCGATGGTTTCCCTGATGATGTCCGCATGCCCGGCGTGCCGCGCGGTTTCCTGGATCGTGTGTACGAGCAGGGTGTGCAGCGTCGGGTGCTTACGCTCTGCTGGCCACCACGGCACGGTGCCGCGTGCATCCAGTGGCAACTCCTGGATCGTGGCGTCTGAGTGCGCCCATACCCGCCGGTAGAAGTCCGTCACCTGCTCGCGCGACTCGGCCTCGGTGGCATACATGTCACCGCCCAGCTCAGCGTCGTCGTCCTCGTGCCAGTCCAGGTCGTCCTGGCCCGGGAACGGCCGGTCAAACACCCGGCCGAAGTACTCGCGATCGACTTCCGCGCAGTGCTTGACCAGTCCAAGCAGGTTGGTGCCGGTTGGCGTCATCGGCCGCCGGATGTCGTAATCGGAGAGCCCTTCAAGTTTCCAGAGCAGGACCCCGCGCGCGTTCTGCAGGTACCGATGCAACGTCTGCTTTTCATCAGCCTCTGTCATGATCAAGAGTCTTGCGCCGGGCGCAGCAGCTGTCGATCGGATTCGCCGAACTCCGATCGTGGACCCCGGTCGTATGGCTCGTAACCCAGCGATGACCAGGACCCCTGTCCGCGCCGTTCACGAACTACCGGTAGCCGGACAGGGCCTCAAGGCGGCGGACCCGCTCGCTGGTCGGCGGGTGGGTGCTCAGCAGCCCCCCGAGCCCGTCGGACGGGAACGGGTGGGCGATCATCAGGTGACTTGCGGCGGCCAGGGTGCTGCGCGGCCGCAGCGGCTGCGCGGTGGCGGCAGTGTCGATCTTGCGCAGGGCGCTGGCCAGGGCCATGGGGTCGCCGGTCAGCAGGGCGCCGTCCATGTCCGCGCCGTACTCACGGCCGGACGGGGCGGTGATGTGCAGCAGCACCGCGATCAGCGGGCAGGAAGCGACGAGCGAGGCAAGCCCCGCGGACCACGAGGAGACCGCGACGTCCCTGCGGGCGACGTGCGCGAGCTCGTGTGCGAGCACGGCGCGCAGTTCCGTCAAGGACAGCAGCCGCAGCAGTCCTTCCGTGCAGCACACGGCCGCCGACCTGGCGCTGTACCCGACGGTGAGGATGTTCGGCTGCGCCGCCGGGGACACGAACAGGCGGGGCACCGGCAGGTGCGCGGAAAAGGCCAGATCCCTGACGATCCGGTACAGGTCGGGGCGCTCCACTTCGCTGACCGGACGAGCGCGGAGGGCAGCAAGCACCGCTCGTTCCGAGTGAAAGTAGATGATCCAGCCGAGGGCGACGAGCAGCGCGGTGACGGCCGCGGCGCCCGCGAGTCCCAGCCAGAGCGAGGCAACCGACAGCAGCACCGCACACAGCACGACAGCGAACAACGCCGTGCGCAGCCTGTAGTAGCGCATCGTGACCCCTCCCGACATGACACTAGCGTCACCGCACCCGACCTCGTGCAGGCGGCCGCACAGCTGGCAGGACATCCTGTTAAACGGCTCAGCAGGTCTAGGAGTTGCCGCACGTCACAGTGCCAATGACTCGGCGGCCGGGTAACCATAGCTCTACACTTGAACGGCCGGTAGCAATGTGAATGTTGCATAATATGTGCCGAGGTGTGGCTAATCACACGGCAGAGAGGCACCCAGGTCCGCGTAAAATTTACGTGTCCTGAACTCACGCCCCCGGCCGTAGGGGTGGTGCTAGCAAGGGCGTCGGCCTGGCGTGCGGAGGAGGCTTTGCGCTGTGACCAAACAGGTCCAGGAGCTTGACCACGTAGTCATCCGGTTCGCGGGAGACTCCGGTGACGGCATGCAACTCACCGGTGACAGATTCACCCAGGAGACGGCGGTCTTCGGGAACGACCTGTCAACGCTCCCCAATTTCCCCGCTGAGATCCGCGCCCCCGCAGGGACGCTGCCCGGCGTCAGCAGCTTCCAGTTGCACTTCGCCGACCATGACATCCTGACGCCCGGCGACGCGCCGGACGTCCTGGTCGCCATGAACCCGGCAGCGCTCAAGGCCAACCTCAAAGACCTGACGCGCGGCGGAGAGCTCATCGTCAACACCGACGAGTTCACCAAGCGGAACCTGACCAGGGTCGGCTACGCCAGCAACCCGCTTGAAGACGGCTCCCTCGACGGCTTCACGTTGCACCCGGTGCCGCTGACCTCGCTGACCGTCAAGGCACTCGAAGACCTGAGCCTCAGCCGCAAGGACGCCGAGCGGGCGAAGAACATGTTCGCGCTCGGGCTGCTGTCCTGGCTTTACGGGCGTCCCGCCGAGGGCACGCTGAGCTTCCTCGAGGCCAAGTTCGGCAAGAAGCCGGAGATCTACAAGGCGAATGTGACCGCCTTCCAGGCCGGCTGGAACTACGGCGAGACCACCGAGGACTTCTCGGTCCGCTACGAGGTCAAGCCGGCCACGATCGCCGCTGGCCGCTACCGGAACATCACCGGCAACCTCGCTCTCGCCTATGGGCTGATCGCGGCGGGGCAGCTCTCGAAGCTGCCGCTGTTCCTCGGCTCGTACCCGATCACCCCGGCCTCCGACATCCTGCACGAACTGTCCAAGCACAAGAAGTTCGGTGTGCGGACGTTCCAGGCCGAGGACGAGATCAGCGCCGCCAGCTCCGCGCTCGGCGCGGCGTTCGGCGGGTCGCTCGCGGTGACTACCACGTCCGGCCCCGGCATGCTGCTGAAGGCGGAGACCATCAACCTCGCCGTCTCCGTGGAGCTCCCGCTGGTCGTCGTCGACGTGCAGCGCGCCGGACCCTCGACCGGCATGCCGACCAAGACCGAGCAGACCGACCTGCTGATGGCCCTGTACGGCAGGAACGGCGAGTCGCCGGTGCCGATCGTCGCCGCACAGAGCCCGTCGGACTGCTTTTTCGCGGCGATCGAGGCGGCACGGATCGCGGTCACCTACCGGACGCCGGTCATCCTGCTGTCAGACGGGTACCTGGGTAACGGCTCGGAGCCGTGGCGGATACCCGACATTTCCGACTTGCCAGACCTGTCAGCCGAGTTCGCCTTCGCCACCTCAGCCGACAAGCCGGAAGATGGCAGCGACTTCCAGCCGTTCGTCCGCGACCCGCGGACCCTCGCCCGCCCGTGGGCGATCCCTGGCACGCCAGGACTCGAGCACCGCATCGGCGGCATCGAGAAGGCGGACGGCTCGGGGAACATCTCCTACGACCCGGACAACCACGACCTGATGGTCCGCACCCGTGCGGCCAAGATCGAGGGCATCGCCAACTCGATCCCGCCGATTGAGGTCGACGACCCGTCAGGCCAGGCAAAGCTGCTCGTCCTCGGCTGGGGTTCCACCTACGGCTCGATCGGTGCCGCGGTCCGCCGTGCCCGCCGCGCGGGTCACAACGTCGCGCAGGCGCACCTGCGGCACATGAACCCGTTCCCCGCAAACCTGGGCGAGGTACTGCGCCGGTACGACAAGGTGCTCGTTCCCGAGATCAACCTGGGGCAGCTCGCCCTGCTGCTGCGCGGCAAGTTCCTAGTCGACGTGATCTCCTACAACCGCGTGCGCGGCTTGCCGTTCCGCGCGGCCGAGCTCGCCGAGGCGATCGAGGAAGTGCTTTCCCATGAGTGAGAACGAAGAGATTATCCCGAACGACAGCGGCCGGCTTCGGTCGCTCACCCTCGTTCCGCACAAGTCTGGCCTGGCAGCGAAGGACTTCAAGTCCGACCAGGAAGTCCGCTGGTGCCCGGGGTGCGGCGACTATGCCATCCTCGCCGCGTTCCAGGCGTTCCTCCCCGAGCTTGAGGTGCCGAGGGAGAACGTAGTGGTGATCTCCGGCATCGGCTGCTCCTCGCGGCTGCCGTACTACGTGTCGTCCTACGGCATGCACTCGATCCACGGCCGGGCGCCGGCGATCGCCTCCGGCCTGGCGTCCTCCCGGCAGGACCTGTCGGTCTGGGTGATCACCGGGGACGGGGACGCGCTGTCCATCGGCGGCAACCACCTGATCCACGCGCTGCGCCGGAACGTGAACATCAAGATCATGCTGTTCAACAACCGGATCTACGGGCTGACCAAGGGCCAGTACTCGCCGACCTCTGAGCAGGGCAAGATCACCAAGTCGACCCCGTATGGGTCGCTTGATCACCCGTTCAACCCGGTGTCGCTGGCGCTTGGCGCGGAGGCGTCGTTCGTGGCCCGGTCGGTGGACTCCGACCGTAAGCACCTTCAGTCGGTGCTGCGCGCGGCGGCCGACCACAAGGGCTCCGCGTTCATCGAGATCTTCCAGAACTGCCCGATCTTCAACGACGACGCGTTCGCACCGGTTAAGGAGGCGAACGCACCCGGCCTGATGCGCCTGGTGCACGGTGAGCAGGTCCGCTTCGGTCCCGGCGGGTCGATGGGCCTGCGGTGGGCGAATGGCTCGATCGAGGTAGTCGAGGCGGCGTCGGTCCCCGAGTCGGACCTGATCGTCCACGATGCCAACAGGACCGACCCGTCGTACGCGTTCGCCTTGTCCCGGTTGGACGACTACGAGTTCAAGCACACGCCGATCGGCGTGTTCCGCTCGGTCGAGCGCGGGTCCTACGACGACGCGATGGCCGCCCAGATCGACAGCGCCCGCTCCAGCGGCGCGGGCGACCTGGCGAAGCTTCTCGCCGGCAACGACACCTGGGAAGTCGTCTAACTGGCACCCGCCAGCAGCAGCAGAGCGCCAGCCACTCATCGCGAGTGACTGGCGCTCTGCTCTTTCTGCGTCATCCCCGCTGGCAGCCGACGGATCTGACCTCTAGCTGGCCGCTGCGCATCAGGCCGATGCGTTGCGCCCGGCGGGCCACCGTCGAGTCGTGCGTCACCATGACCAGGGTCAGGCCGTGCTCGCTCCACATCCGCTCAAGGAGCGCCATGATGTCGTCGCGGGTGCCCTCGTCGAGATTGCCGGTGGGCTCGTCGGCCAGCAGCACGCCGGGGCGTTTGACCAGCGCCCTGGCGATGGCCACACGCTGCTGCTGGCCGCCGGACAGCTCGGAAGGCAGGTGACTGGTGCGTTCGCCCAGCCCGACCTCGGCAAGCGCCTCCCTGGCCCGCTCCCGCCGCTCCGCCGGGGCCACGCCGAGCGGGAACCAGGGCGGTCTCCACGTTCTCCTGGGCGGACAGCGTGGGGATCAGGTGCACGGAGACGGTGTGCGCCGCGGCGACCGCCGGGCGGGCGACCCGCCTGCCGCCGGGGCGCCCTGCTCGGGCCCGTCCCCGCCGTGGCGGTCAGTGGGGCGCGACCGCCTGCACAATGGCCGCCGCACCGTAGCCGATGCCCACCCCAACGACACCGCTGATTACACCGATGACCAGCGCCTCGCCATGATCTGGCGGATGATCCTGCCGCTGTTCCAGCCGATCGCCTTGAGCGTCCCGAACTCCCGGACCCGCCACGTCAGCGCGAACACGGTGAGGATGCTCGCCAGGAAGAACGCGGCCACGAGCACCGCGACCGCCAGCCACTTGCCAAGGGTGTTGGCAAGGGTGGACGCGCTGGATAGGGAGTCGCTCACCTCGTTTGCCAGGTCGCTCGATGTGGTGACGGTCGCCGTCGGCATGGCCTTAGAGATCTCGCTGTACACCGCGGCGATGTCGCTCGTACTGGCGGCCGAGACGTAGATGGTGTTGACCTCGCCCGGCATGTTCGCCAGGGACTGGGCGCGGGGCAGCGGGATGTAGGCATCGGCGTCGGTGACACTCTCCGCCGCCTGGACGATGCCGACCATGGTGAAGGACGTGCCGGCAGCGCTGATCTTCGACCCGACCTTCAGGTTCTCTGACTTGGCGTAGTTCGAGTCGACCATCGACTGCCGCATCCTTCGCCTCAGCTCACGGAGCAGGTAGGTAATGAGCATCGGGAGATTCCTCACGTTAGGGCCGGTCAGCCCGCTGATCCAGCTGCGGATCCACCGTGGGTGCCGCCGGACCCGCCGCAGGCCTGGACCGCCTGCTTGAAGGAGCTTGCGGCCGACCCGGTCGGCCGCGCGTGCGGGGTCGCACTGCTACCGCCGCCACCACCACCGCCAGCTCCCTGCGACGGGGTCACGCCGTGCTCCTCAAGGCACTTGGTGAAGGCGGATGTCTGCGACGAGCTGGAACTGGGACTAGTGCCCGCCGAACTGCCGCCACCGCAGCCGGCCACGGCAACAACTGAGGCCAGTGCGACCCCGCCAAAGATCGCAGGCCGGATGGCCCGTCGGCCTTGCTTGCTGCCCGGTAGGTCGAAGAGGCTGATCAAACGTTTCTCTCCCTGAGACTGTCCGCGGCAACACATACCGGGATCACCATGGCGGGATCCGCTGTCCCGTCACCTGTTAGTCAAGGGGGCGTGTCTTGCGATCTCGTTATGGTTGCCTCGCGGGTTCGTCAGCGGCCTGAGCCTCATCGCGGTCCGGCGGTCACCAGCGAGGCAACCGCAAACAAATCACAACCTCCGGTTGCCTGACCGGTCAGTCCTCTTAGGTTGCCAGTGGCAGGCGGACGAAGAAAGTGGCCCCGTGACCCGGTGCCGTGTCCACGCCGATCTGCCCGCCGTGCGCGGCCGTCAGCGATGCCGCGATCGCCAGCCCGAGCCCGGTACCGCCACCGGCCCGCCCCCGGTCACCGTCTGTGCGGTAGAAGCGCTCGAACACCCGCGCCGCCTGGTCTCGTGTCAGGCCGGGCCCGGTGTCGGCGACGGACAGTCCGCCGCTCTCCGCCGCCCCTGTCACGGTGACCGTCACTCGTGACCCGTCGGGGGTGTGCTTGACGGCGTTGCTCAGCAGGTTGTCGATGACCTGGCGCAGCCGCTCGTCATCAGCTAGCACGATGACCGGCTCGGGGGCCACCAGCGTGACCCATCGGTCCGGGTACACCATGCGGGCGGCCTGGACGGCTTCGGCGGCGATGCTCGCCAGGTCCGTGGGCCTGCGCGCGAGCGGCCGTCCGACGTCGAGCCTGGCCAGCAGGAGCAGGTCTTCGACGAGCCGCCCCATCCGCCCGGATTCGCGGGCGATCAGACCCATGAGGCGCAGCAACTCCTCCCGGCTCGCCGCCGTGCCCTGCTGCAGGCCATATTCCGCGAGGCCCTGGACCGATGTCAGCGGCGTGCGCAGCTCGTGGCTGGCATCCGCGGCGAACTGCCGCATGCGCTCTTCTGACCGGACGGCACGTGTCTCTCCCTCGGCGCGCGCCTGGTAGGCGGCCTCGATGGTGGACAGCATCGTGTCGAGCGCGGTGGCGAGCCGGCCCACCTCGGTGTTCCCCGTCGGGTGATCGATGCGCCGAGAGAGGTCACCGCGCGCGATCGCGGCTGCGGTCGACTCGATCCGCGCCAGCGGCAAGAGGCTGGCGCGGACCAGCGGCAGGCCGACCAGCGCGAGCAGCACGACCGCGACACCGCCGGCGATCGCGTCGGCCGCCTCAAGCCTGGTCACAGTGCTGTTGAGGTCATCAAGGCTGTAGGCGGTGACAAGGTACTGCCCGCCGCTGAACGGCTGGACAAGCACCCGCCAGGAATCGCCAGGCGAGTGGGCGGCCGTGGTAAACGGTGTGCTGGTGTCGTGCAGCTGGGCTGGGGTGAGCGCCGGCCCATCGCCATCTTGCTGCGGTCCGGTCGCTGTCTGCACCTTGCCGTTAGTGCCGACTATCTCAACGAGGTACTGCGTGGGCAGCGTCTGCTGTTCGTTCTGCCGCAGCGGCGCGTCCGGCTTCGACATGATTTGGCTGGCGACCGAGGCGAAGCTGCGCAGCTGGACGTCGGACCGGTACAGCAGGTAGCTGCGGAGCAGCGTCACCCCGAGGAACCCTGTCACCAGGGACGTCAGCACCACGAGGAGCGCCGCGGCGGCCATCACCCGGACGCGGAGCGAGGCCGCCCGCCGCACGGCAATCAGCCGGCGCACTGGGCGCGGCCGTTGCGGTCGGCTCACGGCGGCGGTATCCGCAGCACGTACCCCACCCCTCGGATGGTGTGGATGAGCCGCGGTTCCCCCTGGTCGACCTTGCGCCGCAGGTGGCTAATGCACGGCTCAACCACGTTGCCCTCGCCGCTGGCGTTGTACTCCCACACATGGTCGAGGATCTGGTTCTTGCTGACCACGCGCCCCGCGTTGACCATCAGAAACCGGAGCAGGCGGTACTCCGTCGGCGTCAGCGCCACGGTCTCATCGCCGCGCCTCACCTCGTGCAGGTCCTCGTCAAGCTCAAGGTCGGCGACCTGGAGTCGGGAGCCCGCAGCCTGTGTGGTGCGTTTCAGCACCGCCTTGATGCGGGCGAGCACCTCAGCCAGGCTGAAGGGCTTGGTGATGTAGTCGTCGGCACCGGTCTCGAAACCGGCGAGCCGGTCTTGGACCTCGTCCCGCGCGGTCAGGAAGATGACCGGGACCTCGCGACCGCCGGCCGAGCGCATCCGGCGCGCTACCTCGAACCCATTGCCGTCCGGCATCATCACGTCGAGCAGCACGAGGTCCGGGCGCGCCGACATGCTGGCGCGCAGCGCCTCGGCGCCGCTTCCAGCGCCGGTCACCTCGTACCCGGCGAACCGCAGGGACCCGCACAGCAGCTCCCTGATGGTGTCCTCATCGTCCACGACAAGCAACCGCGGCGCAGGCGTCTCTTTGTCAGCTCGCATACTCGTTTAGCGTGCTTGCCGAACCTTACGGTCAGCTGACCAGCATCTGCAAGCGAACTCTGGGGTCCGCTCAGTGCACCGTGCCCTAAACACCGTGCCCTGACCGTCATACCCCGCCCTAAGATCCGGCCCTGCCGCCCGCGAGCAAGCCAGCGATCGTCTCGGCCACGTCCCTGCCGTCTGGCGTGCCCGGCCGCAGCTTCCCCGTGTCAGCTGGATCGCGAGAGAAGACGTGCAGCTGACCGTCACTTCGTGCCAGTACCAGGTCGGTGCTGGCACCGGCGATCTCGGCCGAGGCTTCCGTGGTGTACCTGGTGACGGTAACCAGCGCGGAACGCTCAGCTGACGCGAGTACCGCATCGGCGTCCTGCCGGGCGTCCTGGTCAGCCTCCCGCCCCCTGGGCAGCCACGCGGCGAGCAGTTTCAGTGCCTCGCCCAGCTTGCGCAGGCTGATCTCGTGGACGCCGAGGGCATCGATGCGGACCATCATGGCGATCCGCTCCGGCTGCGGGAGCAGCAGAATCCGCCACGGCTCGCCTGGCTGAGTCCCGGTTGCCCGGGCGTCAAGGACCATCCGGGCCCGCTGCTGAAACGCTACTGCGATGCCCAGGTCCCCGCGTACTTCCACCTGCTCTGCCGTAGACCCGGCCACCAGGAGCTTCCGCGCCGCCAGCGAGCGGACGGCCTCGGCGAGCACCTCGTCCGACGAGCGGGCGGAGAGGAAATCCACGATCGCGTCCACTGCGGTGAGCTCCGCGACCGTGTACGCGCCGAGTTCCACCGCCCCGGTGTTGACCAGGTTCACGATGGCCGGGACCAGGCCCTCCGCCACGGATGCCTCAGGCTGAGACGAGACCGACGGCACTGGCGGCCGGCCATCACGGCCATCGCCGCTCACAACGGCCTCCGCTCTGGCTGCGGTGCTTCCCCCGACGGCACCCGCGTGAGCGGGGGCGCAGGCGGCGGCCGCAGGATCGCCGCGGCGACCCGGGACGGGGTCTCAGTTACCCAAATCTCGGAGCTGCCGAACATGCCGCGTCCGGCCCGGCCCGTCAGTGACCGGCCGAGTTCCCGTGACGGGTCCGTCCGCTCCGGCGGCGCGAACCGCCGAGCCAGGTCCCCCGACACCGCCGTCACGTCATCGTCCGTCTCGATCCGGCGCAGTGCCGACGCCAGCGAGGCGGCAACCGGTGGGGCCAGCTGGGTCGGCACCGCTAGGTCGGGCGACAGGTAGATCGGACGTCGCTCGGTCGACCGAGACAACCCCCAGGGGCCAACGTTGCTGTGCGTCACCCGGTAGGTGACATAGTCCATGAGGTGGCGGACGTCATCAAAGGTCGGCAGCCTGCGCTGCCCGAACGCGGCCGGGGTCTTCTCTAGCTGCACCCAGGTGCCTTGCGCCGTTCGCCCATGCAGCTTTTCCCTGACCACCAGGCCGCGCATCCCGATATCCGGATATACCTTCTTATCGATGTCGCGATGGTGACTAGACAGGCGCTGATGACTGACCCGGGGGAAGCGCCAGTTCGCGTACAGGTCAGGGTCGTCAACGATGACATGGCCGCCGCACAGCACGTCGCGCAGCTGCGGCACCTGCAGGCCGTGCCGCTCCAGGTCCGAGATGATCTCGGCTTCCTGCGGGCTCAGGTCCCGGGCCGCGGCCAGCAGCCCCTTCCGGTAGTCGCCGTCCTTGGCCGTGATCTCGATCATCAGCCGGACCCTGGTCCGCATCCGCGCGGTCCGCCGGGCCGTGTGTGCGGCTGCGGCACGACGGCGCCGGACAGGCCGCGTAATGGCGGTAAGGATGTGCCCCCGGTTCATAACTACAGTTTTCCGGCGACACCCGGAGATTAACCCCGTGGTGCCGCGCAAATCCGCAGGCCCGTTCATGCGGGCCCAACGGCCTGGATTACCTGCTTACTCGGCCTTAATCAGGCCGACCGGGCAGCTCACGCCGGTGCTGTGGTCGGGGCAGTAGCCGCCGGGCACCTTGTACAGGTACTGCTGGTGGTAGTCCTCGGCGAAGTAGAATTCGCTGGCCGGGACGATCTCCGTGGCGATGTCGCCGTAGCCGCGCTCGCGCAGCCGCTTCTGGAACTCGGCAGCCGACTGCTCGGCCGTGGCCTTCTGCGCCTCATTGTGGTAGAAGATCGCCGACCGGTACTGCGTCCCGATGTCGTTGCCCTGACGCATGCCCTGCGTGGGGTCATGCGACTCCCAGAACACCTTGAGTAGCTGGGCATAGGACACCTTGGCCGGGTCGAACACAACGCGGACGGTCTCCGCGTGGCCGGTCTGCCCGGTGCAGACCTCCTCGTAGGTGGGGTTGGGGGTAAACCCGCCCTCGTAGCCCACGGCGGTCGTGAACACGCCAGGAACCTGCCAGAAGTTCTGCTCCTCGCCCCAGAAGCAGCCGAGAGCGAACTCCGCGATCTCGCTACCCCCCGGGTACGGCCCCTGGAGCGGGGTGTGCAGGACCTCGTGCAGGGCCGGCACCGGCATCGGCGTCGAGCGGCCCGGCAGGGCGTCCTCCGCGCTGACCATCTGTGTCTTTCGGAACCCAAAAATGCTCACCGTGCCTCCTTCTTCGCGACCCCATAACCACACTACGGGGACCCCTGTTCCTCGTAACAGAGGTCCGTGTTAGAGCCTTGTCAGGGGTTAGGCTGTGCGGGTCTTGACGAAGTCGCAGAGGGACTCGAAGGCGGCGCGGGCCGGGACGTCGGGGAGCTGCGCGAGCAACTCGCTCGCCTCGGTGATCCAGGCGCGAACCGTCCCCCGCGCCTCCTCGACCGCCGGCGACGTGCGGAGCAGGCCGAGGGCCTCCGCGTGCAGCACGGGGTCCGTGAGATCGCCGTCGGCAAGCAGCTCGCGCAGCCGGACCGCGTCCGGGTCGGCGGAGGTATCGCGCAGCGCGTAGAGGACCGGCAGTGTCCGCACGCCCTGGCGCAGGTCGGTCCCCTGCTCCTTGCCGGATTCGGCGGAGGTGGACGCGATGTCGAGGACGTCGTCGGAGAGCTGCCAGGCCACCCCGATCCGCAGGCAGGCATCCGCGATCAGGTCCGCCATCTCATCCGGCAGCCCGGCGAACATGGCACCGAACCGCCCTGAGGTGGCGATCAGCGATCCGGTCTTCTCCGTGATGACATGCATGTAGTGATCGAGCGGCTCCTCACCGGGCCGCACCCCGACCGTTTCGAGCAGTTGCCCGTCAACCAGCCGGCCGAAGGTCTCCGCCTGGATCCTGATCGCGTCGGGCCCGAGGTCAGCGAGGATGCGAGATGCCCTGGCGAACAGGTAGTCGCCGACAAGGATCGCGATCGAGTTGCCGAAGCGCGAGTTGGCCGACTCGTGGCCGCGCCTGATGGCTGCCTCGTCCATGACGTCGTCGTGGAACAGGGTTGCCAGGTGGGTCAGCTCGATGGCGACCGCGGCGGGCACGATCCGCTTGTCGCGGCAGTCACCGAACCGGGCGGCGAGCAGCACCAGCATGGCACGGAAACGCTTGCCGCCTGCCTGCATCATGTGCCGGGAGACCTCGGCGAACATCTCGTCACCACCGAAGGAGGTGTCCTGCAGGGCGGCTTCGACGACGGCGAGATCCTCAGCCATCTCCGCGGCCAGGGCCGCGTCGGCGAGGTCGACTGGAACAGCGATAGTCACACGAACTCCATGTCGTCGGCGTACTTTAGAACTGCTTTCTTTCTGCCCTGACCCATCGGTCTAGCCTCCCAGTCGCAGTAAAAAGAAAGAAGTTCTCCCCCAGCGTACGAACAAACCAGCATACGCAGTTGTCTCCCGGGGGAGCGACCCCCGGCCCCCGTTGTCCAAAATGTAGGAATCTCTCCGCATGCCAGAAGCAGGAGGCTCCCCCGGCACGCCGATGGCCGCCTCTGCTCCCTACAAAGCTAACAAGCGGAGAGCGGCAGACGGCCATCGGGGAACGAAAACTGGTTAGCGGACGAACAGTTGCGTCGCCGCGTGGTTGGCGAGAGACAGCAGTGGCTGCGGCACGATACCGAACACCACCGCCGACAGCGCGCCGATGACCACCGCGGCCCCGGTGAACACGGACGGCACGGCGATCACCGGGCCGTCGGGCACGGGGTCGCTAAAGAACATCAGCACGATGACCCGGACGTAGAAGAACGCGGCGATCGCCGATGCTATGACACCGACGATGACAAGCGGCGTCGCACCGCCCGCTACCGCGGCCTGGAAAACGGCGAATTTACCGGCGAACCCGGAGGTCAGCGGAATTCCTGCGAACGTGAGCAGGAACAGCGCGAACACGCCGGCGACCAGCGGAGACCGCTTGCCGAGCCCGGCCCAGCGGGACAGATGGTCAGCTTCGCCGCCGGAGTCGCGCACCAGGGTGATCACCGCGAACGCGCCGATCGTGCTCAGTCCGTAGACCGCCAGGTAGAACAGCGACGACGACAGGCCGTCCGTGGACGAGGCGATCACCGCGGTCAGGATGAACCCCGCGTGCGCGATCGAGGAGTAGGCGAGCAGCCGCTTGACATCCGTCTGTGTGACGGCGATCACGGCGCCGACGAGCATCGTGAGGATCGCCACGACCCAAAGCGCCGGCCGCCAATCCCAGGTCACCGTGCCAAAGGCCACGTAGAACACTCGCAGCAGCGCGCCGAACGCGGAGACCACGGTGCAGGACGCCATCAGCGCGGTGATCGGGGTCGGCGCACCCTGGTAGACGTCGGGCTTCCAGCTCTGGAACGGCACGGCGCCGATCTTGAACAGCAGCCCTAGGCCAGTCAGCGCGATGCCCGCGAAGAGCAGCGTGTCAGACCCGGTGCCCGCC
>Ga0210389_10002223_pt1 | contig 15379 bp, 9 predicted proteins | sample IncBWH28OmetaG_FD_160127 | JGI IMG/M metagenome (GOLD analysis project Ga0210389, IMG submission 160127) | Forest soil microbial communities from Barre Woods Harvard Forest LTER site, Petersham, Massachusetts, United States - Inc-BW-H-28-O ...
TCTGTGTGGCCATTTTTGGTGGCACGATCGTGCCGACCTACAGCGTGGTCATGGCTCATGTGAACGACTCCGTTGCAGAGGGAGAGTTCGTTGCTGCCTCGGGCGGATTGCTGATCGTACAAGGCGTGGGTGCGGTAATTGGGCCCATCGTTGCAGGGCTGGCGATGTCAACTTGGGAACGAGGGCTTTCAGCCACTCTCATCACCGCACAGCTCCTCATGGCCGCTTTCGGAATCTACCGTCTAGGACGCCGAGCGGCCCCTCCTGAAAAACACAAAGGAACTTTCGTGGTTGAGCCTGCAGTACCAGTCGCAACCACGTTCGAGGCCCGCACAGTCAAGAGTTAGTTAGTCTAGTTCTGAAATATGAATATGCACCACGCTCTGGTCTCGATAGCTGCGATTTCAAGCATCTTGGCTTCACCACCCGTTCTGGGTGCACCACGCGCTACCGTAGAAGTCCAGTATGTTCAGCCAGCTAAATTCACCGATTTCAACATCTATGGACGGGGTGCTCAGTGGTCGGCCTCTTATTTCGCTGCCCGGAACTAACATGATCACTCCCAACCAAACATCAATTCAGGTGCTGGGACCCGCAGCGATCGCTTCTCCGTTGCGACTGGCTCACCGCTCAGGCGAAGGCCCAGGTGCTTTTGTGCCGGACGAGATACGCGTCCGATATCAAATCGAGACTGCGACGGGCCACGATCTCCCTGCCGATATTTTCTTTGAAAAGGCCGGCCCCCGGGAAACGCTCTTCTTTGAACCGGGACAAACTAAGGCGGCGATCGTCACTTGTGGCGGGGTGTGTCCGGGCCTGAACAATGTAGTTCGATCGGCCGTCATGGAATTCTACTATAACTACGGTGTACAGAACGTGCTTGGCATTCGCTACGGATATGCCGGTCTCAACCCGAAAATTGGTTTGCCCCCGATTGAACTAACTCCAAAATCAGTATCTGACATCCACGAAAAAGGTGGGACGATTCTTGGTTCGTCACGGGGCCAGCAGCCTTCAGATATCATGGCTGAGTTCCTTGTCGAACAGAAGATCAATATCCTGCTCTGCATCGGCGGGGACGGTACCCTTCGTGGAGCGCAAGACATCGCCCAGGAAGCGCAGAGCCGTGGTCTTAATCTTGCGGTGGTCGGCATTCCCAAGACCATTGACAACGACGTGATGTATATGTCCCGCACGTTCGGGATGACGACTGCGATGGAAAAAGCGCACCAAATCCTCGACTGCGCCCATAGCGAGTCGCGCAGCGCCTATAACGGTGTTGGCTTGGTGAAGTTGATGGGGCGTGATGCCGGCTTTATCGCGGCAGGCGCTACCCTGGCCAGCCAGGAAGTTAATTTCTGTTTGATTCCGGAAGTCCCTTTTTTCCTACAAGGAGATCACGGGTTCCTGGAAGCACTACGGCGTCGTCTGGAGTCCGCTCACCACGCGGTGATAGCAGTTGCGGAAGGCGCCGGCCAGGATTTGATCCGGGTCTTGCCAGTAGAAACAGATCCTTCCGGCAACAAACGCTACGCTGATATCGGCGTTTATCTGAAGGAACAGATCGTTAAGTACTTCAGACAAGCAGATATACCGGTAGATGTGAAATACTTCGACCCAAGCTATTTCGTGCGCAGCGTACCGGCAAACTGTGAGGACGCGTTGTTGTGCGATCTTTTGGCTAGAAACGCGGTACATGCGGCGATGGCCGGTAAAACCAATGTAGTCGTCGGATTTTGGAACGGCACGTTCACGCACATTCCGATTTCGTTGGCGGTGAGCGAGAAAAAACGGGTCGATCCGCAAGGTCTCCTTTGGTCGAGTGTATTAGCAACAACTGGACAACGGAGACAATGGGTTAACCAGAATCCGGCAACCGGACGTTAAGAGTCGCCTTCGGCCAATAGACATGGTTTCGCTCACCGGATAAAAATCGCTGTTTTTGATACTGCTCCTGTCGGATGCAGCGTTGCCCCAAAGTCCCATAGCAGTCCAAAACGGCTGGCGGTAGCCTTTTCTAGTGAACGCCGGTTAGCCAAGGGAGGATCTTTTCAATGTCTTAATCAGGCGGTGTTACCAACCTGCGCGATCCCGGACCCAAGGCCGTATCCGGTGATCCGGCTTTCGACGACTAGCAGAGCCGAAATTGAATTGGCGAGAACGACTAGAAGAAACGCATCCATATGAAAGAACCAGCGAAAACAAGCTCCGGTGTGGTGGGAGCCGAGGCCCCCCGCAAGGGTGGCGCATCAAAAAAAGGGGCTAGTTCACGCGCAAGCGCCTCAGACCAACTCAGTCCTGAATTGCTCCGAAAGATGGACGCTTGGTGGCGCGCAGCAAATTACCTCAATATCGGGCAGATCTATTTGATGGCTAACCCTCTTTTGAAGGAGCCGTTGAAACCTGAACACATCAAGCCCCGTTTGTTGGGCCATTGGGGAACATCGCCCGGGTTGAATCTGATCTACGTTCACCTAAACAGGCTGATTAATAAATACGACTTCGATGTAGTCTATATGGCCGGACCCGGCCATGGCGGACCGGCTTTGGTTGCAAATGTGTACCTTGAAGGTACCTACACCGAATATTTTCCCAACGTTACCCAAGATGAGCAGGGAATGCTCAAGCTGTTTCGTCAGTTTTCGACCCCCGGCGGAATTCCCAGCCACGTCAGTGCTCCGACTCCAGGTTCCATCCATGAGGGAGGAGAGTTAGGGTATGTTCTCGTACATGCCTTCGGTGCGGCTTTCGATAACCCTGAGCTGATTGTAGCCGCGGTTGTGGGCGATGGAGAGGCTGAAACAGCGCCGCTTGAGGGCAGCTGGAAGGGAGTGAAGTTTCTCAATCCGGTCCGGGATGGAGCAGTACTGCCAATTTTGCATCTTAACGGTTACAAAATTGCGGGCCCTACCGTTTGGGGAAGAGATTCGGACGAACACATCCGCGACTTTCTCACTGGGCAGGGCTATGACGCTTCTTTTGTCGAAGGCAGCGATCCAATGCAGGTCCATCAAGACTTCGCCGCCACGCTTGAAGCAGCGATTCTGAGAATTCGAGAGATCCAGACCGACGCCCGCAAGAATGGATTCAAGGAAAGGCCGCTATGGCCGGCAATCGTTTTACGGACACCCAAAGGTTGGACAGGTCCGAAAGTGGTGGACGGTTTACCGATCGAAGGCACATTCCGTGCGCACCAAGTACCCCTGGCCAATGTGCGCGACAATTCGGAGCACTTGAAACTCTTGGAAGAGTGGATGCGCAGTTACAAACCGGAAGAACTCTTCGACAAGAATGGCCGGTTCGAAGCCGAGTATGCTGAGCTCGCTCCTAAGGGTGCACGCAGAATGGGCGACAATCCTCATGCGAACGGTGGCCGCCTAGAGGTGCCCTTGAACTTGCCCGCCTTCGTTGACTACGCGCTAGAAGTGAAGAAGCCCGGAACAACGCGTCACGAGTCGACCCGACAGCTCGGACAATTCCTACGCGACATCTATAGGAAGAATACTAAGCCGGCCAACTTCCGTCTCTTCTGTCCAGACGAGACGAACTCGAATCGCTTAGGTGCCGTGTTTGAGGTAACTAACCGCTGCTTTGTCGGCCGGCTGATTGAGATTGACGACCACGTTTCGCACGATGGAAGAGTGATGGAAGTTCTAAGTGAACACAACTGTCACGGGTGGCTGGAAGGGTACGTCCTGACTGGTCGCCATGGGCTCTTTGCTACTTACGAAGCGTTCGCCATGGTGGTTGATTCGATGGCGATGCAACATGCGAAGTGGATCGAGCATTGTCTGCACGTTCCCTGGCGTAAACCTGTTCCATCGCTCAACTATCTGCTCACATCCACGTGTTGGCGGAACGACCATAATGGTTTCAGCCACCAGGGCCCGGGGTTTATTGATAACCTGGTCAGTAAAAAGGCAAACGTGGTGCGTATTTATCTGCCACCGGACGCCAATTGCCTGCTCTCGGTAGCAGATCACTGTTTCCGGAGTCACAACTATCTTAACCTGATCGTCATTGATAAACAGCCTCAGCTTCAATGGTTGGACATGGAAACCGCGCGCGCACATTGTGCCAGCGGAGCCGGGATCTGGCAGTGGTGCAGCAACGATGATGGCAATGAGCCAGACGTCGTGCTCGCCTGTGCGGGTGACATCGTCACCCAGGAAACCGTGGCAGCAGCATGGTTGTTGCGCCGCTATCTGCCTGAGCTCAAAGTGCGTGTCGTGAACGTGGTGGATTTGATGTGCCTGTGTCCTCCTGATCGCCATCCACACGGCATGAGTCAGGAAGCGTTTATCAAGCTTTTCACTTACAACAAGCCTGTCATCTTCGCCTTTCATGGTTACCCGGCCGTGGTCCACGGAATTTTGCACGGCCGGCCCGACACTGATCGATTCCATGTGCGCGGCTATATTGAGGAAGGCACTACCACAACGCCATTCGATATGGTAGTGCTTAACCGGGCAAGCCGCGTTCATCTGGCCATGGACGCCGTTCGGTACTCACCGAATATTGTCAACGCGGCAGAGCTGATCGCTCGCGGAGAATCGATCTTGGTTAAACATCGCCAGCACGTTGAGGAGCACTTCGACGACCTGCCTGAGGCTCGGGACTGGGTTTGGTCGGACTAGGCGACCAAGTTTTTGCTCTCAGGAATTGCGGACATGAAAAACACCAAGCCGCAGATTCTTGTCATTAACAGCGGCAGTTCATCGCTGAAGTTTTCGGTTCTGGAAGTTCGATCGGAATCAGTTCTGGTAAGTGGGATTGCGGAACGCTTGGGAACCACGGAAGCGTTGCTGAAACTCAGTGCCACCGACGCCGAGAGAATCGAAGAACCCCTTTCCCACGCGGATCATCGAGCGGCCTTACGCCGCGTAATTGATCACCTGCGGGCTTTGTTGCCGAACGAGGTCGAAGCAGTGGGCCATCGCATTGTTCACGGCGGCGAGTATTTTCGGGACGCGGTGATTATCGATGACGAAGTGGTCAAGCGTATCGAAGAATTGAGCGAGCTCGCTCCGCTCCATAATCCACCGGGTGCCCAGGGCATTCGCGTAGCCTCGGAGTTGTTTCCCGATAAGCCACAGGTCGCGGTTTTCGATACGGCCTTCCATCAGACGCTTCCGCCGCACGCGTTTCATTATGCCATTCCACCGAAGTTCTATTCTCGGTTTCGCATCCGGCGGTACGGGTTTCACGGGACAAGCACGCAGTATGTGACCCAGGAGCTCGCGAGACGGCTGGGCCGGCCCTTGGGTGAGCTACAGCTTTTGACCGCTCACCTCGGCAATGGGTGCAGCGCAACCGCTGTTAAACAGGGAAAAAGTGTAGATACGACCATGGGCTTGACCCCGCTGGAAGGCGTGGTCATGGGAACGCGCAGCGGGGACGTCGACCCGAGTCTTCACCTTTTTCTGCAGGAACGAGAGGGACTCAACCTGAAAGAGATCACCGATTTGTTGACCCGGGAAAGTGGTCTTCTCGGCGTCTCGGGGGTGAGCCAGGACATGCGATCGATCCTGCAGGCGATCGATGCCGGTAACGCCCGGGCCAAGCTCGCGGTCGATGTTTTTTGTTATCGGCTCGCCCGCGCGCTACTAGGCCTGGCTGCCGGTTTGGAAAGGATCGATGGATTGATCTTCACGGGCGGCATCGGCGAGAACAGCGCCACAATCCGAGCCCGAGTATTACAGCATTTACAAATTCTTCGGCCGGTAATCAACCAGCGCTGGAATGAACAGCATGGCAGAGAAAACAACGGGCGGATCACGGAGGAAACCGGATTGTCCTGTTTTGTCATCCCCACTAACGAAGAACTGATGATCGCTCTGCGGACAGCCGCTCTAGTTCTGAGACACTAACGGGTCGCGATGAAAGCCGCGTTCTTTCTTGCTCCCACTGGTCGAGGTCAGGGCCTGACCACGGTCGCTCTCGGTTTGGTTGCTGCTCTTGATCGCCGTGGTGTTCGAGTCTCGTTCTACAAGCCCATTAGCGAGGATTGCAGCGATCAAACTCAACCAGAACGTTCTACCCATTTTTTGCGTGCCACGACGGCACTGGCGCCGCCAGACCCACTTCCACTAGCGGAGGCGAGAAAACTAGTTTCTAGCGGTCGTCTCGATGAGCTCTTAGGAAAGGTTGTCGGGACCTTTGAAAAATCGATCGAGAACGCGGATCTAGCCATAGTAGAGGGCTTGCTCCCCTCCGCCGATGATCCCTACCGGGGTAGTTTGAATCATGAGCTGGTTAAAACTCTGAGCGCGCAAATCATTTTGGTAATGGGAATGGCTGGACGCTCGATTATTGATTTGCATGACCAGATCGAATACGCAGCGAAGATTTATGGTGGCATTGATAATATCCTTGGTTTGATCGTAAACGCGTGCCCAGTCGAGCATGCCGATGAGATAGTAAATAATCTGGGTGGTAGCCGGCTTTTTCGGCGCCGGGAATGTCGCCTGTTTGGGGTGATTCCCCACAACGAGTCGCTCACTTTCTCTCGAGCAATCGACGTCCAGCGTCACCTTAACGCTGCAGTAATTTGCCCCGGAGAAATGGAGAGCCGGAGGGTGAAATCGATATCCATGCTCGCGCGCACCGTTCCTAATCTTCTGCACACATTGGTGCCGGGGGCTATGCTGGTGACGCCGGCTGATCGCAGCGACGTAATTCTCGCAGTCTCGATGGCGGCGCTTAGTCATGTGCCACTGTCAGGGCTGATTCTGACGGGTGAAACCGAGTTGGATAATCGGATGCTCGACTTTTGTCGAGCTGCGTTCGCCACCGGACTTCCGCTGTTTCGTGTAAGAGCGGACAGCTATTCGACCGCGACTCACCTGCACCAGATGAGTCGCGAAGTGCCTATAGACGATCTCGCAAGAATCCGGGAGGCGATGGACCATGTCGCACAGCACCTCGATACTGATTGGCTGATATCCCATTCTAAAACGGTGCTGGAATTTCGAATGTCCCCGGCGGCGTTTCTTTATCAGCTGACGGAAAAGGCGCGTGCGGCGAACAAGCGGATCGTTCTGCCGGAGGGCGCGGAACCACGTACCGTTAGGGCGGCGGTCATTTGCGCAAAAAGGGGTATCGCTCGTTGTGTCTTATTAGGGGTTCGCGAGGAAATCGAAAGGGTTGCCCGCAGTGAAGACATCGTCCTTCCTCCTGAACTCGAGATCATTGATCCTGCTGTACATCGTTCAGAGTATGTTCGGCCGCTGTTCGAATTGAGGAAGAGCAAAGGACTTTCACTGGAGATGGCCGCAAGCCAACTCGAAGACAGCGTCGTGCTAGGAACCATGATGTTGGCGCAAGGCGAGGTCGACGGATTGGTCTCGGGCGCTATCCATTCTACCGCAAACACGATCCGACCAGCTCTACAGATCATCAAGACTCGGCCAACGGCAAAGGCGGTTTCCTCGATCTTCTTTATGTGCTTGCCTGAGCAGGTCCTAGTTTATGGAGATTGCGCCGTTATCCCCGATCCGGATGCTGGAACCTTAGCCGATATTGCGCTCCAGAGTGCCGATTCAGCCGCCGCATTCGGGATTCTCCCGCGGGTCGCGATGATAAGCTATTCGACAGGCGAGTCCGGTTCCGGGGCGGATGTGGAGAAGGTACGGGCGGCTACCAGGCTGGCAAAGGCCACGCGGCCTGAGTTGCTGATCGACGGTCCGCTCCAGTACGACGCTGCGTTCATGCCTGACGTTGCCAAAGCCAAGGCGCCCGAAAGTCCAGTCGCTGGTCGGGCCACAGTCTTTATCTTTCCTGATCTCAATACCGGCAACACGACTTACAAAGCGGTCCAACGAAGCGCCAATGTGATTAGCATTGGTCCGATGCTACAAGGATTGAAGCGGCCAGTTAACGATCTGTCCAGAGGCGCCCTGGTGGACGACATTGTTTACACGATTGCCCTCACTGCCGTTCAAGCTTCCCAGTAGTTGACAAGTTTTTCCGATGTTAGTGTGTGAAAGAGACCGGGACTGAACCATGAAATGGTTTGAGAGAATAGCCCAGGGTTCAACCCTGGGTTAGGTGTGAGGGAGAGATGCCCTGAAAGCGGCAACCGACATTGGGTGCGACGGGTTGAATCAGCACACGATACCGTGAACACGTGCGTCGGGCGCCACTTCAGGGCGCTTCTGCTGCCACGCATACCCTGGGCTATTCTGTTAGACCATTTCATGGTCAAGACCTATCGACGGTCAATAAATGTCTGGCGTGACCGGTCACAATCCCATACTAGACCTGAACGGACAGCTTTGACATAGCGCTATCTTCGGGCGATGTGCTTCAGAAGATCAACGCAGCGATAGGAATAGCCCCATTCGTTGTCGTACCAGCTTATTAGTTTAAAGAATCGGCTATTCAGCTCGATTCCGGAAGCCGCGTCGAAGATGCTGGAATTGCTGTCATGCAGGAAGTCAGTCGATACGACTTCATCTTCCGTATAAGCAAGAATTCCTCGCAAATAGGTTTCTGAGGCTTCCTTCATCTTCTGCGCAATTTCTTCGTAGGTCGTTTCCTTGACCGTTCGAACTGTTAAATCGACTACCGAAACCGCGGGAGTCGGCACTCGGAACGACATTCCTGTCAGCTTGCCCTTAACTTCAGGACACACCAGCCCGACTGCCTTGGCCGCTCCCGTAGTTGAAGGAATCAGGTTGATGGCCGCAGCTCGGCCTCCCTTCCAATCTTTACCCGAGGGTCCATCCACCGTCTTCTGCGTCGCGGTATAGCTGTGGACCGTAGTCATCAGACCTTCTTCAATCCCGAATCCTTCTTTCAATAGAACATAAACTACCGGAGCCAAACAGTTCGTGGTACAACTCGCGTTCGAAATGATGTGGTGTTTGGAAGGATCATACTTGTCGTGGTTAACTCCCATGCAAATTGTAATGTCCTCTCCCTTGCCTGGTGCCGAGATAATGACCTTTTTCGCACCGGCTTCAATGTGGCCTTTCGCCTTCTCGGCTGCGGTGAATAGGCCGGTCGATTCTATCACGATTTCGCAACCTAACTTTGCCCAAGGCATAGCCGCCGGACCTTGTTTAATCGAAAGGCACCGAATCCTATGACCGTTGACAACGAGGGTATCGTCTGCTCCTAAATCCGGACTGGATTTCTCGCTGCTGACATTTGCTTGAAAGCGACCCTGCGTTGAATCGTATTTTAGAAGGTAGGCCAAATTATCCGCGGGGACGATGTCGTTCAGTGCCACTACATCTATCTCTGCGCCGAGCAACCCCTGCTCTACAATCGCTCGAAAAAACAAACGCCCAATTCGTCCAAACCCGTTAATGCCGATTCTTGTCATTTTAACATGTTTCTAGTATCACTTAGCCAATGTTATTTCTGTAGATCGCAAAGAACCAGCCAGCCTGTCATGGGAGAACGATGCTACTTCTGATGGCTGAAACCGGTTATGACTAGAAGCTTAACGAAATTGCGTCCAGCCGGTATTAGACCTTGGTGCCATTTGTCCCGGAGGGACTGAATGATAGTAGCCTGGCAGTTTACTGCCTGGAAAGAGTGTAAGAAGTGTGATCGTCCCGGAGGGACGGTATGAGATGGTTGGTTTATGCTTAGATCTCGCCCAACGCCTAGTCCCGGGATAGAGATGGTCTCGTCCCTATGGTGTGCACATCACATCATACCGTGCCTACGGCACGGGTGCGTTATTAAACCGGTCCTGGCAGTAAACTGCCAGGCCTACGATCATTCGGTCCCTCAGGGACAGAAAAGCTTCGTTTTTCAATCCGGTGCCTGCCGGACTAGCCGGCGTTGCTGCTGGTCCTGTGTCTCACGAAACGCCACCGGTTTTTCGACATGGCGTCATGTGACTAACGTCCCATAGCAGGTGCCAATGAAGTTAATAAGCTTTTAGGGGCTTGCAGCCATATCCAATTTGCATCGAGCGAAGAAGCCCAAAATGAAATGAGCTACCAATATGATGTCATCGTCATCGGTTCCGGTTCTGCCGGCAAGGACGCAGCACTCCAGGCTGGCAGAGAAGGGTTACGTACGCTCCTCGTCGAGGCGGGGAGACTGGGAGGAACAGGCCTTCATCGGGGATGTCATGCCGTTCGAGCGATGCGTGCGTGCGCCACGCATTACGAGCGGGTTAACGAGAGTCACCTTTTAGGCATCTATCCGGACTTAATCGCGACTAACTGGTCCTCGTGGTTGGAGGTTCAGAGCCGGGTCACCAACCGGTTAGCCAAAGAGTTGAGCGACTCACTAGATCCGGCTTCGGTTGATCTGAAATTCGGTCACGGCGAACTTTTCGATCCTCACACCGTGGTCATTACCGATGACAGCCAAAAGAGGGAGACTGTCACCGGGGACAATATCATCCTTGCGACCGGTTCTCGACCCAGCTTTGGGGGTAATGAAAAGGCGCGGGTGCTCAACAGTGACCAGTTTCTTCAATGCACGCTAACACCACAGAATCTCCTCGTCATCGGCGGTGGCTACGTTGGCTGCGAACTCGCCGCGATTTATCGGGCGAGAAGAGTGAAAGTAACACTAGTGGAAGCTGAGTCGCGGCTTCTTCCCTCGTGGGACGAAGACATCGGAAAACGAATGCTAAGGGTTCTCGATGAAGCCGGTGTCGAAGTGCTATTTAACGAGCAAGTGCCGCTACCGGACTCAACCTCGAATGATCCTCCCCATTTTAAGCTTCGCGGGGTTATCGTATCTCCCGATTTAACATTGGTGGCGGTAGGTCGCACGCCTAACGTCGAAACTCTTCGTCTGGAAAAGGCTGGGCTGCCTAGCTCTGGTTTTATATCGGTAAATGCGCAGATGCAGACTCAGGTCCCATCGATTTATGCCATTGGAGACGTGAACGGCATTATGCTGCTGGATAGCGCCGCTTATGCACAGGCGCGAGTCGCCGTTCAAACTATCCGCGGTCATCCGGCCCGGTTCGATGCTCACTGGATTCCGCGTTGCCTGCACACCCAACCACCGATCGCAGCCGCTGGCTGGACTGCGGCGGAGGCGGATGCTGCCGGTCACGATGTCGAAGTGATTTCCCAAACGCTGTCGTTAATAACCGATGATGACGCCAGCATGGTGGAGCCAGACAAGAATCTATTAAAAGTGGTAGTTCAAAGCAGCACCGGACTCATCATGGGCTGCCAGGCAATTGGCTCACGCGCACCTGAGCTGATCAATTTGGCCTCGAGCGCAATCCGAACCGGGTTAACTGTGCATGACCTGTCGGATCTATCGCTCATTCATCCTAGCGCTTCAGAGGCGCTGGTTCGAGTTCTACAGGAACGGTTCGACCGAGAAACACGCGCTTGAGCAACTCTGGGTCGGCTGAGGAGCCGTCGGAGTCGTTTACCCGGAGACCTTTATTTATTGAACCTCCTGTGATAAACTTCCGAAGACCCCCTAGTGTCTCTCTCCACATGCCGATTGCGGTATCAGCTCGTGGAGCTATGTGCCCTCGTTTGCGGCGCTGTGCTCTGCGTGGGGACTGTATTTGCCCTTGGTTGGCCCGAATCTGGGAAGTCAGTGCTGGTTCTCTACGGCGAACGGGGCGATCTGCCGGCAATTGAGGCTGTCGAAGAGAACCTGCGCGAGGTTTTTCACGGTTCTCGCTCCCCTCCAATTGAGCTGTTTTCTGAATACCTCGATTTTACACGTTTTTCCGGAGATCAGCAGGAGGCGGTTCTGCTCCGCTACCTGCAAGAACGTTACGCCGGGCGACAAATCGATCTCGTTGTGCCGGTCGCTGGGTTCGCGCTGGAGTTTGTCCTTGCCCACCGAGCAGAGCTCTTTCCTGCTGCGCCGATCGTTTTCTGTGCAACGGATCAGCAAGAGCTGGAGAAGCTGACGCTGCCTCCCGACGCGACCGGCATTATTGGCCATTTCGACATTGAGCGCACGGTCGAGTTGATTCGCCAGCTTCAGCCTGACGTCACTGAGATCGTTTGTGTAAGCGGCACGTCTGGTTTTGATCTCCGTTGGGCGGACGAGGTGCGGAAAGTCATGGAACGAATGCATCCGAGAGTCAGCGCCCGCTGGATCAACGAGAAGTCGCTTGCGGAAACCATGGATGAGATCAGCCGGGCGCCTAAGACGTCTGCTATACTTTTTGTTTCCATGCTGCGCGACGGGGCCGGGCAATCGACTTCATCTGTCGATGCGGTGCGAGACTTGGTTCGCGTTTCGAAAGCGCCCGTCTATGGGCTATCATCGCAGTTTCTCGATTCGGGTGTAGTGGGCGGTGCCATGTTCGATTTCGGATTAAACGGGCGGAACACCGCCGAGCTGGCATTAAAGACGCTGCGCGGGCAATGGGTCCCGTACGGCTCTCCAAGGATCGAGAGCCACAATTCGCTGCTAATAAACTGGCAAGCTCTGAAGAAAGCAGGGCTACCTCAAGAGCGAGTGCCAGCGGGTGCCGAAGTGCGGCTGCGACCGCCCGGGCTGTGGGAAACTCATCGCGTGTTCATCTCGGTGATATTAATAGCCGTTGGCATTCAGGCGATTCTGATCGTCTGGCTACTCGCGGAAAGGCATTATCGACGCAGAGCAGAGGCTTCGTTGCGCGAAAGCGAGCAGCGTATGAGCCTGGCGGCGGAGGCTGCCAATCTCGGCATCTGGATGTGGGATGTAGAGAGAAATGAGGTCTGGATGACAGATAAAGGACGCACCTTGCTCGGTTTCATGCCGAACGAGCGCGTGGACTACGCGGCGTTAGCCGCACGCGTGCACCCTGAGGACCGTGAGGCGCGAGAAGCCAGTATCCGGCGCGCTGTCAAGACCAAGGGTGAATACACTATGGAATATCGCCTCGTATTGCCAGACTCGACCGTGCGCTGGATCGGCAGCCGGGGTCACTTTATCGAAGCCAGACACGTCAAGACCAACCTGCTCATTGGCGTCTGGATGGATATAACCATGGAGAAGCAAGCGCAGGATGCGCTGCGGGAGAATGAGGCTCGTTTTCGTGCTATGGCCGATACAGCGCCTGTGATGATCTGGATGTCTGGCGCAGACATGCTGTGTACCTTTTTCAACAAAGGCTGGCTTGACTTTACCGGCCGCTCCGTAGAACAGGAACTTGGCAATGGCTGGGCCCAAGGCGTTCACCGCGAAGACCTCGACCGGTGTCTTAAAACCTACATAAACTCCTTTGATTCACGGCATTCCTTCACGATGGAGTATCGCTTGCGACGAAGGGATGGAGAATATCGCTGGGTTTTGGACAATGGAGGTCCTCGCTTTGCCTCAGATGGCACGTTTCTTGGCTACATCGGTTCTTGCGTTGATATCAGCGAGCACAAGCGGGCCGAAGCAGAAGCAAGAAAGCATCGTGAGGAACTCGCACATCTCGGTCGTGTTGCGATCATGGGAGAAATGGCTGGGTCACTGGCACACGAGCTAAACCAACCGCTTACCGGCATCGTGAACAACGCCAGCGCCGGTCGACGATTCATCGCAAAAGGGCGCGCGGACCTACCCAAACTAGATGGCCTTCTAGAAGCTATTGTCGAAGACGGGCGGCGCGCGGGTGGAATCATCCGAGGCATTCGTAGCATGGTGCAGAAAGGTAACCCCACGCGCAGCACCGTGAATCTGAACGACGTCATCGCTTATGTGCTGCGCTTGGTCCACTCTGATGCGCTCGAGCGCCACTGCGCGTTGGTAACGCAGGCGGATCCGAACCTGCCATTGGTGGAGGGGGACCAGGTGCAACTTCAACAAGTGGTGCTCAACCTCATCATGAATGCGTTCGAAGCGATGGGTGAAACACCGCTGTCTGAACGGCGTGTGATCGTCCGCAGCGAGCGCATATCCGACGGCCGCGTGCGCGTTAGTGTACGCGATTTCGGCACTGGCTTATTAGTGGACAATTCGGAGCGAATCTTTGAGCATTTCTTTTCGACGAAGCAGAATGGTCTAGGCATGGGCCTCGCCATTGTTCGGTCGATCGTTACTGCGCATGACGGTGAGCTTGCCGCTGTGAATGCCCAGGGTGGAGGCACGTGCGCCTATTTCTCCTTACCTGGCATCGGGGAGGGCAATACGTGAACAAGCGGAGATCGCGGGTTTTCGTCATCGATGACGATCGATCGGTGCGGACGAGCCTTGCTACTCTGCTCGAGAGCGATGATTACACGGTCGAGACATTCGCTAGCGCTGCCGAGTATCTAGCAAAGACTCCCTACCCCGGTCCTGCCTGTCTCGTGTTAGACGTCCGATTGCCGGGGCTGGACGGCCTCGCCCTGCAGAGGCAGTTGCTGGAAAGCGGCAGGGTGGAGCAAATTGTGTTTATCACTGGACACGGGGATATCCCGATGGGGATTCAAGCAATGAAGCGCGGTGCAATCGACTTTCTGCCCAAGCCGTTTGATGACGAGGCCCTGCTTAGAGCCGTTGAGCAAGCGCTCGCCCGCGCCGCCGACCATTGGCAAAAGCGCGATGAGATTGCGCAAATCCGTGCACGCCTCGCGATGCTCACTCCACGGGAATTCGAAGTTTTCAGGTTGGTGATCGCGGGGTTACTTAACAAACAGATTGCCGCGGAGCTGCGCGCAGCGCTGCGGACGATAAAAACGCATCGCGGCCGCGTGATGCATAAAATGGGTGTAGCCTCGGTAGCCGAGTTAGTTCAGTTGGCTCAAAAAGCAGGCATCACGCCGGCTCTGGTCAGCCCCTAAGGGCTATATCAAAAGGGACGCACCAATCCTAAGTTGTGTTAAAAGCACCCAGCGCCCCGTTTCATGCCTGGCACCATCAACCCCATTTGCATTCTCGATGACGACTTCTCGGTATTGAATTCGCTTCGGGAATTACTCGACTCGGATGGCTGGGAGGCGCGAACATTCGACAACCCCGATCTGTTTCTGGCCTACGCTCGGGAGCATCCGGTAAAGCTAGCAGTGCTCGATGTCTGGCTGCCGCAAATGACCGGCATCGACGTACAAGAGCGCCTCCGCGTGATATCCCCGGAGACACTCGTTATTGTTATAACCGGCCGCGAGGAACCGGCGATTCGCGCAACTGCCATGGAAGCCGGCGCCTTCGGGTTTCTCGGCAAGCCATTCGAAGATGAGGCTTTTCTCACACTGGTGCGTGACGCACTCGGTGAAGTGGCCTGATCCGCAATCTAACTCCTAAGCAAGGCTACGCTATCAATTCGCGATTCGCCGGGTGCGTCATCGATTGTCCGGCTGAGCTGGCCAAGCGGAAGATAACCCTACATCCACTATCCAAAACACTGTAGCAGGTTCGAGTCAGAATGGAATGCGCGTTCGATTTCCGGAAGGCAGTTCCGGGAGGATAGAACGGTGTAAAAGTCAGATTTGATGGTTGGCGCTGCGCGGCACGCTTCCAGCCATTC
>Ga0210389_10002225_pt1 | contig 15369 bp, 14 predicted proteins | sample IncBWH28OmetaG_FD_160127 | JGI IMG/M metagenome (GOLD analysis project Ga0210389, IMG submission 160127) | Forest soil microbial communities from Barre Woods Harvard Forest LTER site, Petersham, Massachusetts, United States - Inc-BW-H-28-O ...
TCGACCCTAGACGGCAAGAGAGAGAGAGAGAGAGAGAGAGATGCATCAGCAAACTGCTGATGCATCTAGCTACAACACCCGTCGGGCGCGCAACCAAACTCGAAACGTATGTCCCCAATGAACCCACGCTAACCCACTACTCCCTCATTCGATACGAACCCAGCCCTCTCCCAAACCTACACCCTGCAAGCGCCTGAAGTCAACCAACGGCTGGATGACCCAACCAGACTCTATGTTTCCCAACATCCATCTAGTTAGAAACAACTTTGTCTATCAACCGTAACAGAACAATACGCAGATATCAAGACCCAAAGCAAACGCACACCGCGCGATGCTCCGATGCGCTGCGATCCCCCACGCTGCCTCCCTGAGCCTCCAGGTAAGGTCAATCGCGCCAGTCGACCTCGAAGTGCCCGATTGGCTCCTCGAAGCCCTTCACGGCGATGGGGCCTGCGTCTGAGAACCGGATGCCCTTGCCGCGGCAGAGGTCGTGCACCCCGGATGAAACGACAATGCAATCTGGCTGAGAACACGAACACAGTCGCGCGGCCTGCTGCAGCCGCGCCGAAAAGATCGCCGTGCTCGGTGATGGGCTCTCCCGCGGCGACCCCGATGCGTATCTGGAAGCGCGACCGCTCAGCTTCGTTGTGCTTTTGGAGTGCCCGCTGGACTTGCATCGCCGCGCGGACCGCCTGGGATGCTGAAGTGAACGAGGCCATGATCCCATCACCGGTGTGCTTGACTTCACTGCCGCCGAACTGCGCCAGTGCCGCGCGCACGATCGTGTCGTGCTCGCGAACCAGCCGCATTACCTCACGATCCCCCAATTGCTGAGTGAGGCGAGTGGAGTCGACCATGTCGGTGAAGAGGATCACCCGAAAGGCGCTTTCCACGTATGGCTCACCGAGGGGATGAGTATTGAGCCGTCCAAAGAACCCTCGGACGTTGGCCTCATCGACCTCGACCACGTTCGCCGGGAGAGCATCCCGTGCGCAGCCCCGTGGGCCGCCTCAACGGCCTCCTTGTCAGGAGCCTCGACAAGGCAAAACGCGCTGCCGGCCCCTTCTTCGAACCAGTAGGTGACGAAGCGGACCCCGAACCTCTCTTGCACCTCGCGATCGCGCAGGTGAGCCTCTGCGATATCGGCAGCCGTCGCATCCGGAAGGTCGTGGCGATCCACGAAGAGCGGCATCGGGATAGAACTGTACTCCGCCAGAGCGGCAAGCGGCCGTACGCGACCAATAACCGAAATCGTTACGTTGACTACGATCCCGGAAGCTTACCTCTGTATTGAGAGACTTTTGCCCCCGGCTTGTCCCATCCACACTGGAAGGGACAAGCCAAAGAGGGTCTAGCGTCTGCTATTTGACGGTGAGGGTGCCTTCCATGCCAGCCATGCGATGCCCTGGAACCGAGCAGAAGAACTTGTAGGTTCCGGGCTTCAGGTTCAAGCTCAGCGTCTTTGAACCACCCTGAAAGGTCGGTGTCGCTCCGACCTTTTCACCGGCAGCAGATTCGACCGTGACGTTGTGACCCTCTGGCGACATGTTCGTGAAGTCGATCGAGACTTTGCCGGCTTTTGCGCTCAACGATGTCGTGTTGTATTTGAGCTGGCCTTCGGCGTTCGCTTCAAGGCTCAGATTTCCTGACGCGCTCGACGCTCCCGAAGAGGCTGCCGTCTTTGTCGTGCCCTGGGTTGGTGAGGACGGTGAGCTCACAGATGCCGGCTTGCCTTCGGCAAGCAGGTTGAGCGTGTTTTCGCCGTCATCGACGAAATAGATGCCCTTGCCTTCCGGCGCAATCACGAAGCCGAACAGCGATCCCGCGCCGGTCTTCTTGTCGGCAGTTTGCACGGCTACTTGCTGGCCGGCGGGTGTCGTTTCGACCATGTTGCCGTCGCCACCGTTGCTCGTGATGATGTTCCCGTTCGGTGCGAGCACCATGCCGAGCGGTTCCTTGAGGTGGCCGGCTACGGTGAGGACAGTCCCCCCTTTCGCGGCGGGGGTCGTGCGTGTCATTGCTTCGGAGATCGCGAGGATCTTGTTGTCCTCGGTCGAGGCTACGTACAGCGTCCCGTTCGAGGCGAGCGCGAGTCCGGTCGGACCGAGCACGAGGGCTTCTGCTGAATCGACCCAGGGGATGCCGTTCGCGATCACCGTTTGGCTAATGACCTTCGGCGGCTGCCCTTCGCCCGATTCGAGCACTATCCGCACGACGTTCGAGTTGTTGACCGTGTGGATTCCCTTCGCGGCGCCGCCATTGAGCGCATTACTGACGAACAAGGTGGTCTTTGACCCTTCGCTGACGGCGGTCGAGTCCCACGGACCCTGAATGTTCGCTCCCGAGATCGTGCTAACGGGCTTACCGCTTGAGTCAAGCACAATCAGACAGCCATACTTCGCGGTCGCCGACTTGCCGTTGGTCGTCGGCAGGCTGCCCACGACGACATAGCCGCCCGGCAGGATGTTCAGCGCCGTCGTCAGCCCGACGCCACCTGGGCATGAGCCGGGGAGCGTCTTGGCGTCGATCGTCGCAAATGGCGAGACCTTCCCGGTCCTTGAAACCTGCACGATCGTCGTGCCGGTGCCCTGACCGTTCTCCTGCGCGCTTTCCTTGGCGTTGAAATTGCTGACCAGCATCTGGCCCGCCTGGAGCTTGCCCACACTACTCGGCACGAGAACGATCCCGTAGGGGTTGATGTCGCCGTTCGCCGGGACCGTCGAGGCTACCTTGCTGACGTTGGTGAACTTGGCCAGGAGCGGGCCCGAGCTTGGTGTCGATTCGGCCGGCGTACTGACGCTCGCCGCGGAGTTGGCGCTGGACGAGCTACCGGTGCTACTGGAGCTGCCACAGCCAGCGATAGCAAGTGCTACGCCTGCAAGGGCAAGGATTGACAATCTAGGCACTGGGGAGGACTCCTGTCATTCGAGATCTGGGAAGACGGCTTGCAGAGCAGGCGCCAGCGCATAGCTGCATCGCGCGCTAGCCCTATTGACTCCAGCGTCAGAAGATTCCTTCCCAGCGAACCCTCCAATCCTTTCCCGCACCAACATGGCCTTCTGCTCTGACCGTCAAAGATCGCGACTCGCTACACACGACCAGTGCTCGGAAAGCGCACCTCCACCGCTAGCCCACCCTCGGGCCGCGAGCTGATGGCGAGCTCAGCTTCGTGGGCGCTGACGATGGCGTGCACGATTGAGAGCCCGAGGCCGTGACCGTCGCCGCGGCTAGTGCGGACTGTGCCAAGGCGCTGGAACGGGGCTTGCAGGCGCTCCAGCTCCTCGGCTGGAACGACCGGGCCGTCGTTGGCCACCGACAGGACCGCGACCCCGACGATGGTCGTGGTCGCGAGCACGATGCGCCCGCCGGCGGTGTTGTGGCGAATAGCGTTGTCGATCAGGTTCGCCGCTAGCCGCTCCAGCAGCTGAGGGTCGCCCTGAATGCGGACAGTGTCCAGAGTTGCGTGCAGCCGTAGTCCGCGACGCTCGATCTCATCGCGGCGGTCGGCGAGCACCTCTCCGACCAGCGCCGTGAGGTCGACCAGCTGGCGACGATCCAGGCCACGCTCGCTGCTAGCCAGGCTGAGGAGCGCGTCGATCAGCTGCTCCAACTGCTGCTCGGAGGCGAGCACGCGATCGTGCGCAGCGCGCAGCGACTCCACACTCGCGTTCGGATCGGCCAGCGCGACCTGCGCCAGCGTCTTCAGCCTCGCAAGCGGGGTGCGCAGCTCGTGCGAGGCGTTGGCGACGAACTGGCGCTGCGCCTGGAACGACGCATCGAGCCGTTCCAGCAGCCCGTCGAAGGTGTCACCGAGCTCCTTGAACTCGTCGTCGGGGCCGGCGAGCGCCAGCCGCCGATGGAGGTCCGTGGCTGAGATCTCGCGCGCTGCGCCCGTGATCGTGCGCAGCGGGCGCAGCACCCGTCCCGCGACCAGCCAGCCGAGGCCCATCGAGAGCGCCGCCATCGCGACCAGCGCGATCACCGACACGAACGCGAGCACGCGCACGTCCGCGCCGTGCTGGCCCGCGTCGAACACCCGCACCGCGGCTGCGCCCGGCGAGGCGTGCAGTGTTTCTTCGACCTTTTCGCTATCCGCGCCCGGCGGGATGCCGGAGGGCGCCCCGTGCAATTCCGTCCGGATGACCGGTGCCGGGAACGCCTCGGAGTAGACGCCATGGGTGTGCGCGACGCCGGCATAGATGATCCCCAACAGAACAGCACCGGAGAGGAAGAACAGGCTCCCGTAGAGCACCGCCAGGCGCAGCCGGACCGTGCGTCGCGGCAGCGGCAGGCGCCGCGCGCGCTGTGTCAGTCGGCGGCCGAGACCCACGGCGTCACTCAGATCCGGTAGCCGGCCTTGGCGACGGTCTCGATCAGCGACGGCTCGCCGAGCTTGGCGCGCAGGCGGCTGACGGTGATCTTGACCGCGTTGGTGAACGGGTCCGCGGCCTCGTCCCAGACCCGCGCGAGCAGCTCCTCGGCCGACACGCAGCGGCCCTGCGAGGCGAGCAGCAACTCCAACACACCGAACTCCTTCGGCGCCAGCTCGATCGCGCGCCCCGCGCGCGTGACCCGATGTTGAGCGGAGTCGAGCACGAGGTCCTCGCGGCGCAGCAGCGGCGGGATCGCCGGCTGGGCACGCCGTGCGAGGGCGCCGATGCGAGCGACCAGCACCGGGAAGTCGAACGGCTTGGGCAGGTAGTCGTCGGCGCCCAGCGCCAAGCCGTCCACCAGGTCCTCCACCATCCCCGCGGCGGTCAGCATCAGCACTCGGCTGCGACACTCCTCCTCGACGAGTGTCGCGCAGAGCTCGTCCCCGTGCATCCCCGGTAGGTCGCGGTCCAGGACGATCACGTCGTAGTCGTTCACGCGCGCGCGGAGGAGCCCCGCCGGGCCGTCCAGCGCGACGTCCACCGCGGTACCCGTCTGGCGCAACCCGAAGGCGATCGCCTCGGCCATCTCCTCGTCGTCCTCGATCACGAGCACCCGCATGTCCACGAGGCTAAGCCCCCGGCGGTTTCGGCGCGGTATCACGACGTCGCCCTACATCACCCAAGTCGCCCTGCGTCGATACGTTCCCGAAACCGCGCGTGGCGTACAAGCAGCCGTGACCGCCGTACATACGAGCTGCGAGGGAGACGACATGCCAGACCGGGACGCACCACTCGATGATCGGAGCGCAGTCACGACGCGACCGCGACGCGCGGCCTGCGCCGCGGCGGGGCTCCTCCTGGCCGGCGCGCTCATCGCGGGCTGCGGCGGCGGGTCCCCGAGCGCAGGCGTGGCGAGCCTGGGGTCGCAGACGTCGGCGTCCCGCTCCTCGACGTCCGGCGCAACCGGTGCGAGCGAAGGCCACGAAGCGTCACCTGCCAGTCAGGCGATCGCGTACACCGCGTGCATGCACGCACACGGCGTACCCAACTTCCCCGAGCCGCAGGTCAGCGAACACGGCGGCTCGACCAGCATCAAGATGGCCGTTCCCGCCGGCGTCGGACAGAACCCCAGGTTCAAGACCGCCTCGGAAGCCTGTCGCAAGCTGCTGCCCGGCGGTGGGCCGGGCAATCAGGCTCCGCTGACACCGGCACAACAGGGGCAGTACCTGCGGGCGGCAGCCTGCATCCGCTCGCACGGCGTGCCGAACTTCCCCGACCCGACGTTCTCCGGCGGCGGAGTCCACATCGAACATGAGAAGCTCAACGAGAGCTCGCCGGCATTCAAGACGGCGGTGCACGACTGCGAATCGCTGATCCCCGGCGGCGTGCACGGCGGCTCGGGCCACACCCAGCAGGCGGCACCCGCGCCCTGAGAGGCGCGGCTCCTCAGCTTTCTTTCAGGTTCGCCTGTCAGCATCGGCACATGCGGCTGCTGGTCGTTGACGACGACCCCTCCGTACGCGAGGCGCTCGAGCTCGTGCTGGACCTCAATGGGTTCGGGGTCGCGAGCGCGGCCGACGGCGGCGAGGCGATCCGCACACTCGCGGTGGACCGACCCGACGCGGTGATCCTCGACGTGTTGATGCCAGGCCTGGACGGCCTGGAGGTCTGCCGACGCATGCGCGCGATTGGCGACCGCACACCGGTACTGATGCTGAGCGCCCGCGCCGAGGTCTCAGAGCGGGTCGCCGGGCTGGAGGCCGGAGCCGACGACTACCTGGTTAAGCCGTTCGCTAGTGAGGAGCTCATCGCCAGACTGCGCGCCCTGCTGCGCCGCACCGGCTGGGAGGGCAACGGAGAGACCCTACGTTTCGAGGATTTGGAGCTCGATCCGTGCGCGCACGAGGCGCGCCGCGCGGGACGTCCGCTAGAGCTGACCCGCACGGAGTTCTTGCTACTAGAACTGCTCATGCGTCACCCTCGACAGGTGCTTTCGCGCACGCGGATCTTCGAGTGCGTGTGGGGCTATGACTTCGGGCCGGCCTCGAACTCACTGGAGGTCTACGTCGGCTATCTGCGCCGCAAGACCGAGGCCCGCGGGGAGCCGCGTCTGGTGCAGACGGTGCGGGGAGTTGGCTACGTGTTGCGGTGCTCGCCGCGATGAGCTTCCGCCGGCGCGTGGTGCTGCTGGCGGCCGGTGCCGTGGCGGCGGCGATCGTGATCGCATCGGTCGTGGTGTACGTCGTGACCGGAAACGAGCTGCAAGCGCGGATCGACGCCAGCCTGCGTCAAAAGCTCACTCCCGGCCACGCGCAGGCGGTCCAGATCAGGACTGTGAACGTCGGCGCAGCGCAGCTCGGCAAGCTGATCCGGGAAGGAAAGCTGCCGCCCAGGGCGTCGACGCCGGTCGGGGCCTCGGCGGCGACCAGCTTCAGCCAGTCGGTGGCACCACTCGGCCTCCCCCGTGGCGCCGCCGTCGCGGGGGGACCGCTCTGCGCGCGTGCGGTGCTGCATTCGCTCGAAACCGCCTATTCGGGCAAGGCTTCCGGTTCGCTTTCAGCCGGCGAAACCTTCCCTGCGCGTCCCGCGCGCTCGCCGCACTGCGTCGCTCCGGTCAACCGACTCGTGCTGCCTGCTCCGACGCCCGGCAGCGCTGCGGGGTACGTGCAGCTCTTCCAAGCCAACGGACAGGTCCTGAGCTCGGAAACCAGGGGGTTGCAACTTCCGGTCACCGCCGCCACCCGGGCTGTGGCGGACGGCCGGCACAACGCTTTCTTCAGCGAAGCGACGATCGCCGGCACGCCCATGCGGATCCTGACCAAGCGTGCGCCGGAAGGCGGCGTGTGGCAGGTGGCGCTGCCGCTGACCGACGTCGACAACACGCTCACGCACCTGAAGCTGGTGCTCGCGCTCGTGTGCCTGGGCGGGATCGCGCTCGCGGCGGCACTCGGGCTGCTCGTCTCGCGCACGGCGCTGATCCCTGTGCGCCGCCTGACGGGCGCCGCCGAACGCGTCGCACGCACGCAGGACCTCGGCCACCGCATCCAGGCCGGCGAGGACGACGAGCTGGGGCGGCTGGCGCAGAGCTTCAACACGATGCTCGCCGCGCTCGAGCACTCGCGCCTGGCCCAGCGGCAGCTGGTCTCCGACGCCTCGCACGAGCTGCGCACGCCGTTGACGAGCGTGCAGGCGAACCTCGACGCGCTCGCGATGGGCGAGGCGCTGCCCGCATACGAGCGTGCGCGCATCCTTGCCGCCGCCCAGGCGCAACTGCGCGAGCTGACGGTGCTGGTAGGCGATCTGGTCGACCTCTCCAAGACCGAGATCGAGGAAGTCGAGGTCGAGGACGTGCGCCTGGACCTCGCCGCCGTCGGGGCGCTGCGCCGTGCGCGGCTGCATGCGCCGGGCTGCCCGATCGTGCTCGATGCCGAGCCCTGCCTCGTGCGAGCCGCGCCGGCGCGCTTGGATCGGGCGATCGCGAACCTGCTCGACAACGCCTGCAAATGGAACCCGCCGGGCTGTGACAGTGAAAGTGAAAGCGAGGGTCGAAGTGAGGGTGAACCGGGCGGCCCCGTCGAAGTGCGCGTGCGCGACGGCGCAATTGAGGTCCGCGATCACGGCCCGGGAATCTCCGCGGGGGATCTCCCCCGCGTGTTCGACCGCTTCTACCGCGCGCCGGGGGCCCGAGGGCGACCGGGATCGGGGCTCGGACTGGCGATCGTGCGCCAGATGGCCGAGGCGCACGGTGGATCGGTGCACGCCGCCAACGATCCCGGCGGTGGCGCCCGCCTGACGCTCGAGCTTCCACCGCTGCAGATGACCGCTGCCGAGATCGGCTCGTCGAGGCTAGACGCTCCGCGGACGTCGGGCGTCATTTTGAGGTAATTCCTCGCCTTCTTTCAGCAGATTCTCACATCGCTCGCACATGATTTCCATATGCCGCCGGGGAGCATCAACCTCAGCGTGGTCGTGCTCGCGAGCGCCGCGCTGCTCCTCGCCGGCTGCGGCGCAGGCACCTCCAACCCCGGTGTCGCACAGCTGTCCTCCGGCACCTCGCGCGTCGGCACATCGGGCGGCACCGAAACTGACACCGGCGTGGTGAGTGCCGGCTCGGGCTCGCCGGAAGCCGCGGCGCTCGCGTTTGCCGGCTGCATGCGCGCCAACGGTGTACCCCACTTCCCAGACCCCAAGGCCGGCGGCGGCTTTCTCTTTCACACGGGCGCCGCCGTCGATCCTTCATCGCCCGCGTTCCAGGCGGCGCAGACGCAGTGCAAGAAGTTTCTGCCCCCGGGCCCCGGCTCCGGCTCGCCGCCCTCTGCAAAGACATTGGCGCATTTCCTGACGGTCGCGCAGTGCATGCGTTCCCACGGTGTACCTGAATTCCCCGACCCGCGGACCACGGCCCCATCCAACCCTCAGGCCGCCCTGGGCGGTGGCGCGGGCGTAATCAGCGATATCGAAGGCGTGATTTTCGTGTTCGGAGGCAGGATCGATCAGCAGTCACCGGCGTTCACACGGGCGGCGACGACCTGCGTATTTCCGTTGCACAACCACTGATGGGAATCGGTAACGGCCGACAGCCAGATCGTTGCTTAGGAAGTTCCTCGCTTCTTCTCAGCCGATTCTCAGGTCCTATCTCGCATGATGTCGTCGCGTCGCCGATCCCCGCAACGGCGAGCACCCGCTACCTGAAGGTGAAGGAGATCGAGAAGATATGACGAGAGCCATTCTCACCCTGACCGTGCTCGCCACTGCCGCCCTGCTGGTCGCCAGCTGCGGCGGCTCGTCGTCGCGCCCCGGCGTCGTACACCTCGCCTCCGGCACTGCCAGCAGCGCGGACCCCGGCAGCGACTCATCCTCACCGGAAAGCGAAAGCAGCGCGAGCGCCCAGCAGAAGATGATCGCGTTCTCGCAGTGCATGCGCTCCCACGGGGTACCCGAATTTCCCGACCCGACCGCAGGCCACCTGCTGATCCACAGCAGCGACCATAACGGCCATGTGACCGGCGTCAACCCGCAGTCCGCGCAGTTCCAGGCCGCGAGCAAGGCCTGCGCAAAGCTGGCACCAAAGGGCGGCAAGCCTCCGAGTCCCGCGGTACAGGCGAAGTTGCAGGAAAAAGCGCTGCAGTTCGCGCAGTGCATGCGCACCCACGGAGTCCCAAGCTTCCCCGACCCGGAATTCTCCAGCAGCGGCGTCGGAATCCGAATCGGGGGCAGGAAGAGCGGTCCGAGCGGGATCGATCCCTCCTCGCCGCAGTTCCAGGCCGCCCAGAAAGCCTGCCAGTCGCTCATGCCCGGACCGGAGAGCGGCCCGGGGAATGTGGCAGTGGCCCCGTGATCGCCGCAGTAAGTGGGTTTCGGGCGGGGCTCGCGCTTGAGGCCGACGTTACCTTCCCGAAACCCTCGATGTCGTAAAAGCGGCGCAGCAGATGTCCACTGAAACGACGCCTACGCAGATCGGCCTCCGGGCGCCTCGCGCCCGCCGCAGGATGCTGGCGGCGGCGGGACTGGCATCGGTCGTGGTGATTGTCGTGCTAATCGCGACCGACCCGTTCGCCGGCGGGGGGAAATCCGGCGCCGGCGCACTCGACAACGCCAGCGCGACCTCGCTGGCGACGGTGAAACGGCAGTCGCTTTCGCAACAGACACAGGTGAGCGGCACGCTCGGCTATGGCGGCTCCTCCAGCATCCGCGTGCCCTCCGGAACGGCGCCCTCGGCTGTCAACCAGGCAGGCCAGCAGGTCGCGAGCGCGGAGGCGATGCTGGCCACGGCCTCCTCGACGCTAGCCACCGACACGCAGGCGCTCGTCGACCACCAGGCGACGCTGGCGGCGACGCGGGCGAAGGAGGCGGCCGACTGCGCAGGCGCAGGCGCCGCGGAAGCCACCTCTGCCAACGCCTCGCCCGCAAGCGAAAACGGCTCCTCGGGCGCCGGCGGAAGCTCCTGCTCGGGCGACGTGCAGGCGGTGTCCGCGGCGCAACAGAACGCCAGCGGCGCCGCCGAGAAGCTCACCGCTGACCGCGCGCAGGTCTCCTCGGCTGAAAAACAGCTCGCGAGTGCGCGGTCCAACCTGTCCACGGCGCGCTCCTCGGCCGCGCTCTACGGCCAGGGCTCGACGTTTACGGCGCTGCCGTCAGTCGGCCAGATCGTCGGGCGTGGGCAGAGCCTGTATGAGATCGGCGGCCAGCCGGTGCTGCTGCTGTACGGCTCGACGCCGGCGACGCGAGCGTTCGTGGCGAGCATGCCTCCCGGGCCCGACGTGGCCGAGCTGAACGTAAACCTCGACGCACTCGGCTACGGACAGGGACTCGCGGGCGACGAATTCACCGCCGGCACCGCGGCAGCGATCCGCGCGCTGCAGTCCGCACGCGGCGCCGCGGCGACTGGAGAGCTGTTAGTGGGATCGGTCGTGTTCGAGTCCGGGCCGTCGCGCGTCACCAGCGTGACCCCCGCGGTCGGGGCGACGGTCATGCCGGGGCCGGTGCTCGCGATTACCTCGACCACCCGCCAGGTCAAGCTCGCGCTCGACGCCTCCGAGCAGAGCAGCGTCAAGGTCGGCGACACGGTTGCGATCACGCTGCCCGACAACCAGACCACGCCGGGCCGGATCACCTATGTATCGAGCGTCGCCACCGCGCCGTCCTCAGACGGGAAAGGCGGCGGCGGGGAAGAAGAAAGCGCGCCCACCGTCGAAGTACACGCCACCCCGACCGACCCGGCGGCGACAGGGCATCTGGACCAAGCGCCGGTGAACGTCGAGATCACGACCGAAAGCGTCCAGCATGCGCTGGCGGTGCCCGTCGATGCGCTGCTCGCGCTCGCGGGCGGCGGCTACGCGCTGGAGATCGCCGCAGGCGGCCTGCACCATCTGGTGGCCGTCACCGTCGGCCTGTTCGACGACGCCGAAGGCCTTGTGCAGGTCAGCGGCCAAGGCCTGTCCGCCGGCCAGTACGTGGTGGTGCCGGCGACGCCATGAGCGAGCAACCGACAGGCGTTGCGTACGCAGACGACGGCGAGGCGCCGGCGGTACTGGAGCTGCGCGGCGTCAGCAAGGTCTACGGCGCCGAGCCACCGGTGTACGCGCTGCGGGACGTCAGCTTCGCGGTGCGCGAGGGCGAGCTGGTCGCGATCGTCGGGCCATCGGGCTCAGGCAAGACCACGCTGCTGCACGTGATGGGCACACTCGAGCGCCCCAGCGCGGGGGCGGTGTCGATCACCGGCCTCGACGCCGCGCGGCTGTCCGATCGTGAGCTCGCAGCACTGCGCGCCACCCGCATCGGTTTCGTCTTCCAGCAGTTCTTCCTCGCCGAGCACTCCACCGCACTGGAGAACGTCGCCGACGGCCTGCTCTATGCCGGCGTCGACGCCGCCGAACGGCGCGAACGGGCGGCCGCGGCGCTCGCTCGCGTCGGGCTCGCCGAACGCGTCGACTTCCGCCCGAGCAAGCTCTCCGGCGGCGAGCGCCAGCGCGTTGCGATCGCGCGGGCACTGGTGGGGCGTCCGGCGATCGTGCTCGCAGACGAGCCCACCGGCAACCTCGACAGCGCCTCGGGGGCGAGTGTGCTGGAGCTCTTGGAAGAGCTGAACGCGCAGGGCGCGACGATCCTCGTGATCACCCACGACCACGACCTCGCCGCCCGCCTGCCCCGCCAGGTGCAGGTGCTCGACGGCCAGATCGTCGCCGACACGGGGGCACGCCCAGAAGCGCGGGCGCTCGCGGTGCAGCTCGCACCCGACGCCCCCACAGACGGAGCGCCCCAGCGATGATCGAGCGCGGAACCGGCCGGCCGGCGGGCCACCTCGCGGCGCTGGGACTGATCCTCCTCGCCGGCCTGGGCGCCTGGGCGGGCGCGATCGGCGGCGCTCCGGCGTTCGCTTCGGGCGAAAGCAGCGGAGAAGACAGCGGCTCGCCCAGCGGAGCGCAATCCTCGCCCACGAGCACGTCTAACTGCCCCTCCCCTAACCCTCCCAACCAGCTCACACTTGTCGCGGGCACTCCCCAGACCACGACGCTCGACACGGCCTTCGCCGGCGGACTGCAGGTCGCGCTCGCCAACAGCGACGGCTGCGCCGTCACCGGCGCCGCCGGGGTCGCGGTGACGTTCAGCGCGCCCACCGGCGGCGCGAGCGGGCGCTTCTCGACCACCAACTCCGACACCGCCACGGTCGGGGCCGACGCGTCGGGTATGGTCGCCGCGCCCACGTTCACTGCCAACGGCACGGCCGGCAGCTACACCGTTACCGCGAGCTCGCCGTACGGCTCGGTCTCGTTCGCGCTCACCAACACCGCCGCCGGCCTCCCCGCGCGGCTCACCGCGATTCCCCTCAACCGCAGATCGACCAGAGTCGGCAGCCGCTTTCCGCAGCCGCTGCAAGTCCGAGTTCTGGACGCCGGGGGCAACCCGGTGGCTGGGGTTGCCGTCACATTCGTATTGGGTTCCGCGACCACCGGTGGCTGTGACGCCACGGCGAGCGCCGGAGCCGCCAGCGGCGCGGGCGCGAGCGCCGACTTCGCCGGTGACGTCACCCAGACGACAGCCATCAGCGGCACCCACGGAATCGCGACCTCCCCGGCATTCACAGCGACCAGCGTCGCCGGCTCGTTCGCCGCCACCGCCTCGGTCTCCAGCGGCGGCGCGAGCGAAGGCGCAAGCGCGAGCAAAAACGGAGATGCGAACGTCGCGCCGGTCGGCTTCTCGCTGGTGAACCTCGCCGGCAAGCCCGCCAAGCTCGCCCCGGGCGTGGGCTCCACCCAGTCCACACCCGCGGGGAGCGCGTTCGCGATCCGCCTCGCGGTCACCGTCACCGACGCCGACAGCAACCCGGTGCGGGGCGCACTCGTCACTTTCTCCGCTCCCACCGCCGGGGCCAGCGGACGCTTCACGTTGCACCCCCGCGACGGTCACCACCACCGTGCCCACGTCTCGTATTCCCGTCTTGCGCAGGTCAAGACCGGCGCCTGCGGGATCGCCGTGGCGCCCCCCTTCACCGCCTCCGCTCAGCCGGGCGGCTACGTCGTCCTGGCCGGCGCCGAGCCCGCGCGGCCGGCAGCATTCGCACTCGTCAACGAAGCTCCCGGCCAGGCCCTGTGAGGGCTCGGCGCCGGGCCCCAAGCCCTGTGGGGGCGCGGTGAGCACCGTCGCCGACCCCACCGGCAACCACGCCGGCGCGGCGAACCTGACCCCGCGACGATTGCGAGCCTCCGACCTCGCGCGCGTCGCGAGCGTCGGCCTGCGCACCAGGCGGATGCGGGCCGGCCTCTCGGCGCTGGGGATTGCGATCGGGGTCGCCGCGATCGTCGCGGTGCTCGGCCTGTCGGCCTCCAGCCAAGCGGGACTGCTCGAAGAGATCGACAAGCTGGGAACGAATCTGCTGACGGTCACCAACGGCCAGAGCTTCACCGGCAAGACCGCCGAGCTGCCGCTGGTGGCGCCAGCGATGATCGCGCGCATCGAGCCAGTAGAAACCGTGGCGGAGACCGGCAAGGTCGAAGGCAAGGTTTACCGCAGCCCACTGATCCCCGAAGTCGACACGAACGCGCTCAGCGTCGAGGCGGCCAGCCTCGACCTACCGCACACGCTCGGGGTGCGCGTCGTGCGTGGTCGCTATCTGAACGCCGCTACCGCGCAGGAGCCGGTGGCGGTGCTCGGTGCGGCCGCCGCGCAGCGACTGGGCGTCGACCACATCTACCCCGGCGAGCGCATCTGGGTCGCAAGCCAGTGGCTCTACCTCGTCGGCGTCCTCGGTCCCTCAGTGCTGGCTCCCGAAATCGAAAGCGCGGTGCTCGTCGGCTTCGGGGCCGCCGAGCGCTACCTGCACTTCGACGGGCACCCGAACACGGTCTACCTGCGCGCTCAGAACAGCCAGGTCGCCGCCGTGCAGTCGGTGCTGGCCGCGACCGCCAACCCGGAGGCGCCCAACGAAGTGAACGTCAGCCAGCCCTCCGCCACGCTCACCGCCCGCGCGGACGCGCAGAGCGCGCTGAACGGCCTGTTCCTCGGACTGGGCGCGGTCGCGCTGCTGGTCGGCGCGGTGGGCGTGGCGAACATCATGGTGATCTCCGTCCTGGAACGCCGCTCGGAGATCGGGCTGCGCCGTGCGCTCGGCGCCACACGCGGACAGATTCGCACGCAGTTCCTGTCCGAGGCGATCCTGCTCGCGCTCGGCGGCGGCGCCGTCGGCATCGCCGTCGGCGCGCTCGCAACCGCCGTCTATGCGGCCACCAAGGGCTGGACAATCGTCGTACCCACCGTCGCCTGGGCCGGCGGGTTCGGGGCGGCACTTTTGATCGGTGCCGTCGCCGGGCTCGTGCCCGCACTGCGGGCCGCTCGGTTGTCGCCGACCGAGGCGCTGCGGACGGTGTGAGCCGAAGTAGAGAGCTCCAGAAGTTTCTCCATCCCATTCACCTGTTCTACCGTTTCTTCTTTGCCACACCGTATTTTTTCCTCGCCTTCTTTTCACAGCCGGCCCGTCTGGCCTGCTTGTACTTGTGGCATACCTTGAGGGCCGTCGTGAGCTTCTGGGCATTCGTCACGGTTCTCAGCGTGAGGGTCGTCGTTGCCTGTTCTTCCCTCGGAAACGTGACCGCGGGGGTAGCGACCAGCGGCGGCGACGTGGGAGCGGCGAGCAACGTCGGGAACCCTGGGGTCGTGAACGTCTTCGGTTCGCCGTAGCTCGTACCGTCCTGGTTGGTCGCCGTGACCCTGTAGTAGTAGGTCGCGCCGGACCGCAATCCTCCCAGCGTCACCGCGACGACTTCTGTGGTGGCACCGCCGAGGTTACCGAGGCCGGTGGCAGGGCCGTAGTTCCCGGCTTCAGTTCCGATTTCAAAGCCGTACTGGGTCTGCAGACCGTTCGTGGTGACCGTGCCCACAAGCATCGCGGCATTCTGAGTGACGGCACTCGCACCTTCGGTGGTTACAGTGGCGGGCGTGCGGGACAGCGTCGTGAATACGCCGTCTTGGATCGGAGCCGCCGGTCCTACTGAGTTCGTCG
>Ga0210389_10002226_pt1 | contig 15368 bp, 11 predicted proteins | sample IncBWH28OmetaG_FD_160127 | JGI IMG/M metagenome (GOLD analysis project Ga0210389, IMG submission 160127) | Forest soil microbial communities from Barre Woods Harvard Forest LTER site, Petersham, Massachusetts, United States - Inc-BW-H-28-O ...
TTTTTTTTGTAATCTCAATTTAACCAAAAAAGATCTCTTTTATCCTATGTATAACCGCGAATGCTGGCACATATAAATTCAATAACAAATAATATTTTTATACCTTCTTAGCAGTTGTATAATTTTAAATACTGTAAATCCCAAACAATTAATAAAAATACATGTAAAAAATATAAACAGTAATCTCCCAAGCAAGAATCAAACTTTTTAGTATATGATGATAATTTGCACCCCGCGCGGGGTGCACCAATTATTTTACTCTTTTTTTTTTATATTTAAAAGAGTAAAATAATATATTAAAATATTTTAACATTTATATCTCCATTTTTATTGAGGAGTTACTTTTATTAATCTAGAGACTGTGTGAGGATTTATTCTTGTTAAAATTAAAATACTACTTATTAATAATAGATGTATTATAATTTTTTTTAAATTATTAATTTGTTAAATGTATTAAAAACAATACCCCATTTATTGTATGACTATTATATTAATTATATGCATTAAATAAAAAGATTATATTATTTGGTTATAATTATATTAATACATATATATATATATAATACATATTATTATATTAACACCAATAAAGATATAATGTAAGCTATAAACTTTCCCGATACGAACCATTAACATTTACTAAAAATACACAAAATAGTATGCCTGATTAGAGGATTATTCTGATGGAGTAAAAAATGTATTTTATTAAATACTGCTATTGATTTTATAGGTAATAGAATTACACTATTTCTGTTAACTTCAAAAATTAAAGTGCCTTTACACCAACCTATAAAAATTAATACAAATAAAAAAGATAAGCTAAATAAGCTATTGGGTTCATACCCCGTCCATGAAAGTTTTAATCTTTCTCTTTTTAATTTTAATAAATCCTACAAAATTAATTTACACTTTCTCATTAATTTTTGGCACTATCCTAGCATGTTCTTCTTCCTCATGAATTATAGCGTGAGTCGGATTAGAGATCAATTTAATAAGTTTTACCCCCATTCTTATTAATAATCTTAGATCTGCTAACATAGAACTAACTATCAAATATTTTCTAGTTCAAGCTATAGCCTCAATGATTGTTATTATCATAGCTACTACCTCTAATTTTAATATTAATTCTTCTATAATAATTGACCAAAATATCCTTCTTATAATCAGACTAGCTATAAAAGCAGGAGTGGCCCCATTCCACTTCTGATTCCCCCAAATTATAGCCTATGCTGATTGGTCACAAGCCGTAGTAGTAATAACTTGACAAAAGATTGCCCCCATAATCTTACTGTCTTTTACACTAAACTTTTTTACTCCCTTTCTTATCATTAGTTCTGCTTTAGTTGGTATACTAGGTGGTCTTAATCAAACATCCTTAAAAAAAATTTTAACCTATTCATCTATTATCCATTCTGCTTGGATAATTTCAATTATTTATATCAACTCTTTCCTATGATGGCTTTATTTCATTGTCTACTCCCTTTTAACAATTTCAGTTATTATCCCTAATTCTATACTTCAACTTAATGACATTAATAGAATTAACTCAATAAAAATACAACTCAAAACAAAAATTATAATTTTTATTAACCTTTTATCACTAGCCGGTCTTCCTCCATTTATTGGATTTTCTATTAAGATAATTTCTATTAATGCAATACTTTATTCAAATTTTAGAATTCTTATTCTCTCAATCTTAATTTTCTCTTCCCTTGTAGCCTTCTACTTTTACTCCCGACTTATATATTCTTCTATTCTTATATTCCAAAATATATCCAAATTAATGTATTCTTCTAATAAAATTACAAAACTTTTAACAATCTCTTTAATGCTATCATTTTTAGGTAATATTTTTCTATCCATCCTAGTTTTATTATCTTAAGGCTTTTAATAAAAGTTTTAAGATAATAAAACTAGGAGCCTTCAAAGCTTTAAATAAGAGTAGAATCTCTTAAACTTTAAACTTTTAGATAAAACTAAATTTTATAATTTCCTTTAAATTTGCAATTTAATATCATTAATGACTACTACCTAAACAACTAGATAATAATAAGAAGGTTAGTTATACCTATGATTAAATTTACAGTTTAATGCCTATCTTCAGCCACCTTATTACGATGAATGTTTTCAACAAATCATAAAGACATCGGAACAATATACTTGATTTTTGGGGCTTGAGCCGCTTTAGTTGGGACCGCCTTCAGAATTTTAATCCGCCTTGAATTAGGGCAACCGGGAGCCTTCATCGGAGACGATCAAACATATAATGTTATAGTGACAGCTCACGCTTTTGTTATGATTTTTTTCATGGTTATACCTATCATAATTGGGGGATTTGGAAACTGATTGGTTCCCCTAATAATTGGAGCTCCTGATATAGCTTTCCCACGAATAAATAATATAAGATTCTGGCTTCTTCCCCCATCCCTCACTCTTTTACTAGCTGGGGGTTTAGTTGAAAGAGGAGCAGGTACTGGTTGAACTGTTTACCCTCCATTAGCAGCAGGGATTGCCCACGCAGGAGGATCAGTTGATCTATCTATTTTTAGACTTCACTTAGCAGGGGCTTCTTCAATTTTAGGGGCTGTTAATTTTATTACAACTATTATTAACATACGAGCTCCAGGAATATCTTGGGACCAAACACCATTATTTGTGTGATCTGTATTTTTAACCGCTATTCTTCTACTTCTTTCCCTTCCTGTTTTAGCAGGAGCCATTACAATACTTCTTACAGACCGTAATCTTAATACATCATTTTTTGACCCAGCAGGAGGTGGAGACCCCATTCTCTATCAACACTTATTTTGATTTTTTGGGCACCCTGAAGTTTATATTTTAATTCTCCCAGGATTTGGTATAATTTCTCATATAATTACCTACGAAAGTGGTAAAAAACAAACCTTCGGTCAATTAGGAATAATTTATGCAATGACCGCCATTGGTCTATTAGGATTTATTGTTTGAGCTCATCATATGTTCACTGTTGGTATAGATGTAGATACCCGAGCATACTTCACAGCAGCTACTATAATTATTGCTGTTCCTACCGGAGTTAAAATTTTTAGATGAATTGCTACTCTTCAAGGTTCAAATTTAAGTATTACCCCTACACTTCTGTGGTCGATAGGGTTTGTTTTCTTATTTTCAATAGGAGGTTTAACGGGTATTATTTTAGCAAATTCCTCTATTGATATTATTCTTCATGATACCTACTACGTAGTAGCTCATTTCCATTATGTTCTATCAATGGGAGCTGTCTTTGCTATTATAGGAGGATTAATTCATTGATTCCCGGTATTTACTGGAAACTCCCTTAACCCTCTTTGGCTAAAAATTCAATTTTCTGTTATATTTATTGGAGTTAACTTAACCTTCTTCCCTCAACACTTTTTAGGGCTTAATGGGATACCTCGTCGATATTCTGATTATCCAGATGCCTTCACCTCATGAAATGTAGTATCAACAATAGGAAGCTATATTTCTCTTATAGGAGTTATTATATTCATTTTTATTCTTTGAGAATCTTTAAGCTCTAACCGCCCTAATCTATTTTCGTATTTAGGGGCTCCATCTATTGAATGGCTACATAACTATCCCCCGTCTGACCACACTTACTCAGAGTTAACCCTTATTGCTAGATTCTAATATGGCAGAATATTGCATTGGGTTTAAGCCTCAAACATGAAATAAAAATTTCTTTTAGAAATTTCATCTTGAGCAGCCGTTGGTTTTCAAAATGCTTCTTCCCCTCTTATAGAACAATTAATCTTTTTTCATGACCATGCTATAACTATCCTTATTTTAATTACAACTATTGTAGCCTATAATATAATCTCTACTTTAACAAATAAAACCATGGACAAATTAATTATGGAATCACAACCCCTTGAATTATTTTGAACTATTACCCCAACCTTTATTCTTATTTTTATTGGGATACCCTCAATTCGTCTACTTTACCTTCTAGATGAAGTATACTCCCCATCAATCACTATTAAAACTATAGGTCATCAATGATATTGATCCTATGAATACTCCGACTTTATTAATATTGAATTTGATTCCTATCTTCTTAATTCTAGAAATGAACAAACAAACTTTCGATTAATAGATGTAGATAACCGAACAACTATTCCTATGAATTCCCAGGTTCGTATATTAATTTCAGCAGCTGATGTAATTCACTCGTGAACAATTCCTAGTCTCGGAGTAAAAGCAGATGCTATCCCAGGTCGTCTAAACCAAATTAACTTCAATTGTAACCGCCCAGGCCTATTTTTTGGTCAATGCTCTGAAATTTGTGGGGCTAACCATAGTTTTATACCCATCTGTATTGAAAGTATTCCTATAAACTTTTTTATTAAGTGAGTTAAAAAAATAAGAAATTCATTAAATGGCTGAAAGTAAGTAATGGTCTCTTAAACCACGTATAATATAATAACAAATATTTTTAATGAAAGAAATTAATTTATTAAAAATATAGGAATGTCAAACCTAAAATATCTTAGGATATTTCTTTATTCCACAAATAGCCCCAATAAATTGAACCCTTTTATTTACTATGTTTATTAGCCTTTATTTAGTAACCCTTGTATTAATTTATTTCACCTCTAGAAATATATCAACTAAAATTAATGAAAATACCTTCAACTCCTTAGAAGGAGGAAATTTAATATGAAAATGATAACTAACCTATTTTCTGTTTTTGACCCCGCTTCATCAATTAATGGCTTCTCTAACTGAGTTAGTTCATTTATCATCTTCTTATTAGTAATACCAGCATTATGATTAATTCCTAATCGATTAGGATTAGTAATTTCTAAAATCCTTATAACACTTCACTATGAATTTAAAAACTTATTAGGGCCTTCCTCATTTAAGGGTAGAACCTTGAGATTTTTAAGTATTTTCTTATTAGTAGTTATTAATAATTTTTTAGGTCTATTCCCTTACATTTTCACAAGAACAAGACATCTAATTACCACATTAACTCTAGCAGCTCCTATTTGAGTCTCTTTTATATTATTTGGTTGAGTTAATTACTCAAAGTATATGTTTGCCCACCTAGTACCTCAAAGTACCCCTGTAGCTTTAATACCATTTATAGTATTAATTGAAACAATTAGAAATGTTATTCGACCAGGAACTTTAGCTGTTCGACTAGCAGCTAATATAATTGCAGGTCATCTACTAATAACTCTTTTAGGAAACCAGACTACTGTTGCGGGAGCCTCAATTATTGGGTTTCTTTTAGGTGTACAAATCCTTCTTCTTGTTCTAGAATCAGCTGTAGCTATTATTCAAGCTTATGTTTTTGCAGTTCTTTCAACCTTATACTCTAGTGAAATCACTCAACACTAAATAATGATAGTTAAAAGAAACCACTCCTTCCATTTAGTAGATCAAAGCCCGTGACCTTTAACCGCCGCCCTCGGTGCCTTAATTTTAACCACTGGTATAGTAAAGTGATTTCACCAATTTAACATTAGTATAATACTCTTAGGGGTAGTAATCCTCCTGATAACTACTTATCAATGATGACGAGACATTTCTCGAGAAGGAGCTTTTCAAGGACTTCACTCGAAAGTTGTATCAAAAGGCCTACGTTGGGGGATAATCTTATTTATTACTTCAGAAGTACTCTTTTTTTTCTCATTTTTCTGGGCATTCTTTCATAGAAGCTTGTCCCCAACCCTTGAAATTGGTCTACTATGGCCTCCTTCAGGGATTACCCCGTTCAATGCTCTTCAAGTCCCACTTCTTAATACAATTATTCTTTTATCCTCTGGAGTAACAGTTACTTGAGCTCATCACTCACTTATAGAAAACAATTTTACCCAAACCACCCAAGGTCTAGCCTTAACAATTATTTTGGGTGTATATTTTACAAGCCTTCAAGCTCTTGAATATTGAGAAGCATCCTTTTCGATTGCTGACTCAGTCTATGGGGCTGCTTTTTTTGTTGCTACCGGATTTCATGGGCTTCATGTTCTTATTGGGACTACTTTTTTGTTTATCTGCTTAATTCGCCACTTAAAATGTCAATTTTCAAACAATCACCATTTCGGGTTTGAAGCTGCCGCCTGATACTGACATTTCGTTGATGTAGTGTGATTATTTCTTTATATAAGTATTTACTGATGAGGTAGATAAACTAATAAAAATTATTTCTTTAGTATATAAAGTATATTTGATTTCCAATCAAAAGGTCCTACTAAGGGAAGAAATAATAATCTTTATTATTTTAATCTCAGCAATTGTTCCTTTAGCTCTTATCGTTGCTAACTCAATCTTAAATAAAAAGGATCTACTAAGACGTGATAAAATATCTCCATTTGAATGTGGTTTTGACCCTAAAAGATCAGCTCGAATTCCATTTTCCATTCGATTCTACTTAATCGCCATTATTTTTTTAATTTTTGATATTGAAATCACTTTAATCATACCAATTCCTGTAATTTTTAGAGTCAACAACCCAATAATTTGAATATTAGTTTCAATACTTTTTATTTTAATTCTTCTAACCGGTCTTTACCATGAATGAAATCAAGGAGCCTTAAATTGGGCTAAGTAGGGATTTAGTTAATTATAACATCTGGGTTGCATTCAGAAGGTACTTTATAAGTAATTCTTAAAAATTTAACAAATAGTAAGAAATGATATTTTATACTCAGTTTCGACCTGACCCTAGGCTTTATAGCCCTTATTAAGTTTAGAAAATACCAATAAACCAAAAGTTCTTTTTTTTACATTTAAATGAATCTAATAAATAGAATACCACTGTTAATGGTAGTTAGAAGCCTTATTTCTTCCATTTAAAGAAGAAAGTGTCTCAATTTAAAGCCGCTAACTTTTAAATTAAGCGGTTAAACTCCGTTTTTTCTTCTATCTTTGGTAGTTTAAATTAAAACTTAACATTTTCGTTGTTAAATTAAAGAAACATCTTTCCTAAGAATTTACTTAAGGGCCTAAGGCCTCCTTAGTAGCTTCAATACTACGCTCTAAACTTTAAGCTACTTAAGTTTATAAAGCTAATATAGCTAATGCCGCAATAATAAAAAAGAATATTAAAAAATAAGACTTCACCCCTAATAAATTTCAATTATCTAGTATAGGGGTAGTCTCAAATCCCATTTTTGTGTAAATACCTTGACCCCCTAGTTCTTCTAATCACCCATGATCCATAAACTTTAAAATTTTCTCCCCGATACTTAGGGGGATAATAAAAAAAATAGTAGAAATAATAGGTAATCCCCATATTATCCCAAAGAAATTAAATAACTTCTTTCTATCAAAAATAAAGAACTCTAATTTTTCTCTTATTGAAAAAAATATTAAAACTCCCAAAAATCTTCCTACCACTAAAACTGCTAATTTAAAAATTAATGGCAAAATTACTACTACTGGGGTTAGGAATATTCATCTAAACCCAGCTCCTGCTAAAGTGGATCTAATAAATAAAACAATTATTGGGTATAATATATATCAACTTTCTCTTCCAGATAACACTCGTAATAAACCTAAATTTTTAAACCCCATGAAATAAATTAAACGAATTGAGTAAGTAATAGTAGCCATAGTTCTTAAAAAAATAATTACAAGCAAAAAATTATTTATTCTTCCTATAAAGAAAGATTCCAAAATTATATCCTTTGAATAAAACCCAGAAAGAAAAGGAAAACCACATAAAGATAAAGAACAGCCAATAAAAAGAAGACTGGTTAAAGGAAATGCCTTATTTACCCCACCTAAAAATCGAATATCTTGAATATCTCCATAACTATGAATATAAGCACCAGCACACAAAAATAAAAGAGACTTAAATAATGCATGTCTTACTAAATGAAAAAAAGTTAACTCAACCAACCCTAAAGATAAGGTTATAATTATAACCCCTAATTGTCTTAAAGTTGATAGGGCAATAATTTTTTTTAAATCCATTTCAAAGTTTGCTCCTACACCAGATAATATTATTGTAAAAACTGACACATAAAGTAAAAATAAATCTACCCCAATTAAAGTACTGAAACGAATTAGTAAATACACCCCAGCAGTTACTAAAGTAGAAGAATGCACTAATGCCGAAACCGGAGTTGGAGCTGCTATAGCTGCGGGTAACCATGCTGAAAAAGGAATTTGGGCACTTTTAGTTATGGCAGCAAGAATTACTAAAACAAAAATAATAGAAGTCTCATACGTAGAATATAAATACTGTAAGTAAAAAAAATTTCAGCCCCCAAAATTAAATATTCATGAGATACATAATAAAATAGCTACATCCCCCACTCGATTTGATAAAACAGTTAGTATACCAGCTCTCGCCGACTTAATATTTTGGTAATAGATTACTAAACAATAAGAAACTAACCCTAAGCCATCTCACCCTAATAAAATTCTAATAATATTGGGGGATAAAATTAAAAACATCATAGATAAAACAAATAAAAAAACTAAAATAATAAAACGATTTAAGTTCACATCACCAGCTATATAAACATAACAATAAAATAATACTATAGAAGAAATTAAAAGTACTACACTTATAAATCTTAATCTTATTCAATCTAAAAGTAAAGTTATAATTACACTTGTTGAATTCCAAGAAATAATCTCTCACTCAAGAAACACTACTAACTCATTTAAGTATATCTTCATTCTAGAAAATAATAAAATTATAGAAAATAAAAAAAGCATAGCCCCATACGTGAAAGGCACCAACAAATACTTTAATAAAGAAATTATTTAAAAGAAATAATTCTATCTTAAGCTCCACAATCTTATATTTTTATTAAACTACTTAAATAAATAATTCCATTTATAACCAGAAGAAATAAACTTCAGGCTTTAAAACCAAAAAATTTAGTGGGATAATGTGTAAAACTAACGCATGAACATCTCTTATCTTAATTGTGTAAAAATTTAAATTTCTAATCCCTAGTTTACCATGCTGACTTAAAGAAAATAAATAAAAGGTAAAAACTGCACCTAGAAAAGAACCTAAAGGAAATACCAATACTATAAAAGTTTCATAAGATAACACTCTAATTATCAACCCAATTTCGGATAAAAGATTAATTGTAGGAGGTGCTGAAACATTGGCAGCACATAACATAAATATTATAAGACTAAAAATAGGTAAAACACCTAATAACCCCTTATTAATAAATAAACTTCGTCTACTAGATCGTTCATAATATATATTAACAATACAGAACAACCCTGAAGAAGAAAGTCCATGGCTGATTATTATTATTAAAGCTCCTATTAAACCTCAATAATAACCTCTAAAAATTCCACCTAATACTAACCCTATATGAGATACTGAAGAGTACGCAACTAAGGCCTTTATGTCATTTATTCGACAACAAATAAAACCAACATAAATTATACCAAAAAGACTCAATCCAATAATATAGGGACTTAAATAATAAATCCCCTTTATAAACTTTATTCTAATTCGTATTACCCCGTAGCCCCCTAACTTAAGCAAAACCCCGGCCAAAATTATGGAACCTGCTACTGGAGCCTCTACATGAGCTTTTGGGAGTCATAGATGTACAAAAAATATAGGCATTTTAACTAAAAAGGCTAATACTAAACTTAGAGACATAATTAATCTTCCCCAACTTAGGAGAAATGTTTCCCCCTCTCCCATAATAAATCTAAAATTCATTCATAATCTTCCAAAATTATAATAATAATATAATAATCCAATTAACAAAGGAAGAGAAGCTGTTAAAGTATAAAGTATAAAATAAACTCCAGCTTGAAGACGTTCCGGTTGAAACCCTCAGCCAGTAATAATTAAAAGAGTTGGAATCAATGAAATTTCAAAGAAAAAATAAAACATTAAATAATTTCTAGTTAAAAAACTAATTAATAAAACTAAAAGTAATCTCAATACTAACAAACCAAATAAAGATTTTGAATTATTGCTTTTCAGAATAATGTTTCTTGACATTAATATTAACAAACTCAATCAAATAGTTAAAACGCATAATCTAAAAGATATAGTGTCGATATAAATATTAAAACCAAGTAACTTAACCTCCTCCACTAAAGAAATTGAAGTTATAAAATAAATAGCAAAACTAATTAGGATAAAACTTGATAGTCATCAACTTAATCTCATTATTAAGCCACCAAATAATAAAGTTAAAAAAAAAGTTAACATTATTTTAATAATTAAGACTAAATCTTCTAAAATAATCTCCCCCATGGGTTCGAGACATTCTAATTAAAATTGTTAAACCTAATGCCCCTTCACAAGCTGTAAAAGTCAAATAAATTAAAGAATAAAAATAACTTCTTAACGAAACAAAAGAAAAAAATAATATAAAAACCCCTAAAACTATAAACTCTAGTCTCAATAACGTTGCTAAAATATGCTTTCGCTTTGAGCTAAAAATTCATAATCCTCTTGCAACAATTAATAAATATACTAACTCAATAATTAGTTTTTATAGTTTAAATAAAATATTGATCTTGTAAATCAAAGAATAGGCTTTCTATAAAAACTTCAGAAAAAAAGAACTTAAATCTTTATCTAATGCTCCCAAAGCCTTTATTTTTATAAACTACATTCTGAATCTGATATAAAAATACTTATTTTAATCTCGATATTAATTTCATATCTTTTAACCCTTTCTAGCCACCCAATAATTATAATTAGTTTAATTAGTACCCAAGCACTTCTAGCTTGCATAATATTATGATTAACAATCTCAAGACCCTGATTCTCATACATCCTATTTTTAGTTTTCATGGGAGGTTTAATAGTCTTATTTATTTACATCTCAAGACTAGCTTCAAATGAAAGCATTTCTTTAGAATTAAGATTTATTCCATTGAAAACACTCCCTCTTATCTCACTTTTAGCTATTTATTTAATTATTATCTTTAACACACAAATCTTTAAAGAATCAAACTTAGCCTCCAGATTAAATATAGTATTTAAAGTTTATTCACCTAACATTATATTTATAACTTCTATAACAATAATATATCTACTTCTAGCCCTTATTATTATTGTTAAAATCACCACTTTAAAAGAAGGTGCCCTTCGTAATTTAAAATAAATATAATTATGACCATTCTACGTAAAACCCACCCTTTATTTAAAATTATAAATAATGCTCTAGTAGACCTCCCTGCTCCAGTAAATATTTCAGCTTGGTGAAACTTTGGATCCCTCTTAGGTCTCTGTTTAGGGGTTCAAATTCTTACAGGATTATTTTTAGCTATACACTACACAAGAGATATTAGTTTAGCATTTAACAGAGTAGCCCACATCTCTCGTGATGTTAATAATGGTTGACTAATTCGAGTTCTTCATGCCAATGGGGCATCCTTTTTCTTTATCTGTTTATACCTTCATGCAGGCCGAGGTATATACTATGCCTCATATCTTTTCAGACACACATGATCAGTTGGTGTTATTTTAATATTCCTAGTTATAGGGACAGCATTTATAGGATATGTACTCCCATGAGGACAAATATCTTTTTGAGGGGCCACTGTTATTACTAACCTTTTATCAGCAATCCCATATCTTGGCCAATATCTTGTACAGTGGGTTTGAGGGGGTTTCGCTGTTGATAATGCTACTCTGACTCGATTTTTCGCTATTCACTTTCTCCTCCCATTTGTTGTAGCAGGGACAAGAATAGTTCATTTATTATTTCTGCACCAAACAGGATCTAATAACCCGCTAGGACTTAATTCTAATTCCTATAAAATTTCATTTCACCCCTTCTACTCATTTAAAGACCTTTTCGGGTTTATTATAATAATGTGACTTTTAGTAGGATTATGTCTTATAAACCCCTTCCTTCTAGGAGATGTTGAAAATTTTATTCCTGCAAACCCATTAGTTACCCCAGTTCATATTCAACCTGAATGATATTTTTTATTTGCTTACGCCATTCTTCGATCTATTCCTAATAAATTAGGAGGCGTATTAGCCCTGGTCTTAGCTATTGCTATCCTATTAATTCTTCCGTTTTCTCAAAGCTCTAATTTACGAGGTAATCAATTTTACCCGATTAACCAAATTCTTTTTTGAGTTTTACTCAACATATTAATTCTATTAACTTGAATTGGAGCTCGGCCAGTAGAAGATCCTTATATTTTAACAGGACAAATCCTATCAGTCACCTATTTTAGATATTATATTATTAATCCTTTGACTTTAAAAATGTGAGATTTTATAATTTTTAAATTAAATAAATAAAGTTATTTGACTGAATGATTAAAGGTAGATATCTTGAAAATATCCAACAAAGGTTAAATTCCTTTAATAACTTCACCCTAAAAATTTCAGTAGCTCCCCCTTATTTTTTTTCAAAAAGTAAATACTTCTCGATTAATGAATTAAAAGATTTTTATTAACGAAATTATTAAAACACTTATATAAAATGATAAGAAATGTAAAGAACTTGGTAGATAACTCTTTCATGCTATGCCCATTAATTTATCATACCGAAACCGAGGAAGAGTCCCACGCACCCAAACAAAAGTATAACAAATTAACAATCCTAATAAATTAAATAAAATTAATTCTTCTGCCCCAGCAAAAATAATAACTATTAAATAACTTATAAAAATGATTCTGGCATATTCAGCTAAAAATAACAAAGCAAAGCCCCCTCTTCCGTACTCAATATTAAACCCCGAAACAAGTTCAGACTCACCCTCAGCAAAATCAAAAGGAGTACGATTTGTCTCTGCTAGTCTAGATGAACCTCATATTAAAAAAATTGGTAATATAAAAATAATAAATCAGATATACTCCTGATTTACTAAAAATCCTCCAAAATTATAACCCCCAATGATAAAAATTCTAGATAAAAATAATAAAGCTATAGACACTTCATAAGAAATAGTTTGGGCTACCCCACGAATAGCTCCTAAAATAGCATAATTAGAATTAGAAGATCAACCTCTTCCTAAAAGAGTGTAAACCCCAAATCTTGTGCAACAAAAAAAGAACAGAGCCCCCAAACTCATATTCAAATAATTGCTGCCAGTAGGAATTAATCTTCATAATAATAAAACAACTACAAAGGAAGCTACCGGTGAAAAATAATACGGCACCAAATTAGAGTAGGAAGGAATTATTTGTTCTTTCGTAAATAGTTTAATAGCATCTCCAAATGACTGAAGAATCCCAACAAACCCCACCTTGTTAGGACCCTTACGCAATTGAATATAACCTAAAACTTTACGCTCCACTAAAACAATAAAAGCTACTCTAATAAGAACCCCGACCGCCATTAATAAATAAGAAACCAAAGAATACACATAAACTAATATAAATGAAATTACTAATTAAAAGTATAATTTTCATATCATGAACCTAAATCAAGTGCACTTGTCTGCCAAATTAGTAATAAACAAAATATAAATAATACTAAAATTATTCTTAAGCACTAATCCTTTCGTACTAAAAGCTTTAATTTTATCTACAGATAGAAACCAACCTGGCTCACACCGGTCTGAACTCAAATCATGTAAGAATTTAATGGTTGAACAAACCACCTTAATTAAAAGCTGCCCTAATTAGGAATCTTAATTCAACATCGAGGTCGCAATCCAATTTATCGATATGGGCTCTCTAAATCAATTACGCTGTTATCCCTAAGGTAACTTTTTAATTTTAAAATATAAGATTAAATATTTTTATTTAAAATCATAATTAAGAAGTTAATTTTATTTCTTAAACTGCCCCAGCTAAAATCTTTTACCTAATAATTAATTCCCCCAAATTAATTATTAGTTCAAGAATAAAGATCTACAGGGTCTTATCGTCTAATAGATAAATAAGAGTATTTTCACTCTTAACCTAATTTCAAATACTTAATTTTAATAAAACATATTAAGGTTAAACCATTCATTCCATCCTCTAATTAAGAGGCTAATGATTATGCTACCTTTGCACGGTCAAAATACCGCGGCCCTTTAAAATTAATCAGTGGGCAGGCTTTACTTTTCACTTATTCTAAAAGAAATGTTTTTGATAAACAGTCCTTAATAATATTGTCGAATTCATAAAAAATAATACATCTAAAAAAAATAAATTAAAATAAAAATTACTAATAGTATCATTATTAATAAGTCTTCTAGAAATAAAACCTACAATTAATTTTAATCTTAATAAAATCATTAAATAAATCCAAAATAATTCCGAGTAATTAATATAACTTAATATTAAAGGATAGCTGTTTATAAGCCTACATAAACCTAATAAATCAAATAAATTATTAAATCAAAAATCTAAAAGATTATCCCCTAAGATCTTTCTCAGACCTTAAAAATTAAATTAATAAATTTTATTTTCAAGCCCTGAAATAAATAAATTAAACTTTCAATAACCAGATATCATAAAGACAGAATACCCTTTCAACTCTAACTAAAATTAAATTTAATAATTACACATTAAATAAAAATTTAATTAACTCTCTCTATTTCGGGAACTAATAATAAATAATATTTAACACCCCCTTATACAAAAGGTATAGTTATATTATTAAATAGTTTAAAAGTATTTCATCTCAATTTCACAAAATAAATATTTTCTCTAACTTTCTTTATTAATTACTAATTAAAGTATAACATTAAATAACCTAATAAATATACCCTCTTCATAAAACTACAAATTAAATATAGATCCTTTCAATGTAAATGAAAAACTTTTCAAGATCTTTTATGATCTTTCAAGACCTCCTTTCCAGCAGACCTACTTTGTTACGACTTATCTCATTTTATAACGAGAGCGACGGGCGATGTGTGCACACTTTAGAACTAATTTCAAACCCCATATAAATAAATCTAATTTACTATTAAATCCAATTTAAATAATTTAATTACACTTAACTTACACCATAAATACAAATATTGTAACTCACTTCATCTAACTTATTATCTACACCTTGACTTGACTTCTTTAAACATATTATTTAAGAAAAAACCTCTAAATTTATTCTTAAGACAGCGGTATATAAGAATTTAAGATAGTATATTTAAGCGTGGATTATCATTTATTGAGCAAGTTCCTCTAAAAAGAATAAAATGCCGCCAAATTCTTTAAGTTTATAAATTAATACTAATACTTAGGTAAATTCTCTATTCTATTATAACTGGGTATCTAATCCAGGTTTTACTTATAATTCTCGAGAATTACCCTAACTCTATTAATAAAATTTTAATTTCACCAAAAATTATTAAATTATTTAAGTAATTTTTTTTGTAATCTCAATTTAACCAAAAAAGATCTCTTTTATCCTATGTATAACCGCGAATGCTGGCACATATAAATTCAATAACAAATAATATTTTTATACCTTCTTAGCAGTTGTATAATTTTA
>Ga0210389_10002229_pt1 | contig 15365 bp, 10 predicted proteins | sample IncBWH28OmetaG_FD_160127 | JGI IMG/M metagenome (GOLD analysis project Ga0210389, IMG submission 160127) | Forest soil microbial communities from Barre Woods Harvard Forest LTER site, Petersham, Massachusetts, United States - Inc-BW-H-28-O ...
CCCATTGGGAAAACTACAGAAGTTGAGTTCAGGCCGACTCGCTCATCCAGCGCGTCGGCGATTCGCGTATCGCAAGCGTACGATTTCTTACGTTTGGTGTGGTGACCCCAAATAGATCCTGAGAAACGCGCTTATCGCCATCAAATCCCGACTTGTCGGCAATCCGGAAAGTGTGAATTCTCCCGTCGATGGGCAAGAAATCACCGGCACGAAATGTCAACAATGTAGACTCCTCCTCCGCCGGAGAAAGTTCGATCTCGTTACTACCCGCTAAGCGCGCAGTCACTGAGACCAATCTGACCTCCTAGAAAGTCGTAGAGAGGGGACCGCAGCCACAGTATCGCCAGGGGTTCGCCGCTCAACTCATGCACAAACCGCACTCGTCAGCATGACTCCGCGGATAGGGCGCAGTCGCGGAGAATGCTTTGACCGGTTGGTCCCCCGCAACCTCCGCACGCGTCGGGCCTTACGGCTCAACGACCTGTACCGAAGGTTCGAATGTCTTCCTCTCCGCCATTCAGTCTGGACTGCAGAGAATTCCTGCGTTGAGGTCCTTAAAAAGTCGCGAATTGTGCCCGATTTCCGCGATTTTCACTTAGAGCTTTGGATTGACTTCACGATCTTCGGAATATCCGTTGTGAGAGCTCGATCTTTGCTCTCCTGGAACAACATCGACCAGGAGACACCATGATATGGCGCGTAGACAACCAGTCGAAGGCGCCCACAAGGGATCTCCTTTGTCGTCGTCCAACTGTGCTCCGCAAATCGAGCGGATGCTTTGGGAGGCTGGTAATCCGACTCGCGGATGTACCGTCCGTTTACATATCGAAGCTCGACGCTCTCGGACATTTCAATGACTGCGACGCCAAACGCAATCGAGCCGACATAAACGACGGTGGGGCGCTGCGGCGCCCACAGACGATTGTAGTAGTACGAATGCTCATCGTTGGGCTTTTTCGGTAATTGCTCGTGCTCATCAATGTGGGCGCGCGTGAAGTTCTCAGCTGGCGAAGAGATGAGCACGCGGTGCCCTGCGGATTCCAAAGCATTGAATAGTTCGTTTCCAAAGGCAAGCGCTTTATCGAGCCCAGCCCGTGACGCCGTGACGTCGACCATCAGCCTCTTGTACGGCCTGAGGTGCTGGCTCTCCTCTACCTTGTAGCCTGTGTCATGGTTTCCCTTTGCGTCACGAATTAATCCGTGAATCCCTGTAACCGGGCGAGGCAATTTGCCGCGTGGAGAGCGAGGCGGCGATGCTACAAGTCGGGCGCGAGGGGGCGCTGGTAATACTTCACCTTGGGACCAACTGAGTTGGTCACCCGGCAGCGCATCTGGCAATGCGGTCTTCTCAGGCGCTTTTCCGACGGCGAGCTTAGCCCAGTAACCTCGCTCCGGACGCGGGACACGTAGGGTCGAGCAAACCCGAGCCATGTAGCTACCCGAAAGCTTGAATTTCTCACCTACTTTAATCATCGGCACGGACCAGACCAACTCGTAGAGCTCTTCACGTGAAATCATTTCCCCTCCCGTGGGAACGCACGGCCTCCAGGGTAAACGTAGACGCAGAATCGATCATGCATAAAACGTGAGTTGGGCGGATGCGCGAGAGCGAGAATCACTCCCTGATCTTTAGGATTAAATTCCCTGATACGTCCCTGTTAATTCCCTGTTACGATTCGCGCCCGGCGGGCTGTTCCTGTCGCAGAATGTGCAACTTGGAGTAAAGGAGTGCGATTTTGGAGGGCGAAATTCTCGAAATTCCCTGTTATTTTCCCTGTTAGCAGGGAATTCAGACAGAGAAAGGTTAGCGCCAGACTGCGTGCTCCGCCAGCTCACTCATAGGTAGGCACTTAAAGCAGAATGCGCTGGATCACCGAATCATCCACTCCGATTTCGCAGTTTTGCGATCACCGACTGTGCTCCGCCACACCGATCGTGTAACGTTGAGCGAGCCTAGCGATTTTTCGTCCTGAGCGGGCTCGAAGGATTCCCACGTGAGTCGCCGCAGTTCTCCCAAGCGGAGGCCCGTGAAAGCGGCAGTGTCAACTGCCGTTGCGGACGGCTCCGAGAGGACCTTGAGCATCGCCGCAATTTTTTCGCGTGAGTAGGGTTTGGCTTCGGCGCCATTCGGTGCAAACGCCGGAACCTCGGCAAGCTTCACAGGGTTTGCTCCGTCGAAATAGCCCTGCTGTGCCGCGTGTCGAAAAACACCACTGAGGTAGTTCTTCACGTGCTTTAGCGTGGTCTTCGAGATCGCGTGCTCTCGCGCGATTTCCTCCAGCCACGATTGCAGGTGATGGGTCTTTACCTCCCTCAGCCATTCTGATTTGCAGCGTCCTTCCAGATAGTCGGACCACACTTGCTTTTATCCGCGATATATGGACGGGCGTTTCTGTTGTTTCGCGAATGGTAGGTAGCCACCTATCGCGTCTCCCATTTGCACCTAGCATCTTGTCGGCCATCTTCGGATCGTGCGGAAGCCAGAGCCTTCCTAGCATCCTGGAGCGCGTCCTCGCATAACCTACCCCTTTCAGCCTTCCCCAGCACCACGAGCTGTAACTTAAGCCTGTTTTATTCGCGGTATAGAATACCCGCAGGTCTGCTCCTTCTTGCGTGTGGCGGAAGGGTGTTATCAGTTCCTAAATCGCGGAGGAGTTCCTTGATGTGCGACAGGTTAAGCCCCGTGAGCCCAGGGCCGTCATCATTTGTAATGGCTAGTTTCGGCGCCGAATTGTTGTCTTGGGGAGGATTGCTCGAGCCGCTTGAGTCGGAATGAATGCAATCCTGTTCCGGTACTGCGGATTTAACGCCACTCACAAACTCAGCATCGTGGGGGTTTCATAGATGACGATTCAAGACGTGGCCGCACTCATTCTGAAGGTTTTTGACCGCGACCCTTGGGACCTCCAACTGGCTCGCGTTGACTTTGCCCTTGATCTCCGCGACGTCGCAATGGACTGGATTCGTGCTCACGTTCGGGTTCTCCACAAACACTGGAAAGATGAAAGAAGCTTCGACGGAAGATCTAAGGGATTAGAGCAAGGGAAGACGCTGTAGATTGGCACCGCTGATCTTTTTCGATTCTACGATAAGGGCGCGCACCTTGCTGGCGAGCCGGCATTCTCAGGGGATGGCTTAAGCCCATTGCGTGTTGGAAGCACACTCATCCGAATAGAGCGTCAACTGCAAGGGACTGAATTCCGCAGGACGTTTGCACTCTTGCGGCGCTAGGGGCGAATGCCATATCTTTCAAGACTTTCGCACCCTTAACGTTTGTCGCAGATGGCAGGGCAGAACTAGACCGAGCGACTATTGCTGTCGCGAGTATTTTGAGGGCTGAGCTTCGCCATTGCATCGAGGAGTACGGGCTTGCCAGAACATGGCAACTCCTCAACGAAAATGGGGGGAATGCTGGCCGCAATGCTCACGCGTCTTGCTGATTTGCGAGTGATTTGCATGTCTGTAAGTCATTGAAAAATGGCGGAAGCGAGTGGAGGTCGAATCTGTCCCAAACGTAAACACTAAGGACTTGCCGAGCACGGGCGGCAAACGAAGGGCAAGCGATTAACGAGATAAGGATAATCGTACCCGAGTTGGTATCCAAAACAGATCCTGTGCACCATCCGGTGCGCCTGAGGGCTGCTGAGGGCATTTTGAGCGTAATGGGAATTTTGCAACGCTTGACTCCTTGCCCACAATGATTGCATGAATGAACACGTGGCGCAGGCACTGCTTAATGCTGAGTTGGCACTTCTTCAAAGAATGGTATTTCAGGCACGGATATCGAGTCGGCGCGGCCTCGAAAGCCAGCTCTTTCCAACCCGCTCCGTCTACTTACTGAATATTAACGGTCACCACGAACACCTGTGGTGTACTGTAAAAAAGTGGCTCAGTAGTGGAACTGGCGTTCGGAGTGTAAGCGCCGTCGACCATAAATTTGTAGGGGCCGGGGGTTGTGCCGGGAATCGTCTTACCGCCGCCGCCCCCCATGTTTCCGCCCCCACCGCAACTGATCAAGCCCACGGCCAGGGCGAAGACAATCACTAGCAAGAGAGGCAGATTTTTGCGAACACGTCTTCGCAACCGCAATCCCACCACGAGAATCCCGGCAACGAACGTTAGAGATTGCGCCGCCAGCCACCGCGGACTTGTGACTGCTTCAGCAGTCGAGACCGTCGTCGGTGCAGTCGAGCTAATCGTCACGGCGGAGGTCACCGCAGTTGCGCTCGTCACATTAACCGATGTCGGAACCGCGCACGTGGGAAGATGCTGCGCTTCTGGCGGATAATAGGCGATCGTGCATGCAAAGTAGATTGGGCCGGTAAATCCATTAGATGGCGTCACAGTGAGCGTTGAAGCGTTGCCCGTAGTCGCGCCCGCTGCGAACGATACCGAACTCGCAGCCGTCATGGTGAACATGTCCAGCATCGTGACAGGGACGGCAACACCGCTCGCAGCATATATCGAATCCCCGCTGTAGCTCACGTTCACGGTGACCGTGCCGGGGCTCCAGGTTCCACCCGAAAAATCAAAGCTGCAAGAACCATTCAGCAAGGTACAGCTAGCGCTCCAGGTTGACCCAGGTCCCTCTGCATAGAGACCGATGTACCCGGTCGGAGCAGGCTGTCCGCTCACGCCCGCAACATTGGCAGTGACAATCAGGTCCTGCGTCGGAAGCAGCGAGGACGCGTTCGCAGTGGCTGTAAGAATGCCTGCTGGCTGCTGCGTCACCGTGACTTGTACGGCGTTGGAGGTCGCGGCTTGGTAATTGGCATCACCGCTGTATTGCGCAGTGATGGAGTCCGTTCCCACCGGCAGGTTCGTCACGTTCAAGGTCGCCGCAGAATTGACATAGGGATAGGTAATTGTCGTCTGGGTCATCGTGGCAGTTCCCAGCAACGTATTCCCCGCATAGAACGTGGCCGTTCCGGTCGACGCAGGGGGTACGCTGTTGCCAACAATAAGCTGTAACATGACGTTCTGACCGTGTGCGACCGTAAAATTGTATGAATTGTTTGCCGACAGTTGAGTCCCGGGGATGGCCTTCGTGACAGTGAAATTCAGCGGTGTCGAACTGGACGACGAGTTGAAGCTGAGATCGCCTGAATAGCTGGCACTTATGCTGTGACCGCCAACACTGACAGCAGTCGGCACCCACTCCGCCGTGCTGGCTGTTCCCATATTTATCGGGCCGGAACTCACTGTGCCAGTGCTCGCCGCATCCGTAAAGGTGACGCTGCCCGTCGCGATGCCGTCGGTAGATCCCGTGGGCGCATTGACTCCCACCGCCTGCGCCTCGAGCGCGATCGAAGTACCGACAGGATAGCTTCCCCCGTTCGCGAGCACTCCCGTGGTGTTGTTATTGAACGAGTAGTAACTTCCAAACAGCGACAGGCTGCTGGCTTCCGGACCGACATTCACCGATACCGCAGTCGAAGTGCTGGAAGCAAAAATACTGTCTCCACCGTAGCGGGCGCTGATCTTATATTGGCCTCCGGGAAGGCTGTTCACGTTGGAGCGTGCCGCTCCGCTCTGCAGGGTTAACAGCTTCAGCCCCACAATGTCCTCTGAGTTGGCACTCGAAACCAGACTCACGCCCCCGGATGGCGTCCCGCCGCTCCCCGTCACACCGACGTTGACTGTGACCGCAGCGCCATGCGTGAAACTGGTCTGGCTGAGGCTGAGAGTTGTTGCGGTTGACTTAAAACTAAGCGAATTCCAATTGCTGAACAGCTGATTCGCATCCACACTACCCAACCCTGTCGCCAGGTCGTATCCCGGACCTGCGTAGTATCCAAGCGTGTAATAGCTGCTTGTGTTGTCTGTGGCTGTGCTCAGAATGCAATTCGGAGAGCCCTGCTGGCAGGGCACGATATTGCTTCCAGTGGTGATGTCGTGAAATGCGGAAGGGTGCTGGGCCGCCAAGGGATAGAGGACGTAGTCAGCCTGTCCCTGCGGCCCATATTTCTGTTCGATCAACGCCAGAATTCCTGCCATGGCAGGCGAAGATGCCGAGGTCCCTCCCACAATTCCAATGGTCAGATCACCGTCGGAAACCACGCAATACCCTTCACCCGGACAGAAAGGATAAAAAGTGTCGTTCTCCCCCGCCGCGGCAAACAGCGATACGTCAGGAAGATCACGGACTCCGTCGTTGGGAACACCTTTTCCCGTCTGCCACGAAGGCTTGGGATATCCAGCGGAACACGAAGTATAGGTGCCATCGGAAGCGTCAGTCCCGCTCACGCAATTGCTTGGCCCGCCACTGCCCGCAACGATATCGGGGATGCCGGAGTTGTAAACGCCGCCATCCGCAAGATTCAGTCCGAACGAATCATTCCACGCTTGCTCCGGCACAGGTTGTAGAAGAGATGTCGTAGGAAAAATAGTCGGAACCGTGTCCCAGTAAGTCGCCAGCTGAGTTTGCTGCGCCGACGAAGTTTCGTTGTAGCTGCTGTAATAGAAGTCCGTACCACCCACAGAAACGTTCCACGGAGTGGAACCGAATCCGTTCATGGCAATCCCGTACTGCGCGGGCTGACGGCTGTTGAAATTATCGCAGCCTGCCGGCCCACCGTCCCCAGCCGAAACGAACGAGGTCTGTCCTTGCGCCGCTGCCTGCTCCCACAAGGAATACCAGAACTGGTTTCCGGCCGATCCCAGATCCTGTTCACACAAACCGTAGCTCGTGCTGAGGATTGAGGCTTGATCGTCATCCACGGCACGCTGCGCGGCCAGATATAGCCCGGATTGCACCGAGGTATCGGCCGCGGTGTAAAGGTTGATGGTCGCTCCCGGGGCGACCGCGCCACTTAGTTCGACATCCAGATACGATTCGCCGACAGCGTCGTTTTCTCCCGGATCAGCTCCATCAATAACGACGTTGAGCGGATTCGTCGGCAATCCAAAGAACGAGCGATAGACAGCCACAGCCGTTGGATCAACGTTGGATGCGCCAATTAGCCCAATAGTGATGCCGCTGCCTGTAATACCCGCAGCATAAAGTGGACCGAGGTCATATTGAAGAGCGAAGTCGCCAGGCGCCAAGTCCAACGAGTCCTGACCTGCAGGAAAAGTCCAGTCCGCAACAAATTTTTTGCTGCTGCTGTCGTAGACTGCCTTGCCGAAATGTTTTATGTAAGACTTCGGACGAAAGTCGTTGATCGGAGTGATGCCCGCAATCTCCGGCGCCAGCGCTGCCGGGATCTGCGGATCGACGTCATTGGCGTAATGCTCCTCGCCATTCACGAGGTAAGCGTGAATTTGCGTGTGGAAGGCGGAGCGCACACCACCGGCGGTACCCGAAAACTCGATTGCTGTCTTAGCTCGATTAATTCGGCTGACCGAGAATCCGTGCTCTTGCAGCCAGGCAGACACCGTGGCGATCTCGGAATCGGTAAGTCCGTACAGTTCGGCAAATTGATCGGGCTTGATCCATTTGTGAAACGTAGAAGATCCCGGCCTGTGTACGTCTTGCAGAAATCGCTGCAGAGCCGCTTCGCGCCCCGGCGAACGCTGTAACAGCAGCAGCATTCGCGAGGCGGGAAATGAATCGGGAACTGTGCCCAGATCGAATCGCGCCTGCGCCAGCGGGTGAACGTTTCCCTTCAGCGTAACGCGAACAGCATCATTAATCGGTTGAGTGACGCGGGAAGCGGAACCAGTCTGCGCCGGGCTGAAGGCGCAGACCGTGAGCATCAAGCACAGCGAGCCGAATTGCCAGAGCGGAGAGTTTGTTGACACCTTCACCTCAATTCAAACCTACACACATATCAGCGGCTCGATCCTTCCGTTCAAATGCATGAACTCGGCGGGTTGCTGTGACAACAAAAGAGCGATGGTTTCCCCCCGGCCGGGAGGCCGAAGTATTTCCGCTGAATTGAGGAGCGCGGACGAAAGAAGTTTTCTCCGCATGGCGCAAAATCTCTGCGGCACTATTGTAGCCACTATGCTGTCAAAGAATCATGAATTTTGTCGAGAAACGTAAATAGTGGCCCTTGCGCTTGGTGCAGCTACGATCTGCGGCTTTCGTCGCCCATACTTCAAGGTCGAACAGAAGAAGTCGGTGATACTGGTCAATTGTTGAAACCAGGCGCCGGTTGTGGAAAAAATCAGCCGAGTGAAACAGCTCGGGTTTCGCACCGGTCCCTGTAGCCAGTTCTGGACTCAGCAGGCCCGCATCGGCAGCTTCGTGAGCCAGACGTCGAACTGCCGCGCGTTGCTGGTTGATAGTGTTGGCGGCCCAGATGCCGCGATTCCAGGTACATGCGATAGCGCACGACGACGATGCGGTTGAAGGCCAGCCGAGGCTCCGAGCAGTACCAGGCGATGAATTGGTCGATGGCGTACTCATAGACGCGGCGCGAGGCTGGCGAGCCGAGGCTGGCGAGCACTGCCAATTTGCAATGGTCCAGATCGGCAGTCGCAATACACGGCGACGGTAGTTCGGCTTGATTCTCTGCAGGCCCATGGCGGTGGCCTCCATGCCGCAGCATTTGGGACGGCGCAGGTCAGCTGGACGTTGCAAAACCGGGTGGCGCCGGGCGCTTCCGGTCTGGGCTCTGTGGGTTCTGAGTGCTAACGCCTGTTAACAGCAGTTGACTTCCGGTTTGCCCGTGATCCAGGAGGAATCGACTACTTCCTGAAAGCCGACGTATCGGTACTGATCTTCCATCCCGATTGGCCCATGTCGATTAGTTAACCGAGTAATAACCGACGAAATGGCGGTGATTTAGGCGGAATCTTCGACAAACACATCTGACCGCGCGCCAACACTTCATTTTGGTTGCAGGAGAATTGCGAATTCCTGCCAAGCGGAGCTAATGCAGTTTCGCGTACTCGGTCTTGGCTTGCTTCAGGATGGGGATCTCAGGGTCGGCGTCCTTCCAGAGGGTCAGGAAATCCTGGTACGCAACGCGTGCTTTAGCGGTTTCGCCTTGCATGGTGAAGGCGCGAGCGATTTCCAGATGTGCGAGGGCACCGATCGGCGAGTTCAAAATAACTCCCCGGTGCTCCAGGATTTTCTGGAACTCCGCTGCCGCTTCCCTGCCTCTCCGCGCCATCAGATTGGCCCGGCCACGCAGGTAGATGGTAAACATTGGGTTGCATCCATCCGGGCTCCCGAGTTCATAAGGAACCACCATTTGCAAAGCTTCGATGGCTTTCTGAGTGTCCATGTGGTTCAGTGCCAGTTGCGCACGCGCTGAGGGTAAATAGTTCATCTGCATCAGCGTGCTGTCAGGAAAGCGCTTGGCAAGGTCATCGGCCAGCGACTGCGCACCGTTTTCGTCGTGCGCCAACGCGAGGGCTGTATCCGCGAGCCCTTCGGCATCCCGGCTCTTGGATCGCGAGAGCACTTCTCTCGTCTTCTTTTCAGCTAGTTCTTCATTGCCAAAGAGCGCTTCCGATATAGCGGCAAGCTCATCAAATAACCCACTTAGTTGCTCCTGGTCCGATTGCCGCGCCAACACGTCGACCCGGCGCATCAACTCGCGGGACTCGCGCAGCCGTCCAGAATACGCCGCGGTCTGGGCCTGGATAAAAGTAAGTTGCAGCTTCCACTGAGTCCCGGGATTGTTTGCAATCCGCTCCATTTCGAGATTGTCGTGATCCAGGAACGCCAGCGCATAACCGTATACCTGTGTACGATAGCAATCGGCCTTTCGCCCTTCGGCGCTTTTCATCAGCGCACGGGCTTCGTCCAGGCGATCTAAATGAATAAGCGATCCCACCAGGACTCCGTAACTCAGGCAATCACCGGGAAGCAGGCGCAAGCTCTCCGCCGACTCCCTCCTTGCGTCCTCGTATTGGCCGAGGGCGGAGTAAATTTCACTCACGTTCAGGTGGGGAATATCGTCACGTGGATAAAGCTGGCTCCAGAGTTTGTAAACCTCCCGGGCCTCTTCCCAATCGCCAGTGACCGATTCTTGATAGTGCGCTTCGATATATAACCTTTCACGATCGCTCACGTGCTCGCGCAACGCATATGCCTTACGGTAGTTCGCAATGCTTTCTTGTTCCGAATATTCCCCATACGCCAGGCCGAGAGAAGCGTAAGCCATGGCAAAGTTCGGATCGAGTGAGATGGCCCTCTGAAAAAGCTGGATCGCCGCAGTCTGGTCTTCCTTCTCGATTAACGTGGTACGTCCCAAACTATATGCGTGGAGTGCCTGAAGCGAAGGCGTGGTAACTAGATCGAGAGGCATGTTGTATTTCTGTACAGTCCCTACCGATTCACCGAGCCTTGTCCGCAGGTGAGACGCTGCCTGGGCCAAGGCGTTCAATACCTCTTCTTTTTTTTCCGCAGTCACTTGCTCCTGAACCAGCGTATCGCCGGTTGAGCAGTTAGTAGCCTTCAACCCCAGTACATACTGATTGCCCAGTTTCGCAATGGAACCGTTCAGCATCGCCGTGCTTCCGGTGCGAATGCAAAGCTGTTGCGCGATATCCGGAGTGAGCCGCGCATCCGGCGGCTGGTTCATGAGCCGCAGCGTCTGTTTCACGGTCGGGTCCGAAACCAGGTTGAGGAACGGCGACTGTTCGAGCTGCACGGCCAGGCCCTGACGCATGGTGCCGTCAAACACTGCGTCCCCCGTCGTGTTTTCGAAATCCGCCAGAACCACTGTGTCTTTCTCGGTCAACATTCTTCGCGACTTGCCCGCGGTGTGAGCCCACCAGCCTAAAGCGACGAGCGCAAGCGCGCCTATGGCGATCGCCGGCAGCCACGTGAAGCGTGCTGGTTTTTCCATGGGTGCTAGCGCTGGTGCGGAGCGCAGGGCGGTATTTGCGTTCGGGGTCTCAGCAGCGGCCGTGACCGGGAAAATGAAGCGGTACCCCCGGCGGGGCAACGTTTCCACATACCGCGGCGTGTCCGCCGAATCCGACAAGGCCGCCCGAAGCTTGGCTACAGCCACATTCACGGCGTGGTCGAAGTCTCCAAAGGAATCGTTCGGCCAGATGCGCCGTTTCAGTTCTTCGCGCGTGACAACCGCACCGGGCTGTTCCAGCAAGACAATCAGGATCTTCAGCGGTTGGTCCTGAAGCCGGATGCGGGTTCCGGCTTTCCGCAGCTCGCCTGAACGCAGATCGAGCTCGAAAACCCCGAAATGCGTCGCGGAGTTTGTAGCGGGCTGTTCCATCTTGCTCCTTGAGAACTGGGCCGTGACGGTTCGACAACCGTCTTTGGCGCGGTGACATTCAGGATAGACGAAGACGGGAGAGCAAAGTCTCAATACTTCTCAGGAGATATTCGAGTCTAATTTGTTTGCTATCAGGCGACTAGCTGTTGACATAGGCAGGGCACGAGGGAGACCAAGTGTGAATTGAGAAGACCGCCCTGTCCGCTCAATGCTCGGCCCCAGCCGCGATTGGGCTGAGGTTGGGATCATGGGTTTGCGAATGCCTCCGGCGGGGGCTGTGCGGCTCCTTCTTGTTGCCGTCTTAACATTCCGTGCGAGCGCACAGGACCTTCATCGGCCCTGCCCGGATTTCCCCCTATCGTTCGATCTGGTGTCGAACTTCGAGGTCGTGGTCCACGGACAGATCGGCGAACTGGATGGGCTGAAATTCATTCTAGACACCGGTTCGTCCTCCAGCGTGATTGACCGCAGAGTTGCGGATAGGATGCGACTGCGTCGCCGGGCCGGAAAGGCATTCCATTTTGACCGCACCCTCTCTGTTGAGTGGGCGGACGTTCCCGATGTCGTGATAGGCCCGCTTCGCGTCGCAGGTATCAGCATGATGGTCGCGAGACTCGCCGACATTAGCAAGTTTGCGGATACTGCCGACGGGATCATTGGACTGGATGTGCTGAGTCGGGCCAAGAAAATCCGCATCGATTACGAGCGAAAGAGGATTTTTTTTGATTTGGATGGGGGTTGCGGGAGTATGCCTCCCGCCGTGAATGCCATTGTAATTAGGATAGCAATCCAGGGAGTTCCCCTGCGCTTGTTGGTTGATACGGGATCGCGAGACATTCTGCTATATAAGGACCGTCTCAGCAGCGCACTTCCGCACCTGCGCACCGAAGGAGAACCGAGGGACGCCGTGATCGGACGAATGCAAGCCAAACAGATCAATTTGCCGGGAGTGCAGGTTTTCCCCCCAGAAGCCGTGACTCCAGTCTTTTTGATCGAAGGCTCCGGAAAAACGGAGCTCGATGGTATTGACGGCTACTTGGGCCCAACCTCGCTTCACGCCAAGCAACTGGAACTGGATTTCGCCGCAAAGACTCTGCGCTGGCAGTAGGTCCGTGTCGAGGAACATTTATGCGGGTTCGGATGCGGATCCTTTGCGAGAGTGCTCGCGCTCGCCCCAGGCTCGATTTCGAAACCATACCCTTGTCATTCCAACCGAAGGAAGGAATCTGCTTTCTTTTTCGCCGGATGATGAGATTCGCGGCCGCTTTGCGCTGTAACAGATGAGGGAAGCCGGCCCCGGTCAGTCCGGTTGGATTCTGGGGTCCGCAGGAACCCAAAAAATCTGAATGGGAAGGTGCAATATGTCTCTTCGAAAGCTCTGCTTATTCGCCGTCGTGCTGTTCTCGGTGTATCCTCTCCATGGCGGAACCTACTACGTAGGAACTTGCCACGCCAACAGCTTTGCCACAATCTCCGACGCTGTCAGTTCGCCCGCTGTAGCTCCCGGATCAACCATCAAGGTTTGTGGCGGTTCTTACTTTGAACAAGTGATCATCTCGAAGCCATTAACCCTGGTGGGCATCGTCGGCACAAACGCGAATGCCGACGTGAGGATTGCCGGAAGTAGTTCCATGCAGTCGGCGGTCGGCGCCGTTTTCAGTAACCTGTTCACTCCAATCGTGTGGGTGACCGCCGGGCCCGTAACGATTCAAGACATAACCGTGGATGACGATTTTCTAAGCTGCGCGAACGCGGTGTATGTCGGGTTCTACCTGGCAAGCGGAGTCTCCGGAACGTTAAACCGCGTTGCTTCGCAGGGGGAATGCATTGGAGCCAGCATCTATGCGGAGAATGCGACCGGTCCTGCCACTTCGGTTACCATCGAAAACAGCTTCTTAAACAATGGCGTTGACGCTGTGGGAGCTGTGCAAGCCGCAGGGGTTCCTCCTTTGCTTGACGTAAAGATTATTGGCAACCAGATATCTCCCAACGTTCCTGCTCCTATAGGCTCGGGTGGGAACGGCTACGGAAATGGCATTTATTTGTACGAAGTGAGCGGAAGCGTGACCACTAATTCCATTTTTGGCCCGAAGCAGGTCGGGCCTACTCCATACAACGGGATTGGCATCTGGGACGAAGCGGCTGGCGTAACGGTTTCCGGCAACAGCATTATGTTCAACGGGTTCGATGATGCGCTTTACACTGCCGAGGGCATCGCGATTCTAGAGGATCAGGCCACCGTCAAATCGAATAAAATTTCGGGAGTTCAATACGGAATTGACATGGGGTGCCACCCAAGCACCGTCGCGAGCAATACCATCAACCTTACGGCCAGCGCCCTGCTTAGTGTGCCCCGCGGGTTCAGCGGCGTCAACTCGGTTTTCAACAGCTTTGTTGCGACACCTGCCAGCGACTGCCCAACAGTCGCTCGTTCGGCGGCAGGTCGCTGAGATCACGCATAAGTTAGAAGTCTGCTTACTCTACGGCCCCTGCACCCTCTTTGGTGCGGGGGTTCGTTATCCTTTCGATCTGACAAGGCTCGCTTCCCACCAGTGGAGTCTCTGCTTTTTCCTCCGACACTACCGGCGGTCCAAATATGGCCCGCTGGGGGTTAACACAGCCATCGGGTGTTGAAGTTGGTTATGGTGTTGGAGTAGAGCGCCTGCGCACCTACGGCAGGGTTAGGCCAGCGAAGACCATCATCGACGCTGAAAATATTTCGCGCTGGCAGAAAACAACCTAACTAGCCGAATTTTCAACTGGTTCCAATTGACATCGCAAGCGTCCATCGCTAACCTACCTACCCAAGCGCTTCCCGCTCCCAAAGGTGGCTTCGTGGGGCACGAACCGGCAGGAGAGATCACGCAACTGCTACAGGGCTGGCGGGGTGGCGACCGCAAGGCTTTGGACGCCTTATTGCCCGTCGTCTACAAGGAACTTCAGCGTCTGGCCCACTTTCAACTGCGCAAGGAACGTCCCGACCACACTTTGCAGAGCTCCGCGCTGGTGAACGAGGCGTATCTCCGCCTGGTGGGACTAAATGCTCCACAGTGGGAGGGCCGATCGCATTTCTTTGCCATCGCTGCCCAACAGATGCGGCAGATTCTTGTCGACTATGCCCGCCGTCACCGCGCCGGGAAACGCGGAAGGGGTGTCGGCACACTATCTCTGGATGACAACGCGCTGCTCGAACAAGGCAAGCGCAAGGACTTGGACATCATCGCCCTTGATGACGCCATGAAAGCGCTGGCGCAGATCGATGTCCGCAAAGCGCAGGTAGTCGAGCTGCGATTCTTCGGGGGATTGACCTTCGACGAGACAGCAGATGTGCTCAAAGTGTCCGCGATCACGGTAGCGCGCGATTGGAGCACTGCACGAGCATGGCTGCATCGCGAGATGAGTCGCGGAACCTCCAATGGACGCTGAAAGCTGGAAACGAGTCGACGATTTACTGCAGACGGCACTGCAAGTGCCGGTCGAGCAGCAGGAGGAGTTCCTGCTCCAGCAGTACGGCGGCGATTCCGAACTGCTCGAAGAAGTCCGGTCGTTACTGACTTCTCATCGGAAAGTAGGAAGCTTTCTGGAATCGCCCGGGCTCCACGTCGCCGATGTCGCGGCGGAACTGCCTACTCTGGGGGTAACCCAGTCGGGATCATTTTCTTCTTCTTTCACCGGCCAGACTATCTCTCACTATCGGGTGCTCGGTCCGCTGGGCTCGGGCGGGATGGGAGTGGTTCACAAAGCCGAAGACATTATGCTGGGCAGGGGTGTGGCCATGAAATTCTTGCCCAGCGAGCTGGCCAGCGACCGGGTCGCCTTCGAGCGTTTGCAGCGAGAGGCGCGGTCGGCCTCGGCTCTCGACCACCCCAACATCTGCTCGATCTACGAACTCGGCGAGCACGAGGGCCAGCCCTTCATCGTGATGCAGCTGCTGGAAGGCCAGACGCTGCGGGACTGGATCGAGAACACCACGGAAAAAAATGTTAAGTCGAGGATCCTGCGTGCGGTGGACTTCGCGATCCAGATTGCCAATGGGCTGGAGGCAGCGCACCAGAAGGCAATCGTTCACCGCGACATTAAACCCGCCAACATCTTCGTCACCTCCCGCGGCGATGCCAAGATCCTGGACTTCGGGCTGGCCAAGCTGTTGGAGGAAACTGGTCCGCTGGTCGCAGGGTCGGCGACCAAGGTCGACGCCGCCACGGCAGAGTCCCCGACGCTGCACTT
>Ga0210389_10002231_pt1 | contig 15352 bp, 12 predicted proteins | sample IncBWH28OmetaG_FD_160127 | JGI IMG/M metagenome (GOLD analysis project Ga0210389, IMG submission 160127) | Forest soil microbial communities from Barre Woods Harvard Forest LTER site, Petersham, Massachusetts, United States - Inc-BW-H-28-O ...
CGAGATGTTCGCACGCTACGCCTACGCGCCCAACGCGCTGGGCTACTGTGGTCCCCCGCTCGGCGCCACCCTGCGCGACGGCTCGGTCGACGACGTTCGCAAGGCTGCGACGAAGTTTTCCGGGGCCTGGCCCTACCTGCGGGTGCTGTCCGCGCTGACCGGTATCGCCGACCCGTTGGATTACCGGCTGGTCGAGTCGTATTGGCTCGGCGGCGGTGTCGGCGCGGACGTCGACCCCGAAGACTTCTTCGACAGGTTGCTGGCGATCATCGGCCCACAGGCCGGACGCTACTGGTCGCACCTGACCGCGGACCTGGCGCGCGAAGCGGCGGGCAACCACTGCTTCCACGTGTTCGGCGTGTATCCCTGGACGCGGTTTCTGGGGCGGGGCGAGCATCCGCTGAATGTGCTGGACAATTGCCGGATAACTTGGGGCACAGTCGTTTCCCGTGTCGACGATGACGTCGAGGTGATGTGCCAGCGGCTCGTCTGGGACGGCCGGGCGCTGACGCTGTCCGAACCTTCGTTGCGCTTATTGGACGTCTGGGCCGACGGCTACAGCGCGGTGCCCGACGTGGGCGTCGGGGATGAGGTCGCGGTGCACTGGGGCCGCCTGTGCGGCGGGCTGTCGCGGGAGCAAGTTCGCGCGCTGCGCGACAGCACGGACCGACAGCTCCGGGTGACCAGCCAGCGGCTGGCCCGGGCCCTGCTGCCAGACTGACCGTCGTGCCCGGTTCCATCTGCGACGTACTGCCCGCCGCGGCCGCACTGCTGGGCGTTCCGGGAGCGGTCGACACTCTGGGGTTGACCGATTGGGTCGACGGCCGGGTCGAGCGCGTAGTGGTGGTGGTGGTCGACGGAATGGGCTGGCATCTGTTACCCAAGTTGGCCCCCAGTGCCCCGCTGCTTGCCTCCGTGCTCTGCGGTGGCGTCGGCCGCCTCAGCGAACTCAGCTGCACCTTCCCGTCAACCACCCCGAGCAGCCTGGTGTCCCTGGGCACCGGGGCCCGCCCCGGCGCGCACGGCATCCTGGGCTTCGCGCTCAACATCCCCGGCACCGACCGGGTGCTCAACCACATCCGGTGGCGCGACGACCCGCCCTATGCCGAATGGCAGCCGCTGCCAACCTGGTTCGAGCGGCTCGCGCAAGCCGGCGTGAGCGCGCGCGCCGTGCTGCCCGCGGCGTTCATCGGCAGTGGGTTGACCGACGCGGCGTATCGCGGCGCCCGCTTCCGCCCCACGGATGCAACCGACGACTACGCGCGGGCGCTGGCCGACGAGGTGAACGCCGGGCCGGGTCTGATCTACGGCTATACCACCGAGCTGGACACCGCGGCCCACGTCTTCGGCATCGGATCCCCCAGCTGGCACACGGCGGCGGCTCACGTCGATGCGCTGCTGCGCCAGCTGCTCGAGATACTGCCCGCGAACACGGTGTTGCTGGTGACCGCCGACCACGGCGGGCTCAACGTGCCGCCGGACGCCCGCGCCGACCTCGACACCGACCCACGGCTGGCCGCGGGGGTGCGGGTGGTTGCCGGCGAACCGCGGGTGCGTTACCTGCACACCGAGCCGGGCGCCGCCCCGGATGTGCAGGCCACCTGGACCGAGGTGCTCAACGGCCGCGTGCAAGTTTACCTCCGCGAGGAAGCCGTGGCCACCGGGATGTTCGGGCCGGTCAACCCGTCGCACCTGGCGCGCATCGGGGACGTCGTCGTCGTATGCACCGGCGATTCCGCCGTGTTGGCAACCGCCCACGAGCCACCGGAAACGGCCCGCCTCATAGGTTTTCACGGCGCGGCCACCACAGCCGAAATGGCCATTCCGCTCATCGCTTTCGGATCGGCCCAGGTGGATGACGACCCGCCGGTAATGCACACCGGACTTTGATCGTTTTCACAGCTCGCTGCGGGTGTCGGCCAAGTTCCGTGTTGTACATTCGGGCCACTGTGACTTTCCGTGGCGGCAGAAGAACTCGACGTTGGCAGGTGGCCATTGCGATCGTCGCGGCGCTGACTCTGTTCGCAGCCGTCACCACCGGTTGGGCGGCGCGGGGATCCGCGTACGCTTCGTCGGCGCTGTGGCAGCCGGCGACCGTGTCGCATCAGGCATCGCATGTCGGCGTGCAGGTGGACCATCTCCAACGTGCCGACCACGCCCCACCGATTGACCAGTTTGCTCATAGCTCGTCGAGCAATTCCCCGACGCACCAGAAACCAACCAAAAACGCGTGGATGACCCGCGATCGACCGCCGACGTGGACGCCGCTATCGCCACAATCGGTCCTCTCGCCGTTGCCGGTTTCGTTTGCTGCGCAAGGGCTTTCACCGGACGTGGCCCACGCGGTTGTGCCCACCGCGGACCGTTCCGGCCAGGACATTTTGGCCGAGTTCTGCGTCGCACGTCGCTGACCGGTCCGCGCCGGGCCGTGTTTCAGCATGCGTGCGGGCACTTCGCCACGAGAAGTCGCTAACAGCAACCCGTCTGGTCGACTTGCGCGCGCACTTATGGCGGGGGCAAAGCTTGTAACCCCCGTGTCTATGTCCTAAAGGAAGAGTCGATGTTTTCCAGAGCAACCAATACCGCCGTAGTCGGGCAGGGGCAGCAATGAATTTCGCCACGCTACCGCCGGAAATCCACTCCGGGCGAATGCATGCCGGTCCAGGTTCAGGATCGCTGACCGAGGCCGTGACGGCCTGGGAACGGTTGGCCGTCCGGCTCTCCACCGCGGCGGCGGACTACCGGGCGGTGACGTCAAAGCTGGCGGCATGGGGCGGCCCGGCGTCGACGGCATTGACCGAGGCCGCGGCGCCCTACATTGGGTGGCTCGCCGCCACCGCCGCGCACGCTGAGCACGCGGCCCATCAGGCGAAGGTGGCCGCGAGTGCCCACGAGACGGCGTTGGCGGTGATGGTGCCCCCGTCGGCGATCGAGGTCAACCGCGCGCGGCGAAACTCACTGGCCAAGGCGAATTGCCTGGGGCAAACCAGCGCGGCGATCGCGGAGGCCGAGGCCGAGTACGAGCGGATGTGGGCGCGGGACGCCGCCGCCATGCACGCCTACGCCGGCGCCTCGGCCGACGCCTCGAGGCTGACACCATTCACCTCGCCGCCCACCACGGTGGAACCCGCCAGCGGGGACACCTGGGCCCTGAGATCGGCGCCCGAGCTCATCTCCGCCGGCCACCAGGTGATGTCAAGGGTCCCGGAAGCACTGCAGGCGATTTCGTCACCCCCGACAACATTCGACATGCCCCTTTCGCCGGTGACCTCGTCCCTGTCGAAACTCAGTTCATTGAGCGCGCCGTTGGACACCGCGATCAAGCACCTGAATTCGCTCAACAAGGCGGCGGCATTGAGGTGGCTGTTGCCGAACCAGGGTGGCGCCCGCGGCGTGCCGATCACCGCGAGGTTCGGTCGCGCGATGCCGATCGGGTCGGCATCGGTACCGCGCGCCTGGGCGACGGCGACGGCGCCAATCCCCGTCTACCGTCAAACCGTTGCGCAGGGCCGGCCGTCGGAGGACGGTTCTCGCCGGGTGCCGGTCACAGCCGACCGCGGGAGCCGGCCGGCTCACGAATAGCCGGCGAGCATGCTCGCCGCACACCGTTGACAACCCGCAACCGTCGCGATTACAGCGGGGTGACGTAGGCGGAGCTGATGCCGCCGTCGACCAGGAACGTCGAGGCGGTGATGAACGACGCGTCGTCACTGGCCAAAAATGCTACTGCGGAAGCGATTTCGTCGGGTTCGGCGAAGCGGCCCAACGGCACGTGCACCAGCCGGCGGGCGGCACGTTCGGGATCTTTGGCGAAAAGCTCTTGCAGCAGCGGGGTGTTGACCGGCCCGGGGCACAGCGCGTTGACCCGGATACCCTGCCGGGCGAATTGCACGCCCAGCTCACGTGACATGGCCAGTACCCCGCCCTTGGAGGCGGTGTAGGAGATCTGCGAGGTCGCCGACCCCAGGACCGCGACGAACGAGGCCGTGTTGATGATCGAGCCCCGTCCGGCGGGCACCATGTGCCGCAACGCCGCCCGGCAGCACAGGTACACCGATTTGAGGTTGACGTCTTGGACCCGTTGCCACGCCTCAAGTTCGGTGTTTTCGATCAAGTCATCCTCGGGTGGTGAGATGCCGGCGTTGTTGAACGCGATGTCGACCCAGCCGTAGGACTGGGCGGCGGTGTCGAACAGCGCGTTGACCGCGGCCTCATCGCAAACATCGGTCGGCACAAACAAACCCGACAGCTCGTCGGCCGCCGCGGCACCCGCGTCACGGTCGACGTCGCCGACGACGATGGTCGCGCCTTCGGCGTTCATCCGCCGCGCGGCGGCCAACCCGATGCCGCTGCCACCGCCGGTGACGACCGCCACGCGGCCCGCCAACCGTCGAGTCAGGTCCACCATCAGGCCTCCTCTTTGATCGCGATGAACACGTTCTTTGTCTCCGTGAAATGCAGTGGCGCATCGGATCCCAGCTCACGCCCCAGCCCCGATTGCTTGAAGCCACCGAACGGCGTGTTGTAACGGACCGACGAATGTGAGTTCACCGACAGGTTGCCGGACTCGACCGCCCGCGACACCCGCAGCGCGCGGGACAGATCGTCGGTCCAGATCGATCCCGACAGGCCGTAGGCAGTGTCGTTGGCCAGCGCGATGGCGTCGGCTTCGTCGTCGAACGCCAACACGGTGACGACCGGGCCGAAGATCTCGTCGGTGACGCTGCGGTCGGTGCGGTCCGGGGTGAGAACCGTTGGCGGAAACCAGAATCCACGACCGGATGGTGCCGAGCCGCGAAACGCGACGGGGGCGCCGTCGGGCACATAGGAAGCCACCTTGTCGCGGTGCGCGGCAGACACCAGCGGACCCATCTCGGTGTCGCGGGATCCAGGGTCCCCGACGGCGACGCCGCGCACCGCCGGCTCCAGCAGCTCCATGAACCGCTCATATACGCTGCGCTGCACCAGGATCCGACTACGGGCACAGCAGTCCTGCCCGGCATTGTCGAACACTCCGGCAGGAGCGGTCGCCGCCGCGCGCTCCACGTCGCAGTCGGCGAAGACGATGTTGGCGCTCTTGCCGCCCAGTTCCAGCGTCACCCGCTTGACGTGGGCCGCCGCGCCGGCCATCACCTTCTTGCCGACCTCGGTGGACCCGGTGAACACGATCTTGCGAACGTCCGGGTGGGTGACGAACCTGTCCCCGACCACCGCGCCCTTACCCGGCAACACTTGCAGCAGGTCCGCGTCGAGCCCGGCCTCGGCGGCCAGCTCGCCGAGCCGGATGGTGGTCAGCGGCGTCGCTTCGGCCGGTTTGACCAGCACGGCGTTGCCGGCCGCCAGGGCCGGCGCGATACCCCAGGACGCGATCATCATCGGGAAGTTCCACGGCGTGATCACCCCGACGACGCCCAGCGGTTCGTTGAAGGTGATGTCGAGACCGCCCGCAACGGGAATCTGCTTGCCGGACAAGCGTTCCGGGCTGGCGGCGTAGAAAGTCAACACGTCGCGGACATGTCCGGCTTCCCACTCGGCGGACGCGATCGGGTGTCCCGAATTGGCCATCTCGAGGGCGGCCAGCTCGTCGACATGGGCGTCGACGACGGCGGCGAACGCGCGCAGGCCCGCCGCCCGCTCCGCCGGCGAGAACCGCGCCCAGCGCCGCTGGGCCACCTGCGCCCGCCCTACCGCGTCGTCGACCGCGGCGGCATCGAAGAGTTCGACCGAGCGCAGCACTTCCTCGGTGGCGGGGTTGATGAGTTGTATCGCGCTCATCGGCTGTCCGCGTACGACCGCGCAGCCTCGACAATCGCCGTGAACAGCCGCAGGTCGTTCAGGGACTGCTCCGGATGCCACTGCACCGCAAGCGCGAAGCTCTCCCCGGGTAGCTCCACCGCCTCGACCACGCCGTCGGCGTCCCATGCGCTGACCACTAGACCCTCACCGACTTTGTCGACGGCCTGGTGGTGGTAACACCGTGCTTCGGCCGATTCGCCGAGCAATGCGGCCAGCCGGGTTCCGGCCACCGTGCGCACCGGCAACGGGGTGAACACCCCACCGCCCGCGCGATGCCCACTGTGGCCGAGGACGTCCGGCAAGTGCTGATGCAGCGTCCCGCCGAACGCGACATTGAGCATCTGGATGCCCCGGCAGATGCCCAGCACCGGCAGTCCCCGCTCGAGGGCGCCCTGCAACAACGCGAATTCCAGGGCGTCGCGGGCGGAGCGGGGCTGGTCGGTGGCCGGATGCGGGTGCTGGCCGTAAGCGGCCGGGTCGAGGTCGTAACCCCCGGTGATCACCAGGCCGTCGAGGCGGTCGAGCACCCGCTCGGCAACGCCGGCGTCGGACGGCTGCGGCGGCAGCAGCATTGCGATGCCACCGGCGGCGATCACGCCCTGGAAGTAATTGGCAGACAGATAACCAGCCTGGACGTCCCACCCGTCGCTCTGCACACGCTCCAGGTAGCTGGTCAAACCGATGACCGGTCCCGGCCTAGAAGCGTTCAAAACCGCGCATCCTTTCCCAGTCGGTGACGGCCGCGTTGAACGCCGCCAACTCCACCCGGGCGTTGTTCAGATAGTGCGCGACAACGTCGTCGCCGAACGCTTCCCGTGCCAGCGTCGACTCCCCGAACGCGGTGGCCGCCTCGGCCAGCGTGGCGGGCAGGCGCGCGACGCCGGTTGCCTCATAGGCATTCCCGGGGTACGGCTCGGGTGGCTCGAGGCCCCGTTCGATACCGTACAGCCCGCCGGCGATCAGCGCCGCCACCGCCAGGTAGGGATTGACATCGCCGCCGGCGACCCGGCATTCGACCCGGGTGTTGCGTCCGTGACCGACGACCCGCAGTGCGCAGGTGCGATTGTCCAGTCCCCAGCACAGCGCCGTGGGCGCGAAGCTGCCGTCGGCAAATCGCTTGTAGGAGTTGATGTTCGGCGCATAGAACAGGGTCAGTTCGGGCAACGTGGCCAGCAGGCCCGCGACGAAACTGCAAAAAGTGGACGACATGCCGTGCGGCCGGGCGCTGTCGGCGAACACCGCGGCGTCTTTTCCAGAGCCGTGTTCGGCGCGCAGCGACAGGTGGATGTGGCAGCTATTGCCTTCGCGCTCATCGTATTTCGCCATGAACGTTAGGCTCTTGCCGTGCTGGTCGGCGATCTCCTTGGCGCCATTTTTGTAGATGGCATGGTTGTCGCAGGTGACCAGCGCCTGGTCGTAACGGAATCCGATCTCCTGCTGGCCCCTGTTGCATTCGCCCTTGACGGCCTCGAACCGCAGCCCCGCACCCTGCATGCCCCGGCGGATGTCGCGCAGCAGCGGCTCCATGCGCGACGACGCCAAGATCGCGTAGTCGATGTTGTAGTCGCTGGCCGGGGTCAGGCCCCGATAGCCGTCAGCCCAGGCCTGGCGGTACGTCTGGTCGAACACGATGAACTCCAGCTCGGTGGCGACATCGGCGATCAGTCCGCGCTCGCCCAGCCGGTCGAGTTGGCGGCGCAGGATGGCCCGCGGTGCGACGGCGACGGCGCTGCCGTCGGCCCAGGCCAGGTCGGCGACCACCAGGGCCGTGTCGGGCAGCCACGGAATGAGCCGAAGCGTGGACAGATCCGGCAGCATCACCATGTCGCCGTAGCCGGTGTCCCAGCTCGACATCGCGTAGCCGGCCACGGTATTCATGTCGACGTCGACGGCGAGCAGATAGCTACAGCACTCGGCGCCGTGCGCGGCCACGTCCTCGACGAACAGCCCGGCGGCCACCCGCTTGCCGACCAACCTGCCCTGCATGTCGGTGAACGCCACGATCACGGTGTCCACCGCACCGATCCCCACCAGTTGCTCCAGCGCGGCCAGTGACAACAGACCTTTCGCAGGGCCTTCTGCGTGTTCTTTATGAGCCATCAAGGCCGGTCACCAGGTCGTGCTGCGCAACACGATCTCGGCGGCCAACTGTGCGGTCGACTCCTGCACGGTGCGCCGGGCGAGGTCCACCACGCGGTATTCGGCGTAGACGTACTGCTGGCTGGCCCGGGCCACCGCCCGAGCGGCCGGGGAGCTGACCAGCACGGTGGTGCCGGTCTCCACCGGAGGGCATTGTTCGTCCAGCACGACGCCATTGGAATCGGCCACCCGGGGATGTCCGCGGTCGATCACCACCAGGCCGACGAACCGGCCCAGCCGCGTTGCCACCAGTTCCCAGGCGATTTCAGCGCCGGCGCGGTCGCCGACCACGACGGCCCAGCCGATCCCCAGCGCATCGAGGATGCCGACCACCGACTTGGCGGTCAGCCTGCGGTCGAGGCCGATGACGACGGTGCGAAGCGACGCGGTGTGCAGGCGATCGCAGACCGCGTCGTACGCGACGGGGGCACGTTGCTCGTCACCCAGAATGACGACGACGGAGCCCTTCTCCGGCCCGGCCAACGCTACCGGGACCGGAAAACCATCGAGCGTGGTCATCATCGAGTGCACTCACGCACGCTACAGCCAATGGCCTGCGCGCGCGAGGGTTTGCCGCTCATCGGCCCTCGTCGCCGCCGTGGTGGCGCGGCGAATGCCTTACGGGCGCAGCTGACTCGCGATGTGTGGGCGCCGCGGTGGCGGCCCATCGAGCAGGCCGAGGACGGCGTCGACGTCGAGGTGGGCCGCCAGCAGATCGGCGATCAGGTCCAGCTGGGCATCGCGCCGCGCGGCGACATTGGTTTCGGCGATGACGAATCCGCTCCGGCCGGCCGCGGCGGCGACCCGGGTCAGCCACGCGCGACGGAAGTCGTCGTTGTCGAGCAGGCCGTGCCAATGGGTGCCGAAGACGGCGTCGCGCACGATGCCCTGCGGCTCGGAGTCGACCGCGAACCAGGCCTCCTGGGCGCATCGGGCAAGCCGGCCGTGATGGATTTCGTATCCGGTGAGCGGCTGCTGCCAGCGGCGCAGCACTTTGGCCCGGTCAAAGACGATGTCGGCGTCCAACAACCCCAGGCCGGCGACCTCCCCCGCGCCGGATTCGACGGTGTCTTCGATGCGCCGGCACAGCATCTGCAGGCCGCCGCAGATGCCCAGGACCGGCTTGCCGGCCTCGGCATGACCGGCGATCGCGCTCGCCAGTCGGCGCTCCCGCAGCCAGGTCAGGTCGGCGACGGTGGCCTTGCTGCCCGGCAGCACGATCAGGTCGGTATCGGCCAGGTCGGCGGGGTCGGTGACCCAGCGCACCAGCACGCCGGGCTCACATGCCAGCGCCTCGACGTCGGTGGAGTTGGAAATCCGGGGCAGCCGGATGGCGGCGACCCGCAGCCAGCCGTCGCCGCGCGGTGGCGCGGGCGTGCCGACGACCCGGTGGGCGACCACCGACAGCGAATCCTCGGCGTCCAGCCACAGCTCGTCGCTGTAGGGCAGTACGCCGTAGGTTGGGCGGCCGGTCAGGTCACACAGTTGCCGCAGCCCCGGTTCCAGCAGCGCGGGGTCGCCACGGAACTTGTTGACGACGAAGCCGGCGATCAGCGCTTGGTCGTCGGGGTCGAGCACCGCGACGGTCCCGAACAGATGCGCCAGCAGGCCGCCGCGGTCGATGTCGCCGACCACGAGCACCGGCAGGTTGGCGGCCCTGGCCAACCCCATGTTGGCCAAATCGGTGGCGCGCAGGTTGATTTCGGCCGGCGAGCCGGCCCCCTCACAGATCACCGCGTCGAATTCGTCGCGCAGGCGCGACAATTCGTCTCCGACGATGCCGGCGAGCCGGTCGCGATACGCCATATAGCCTGCCGCCGTGACCGTGTCGGCGACCTGCCCCCGGATCACCAGCTGCGACGTCCGGTCGCTGCCGGGCTTGAGCAGGATCGGGTTGAATCGCACGCTGGGCGAAAGCCCCGCCGCGCGGGCCTGGATCGCCTGGGCACGGCCGATTTCGCCGCCTTCGACGGTGACCACCGAGTTGTTGGACATGTTCTGTGCCTTGAACGGCGCCACCCGGGCCCCGCGGCGCGCCAACAACCGGCACAAACCAGCGACCACCAGGGATTTCCCCGCGTCCGAGCTGGTGCCCGCAACCAGCAGCGCCCCGCTCACAGGCTGGCCGGCAGCCTCATGGCAACGTCAGGATTTCGACCCCGGTATCGGTGACCAGCAGGGTGTGCTCGAACTGCGCGGTCCACTTGCGGTCCTTGGTCACCACCGTCCAGCCGTCGTCCCAGACCGTGTAGTCCAGCGCGCCGAGGTTGATCATCGGTTCGATGGTGAACGTCATTCCGGGCTGCATGATCGTCGTCACGGCCGGCTGTTCGTAGTGCAGCACCACCAGCCCGTTGTGAAACGTGGTGCCGATGCCGTGGCCGGTGAAGTCACGAACGACGTTGTACCCGAACCGGTTTGCATACGACTCGATGACGCGGCCGACGACCGACAGCGCACGACCGGGTTTGACGGCGTTGATCGCGCGCATCGTCGCCTCGCGGGTCCGCTCGACGAGCAACCGGTGCTCCTCGGAGACATCGCCGGCCAGAAAAGTCGCGTTGGTGTCGCCGTGCACCCCGTCGATGTAGGCGGTGACGTCGATGTTGACGATGTCGCCGTCGGCGATCACCGTCGAGTCGGGGATGCCATGACAGATGACCTCGTTGAGCGACGTGCAGCACGACTTCGGAAAGCCCTTGTAGCCCAGCGTCGAGGGGTAGGCCCCGTTGTCGACCATGTACTCGTGGGCGATGCGGTCCAACTCGTCGGTGGTCACCCCCGGGGAAACCGCTTTGCCCGCCTCGGCGAGCGCACCCGCCGCGATCCGGCCGGCGATCCGCATCTTCTCGATCACCTCCGGCGTCTGCACCCACGGCTCGCTGCCCTCCTTGGCTGTGGGCTTGCCGACGTATTCCGGACGCGGGATGCGGCTGGGCACCGTCAGGGTCGGGGATATCACTCCTGGGGAAAGCGTGGTGCGAGCTGGCATGTCGCCAGCTTAATAGCGGCTTTCCTCAGGAGGGCCTGGGCATCGAGGTGGGGGCACCCCCAGCCGCGGAGCGGCGAGGGGGAGCATCGAGGTGCATCGGCGGCGTCCAGTGTGAACGTGGGGCGGGAATTCGTCCGATTTCCCGCCCTCAGCGCACGCCCGACGAGGCGCCCGGCGACGAAGCGGCCCGTGCAACGGGCCGCCGAGGAGCCGGGCAATCAAGTCAGTCAGATGGCCCGGCGGCGCAGCAGCGAGCGACGCGGTCCGCGGACGACCAGCGACCCGCACAGCACCCGCCCCGTCAACACGACATGCGGCCTTCCTTCCGCCGGCGCGTCTTTGCGGCGGTCGCTGGCGCTGCCCACATAGACCTCGACGTCGTCGATCGAGGCGCTGGCGCCGTCGGGCAGCCGGATGTCCACCGAGCCGAATCTCATGTCGAGTTCGATCACCACCACCGGCCCCGCGAATCGAGCCTTGGTGAGGTCGAGTTCGATCGAGCCCAGGCGGCGTACCAGCGCCAGGCGGGTGGGCACGGTCCATTCGCCGTGGCGCTTCAGCGAGCCGGCCCAGCCACGCAGTTCCACCCGGTCGGCCGCGGAGGTGACGATGGCGCCCGGCCCGGGCAGGTCACCGACGAGCCCGTCCAGCTCATGTCGGGTACGCGCGTAGGACACCTGCGACGAGCGCTGCTCGAACTCGTCGATGTCGATCAGCCCGAGCGCCACCGCGTTGTGCAATCGCCGCATGGTGCCGTTGCGGTCGGCGTCCGAGACGCGCAACGCGACCATGTCTCCACCCGTGTCACTCATGGACTTTCCTGACGCTCTGCCAACCGGCACCGGACCGGGTCGATTTCGCCTACCCCCGCAACTTACCGCCGTCGGCGGTCGGCGGGCGGCGCTGCAGGCCGCTGGCCCTATGCCAGGTAGTCCCGCGGCAGCGACTCGAACATCACCTTGGTCATCCGGACCGCGTACTCCGAGCTGCCGCCCCCGACGATCAGCGCCGCGAAGGCCAGGTCGCCGCGGAACCCCGCGAACCAGGAATGCGATCCGCCCGGGAACTCGGCCTCACCGGTCTTCCCGTACACCTCACCGCAGCACCCGGCGATCTCCTTGGCGGTCCCGTTGGTCACCACCAGCCGCATCATCGGCCGCAGCGCGTCGACCATCTTCGGGGAAATCGGAGTGTCGTCGCCCTCGACCGTCGTCGGGCGCCCCGCGATCAGCTGCGGCACCGGGGTCTTGCCGGCGTCGACCGTGGCCGCCACCAGGGCCATGCCAAAGGGGCTGGCCAGCACCTTGCCCTGGCCAAACCCGTCTTCGGTGCGCTCGGCCAGGTCCACCGTCGGGGGCACCGACCCCGTCACCGTCGTGATGCCGTCCATCGTGTAGTCGAGCCCGATGCCGTAGCGGCTGGCCGCCTGGCTCAGACCACGGGGCGGCATCTTGCTGCTCAGCTCGGCGAACGTGGTGTTGCAGGAACTGGCGAACGCACGTGACATCGACACCACACCGAGATCGAAGCCGCCGTAGTTGGGGATCGTGCGATGCCCGATGTCGATATGGCCCGGGCAGCCCAGCATCGTGTTGGGCGTGGCCATGTCGCGATCGATGGCGGCGCCGGCGGTGATCATCTTGAACGTCGATCCGGGCGGGAACAGGCCGTTGGTGGCCGGCAGCCCGTCGGCGTCCGCGCCCCGGTTCTGCGCGATCGCGAGAACCTCCCCGGTCGACGGCTTGATCACGACGATCATCGCTTTGCCGCCGCGAGTATCCACCGCGTGCTGCGCGGCGTTCTGCACCGCCCGGTCCAACGTGATCGACACCGACGGCGCCGGTGAACCTTCGACTTCGTGCAGCACGGCCACGTCGACGCCGTTCTGGTTGACGCTGACCACCCGCCAGCCCGCCTGGCCGTTGAGTTGGTCGATCACGGCCTTCTTCACTTCGCTGACGACGGCCGGTGCGAAATGCGGGTCGGTCGGCAGCATGTCGGCCTGGGGCGTGATCACGATGCCGGGCAGCCTGCCGATGACGGGGAAGACTTTGTCGTTGTCGTCCGGCGCCAGCGTGACCAGGTCCAGCGGCTGGGTCGCCGAGCTGGCTTGTTCGGCGAGCATTTGCGGGTCGGTCAGCGCGTTATTGAAAGGCTGCAGGGCCTGCACTATCGCGTGGACGGTGTCGATCAGCGCGGGCCCGGCCTGGGTGGCGTCCAGCGTGTAGTGGTACAGGTAGCCCGGCGCGAGCACGTCGCTGCCCCCGAGTTCGTTCACCGAGGCGCGCCGCGGGGTGTCGGCCCGCAGCGCGAACGTCTGATGCTCACCCAGCTTGGGGTGCAGCCCGGTGGTGGCCCAGCGGACCTCCCAGCGCCCCTCGTCACGGGCCATCCTGAGCTGGCCGTCGTAGCTCCAGGTCCGGTTCTTCGGCAGATGCCAGGTGAAGCGGTAGTTGACGGTGCCGGTGTCTTCGGCGTATTTGGAGCTGAGTATCTGCGCATCCAGGTGGGTGGCCTGCAGTCCGGCCCACGCCGCGTTGAGCGCTTCGCGGGCTTCGTTGGGGTCGTCGGTGAGTCGGGCGGCCGTCGCGGTGTCTCCGATGGCCAGGGCGCCGAAGAACTTCTCGGCGGCCGGGCCCGGGCCGTCGGGCCGTGGAGTGCATCCGGACAGCGCGATGACCGCGACGAGCAGCAAGCCTGAAACGGATGAGGCTAGTGTTGTTCTAGTTACCATCGGTGCTGATGTTAGAGCTGTGGCTCGGACACGGGCGCCGACACACCGAGACCCAACCGTTATGCACACGCACGTAACACCCGCGATGCGCGCCTCGTACTTGCGTCGAGATCGACGCCACCGTGTGGCGCACTCGGACTTTTGCGCGCTGGTGTCGATCTCAACGCATGAGGGGCGAGTTCGAAGTCGCGAAGTGCGCGGTCAGTCCAGCAGGACCGTCGCGAAGGTGCCGACCTCGGCGAAGCCCACTCGGGCGTAGGCGGCGCGTGCCACCGTGTTGAAGTTGTTGACGTAGAGGCTGGCGATGCGTCCACCCGCGACGATCACCGCGGCCACCATGGCGGTGCCGCCGGTGCCCAAGCCCAGGCCGCGCCACTCGGGATGCACCCAAACCCCTTGGATCTGGCCGACGCCGGGAGACTGCGACCCCACTTCGGCTTTGAAGATGACCTGACCGTGCTCGAAGCGGGCCCAGGCCCGCCCCGCCGCGATCAGGCTGGCCACCCGCCGGCGATAGCCGCGACCGCCGTCACCGACCCGCGGGTCGACGCCCACTTCGCCGATGAACATGTCGACGGCGGCGACCAGGTAGGCGTCCAGCTCGTCGGGCCGGACCTGACGCACCCCCGGGTCAATGTCGCAGCTCGGATGGCTGGTGAGCGCCATCAGCGGCTGGTGGTCGCGCACGTCGCGCGCCGGGCCCCAGGCCGCCGCGAGCCGCTCCCACATCGGCATCACCAGGTCGGTCCTGCCGACCAGCGACGAACAGCGCCGCGTCCCGCTCATCGCCTCGTCCGCAAACGCGTTCAGGTCGGACGGTCCGCCACGCAGCGGGATGAGGTTGGCGCCGGCGAAGCACAGCGACTCCTCCGCGCCGCGGCGGGTCCACAGTTCCCCGCCGATCGAATTCGGGTCGATGCCGTGGTCGGCGACGCGGGCCGCGACCATGCACGAGCCGACCGGGTCGTCGTCCAGTACCCGCCACACGGCGGCGGCGTCGCGCACCACTGACACCCGTCGCTCGCCGACCAGGCGAAAGATGGGGGGAGCCGACATCGTGGCGAACTCTCTATGGTGCGAACTGAGGATCAGTGAGGGGCGCTGGCGCCTATCAGCTTACGGTCACAATTGGCGAACCGCTCGTTTCTGTTCCCGGTCCGTGATCGGTTTGCATCTCTGCGGCCAGCCGCAGGGCTTCCTCGATCAGCGTCTCGACGATCTGGGCTTCGGGCACGGTCTTGATCACCTCGCCGCGAACGAAGATCTGGCCCTTGCCATTTCCCGACGCCACGCCCAGATCGGCCTCGCGGGCCTCGCCCGGTCCGTTGACGACGCAGCCCATCACGGCGACGCGTAACGGCACATCCAGCCCATCGAGCCCCGCGGTCACCTCGTTGGCCAGGGTGTAGACGTCGACCTGCGCGCGCCCGCACGACGGGCAGGACACGATCTCCAGCGTGCGCGGCCGCAGGTTCAGCGACTCGAGGATCTGACTTCCGACCTTGACCTCTTCGACCGGCGGCGCCGACAGCGACACCCGGATGGTGTCGCCGATGCCGCGGGACAGCAGCGCACCGAAGGCGACCGCGGACTTGATGGTGCCCTGGAATGCCGGACCGGCCTCGGTGACACCGAGGTGCAGCGGGTAGTCGCACTGTGCGGCCAGCTGCTCGTAGCCGGCGACCATCACG
>Ga0210389_10002232_pt1 | contig 15351 bp, 19 predicted proteins | sample IncBWH28OmetaG_FD_160127 | JGI IMG/M metagenome (GOLD analysis project Ga0210389, IMG submission 160127) | Forest soil microbial communities from Barre Woods Harvard Forest LTER site, Petersham, Massachusetts, United States - Inc-BW-H-28-O ...
ATTCCCCGCGCAATGGTTTTACGGCTTGCTTCGTGATCTCCTCGGTGAGCCGGGCTTTGTTGCCACCGTCGCCGGCGCAATGCGTAGCATTGCGGCCTGCTTGATATCAGCGTCGGGATATCGGGACAACACGACTTCGCCGTCCGCATCAAGCCTGTTCGTCTGACAGGCCAAGGCGTCCACCGCATCCCGCCCTCACGTTCGTGACGATCGCGAAACGCCCCTCGAGAAGGGGCGGGACGGCAATCGCAATAAACCTGTGTCTACCCGGCGGTCAAGCGAAATTTCGGAAAATCAGAAATATTGTGCGCGATCAGAGCGTGCACTGGCGGCTCATCCGCATCTTTTCCTGCAAGGTCGCAGCTTGTGTGAAGGTCGGCACCGGCTTGCTGACGACTTTGTAGTCGGACGGCCAGCGCACGGGCTGCTGCGTGAGATCGGTGTTCCAGATCTGGCAGACGCCGGTGTTGTCCCAGCGGATCAGATAATAGCCGGTCTGCGCCGGCTTGGGGGCGGCGAGGCTTGGGGTGATAAGGCTTGGGGCGATAAGGCTCGAGAGAGCGAAGCTGGCGGCACAAAGAGCGGTAACGCGGCGCATGAGGAATCCTCCTTGGCTGATTTTGTCCTTGCGCCTGGGCGCGTCATGCGGCCCGGCGGCGCCCATCCCCGTGATGGCGCTGAGGGTGTTGCGGCAATAGCATGGCTTTTGCCAGTAGAAAAGCCGTGATCGGTTGCGGACGCGGTATCAGTCCGTAGGATGGATTTCGCAGGTGCTCAACCCATCCTGCGGAATTTCGGGGGAGATCACATGATAAAGCGGCGCGCGTTTCTTGTTGTCGCCTTTCTTGTAGTCTTGGGCGCGGTTACCTTAGGCAGCTGGAAAACCAGAGCGGCCGATGCCGACAATTCCCTTGCTGGCACCTTCGCCGAACTCCCTGGCGTGAAATTGTGGTTTACGGACACTGGTGGCGCCGGCGTGCCACTCGTTTTGCTCCATGCGAACACCGGCACCAGTGCCGTTTGGGAAAACCAGATCGCGCGCTTCTCCCGGGCCGGATACCGCGTCGTCGCTTTCGACCGCCGGGGCTGGGGCAAGAGCGTCGCCAATTCCGTAACAGGTCCACAGCCGGGAAGTATCGCGGGCGATCTTGATGCACTCGCGGAATATCTCAAGCTCGACAGATTCCACCTCGTGGGCGTGGCCGGAGGCGGGTTTGCGGCTTTGGATTTTGCTGCGTGGCGCCCGGAGAAGCTCTTGAGCCTGGTGATCGCGGCGAGTACCGGGCAGGTGGCAGACAAGGAGATCGCCGATTTCATCGCGCGTCTTGAAATTCCCGGATTGCGGAAGTTGCCGGCGGTCTATCGGGAAGTCGGGCCATCCTATCGAGGCGCCAATCCGGATGGGACCCAACGCTGGATCGAGATCGACGAACACGCCCGCCAGGCTGAAGCTTCGGCTCAACCCCAGCGCACACCGAACACCTTCGCGAAGATCGAGACCATCCCCACGCCCACCCTTGTCATTGCGGCGGATGCCGATCTGCTGGCGCCTCCGGCCTTGATGCGAATCTGGGCTGCTCACGTCAAAAACCATGAATGGGCTATTATCGCCGATTCCGGCCATGCGATTGCGTGGGAGCAGCCGGATGCATTCAACGAAAAGGTTCTCGGGTTCATTGAGCGACATTGAAGGGCGGCAAGCCAGCGCATGCGGCAGGACCAGCGCCCGCCAAATTATATTTGGACCGCGCGTCTGGCTGTCGCGGGCGCTTTTCGTTAGGTTGGCGCGACCGCAAGAATAAAAATGTGGCTTGGGAGGAAACGATGAAAATTCAACGCGTGATTGGTCCGATCGTCGGATCGGCATTGGCGCTGCTGGCGAGCGGGGCGCAGGCGGCCGAGATCAAGGTTTTGGCTTCGACAGCCGTAAAGACGAGCCTTGAGGAGCTTGGACCGCAATTCGAGAAAGCGACCGGAAACAAGGTCGACATCACCTTCGCACCTGCCGCGGTCCTGAAAGTGAAAATCGAGGAGGGCGCGGCGTTTGACGTCGCCATCCTCGCCGCACCGATCACCGACAGCCTTGCCGGAGAAGGGAAGCTCGATACGGCGCGGACCACCATCGCGCATTCGGGCATCGGCGTCGCGATCCGTAAAGGCGCTCTGAAGCCCGACATCAGCACGACAGAGGCGTTCAAACGAACGCTGCTCAATGCCAAATCCGTTGGTTTTACGGCGGCAGGCGCGACCGGCGCCTATCTCAAGACGTTGTTCGATAAACTCGGTATCGCCGAGGAGCTCAAGCCCAAGCTCAAACTGTTGCAGGGTGCAGCCGGCGAGGCTGCCGGAACGGGCGAAGTCGAAATCGGGATGACGCAGATCAGCGAGATCCTGCCCTATGCCAATGCCGAGCTTGTCGGGCCGCTGCCACCGGATATCCAGTCCTACACGTATTTCTCCGCGGCCGCCTCAGCGGCGAGCAAGGAGGGCGATGTGGCCAGGGCGTTCATCAAATTTCTCGCCGCACCCGCGGCACTGGCCGTTATCAAGACAAAAGGCATGGAGCGGGGTTGATCTGCCAAGGCCGGAGTGCGCTCCCTCTCCCGCTTGCGGGGGAGGGTTGGGGAGGGGGCCTCATTGAGAATGCCGTGTTGGTCGCAACGGCCCCCACCCGCCGCACTCTGCGAGTGCGTCGACCTCCCCCGCAAGCGGGAGAGGTAAAGCTGCATCGACGATGCGTCCTCGAAGGAGGAAAGCGGCCTCATGGTTCTCCCGGCGATAGGGAGTATCGTCCGGAGACGCGCGAAGCCGCGCTCCTCACCATGAGGCTCTTGCTCACAGCACCTTGTTGCTCTCCTTCACCTTCTCGGCGTCGAGATAGACCTGGGCGCCCATCTCCTTGAACTTGGCGCTCATCTTCACCATCCCGTCTTCGGCGGTGGCCGACATCGACATCCCACCGCCGCCGAATTGTTCCAGCGTCCGTCGCGATTTTTTCGCTCTCAACCGCGGTGCACCAATTCAAAAGCCATTTGCACTCGCCGCCCGCGAGGATCATAGTTTTACAAAAATCGGCGCGCGTTTCTGAAGAGGCCTTATGACATAACGGAGGCTGCGCCATGGAAGACATCGAGAAACGTGTCATCGGCAAGGTCATGCGGCGGCTCATTCCGTTCCTGATCGTCTGCTATTTTGTGGCCTATCTCGATCGCGTCAATGTCGGCTTCGCCAAGTTGCACATGAATCAGGCGCTTGATTTGAGTGAAGCCGCCTTTGGCCTCGGCGCCGGATTGTTCTTTGTCGGCTATTTCCTCTTTGAAGTGCCCTCCAACATCTTTTTGGAGAAGGTCGGCGCGCGTGTCTGGATCGCACGCATCATGATCACCTGGGGGATCGTTTCCGCGGCTTTCGCGTTCATCCCCTCGATATCGGCTGCAACCGGAATTCCGACGACGGGTGTTTTCTATTCTCTCCGTCTGCTGCTCGGCGCCTGCGAGGCGGGCTTCTTTCCCGGCATCATCTTCTATCTGACGCTGTGGTTCCCGGCCGTCTACCGCGCCCGGGTCATCAGCCTCTTCATGTTGGCAATCCCGATTTCATCGATCATTGGATCGCCGATCTCCGGCATGCTGCTTGGCCTGACGGGTTGGGGGTTGGACGGCTGGCAGTGGCTGTTCGTTCTTGAGGGGTTGCCGTCCGTTCTGGTGGGCATCGGCGTCCTGATCTACCTGACCGATTTTCCGCGCCAGGCGCGCTGGCTGCAACAGGATGAGATCGCCTGGCTGGAGAACGTTCAGGCTACCGAGAAGCGAAACAAGGAGAAGGTCGAACACCTGTCCTTGTGGCAGTCGCTCACGGATGCCCGCATTTTATTCTGCGCTCTGGTGTATTTTTGCCTGAATGCGGCAAGTTACGGCGTCGCGTTTTTCCTGCCCACCATCATCAAGAATTTTGGCGTCAGTGACACCCAGACCGGATTGCTCGCGGCGCTGCCCTTTGTTTTTGGCGCCATAGGCATGGTGCTGCTCGGCCGCCATTCCGATCGGACCATGGAGCGAAAAGGTCACGTCGCCGCGGCATTGTTGATGGCCACCATAGGAATCGGCTTGGCAGGCATCGTTTCCAATCCGATCATCGTCATGGCGCTGCTTTGTTTCGCACAGATCGGCGTGTCCGCCGTGCCCCCGATGTTCTGGCCGCTGCCGGCCAGTTTCCTCACCGGAGCATCGGCCGCCGCGGGCATCGCCGCGATCAACTCGCTTGGAAATCTTTCCGGTTTCGCCGGTCCTTATGCGATGGGCTACCTGAAGGATTTGACGGGCAGCTTCACGGCCGGCCTTCTATTGCTGGCGGGTTGCGCGCTGGTGGGCGCCATCGTGGTCGTGATGCTGCGGATCGATGCAAGGCGCGAGCAATTGTCGGGTGACGTCGCGATGGCGCATTAGGAGATGGGCGAGTAGAGAATCCCCGTACTCGCGCTATGGGTCTCTGATCCAATCCGCCAATTCCTGCCACGGCCGCACCGACCAGTGGCCCGAGGCGGCGCCCGAGGGCGAGGCCAGCACGAAGACAACAGGAAAATCCCGATCGGGCGGCTGTCGCCCTAACGCAACCGTCTTCGTGGGTCTTCCATAAAAGAGGCTCGCTGCCTTCTTGCTGGTGAAGGCGATCGTCTTCGGCCGATGACGTAGCATCTTCTCATGGAAAGCGGGGACATCGATCGGCGAGTTGAGGGCCACATGGTCCATTCCTGCGCCGACCTTGCACATATCGGTGAAACCAATGCCGAGCTCTAACAGGCCCGAAAATTCATGCGGTTGATATTGGCGCGGCGTTATCCCGGCCTCATGGATCGTGCGCCAAAAGCGATTGCCGGGATGGGCGTAATAATGGCCTACGTCGGCGGACCGCTGCCCAGCAGCGGTGCCGACGAAGACCAGTTTTAGATCATCCTGAAGTAGGTCAGGAAGTCTCTCCACGGTGTGAGCGTGCGCCTCACAACACCTTGTTGCTCTCCTTCACCTTATCGGCGTCGAGATAGACCTGCGCGCCCATCTCCTTGAACTTGGCGCTCATCTGCGCCATGCCGTCTTCGATGGTGCCGGAGATCGACAGGCCGACATCGGCGCCAGCGACCGCGCGCTTGTCAGGATCGTTCAGCGTCGCCGCGTAGTCGCGCACGTCCTGCGTGATCTTCATCGAGCAGAATTTTGGGCCGCACATCGAGCAGAAATGCGCGACCTTGTGCGCTTCCTTCGGCAGCGTCTCGTCGTGGAAACTGCGCGCGGTTTCCGGATCGAGCCCGAGGTTGAACTGATCCTGCCATCGGAAGTCGAAGCGCGCGCGTGAGACGGCGTCGTCGCGCAGTTGCGCGGCCGGATGACCCTTGCCGAGATCGGCGGCATGCGCCGAGATCTTGTAGGTGATGACGCCGACCTTGACGTCGTCCCGGTTGGGCAGCCCGAGATGCTCCTTCGGTGTCACGTAACACAGCATCGCGCAGCCGAACCAGCCGATCATGGCGGCGCCGATTCCTGATGTGATGTGGTCGTAGCCCGGCGCGATGTCGGTGGTCAGCGGGCCCAGGGTGTAGAACGGCGCCTCGCCGCACTCCTTGAGCTGCTTGTCCATGTTGACCTTGATCTTGTGCAGGGGAACGTGGCCGGGGCCTTCGATCATCACCTGGCAGCCCTTCTTCCAGGCAATTTGCGTCAGTTCGCCCAGCGTTTCGAGTTCGGCGAACTGCGCGCGGTCGTTGGCGTCCGCGATCGAGCCCGGACGCAGGCCGTCGCCGAGCGAGAACGAGACGTCATATTTGCGCATCAGGTCGCAAATGTCCTCGAAGTGCGTGTAGAGGAAGCTCTCCTTGTGATGCGCCAGGCACCACTTCGCCATGATCGAGCCGCCGCGCGAGACGATGCCGGTGACGCGGTTGGCGGTGAGATGGATGTAGGGCAGGCGCACCCCGGCGTGGATGGTGAAATAGTCGACGCCCTGTTCGCATTGTTCGATCAGCGTGTCCTTGTAGAGCTCCCAGGTCAGCTTGACCGGATCGCCATCGCACTTCTCCAGCGCCTGATAGATCGGCACGGTGCCGATCGGGATCGGCGCGTTGCGCAGGATCCATTCGCGCGTGGTGTGGATGTTGCGCCCCGTCGAGAGATCCATCACGGTGTCGGCGCCCCAGCGGATCGCCCACACCATCTTGTCGACCTCTTCCTCGACCGACGACGTCACGGCCGAGTTGCCGATATTGGCGTTGATCTTGGTCAGGAAGTTACGGCCGATGATCATCGGCTCGAGTTCGCCGTGGTTGATGTTGCAGGGGATGATGGCGCGGCCGCGCGCGATCTCGGATCGCACGAACTCCGGCGTGATGAACGGCGGAATGGACGCGCCAAAGCTTTCGCCGTCGGCGAGTGCGGCTTCCGCGCGTTCCAGCTGCTGCTTGCGGCCGAGGTTTTCGCGCGCCGCCACGTAGATCATCTCCTTGGTGATGATCCCGGCGCGGGCAAATTCAAGCTGCGTGATCTTGTGGCCGTCGAGCCCGCGCAGCGGCTTGTGGTGGGCGGTGAAGGCTTTCGCCGCATGCGCCGCGCCGACATTGCCGTTGTCTTCCGGCCTGACGTCACGTCCCTGATATTCCTCGACGCCGCCGCGCTCCTTGACCCAGGCAATGCGGTTGCGCGCCAGCCCGGCATTGACGTCGATCACGACGTCGGGGTCGGTGTAGGGGCCGGAGGTGTCATACACGGGAAAGTTCGGCTCGCCGGCGCCTTCGGAGAGAATGATCTCGCGGAGCGGCACGCGCACATCGGAGGCTTCATCCGGCGTGACGAAGATCTTGCGTGAAGCGGGCAGCGGCCCGGTGGTCACGGCGGGCTTCAGCTCGGCTGAGTTGATGGCTTTATTCATGGTGGTGCTCCCTTCCGGAGATGTGTTCTTTCAGTGCCGAAATCCAAACAGACAAAACAGCAAGCCGGCCACGACCCAGATCGCGGCCGCAGCTGGTATGAAATAAGGTCGCTTCAGCATGGCGCGGCCGGCTTCCATCACGTAGGCCGGCGCGACCAGCCGCACCGCGCCGCCGACCGCGTTGAGCCAGCCGAACAGCGTGATCATGACGCGTCCGTCCGCGGCCCAGATGTTGTGCGTCAGTACGATGGCAAGGCCAACCGGCATGATCAGGAGGCCGCTGAGAAATATCAGCGCACGGCTCGCCAGAAATTCCTCGGCGAGTTCGCGGAATGCACGCTGGTTGGCGAACACGGCAAGCCCGATCACGAGCATGACCGGTCCGATCAGCCTCGCGAGGAAGACAGAGGTTGACATCAATCGTCCTTTTCATGCCGCTTTCGCATATGTCTGGAGCCAGGCGCGCACCCGCGCGTCGGGGTCGGGGTTTTGGGTGACGTCGGAAACGACCGCGATCGAGTCGGCGCCGGCGGCAAAAATTTCGGATGCGTGTTCGAGCTTGATGCCGCCGATCGCGACCAGCGGAATCTCACCGACGCGCTTCTTCCACTCGGTGATCTTGGCGATGCCCTGGGGCGCAAACCGCATCGACTTCAGCGTCGTCGGAAATATCGGGCCCAGCGCGACATAATCGGGTTGCACGCGCAGCGCTTTTTCAAGTTCTTCGTCGTCGTGGGTAGAGATGCCGAGCGTGAGCCCGGCGGCGCGGATCGCCGCGACATTGGCGCTCGCGAGATCTTCCTGGCCGAGATGCAGATGTTGTGCGCCGGCGGCGATCGCCGCGCGCCAGTAATCGTTGACCACGAGTTTTGCATCGGTGCCGTGGATCACTTCGAGCGCATCTTTCACCGTCTGCAAGGCGTCGGCCGCGCCGAGGTTCTTGGCGCGCAGCTGAATCGTGCCGACGCCGAGCAAGGCCAGCCGCGCGACCCAGGCGACGCTGTCGACCACAGGATAAAAGCGATCAGGATACGGCATGCCAGAACGGGGTCCCAACGACGGGGGTTGAAGGGGAGGCGAAGTCGCGTGCTTCCATCAGTCCGGCTTCAAAGGCGGTGCGGCCGGCCTCGACGCCGGCGCGAAATGCTGTTGCCATGGCTACGGGATCGGCGGCTTTGGCGATGGCGGTGTTGAGCAGCACCGCGTCATAGCCGAGTTCGAGCGCGCGGGCGGCGTGGCTCGGCGCACCGAGGCCCGCATCGACCACCAGCGTGATGTCGGGCAGGCGGTCGCGCAGCAGTTTCAGCGCGTCGGCATTGATGATGCCTTTCGCGCTGCCGATCGGCGCGGCCCACGGCATCACGACCTTGCAGCCGGCATCGACCAGCCGCATCGCGACCGACAGATCTTCCGTGCAATAGGGGAAGACCTCAAAGCCGTCCTTGATCAGGATATCGGCGGCCTCGACGAGGCCAACGACGTCGGGCTGCAGCGTGTCGTTGTCGGCGATGACCTCTAACTTGATCCAGGAAGTCCCGAACAATTCGCGGGCGAGTTTGGCTGTCGTCACAGCCTCGCGCACGCTGCGGCAGCCGGCGGTGTTGGGCAACACCGTCACCTCAAGCTCGCGGATCAGCGACCAGAATGCATCGCCCGTCTTGCCGCCGGCGGCCTCGCGCCGCAGCGACACGGTGACGATCTCGGCAGCCGAGGCGCGGATCGCGCCCTGCATGACCGCCGGCGAGGGATAGAGCGCGGTGCCGATCAGGAGGCGGGAGGTGAATTCGCGATCGTAGAATTTCAGCATGGCTTTATCTTCCCGTCGTCCCGGCCAAGTGAGCGCAGCGAACGCGAGCCGGGACCCATACGCCGTGCCGGTTCATTTTGGCAGGCTGGTAATGACCTTTCGCTCCACGAACGCCGGTGGTTATGGGTCCCTGCTTTCGCAGGGACGACGTAAGAAGAAAGCCAGTGAACCTTGCAAACATCCTCACCCTCCCTGCCGCGGCGTGATGATCTCGATCTCGTCGCCGGCCTTGATTGCCGTCTCCGCCCAGCGGCTTTTCGGCAGTACGTCGTAATTCACGGCAATCGCAAAATGCGTGCCTTCATAGTCGAGCTCGCCGAGCAGCGTATCGAGGCGGGTTGCGGCGATCTCGCGCGCCTCGCCGTTGATGATCACGCGCACTGCATCACCTCATTGTCGATGGTGCCGCGCTCGACATAGCCGAGCGTCAGTTCGGCCAGCACCGGCGCCAGCAGGAAACCGTGGCGAAAAAGCCCGTTGACGGCGATCTTGTCGTTCTTGACCGCGATGCGCGGCAGGTTGTCGGGGAAGGCCGGACGCAGCCCTGAGCCGAATTCGAGGATGCGCGCTTCCGCAAAGGCCGGATGCACGGCATAGGCCGCACCCAACAGTTCAAGCGCGGAGCGGACGCTGACGCCGTTGCTCTCGCTTTCGATCGAGGTCGCCCCCAGCATGAAGCGGCCGTGCCCGCGCGGAATCACATAAAGCGGAAAGCGCGGATGGATCAGCCGCACCGGCCGCGACAGCTCGACCTCGTCGGTCTCGATCAGGATGAGTTCACCCTTGACGCCGCGAAGCTCGCGCTCGCTGCCGCGTGCCGCAAGCCCGCGGCAATCGATCACGGTGCCGGCGATGTCTTTGGGCTCGATGTCGCTGTTGAATTCGATCGCGCCGCCGCTTTCGCGAATGCGCGCGTGCAATTCGGGCAGGACCTTGCGCGGCTCGACATGGCCTTCCTCGGCATAGAACAGGCCGTCGCGGAATCGACCCTCCAGCGAGGGCTCGATCTCGCGGATGCCTTGCGCGTCGAGCCGGCGGTATCCACTAGTGAGCCGTGCGAAGCGTTCAAAGTCGGCGCGGTCGCGGGCATGTGCCACCACCAGCGAGCCGTTGAACGGGGTCTGCGGAAAATGCTCGCGCCAGAGTTTCAGCGAGCGCAGGCCGAGCCGCACGATCAGGGGCTCGCAACCTTCCGCCTCGCACCAAGGTGCGAGCATGCCGCCGGCCCAGTAGCTCGTCGATTGCGTCAGGCCTTCGTCGCTGCGCTCGTGCAGCGTGACCACGTGGCCTGAGCTCGCGAACAGCAACGCCTGCCAGGCACCCGCGATGCCTGCGCCGATAACCGAAATCGGGGATTCCCCCCGTGGATTCGCTGTACTCTGGTACATCCCTGTCCCTTCGCCGGCATGACCCGGATCAGGTTCAAAGGGTCACCGCGGTCTCTAATCCCTGAAAACAGGAGCAGAGGGTGCGGTCTCTCAGCTCCTCATCGGAGCTCCCCTCGGAACGGTCCCTAATGTAAGCCGATGGCAGGGGGTGTCAACGCGTCTGGGCGGGAACTGCACTGATTGCATAGCTGGGCACGTCGCATGCGTGCCCGGGGCGCAGCGCCATAGGCGCGTTCACGCGCCTCTTCGACGCACCATAAGCGCGTTCACGTACGTCTTCGACGCACTATGGGGCTCAGCGGGGCATCACGTCATACCGCATCGCATCCGGGACACGAGCTTCGCGGCGCTGGCGCTTGGCGGCGTAGTAGTAGCCGCTCGCATAATAGCCGACCGCCCGGTTGTGATCGCCGTTGGCGGCGCGGTAGGCGCCGGCAAGATATTTCACCGCGTAAGTGAGATTGGTGTCGGGGTCGCGCAGTCCTTCGGCGGTGCCGGTATAGCCAAGGCCGCGCGCGGTCGCGAGCTTGATCTGCATCAGTCCGATGGTGCCGCCGCGTCCGATGAGGGAGGGACGGTAGCGGCTCTCGCGCACGATCACACGGTGCACCAGCTCGACCGGCACGCCGTTGGCCTGCGCATGCCTTGCGACCAGCTCATTATATTCGGCGCGTTGGGCATAAGCGGCTTTTGGGCCGAACAGGGCTGCGGCCAGAACAAGCGAAGTGAGGGTTAACAGACGCTTCATGGGAGGGCGACCTTTGTGCCGAAAGCCGGGCTGTGGTTCGAAGGGAATGCGGCTAGCACGGCATGGATATGGCGAAAACCCGGTTTTTCATCAAAGCCTGCCGCCATCGCTGGGCTCCGATTTACCAGGAATTATGCCCTGATGTGCTTCGATCGGGGCCGAAATCCCTGAGAAAAACCGGTACGCCGCCATGACCTTAACCGCAGCCGAGACCGTCGGGGCCACGCGCTTGCTGCGCGGTTCGCTCCCGCTATGGGTCGGCGTCGTGATCTATGCGGTGCTCATCGTGACCGGCAATCGCCTGCTGCTCGATCCCGACACGCAGTGGCAGATCACCGTCGGGCAATGGATTCTCGACCATCACGCGCTGCCTCACACCGACGTCTACTCCTTCACCATGCGTGGGCAGCCCTGGATTTCGACGCAGTGGCTCGCGCAACTGGCTTATGCGGAGGTCTATGCGTGGTTCGGCTGGACCGGGCCGGTCGCGCTCGCAGCAAGCGCAAGCGCTGTCACCTTCGCGTTGCTCGCCAGATGTCTTGCGCGAAGCCTGAACGAAAGCGCGGTGTTGGTTTTTGTTGCCGTGGCGCTGGCGTTGACGGCGCCGCACCTGCTGGCGCGGCCGCATGTGCTCGCGTTGCCGATCATGGTGACGTGGATCGGCGAACTGATCGCGGCCGCCGACCGTCGGCAGGCGCCTTCATTCCTGTTGCTGCCGCTGATGGCGCTGTGGGCCAACATCCATGGCGGCTTTGTCTTCGGCATTGCGATGATCGCGCCGATCGCGCTCGATGCGATGATCGGTGCGCGAGCCGACCGGCGCGTGATGCTCGTGATACGGTGGGCGACGTTTTCGGCGCTGGCGCTCGCCGCAAGCTGCTGCACGCCCTATGGCTGGGAATCGCTATTGGCGTCGCGCAAGATCCTGGCGCTCGGCGGCGCACTGCCGCTGATCACCGAATGGCGGGCGGCCGATTTCACCAACCTGCGTCCGTTCGAAATCTGCCTGCTCGGCGGTGTTGGGCTCGCGCTCTATCGCGGCATCAAATTGCCGCCGCTGCGGATCGTGATCCTGCTCGGGCTCATTCACATGGCGCTGTCGCAGGGCCGCGCCGCCGAAATCCTCGCTCTGCTCGCTCCGCTCGTTCTCGCTGTGCCGCTGGCCCGGCAAATCGGAGGAGCGGAAGCGGCATTCCCGCATTCGCCGCTGCCCGTTCGCGGCGCGATGGTCGCGGGCCTTGCGGTCGTGCTTCTGGCCGGAACGCTGACGTTTGCATCGATGCATCGCTTCGCGCCTTACACCGGAAACTCACCGGTCGCCGCCGTCACGGAGCTGAAGAGATTGAACGTCGAGCGCGTCTTCAACGATTATGATTTCGGCGGTTACCTGATCGCAAGCGGGGTCGCGCCCTTCATCGACGGCCGCACCGAACTCTACGGCGAAAAATTCTTTGTCGACCACAACGCCGCCAGCGGATTGATGGAACCGGACAATCTCTTCCGCCTGCTGGACGAGTATCAGATCCAGGCGACGCTGATGCGCACGCAAAGTGCCGCGACCAAGCTGCTCGATCACATCGACGGCTGGCAGAAGGTCTATAGCGACGAGGTCGCCACCATCCACCTGCGGAAAGCGGGCGCACCGCACACGGTGGAACCGGCAGTCGAGCCGAACGCGAAGTAGTTCCTTGTCATGCCCGGCCGCCAGGCATCCACGTTTTCCTGTTGGTGCAGCAAAAAACGTGGATGGCCGGGACAAGCCCGGCCATGACGCCGGAGGGTTGCTAGAAGTTAGGGGCACCAGGGTGGAACCGAAGGCGAAGTAAAATCCAGTTTGCGAAAAATTTGAGTCATCGCGGCGTCGCGTCGCGGTGACTCCGCCGTCGATTTGCCCCATTGATCTTCCATTCAATAGTCCGTCGAGACGCGACGTCCGACAGTCACTCTGTCCCATTCGCGTTCAGAGGTCAGACCAGACCAGACCAGCAAAGAAAAGAGAAGTGGGAGATACGCCATGGCCGGAAACGGATTCCGTTCGTTGCCTCGAGAAAACCCCTGTGCGCAGTGCGGCAAGTCGATCGCACTGCCGGAATGGGTAGAAGCCGAACCGGGCCGCACCTTCTATCTCTGGCGATGCGTGGCCTGCGACTATCGCTTTGAAGCGGTGGCCTATTTCGATCAAGCAACGGCCGATAACGAAGCGATCGCCGCATAAAGCGTTCGGTTCACGCAGCCGATAACCTCTTCTGACGCACCGGCAATTCAATTCGCACGATTAGACCGTGCGGTTTCCGATCGTGCATCGAAAGCGTGCCGCCATGCGCCAGCACAATGCTGCGGGCGATGGAAAGGCCGAGCCCGAAGCCTGCGGTCTCATCCATGTTGCGGGCATCGTCGCCGCGCACGAAAGGCTCGAGCATCACTTCCTTGCTGGCATCCGAAATGCCAGGACCATCGTCCTCGACCTCGATGGTCGCGATATCGGCTGAGGTTTCGAGGCGGATGATCGTGACCGCACCGTGCCTGACCGAGTTCTCCACCAGATTGGTGACGCTGCGCGTCAGATCGTCCGGCCGCACGGTTGCCATCGCATGCTGCGGGCCTTCATAGGTGACCTTGTGGCCGATGTCGGCGAACTGGTCGGCGACGAGCTGCAGCGTGGTGGCGATGTCGGCCAGCGTCATGGCCTCGAGCTTGCGATCGTTGCGCAGGAAGGAAAGCACCGATTCCAGCATCGAACGCATCTGGTCGAGGTCGCTCAGCATGCGGTGGCGGTGAGTCTCGTCCTCGATGAATTCCGAGCGCAGCCGCATCCGTGTGATCGGTGTTCTCAGATCGTGACTGATCGCGGCGAGCATTCTGGTGCGGTCGTCGATCAGGGTCGTGATCCGTTCCCGCATCCGGTTCAGCGCCTTTGCCACGGAGCGGATTTCCTCCGGCCCGCGTTCGGGCAGCGAGGGAGCGGTGCCGTTCACGCTGAAATTCTCGGCCGCCCTTGCAAAGGAGGACAGCGGCGCCGTCAGCGCCCGCGCCGCCCACAGGCTGAGCAGGCTGACGCTGACGATCGCAAACAGCAGGTTCACCCCCCAGAGCCCGGTCCAGAACGATCGCGGCCGCTGATCGGGCAAGACCCGCGCGGAAATCATGGTGCCGTCGGGCAAGGCGATGCCGACCTCGTGGCGGTTCTGCTCATGCGCAAGGGGAAAGATGTGGTAGGTGCTGTCGAGCCGCCGATGCAGGCTCCGCAGTTCGGGGCTGTCCGGATCGCCCGCATCGGGGACGGGGCCCGGCGGCAGCTCCCGAATGTCGAGCTTGGGAAATGCGCGCGCGATGTCGGCCAACAGCCGGGGCCGGTCGGCCGGCGCCGCCGCGCCGAGGAGCTGGACCGCCGCGGCAAAGTGGGCGTGACCGCGGTCGACGGTCGGATCGGGCTGGTCCGGGCGGCTGATCCAGAAGATACCGGCAAGGATCACGTGGATGGCGACGATCGAGGCGATCACCAGCGCTGCGATCTGTCCGCCGATGGTCCTTAAGTTGAGGAAATCGCGCAGTCTCATTTGACGCTGTCGAGAGAGACCGGGGCGGCCTCCACCGTGGGCGTGAACAGATAGCCGCCGGAGCGTACGGTCTTGATCATGCTGGAATCCTGCGGATCGGCTTCAATCTTGCGGCGGATGCGGCTCACCAGCACGTCGATTGAGCGCTCGAACGAACCGGCGCTGCGCCCTTGGGTCAGATCGAGCAGGCTGTCGCGCGACAATACGCGGCCTGGCCGTTCACAGAAAGCGCGAAGCAGGTCGAACTCGGCGCTCGTCATCGCGACACGCGCACCTGCCGGGTTTCGCAATTCGCGAAGGCGGAAATCGATCCGCCAACCCTGAAAGGTGAGTGTGGTTGTACCTATGACCGCGCTTGCGGTCTGGGCGGCGGCCTGACGCCGCAGCACCGCATTGATGCGGGCGAGCAGTTCGCGGGGATTGAAGGGTTTCGCGAGGTAATCGTCGGCGCCCATCTCGAGGCCGAGAATGCGATCGACGTCCTCGCCGCGCGCGGTCAGCATGATGATCGGTATTTGCGACTCGGTGCGGATCTTGCGGCACAGGCTGAGGCCATCCTCGCCGGGCAGCATGACGTCGAGGATCACAAGGTCGACGCGATGGTCGGTCATGGCGCGGGCCATCTCGCGCCCGTCATTGGCGGTCGTGACGTTGCAGGCGTTGTTGCGCAGGTATTTTGCGATCAGCGCGCGCGTCTCGCGGTCGTCCTCAACGACAAGAATATTTGGCAGCACGGTGGGCATCGGATCTTCAGCTCAGCGGGATGGATTTCCGAGACATGATACGAATGTCGGGGCCGGGACACTTAATTCCCGGCAATGCAGCACCTTTTTTTGTTTCCAAATATTTCTCAATTCGCAGGCGCAACACGGAGCAACACAGCAGTCGACCGAGCAAGCCTCCGTTTAGGACTAATTTTTAATCCTGACATACGGT
>Ga0210389_10002234_pt1 | contig 15349 bp, 9 predicted proteins | sample IncBWH28OmetaG_FD_160127 | JGI IMG/M metagenome (GOLD analysis project Ga0210389, IMG submission 160127) | Forest soil microbial communities from Barre Woods Harvard Forest LTER site, Petersham, Massachusetts, United States - Inc-BW-H-28-O ...
CGGCAGCACTACAAGCTCGGGCATTGGCGGCTCGCCTCCAGCGATATCAACTATCGCCGCTTCTTCGACGTCAATTCGCTGGCGGGTTTACGCGTGGAAGATCCCACGACCTTCAACACGGCGCATCGCCTGGTCGGAAGGCTGGTTGCGGAAGGAAAACTGCAGGGATTGCGACTCGATCATATCGACGGCCTGCGCGATCCCGCGCAATATTTCCAGCGTTTGAGCCGCCTGATCCGGCAATCGAGCGGGAAAGCGGCCCGATCGTTCTACATCGTGGTCGAGAAAATTCTCGGCGAGCATGAGTCGCTACGCCCGTTCGCCGGCGTCGAAGGTACGACCGGATATGAGACCCTCAACACCATCACCCGCGTGCTGGCCAATCAAAGCGGGCTGGAAGCGCTCGACGAAACCTGGCGGCAGATCAGCAACATGCCGCCCGGTCTTGCGCCAGCGCTCAAGGCCGCCAAGCAACGCGTGCTGGAGACGCTGCTCACCAGCGAATTCACCGTGCTGGCGCGTCTGCTCGGGCGCATCGCGGCGGGTCACTACTCGACGCGTGATTTTTCCGCCGACAGTTTGCGCCAGGCGCTCGAGCTTTACGTACTGCATTTTCCGATCTACCGCACTTACCTGACTTCAGCGGGCGCCTCCGCCGACGACCGCGCCTTGATATCGGCCACGATCGAAAAGGCGCGCAGCGAATGGTATGATGCCGATGAAGGCCTCTTCGATTTTCTGCGTGATGCGCTGACCATGGACCTCGCCAAACCCGGCTCCGCATTGCACAGCGCCTCGCGGGTGCGGCGGTTCGCATTGAAGGTGCAGCAATTCACCGGTCCACTGATGGCGAAATCGCTGGAGGACACGACCTTCTACCGCAGTCACCGCCTGCTCGCGCTGAACGAAGTCGGCGGCGAGCCGTCCGCGTCGGCGTTGTCGCCGGCCATCTTTCACGGGATGATGCAAACCCGCAGCCAGGATTGGCCGCACGCCATGACCACGACCGCCACGCACGATACCAAGCGGGGCGAAGACGCCCGCGCGCGCCTGATCGCGCTCAGCGAACTGCCGGGCGAGTGGACCGGCGCCGTCGCCCGCTGGAAGGTGCTCAATGCGCCGCACATCGTCACCGAGGATGGCTTGCGCGCGCCATCGGCGACATTCGAATACATGCTGTACCAGACGTTACTCGGGGTCTGGCCGCTCACGTCGCCGCCCGACCGCTCGCTGACCGAGCGCCTGCAGGCCTATGCCGTGAAAGCGGCGCGAGAAGGCAAGCAGGAAACCAGCTGGCTCAATCCCCATGAAGGCTATGAAAACGCGCTTGGCGCTTTCATCGAACGGATACTGGATCCTTCCGCCTCTGCGGAGTTTCTGGATTCGCTGCAACACTTCGCCCAGAGGCTGGCGCTGTTGGGCGCGCTGAATTCCCTGAGCCAGATCACGCTGAAGGCGATGATGCCGGGCGTGCCGGACTTTTATCAGGGGACGGAATTCTGGGATCTGTCGCTCGTCGATCCCGACAACCGCCGGCCGGTCGATTTCACTGAGCGCGCGGATGTTCTCAAGCTGGTGGAGCGGCCCGATTGGCAAGAGCTCGCCCGCGATTGGCCGAACGGCCACGTCAAGCTCGCCTGGACGCGGCACCTGCTCAGGCTTCGCAACGAACTTGCGGACGTTTTCGCTTCGGGCGATTACGAACCGCTCGAGGTCAGCGGACCCCACGCCGACCATGTCATGGCGTTTGCCCGCCGCCGCGGCCGCCATGCGGCGATTACGGCGGTGGCGCGGTTATATGCTCCGCTCTCGCAGCAGGGACGGATTTGGCCGCGGGGAGAGGCTTTCGAGGGCGAGATTCACATCGACGGTTATTCGCTTGAGGGCGCGGGCTACTCGAATGTGTCCAGGGTACCGCTGGCGAAATTGTTCATCGAACTTCCAGCGGCAGCGCTCAAGGCGACCTACGTCGGCGCCGCGAAACCGACTGCGAAACGAAGCCGGCAATTCGCTTAAGAAAATCCATTTTTGCTTCTTATCCGACGTGGTTGCAATGCGAGATGCGGGAACTTTCACGGTTCCCATGTGTTGGCTGGCACGAACACGCGACTTGCACCCATGATCTTGCACCCAAGATCTCGCACCCATGATCGGCTGGAGGAAATTCGATGTCCATTGGTACCATCATTCTGATTATTTTGGTGATCGCCCTGCTTGGCGGCTTTAGCGGCATTGGCGGTGGCCCCTTCTACGGCACCGGCTATTACGGCGGCGGCGGCCTCGGACTCATTGTCGTGATCCTGCTGATTTTGCTGCTGCTTGGACGGCTCTGAGTCCGGCAGTTACGATTACAGTCTATCGACCAACTTCTTCATCGCGCTTTTGATCGACGATGCCGCATCATCGTAGCCGTCCCACGCCTTGCTCTTCGCGAGCAAGGCCGGGACGCTGCGAACGGTGTAGCGCTTCGGGTCCAGATCGCCGCGCACCTGCGCCCAGGTGAGCGGCATCGAGACCGTGGCGCCATCGCGCGCCCGTGGCGAGAGCACCGCAACGGCGGTCGCCATGCGATCGTTGCGCAAATAGTCGAGGAAGATTTTTCCCTTGCGCAATTTCTTCGACATGTTGAGCAGATATTGCCCGGGATGGTCGTTCGCCATCCACTGACAGACGCCTTGCGCAAAGGCCTTGGCTTCCTTCCAGGTCACTCTGTCCTTGGCGCTGTAAGTCAACGGGGCGACGACGTGCAGTCCCTTGCCGCCGGTGGTCTTGCAGAAGCTCTCAAGGCCGAGCGCCTCAAGACGCTGCCGCATCTCTTTGGCGGCCTCGATGACCTCGGAAAAATCGACGTTCGGCGCCGGATCGAGGTCGAATACCAGACGGCCGGGAATATCGGTCGCGTCCGGCGCGCAATTCCACGGATGCAGCTCAAGCCCGCCGGACTGCGCCACCGCCGCCAGTCCCTCGATGCGATCGATCTGCAAATAGGGTTTGCGATCGCCTGAAACCGTGACAAGCTTGAGCAGGTCCGAGGTGCTCGGCATCGCATGACGTTGGAAAAATTGCTCGCCTTTGATTCCATCGGGCGCACGGACGACGGAGCACGGCCGGCCCTTCAGATGCGGTACCATCCAGTCGCCGACCGTCTCGAAATAGCGGGCGAGATCGAGCTTGGTGACGCCTTTGCCATCGCCGGCATCCGGCCACAGCTCCTTGTCCGGCTTCGAAATCACCACGCCCATGACCTCGGTGGATTTACTGGAGGCTTTTGGCGAGGTTTTGATGACATTCACCATGACAGGCTTCTCCGCGACCACTTCCTTCGCCGGCTTGTCCTGGCGCAAGCCCTTGAATGCGGCCTGCCGGATGTTGCCGCCCTCGGTAAAGCCCGCGAATTCGATTTCGGCGACCAGCTCCGGTTTCAGCCAGTGGATGTCGCGGCTCTTGCGCGGCGCGTCCTTGCCACCGAACGGGCTTTGGTCGGCCTCGGCTTTCTTGAGCGCCGGCATGATGCGCCGAACCGTGTCCTGCCCGAAACCGGTTCCGATGATGCCGACAAAGGCCAGATGATCGCCCCGATAGAGGCCGGCCATCAGCGAGCGGAATTTGCCCTGGGTCGTCTTCCAGCCGCCGAGAACGACTTCCTGTCCGTCGCGGGATTTGATCTTGGTCCAGCTTTCGGAGCGCCCGGAGCGATACGGCGCGCTGAGTTTCTTGGAAACGATACCTTCGAGCTTTAGCTTCTTTGCTGAAGCGAGAACATCGTCACCATTGGCTTCAAAATGTTCGACGTAGCGGATCGATTCCGTCTTCTTCTTTTGCCGTGCGTCGAGCAATTGCTTCAGCCGCGCCTTTCTTTCCGCAAGCGGCAGACGGCGGAGGTCTTCGCCTTCGGCAAATAGCAGATCGAAGGCGTAGAAGATCAGGCGATCCGTCTTGCCGTCCGAAATCGCGGCCTGCAATGCGGAGAAATCCGGGTTACCTCCGCTATCGAGCGCAACGATCTCGCCATCGATCATCGCGTCAGGCAGTGCGGCGCCCGCCTTCGCAAGGGCCTTGAACTTGTCGGTCCAGTCCAGGCCCTTGCGTGTTCTTAAAATCGCCTTGCCGTCCGCGACCCGCATTTGCACGCGATAGCCGTCGAATTTGATCTCGTGGCCCCAGCCGGCTCCGTTTGGCGGCGCTTCGACCGACGTGCAGAGTTCAAAGGCGACGAACTCAGGCATTTCGTCCACCTTTGTTGCCTTCACAGCCGCCGCCGATTTCCCAGCGCGAGCACGTGCCTCCGCCGCGTCGCCCCGGTTCGAATGCCAGACCGCATCGGCCTTGCCGCGGCCGGACGCCTTCGCCATGAACGGTTTTGGCGCTTTGCCTTTGCCGGCGGCAATCTGATCCATGCTGCGGCCGGAGGCGACCGAACGATCTTGTTTGAGAATATCGTTGGCGTCTCCTTCGCGCACATCGTCATCACGATGCTTGATCAGAAGCCAGTTGGTGCGCTTGCCGCCGCTACGGTCGTGCCGCATCCGCACCAGCACCCAGCTTCCATGGAGCTTGTCGCCGTGCAGGGTGAATTTAAGATCGCCCTTCTTGAATCCCTTGTCCGGATCGTCCGATTCCCAGGTGCCGCGATCCCAGAGTTGCACGGTGCCGCCACCATATTGTCCTTTCGGGATCGTGCCTTCGAAATCGCCATAGTCGAGCGGATGATCTTCCACCTCGACCGCCAGGCGCTTGTCGCGCGGATCGAGCGAGGGCCCCCTTGTGACCGCCCACGATTTGAAGACGCCGTCAAATTCGAGCCTGAAATCGTAATGCAGCCGTGTCGCGTCGTGTTTCTGGATCACGAAGCGCCGCTGTTTCGACGGCGCCACCGGGTCCTCGCCGCTCGGCTCGGTCGTCTTGTCGAAATCCCGTTTCTTCCGGTAAGTGGAGAGGTTCTTCAGCGACAAGGTTTGATCTCGAAAAATGGATCAGGCTTCAATACCCGAAGGAAGGGGCCATTGTAATGCGCCCTTCCCTCGGATGGAAAGACCAGTATGCGCGGTACCAGAACGGATGCTTTATCCGCGGGTTTTGCGCTTGGCCTTCTTGGTCTTCCGTCCCCGCTTGGCGCTCTTCTTCGGGACCTTCGCCCCCGCGGCCCGCGCCTCGGAAAGACCGATCGCGATCGCCTGCTTGCGGCTCTTGACCTTCCGTCCCGAGCGGCCGCTCTTCAACGTACCGGCCTTGCGCTTCTTCATCACACGCTCGACGGCGCTTGATGCCTTTTTGGAGTATTTTCGTGTTTTGCGTGCCATCATTATTCTCCTTCTCGCGCGGAACTAATCGGCGCCGAGGGAGATGGTTCCTGCCCGCTTCCCCGGTGAACCGGGCTTGGTCTCGTCTCCGTCATCGGCGCGATTGCCGAAGCATCATCGCCACTTGACATCAGCATCGGGACATCAGGATCACACGACGACTCCGTCCGCATCCACGCGCGTCGTCTGCGCGCAAACGTTTGTGACGATCGCGAACACCCTTGCTCGTGCAGCGCAGCAAAAAAAGCCGGTAGTTACCGCAATTGCCCGAGCCGGATGGCTCAATTACCAATTGGCTCCCGCGTAACCCAGGGAGTTTTTCAAATGAAAAATAGATCAGGCACAATTGCGTCGATATGCATCGCCCTCCTGTTCGCGGTGCTGAATCTAGCGTCCGCGCAAGCATGGGATCGAGGCAACGTCGATCTGTTCGCCGTGCTGCCGCCTGGATCAACGGGCCCCGAGGGCCTGGCGGTCGGACCGGACGGCAACGTTTACGTCACCACCTTCGGATTCAACGCCGCCGGGGCGGTGACCGGTCCCGGACAGCTGTATGTGTTCGACAACAACAATGGCAAACTGATACGGCAGGTCAGCGTCGCCAACTCGTCCCCCCATCTCATCGGCATCGGCTTCCATCCGATGACACGCGCGCTGCTGGTCATCGATTTCGGCAACGGCCAGGTGCTTACGGTCGACCCGAAGACGGGTCTGTCCTCCGTATTCATGAGGGTTCCGAATCCGGCCACCGCCGGCCTCAATGCGCTAACCTTTGACTCGGCGGGACGCGTCTATGTCTCGGATTCGTTCAATGGCGTCATCTGGACGACAGGTGCCGGCGGTGGCCTCGCCACAGCATGGGTGACAGATCCGCTGCTGACCACCACTGGCGTGCCTCCCTTCGGCGCCAATGGGCTCGGCTTCAACAAGGCGGGCAACGCCATGTTCGTCGCCAATACCGGCAACGATACCATTGTGAAAATTCCGGTGACCGGCGGCAGTGCCGGCGCACCCGCGGTGTTCGTCAACAGCATCAACGGAGCCGACGGCCTCGTGATCGATTCCAGCGACAACCTCTGGGTTGTGGCGAATCAGGGCGACGAGATCGTCGTTGTCGATCCGACCGGCAAGGCGATCGCCAAGCTCGGCGATTTCAACGGTGTCGATAGGAAGGGGGTGCCGCAAGGTCTGCTGTTCCCGGCCAGTCCGGACTTCAGCAAGGACGGAAACTTCCTCTATGTTTCGAATCTGGCGCTTGACCTTCGGGTTCTCGGGATTGTGGAATCGGTGGACTCACAATGGGCCGCGCAGGTCCAGAGCTATACGATTTCACGGATCAGAGCTCGCATTCCGTCTATCGACGGCGGCCAATAGTCATTGGTGACCAAGGCGGCGCACTCCCGTGTGCGCCCCCGACCGCCACGACAGGAAAATTAGTCCATCAAATGAATTCCGGGTCTGCGCGTTCAGCGCAAAATAGCTTCGCTGTTTTGTCGCGACGGCGCATCCCGGAATGACGAAGGTCATGCGCGTCTAATCTCAGTCCTTGGCTTCCCCGTGCAGTTCTGCCCTGGTGCCGTCGGTGTTCTCGAAATGGACGTCGACCTTGTTGGCATCGAAGGTAAGCGTCCAAAACTGCACTTCGCTGTGCCCCAATATCCGGCGCTCGATCATAAAGGAACGCTCGTTCACCCAGCGCCCCTTGGTCGCATTGATCCCGTAAGCCGCGGGTGGGCTTTTTCGAAAGATTCCATCAAGTCCAAGCAACCCGGAAAATTGCGCCACAGGCCGCTCGGGCTTGCCGGTTTCGGTCGTGATGACCCACGAAGGATCCGCATCGGTGAGGTTCAAGCTGAACGTCTTCACCTTCAGGATGTTGCTATCCAGCTGATAGGTCTTTCCGGATATTTGCTTCGCCAATTCCGGCGTATCGCCAAGCGGCGACGGCCGCTCGGTTGCCGCCTGGCGAAGCGAGGCTACCAGCAGGGATTGCGCGACGGGGTCAGGCGGCAGCGGCTGGTCGGATTTGACTGCGCCGACGATGTCATCGATCAGGCGGTTCCTCGGATAGAACTGATCATCCCGCAACGCGCCAGTCATGGCGACAACGATATCCGACTTCGGAAGTACCATGATCAACTGGGAATGGCGGCCGCGCGCCATGTAGGCTTCTTTTTCGGGCAACGACCACCACAGATTCGCGTATCGAAATCCGGAGGTCGCATCGATCTTCCCCGTCCGCGCCCGATCCACCCAGGAGGAGGGGATGATCTGCTTGCCTTCCCACATCCCGTTATGAAGGTAGAGATAGCCAAATCTGGCCATGTCGTGCGGCGCCAGCGAGAGGCCGGCTTCACCGTCCGTCACACCCTGAGCATCAACCACGCCCCACTTGGCGCTGGTAATGCCCAACGGCTCGAACAATTCTTTCTTCGCAAAGTCCAACGCGTTTTGCCCGGTCTTTCTGGTAATCAGAGCCGACAGCACATACGGATTGCCGCTGTCGTAGTAAAATTTGGCGCCCGGAGCACTCGACATCGGCTGGTTCAGCACGAATGCGGTCCGGTCCGGAGCCTGATACATCCGCATGACCGTTTCGTCGGGCGTGTAGGCCTTCTCCGTCCACTCGATGCCCGAGGTCATGTCCAGCAGATGCTGCACTGTCATGGCCTTCTTGTTCTCATCGATGTTTTGAATCGGCTTGTCGGAGAACAGATCGATCACCGGATGATCGACGCTGTCGAGCTGGCTGTTCCTGATTTCAATCGCCGTGAGCGTGCTGACGACGCTCTTCGTCACCGACCTCAAATCATGGGCAATGTTGGGCTGATAAGGCGCATAGTAGGCATCGAGCACGATCTTGCCGTGACGAACGATCAGTAAACTGTCCTGCGGATATTTTCCGACGGTTTCCACCAGCCGGGCCAGCGCGCCGGATTGCATCCCCTGCTCTTCGGGAGTTGAAACCGTCCACGCCTTGGTCGGCCAGACCGCCTCCCCGGATTCGCCATCCGCTGCAAACCCGGCAGGGGCGATCAAACATTGAAGCCCGCCAAGGAGCGCAATGACGATTGCTGTCGCGAGCCGCATCCCTATTTCCTCCACATGGCAGGCACGAAGGTTTAACGGAGAGGTCCCTTATACCACAGATTGCGTCTTGCGACACTGTCTGAGCGCCGCCTAATCCGGCGCCCTCAAGCGATAGCCGATGCCGGTCTCGGTCAGCACGAATTGCGGCCGCTCGGGATCGGTCTCGATCTTCTGCCGGAGCTGCCGCACATAGACACGCAGATATTGCGCGTCCGTCATTTCATCCCAGAGCTCCTTGAGCAGCAATCGGTGAGTCAACACCTTGCCCGCATGCTGCACCATGACCCGCAGCAGATCGTATTCCTTCGGCGACAGCTTGACGTCGCGCTCACCGACCTTGACGATGCGGCGAACCAGATCGACCGATAGATCGCCGGTACGAAACACCGGGCGCTCGCCATGAACCTGCAACTGATGCCGCAGCGCCGCGCGCATGCGGGCCAGCAATTCGTCCATGCCGAACGGCTTGGTCAGGTAATCGTCAGCGCCGAGATCGAGCGCCTGAACCTTGCCTGCCTCATCGCCGCGGCTCGACAGCACCACGATCGGAACGCTGTCGTTGCGGCCGCGGATCAATCGCAGCAGGTCATGCCCCTGGATGTCAGGCAGGCCGAGGTCGAGAATGATCAGGGCCGGGTCCTCGGCAAGCAGCTCAAGCCCGGTCTTGCCGTTCGGCGCTTCCAGGATCTCATAGCCCTGCGTGCTCAGACCCATCCGCAGCAATTTACGGATCGGCGGCTCGTCGTCGATAACAAGGACCTTGATCGGGGTCGCACTCATGCGGCGGTATCCAACAGGTTTGAGGCCGAAGACGGAACGGGCAGGCGGATGGTCAATACCGCGCCGCTGCGGTCACGGCGGTTGTCGGCGGCGATCACGCCGCCCATCGCCTCGATGAAGCCGCGGGAAATCGCAAGGCCAAGCCCGGTGCCGGGACGAACGTGATCGCCCTTCTGGGCGCGGTAGAATTTGTCGAACACGCTTTCCAGTTCGGTTTGCGGAATCCCGTCGCCCTCGTCGAGGATCTGGAGTGTGACAAAATTCCTGTCCCGCCATCCCCGGATCGAGATTGTGGTCTCAGCCGGCGCATATTTGGCCGCGTTGTCCAGCAGATTGAACAAGGCCTGTTCGAACAGCACGGCGTCGAGCTCGAGCATCGGCAGGTCGGCCTCGAGTTCGAGCGAAACTTTATGGTGGACCAGAATCTTGCCGGCGCGGCGCAACGCGCTGCCGACGATTTCGCCGATATCGTGCCTCGCGGTATTCGGCTTGATCGCGCCGGACTCAATCCTGGTCATATCGAGCAGATTGGCGATGAAACGATTCAGCCGCTCGGACTCGTCGATCACGGTCGCCAGAAGATCGCGCTTCTCGGCCTCGTTCAGCCCGCCGGCGAGGTCGCGCATGGTCGAGGCAGCGCCGAGAACTGACGCCAGCGGCGTCTTCAGATCGTGCGAAATCGAGGTCAGAAGCGCCGAGCGCAGGCGATCCGACTCGACGGTGCGCTTGACGCGATCCATGTCCTCGACCAGCAAGACGCGTTCGATCGCAAGCGCGCCCTGATCGACCAGCGCATCGAGCAGGCGGCGTTGATCCGGCGTCAGCAACGGCCCTGCCTTGTCGTCGTCGATGCCGATGACGCCGATCAGCCCGCGTCCGGTTCGCATCGGCAGAAACAACCGCTTGGCGCCGGGCAAGGTATCGGAGCCGCGTCCGGCGGGGCGGTCATTGCCCCAGGCCCAGTTGGCGGCGGCGAGATCGGCCTTGTCGAGTTGATCCTCCGGCGGATAACCCGCTTTCACCGTCAGGACGCCGTTTTCCGGCAACAACAGCACCACGCGCACTTTCAGCATCAGCGCGGTCTGATAGGCGCTCGCCCACAGCACGTCGTCGAGCGTGGCGGTGCCGGCCAGCTTGCGGCTGAAGGCGTAGAGCAGTTCGGTGGTTCTGATACGGCCGATCGCGGAGTCGGCCTGCGTGCGCACGCGGGCGGCGACATTGGAGACGAGAATGGCGATCAGCATGAAGAAGAAGAACGCCGCGACGTTGGTGGGATCGGTGATGGTGAAGGTGTAGATCGGCGGCAGGAAGAAGAAGTTGTAGCTAAGCGAGGCGGCGACGCTGGCAAGCAGCGACGGCCACAGCCCGAAGCGAACCGCAACGCCCACCACCGCGGTGAGGAATACCAGGTCGACATTCTCGATCCCGAACATCGGCTGAATGAATTCGGCGGCGGCAAGGCCGATGCCGACGATCAGGAGCGACATTAAATAGGGTATCGGATTGAACGGCTCATGCCGCTCCGCCGTCCGCACCGTCTTTTTCGGCATCGGATCGGCGGCGAGTTCCTCGCCGGCAATCACATTGACGCTGATATTGCCGGCGCGGCGGACGAGATCGTGCACCACCGATCCCCGCGTCGCCTCGAACCACCAGCTCCGAGCGGACTTTCCGATGATGATCTGCGTGACATTGTTGGTCTGGGCAAAGCCGATGACATCGTCGGCAATCCGCCGCCCCACGGCCGGAATCGTCAGCGCCTCGCCGCCGAGCGCTTCCGCCAGCCGCAACGTATCGGCGAGCCGGTCCCGCTCCACGTCGCCCAGGCGCAACGAACGCCGCGTCTCGATGCTCAGCGCCGTCCACGGCGCGTGCAGCCGGTCAGCAAGCCGCTTGGTATAGCGCACAAGACCCGCCGAGCGCGGGTCTTCGGAGATGCAGACGAGAATGCGCTCGCCCGCCGCCCAGGGACCGGCAATGGCGTTGGCCTGCATGTGATTGAGCAACTGTTCGTCGACGCGTTCGGCGGTGCGCCGCAAGGCCAGCTCGCGCAGCGCGGTCAGATTGCCCGGCGAAAAATAATGCTCCAGCGCCCGCTCGGCCTGTTTGGGGACGTAAACCTTGCCTTCCTTCAGCCGCTGGATGAGATCGTCGGGCGTGAGATCGATCAGCTCGATACCGTCGGCACGGTCGAATATCGAATCCGGCACGGTCTCGCGCACCCGCACATGCGTGATCTGCGCGACCACGTCATTGAGGCTTTCGATGTGCTGGATGTTGACCGCGGTGTAGACATCGATACCGCGCGACAACAGCTCCTCGACATCGAGATAACGCTTGGGGTGACGGCTGCCGGGCGCGTTGGTGTGGGCGAGTTCATCGACCAGCGCCAGCCGGGGCCGGCGCGCGATCAGCGCATCGAGGTCCATCTCCTCGATGACCTGATCCTTGTAGGCGATGCGTTTGCGGGGAATGACCTCGAGCCCGTGCAAAAGCGCCTCGGTCTCCACCCGTCCGTGGGTCTCGACGACGCCGACCACGACATCGACACCGGCTTTCTGCCGGGCGTGGGCGCTTTGCAGCATTTCGTAGGTCTTGCCGACGCCGGGAGCGGCGCCGACAAAAATCTTCAGCCGCCCGGCCTCGCTGTTCTCGCGGCGAGCCGCCTCAAGCAAGGCTTCCGGCGAAGGGCGTTGTTCGGAATCACGGCGCGGCGGCTGAACCATAAGAATAATATAGTCCTCACGCCGCACCTAGCCTAGTGGAGTGGGGGCGCCTGTTCACCGGTAGTGGTTACTTGGCAGCGTCCAGCGCCAGATTGAGTTCTAGGACGTTAACCCTGGGTTCGCCGAATATCCCGATCAGCCGGCCGGACGTATTCTCCGTGACGAGCTGCCGCACTTTATCTTCGGACATACCCCTGGCCTTCGCCACCCGCGGCACCTGGAACAGCGCGCCTTCCGGCGAGATATCCGGATCCAGCCCACTCGCCGAGGTCGTAACGAGATCGATCGGAACGCTCGCGGAGGGATTTTCCGCTTTCAATTTCTCCACGTCTTCCTTGATCCGATCGTTCAGCGCCTTGCTGGTCGGACCGAGATTCGAGGCACCGGAATTGGCGGCATTATAGGGTGCAGGCACCGTCTTGCTCGCATCCGCCGGGTCCGGCGCAGTCGTCGCCGAAAGCCTGCCGTGGAAATACTTGTCGTCCTTGAATTCCTGCCCGATCAGCGCGGAGCCTACCACCTTGCCGTCGCGCTCGATCAGGCTGCCTTGCGCCTGCTTCGGAAAGATCGCGCCTGCGACTTCCGTCATGGCGAGCGGATAAGCGAGACCCGTGATCAGCGTCAACAGCAGCAGGACCAGAATCGCCGGGCGAATTTCTCTAAGCATTTTCAGTCTCCACTAGTTCCGCCATTGCGAGGGAGGCGAGGCAATCCAGACCGAGGCTGGCACAGAAGCCGGATTGCTTTGTCGCTTTACTCCTCGCAATGACGAACCACTTTCAAGCCAGATGCAGCGCGGCGACGACGAGGTCGATCGCCTTGATGCCGATAAAGGGAATGATGATGCCGCCGAGCCCATAGACCAGCAGGTTACGCCGCAGCAGCGCACCGGCGCCGATGGGACGATAGGCGACGCCTTTCAGCGCCAGCGGAATCAGCGCCACGATGATCAGCGCGTTGAAGATGATCGCCGACAGGATCGCGCTTTGCGGACTCGCCAGGTGCATGACGTTAAGCACCGCCAGTTGCGGGTAGAACGCCAGGAACATCGCCGGGATGATCGCAAAATATTTGGCGACGTCGTTGGCGATCGAGAACGTGGTAAGCGCGCCGCGCGTCATCAGCAACTGTTTGCCGATCTCGACGACCTCGATCAGCTTGGTCGGATTGGAATCGAGATCGACCATGTTGCCGGCTTCGCGCGCGGCTTGCGTGCCGGTATTCATGGCGACGCCGACGTCAGCCTGCGCCAACGCCGGCGCATCGTTGGTGCCGTCGCCGCACATCGCCACCAGCTTGCCGTTGGCCTGCTCGTCGCGGATCAGCTTCAGCTTGTCTTCCGGGGTAGCCTGCGCGAGAAAATCGTCAACGCCGGCTTCCGCCGCAATCGCAGCTGCCGTCATCGGGTTATCGCCCGTGATCATCACCGTGCGAATGCCCATGCGGCGCAGTTCCGCAAAGCGCTCGCGGATACCGCCCTTGACGATGTCCTTCAACTGAATGACGCCGAGCAGGCGGCCATCCCTGGCGACCGCCAGCGGCGTGCCGCCGGACTTGGAGATTTCGTCCGAGATCGCGGTGATTTCGCGCGCGGCATCCGAGTTCAAGGACGGCTGCAACGCGCGAACCGTGTTCCCGGCTGCGACTTGAGCCACGCCGCCGTTGACATAATTCAGGATCGCTTCGACCGCGCCTTTGCGGACCGAGGAGCCGCCGGCATCAATGCCGCTCATGCGGGTCTGCGCCGTGAACGGAACGAACGTCGCGGACAGCTCGGCCATGTCGCGGCCGCGGATGCCGTATTTTTCCTTGGCCAGCACCACGATCGAGCGGCCTTCCGGGGTTTCGTCCGCGAGCGAAGCCAGTTGCGCCGCGTCCGCCAATTCCTGTTCGGAAACGCCGCGAATGGGGCGAAACGCCGTCGCCTGCCGATTGCCGAGCGTGATGGTGCCGGTCTTGTCGAGCAGGAGCGTATCGACGTCGCCGGCGGCTTCCACCGCACGGCCCGACATGGCCAGCACGTTGAAGCGCACCAGCCGGTCCATGCCGGCAATACCGATCGCCGACAACAAGGCGCCGATGGTGGTCGGAATCAGCGTGACGAACAACGCCACCAGAATGATCACCGAAATCTGCCCGCCGGCATAGGCAGCGTAGCTCGGGATCGTCACGGTCGCGAACACGAAGATGATGGTGAGCCCCGCGAGCAGAATATTCAGCGCGATTTCGTTCGGCGTCTTCTGCCGCTCGGCGCCCTCAACCAGCTTGATCATGCGATCGATGAAGGTCGAGCCCTGCGCCGCCGTGATGCGCACGCGAATCCAGTCCGACAGCACCTGTGTGCCGCCGGTTACCGCCGAGCGGTCGCCGCCGGATTCCCGGATCACGGGCGCGGATTCACCTGTGATCGCGGCCTCATTTACCGAGGCCACGCCCTCGATGATCTCACCGTCGGAGGGAATATTGTCGCCGGCCTCGACCAACACGACATCGCCGACCTTCAGGCTGGTGCCCGGCACCAGGCGATAATCCCTTCCCGACCCGGCCAAAAGCTTGGCCTGGCTTTCGGTGCGGGTCTTGCGCAGCGATTCGGCCTGCGCCTTGCCGCGCCCTTCCGCGACCGCTTCGGCGAAATTGGCGAACAGCACCGTGAACCACAGCCACAGGATGATCTGAAAGGCAAAACCGAGGTCGGGGGCGCCGGTGACGAGATCGCGCACGAAGATCACGGTCGTCAGCGTGGCGACGACTTCGACCACGAACATCACGGGATTCCTGGCCATCGCCCTCGGATCGAGCTTGACGAAGGCCGAGCCGATCGCGGGCCACACGATTTTCGGATCGAGCATGGTCGCGACCGGCATCCGCTTGTTGGCTTTTTGTACGACTTCCATCGAAGTAACTCCGAAAGTGACCGGTCAGAACAGGGTGTTGGCGTTCATCGCCAGGTGCTCGACAATCGGGCCGAGCGCGAGCGCCGGGAAGAAAGTGAGACCGCCGATGATGAGGATGACGCCGACGACGAGACCCACGAAGAGGCCGCCGGTCGTCGGCAATGTGCCAGCCGAAGGAGGGATCGACTTCTTGGCCGCGAGCGAGCCCGCCATCGCCATCGCCGGCACGATCATGAAGAAACGGCCGACGAACATCGCGCTTGCGAGCGTGAGGTTGTAGAAGAAGGTGTTGCCGGAAAGCCCGCCAAAGGCCGAGCCGTTATTACCGGTCGCCGACGTGTAGGCGTAGAGCACCTCCGTAAAGCCGTGCGGTCCGGCATTGTTCATGGCGGCAACGGTCGATGGCAGCACCACCGCGACCGCGGTCCAGCCCAGATACATCAACGGCAGCACGAGAATGGCGAGCATCGCCATCTTGACCTCGCGCGCCTCGATCTTCTTGCCGACATATTCCGGGGTGCGGCCGACCATGAGCCCAGCGACGAAGATCGCCAGCACG
>Ga0210389_10002238_pt1 | contig 15340 bp, 14 predicted proteins | sample IncBWH28OmetaG_FD_160127 | JGI IMG/M metagenome (GOLD analysis project Ga0210389, IMG submission 160127) | Forest soil microbial communities from Barre Woods Harvard Forest LTER site, Petersham, Massachusetts, United States - Inc-BW-H-28-O ...
CCGACAGAAAAACGGTCAACGCGAAAACGGCCAGAAGTTTACGGCGGAAGGTCATGGTTTGTCGATCCCGAGCCACGCGTCGGCTAGAGCCCAGCTTCCGTCGGGCCGCAACCCCCAATTCTTCAACGTCGGTGAAGATGCATACGACACCGGCAAATGAAGAAGAGGGATCACGCGCTGCATCGCCAGCAGGGCGTTCTCAGACGCATAGAGATCTTCGACGGATCCACCCGGGTTTTTGACTGCGGATATTTCCGCCAAGGTGGCCACACCGGCCAGTGCGATCCAGGGATCGGACGACACTAAGGGAATTCGCACGAGCCGCAAATCAGCTTTAGTCGTCGATGTAGGTTGCAACCATAGTCCAGCATCCTTCGCGTTCAACGCGATGCGCTCGACCAACACTCGGGCCAACAGATCAGTGCCATCGTATCCGACGGTCCAGGTTGGAATGGTGCGGACCTGTTCCCGAGCGTGTCGTGCCCGCGTCAAGTCTGCGTCCGCGGGGAATACGAATCCATATCCGCTCATCCAATTTGGAAGAAGGCTGGCTGTTGGTTGTCCCGCGCCCTGCAGCAGCACGCTTCGCATCGAGCCTCGCTCTACGCTGCTGGCCAACGCGTCACGAAGGAGTTTCTCATCCGCCGATGCCACAGCGCGAGTGAAGACGAGAGCCCAAAGCTCAATGGGATTTGAACTCACCAAGCGGCGTCCATCCAGCGACACGCGGTGCGTCTGCTCCGGTGCGACTTCCACTAGATCGGCCTTGCCCAATTGCAGTGCGGTCATCTGCTCGCGAAATCCTCTTCCCATCTCGATTTCGACGGCGTCCAGGAACGGACGGCCGCGCCAGCAGTTATCTTCAGCCGCCAGCGCCAGCTTTTTGCCAGGCTGCCAGTCGACAATGTGGAATGGCCCTGTGCCGATGGGTCTGTTGTCGGCGGTTCTCTTCGCGATTGCATTTCGCGGCAACGCGAGCTGCTCCAACAGATTCTGGTCAGAGATATCAATTACTACGGAATCTGCATCGGCGGCCACATTCCACGATGGATTCGCGGCGCGCAGGGAAGAGGCCGCAATCTCAGGAGTGAGCGGCGTTCCGTCGTTAAACTTAACTCCGCGACGGATCCGAAGCTGCCCGCGTTGTCCGCCTGCCAAAGCCTGCCACGATGTAGCCAGGGATGGTTGAACATGTCCATTCTCGTCAACGGTGACGAGCGTATCGAACATCAGCATGGTCAAACTGTGTCGGGCAAATGAGTCAGGTTGCGCCCGGTCCGCCGGATCCAGCGAAGTCGGTGAGGCGTGCATAGCAACGTGCAGCACGCCCCCGTACTGTGGCCGCGTTTCGGCGTTTGCCGCCGACGTCGCAACCAAAACCGAAACCACCATGCTATTGACTACAAACCACCGCCAGCCGAAACGCTTCATAGCTTCTTGTCTCTCGATTTCGCACAACCGCGATCGCCGTATCGCCTTTCGCCTCCGTCCACAAAGCAGTGATAGCGCCGCCCTGAAAATCGATGGCTGCGCTTACGGCGACGGGGTCGCGATCCGGAAACTCATAGGTGTGCACGGAATCCCCAGTCCCTTCAGAACTTGCAGCCAGCACCTGCCAGCCGGCGCCGCACGCGGTCTTCACGCTCGCCAGTTCGCCCCAGTCGAGCCTGGCAACCTGATCGCTCACACCGTCGACCATGCGCACGTGACCATCCGTAGAAGCAAAGAGCCACAACAGATATTTATCGCGCGGCAGAAACGCAGCCGAATAAAACTTCGGCACCGTCGTGGACTTACTGATTCCAGGCGTCAAAACGCCGGTGAAAAAGTTACGCGTTGAAGCGTAGAAGGCTCCCAGCGGTGAAACTGATGTCGGGGTCGATCCGGCGCCCGGAAAACCGGAGAAGTTGCCGCCGCTGAGTCCCGCCGCCACGAGCGGCCACGGATCGTCGGTCTCGCGGCAATTCAATGTGAGCGGAGCACCTGCAGCCAGGCGGCACACTACGCCGGGAAGATAAGCGTCGAACAAGTGATCTTTGGCAGGGACCAGCCTTCCACGCAAATCGCGTGGCCACGGTCGCGCGTGCACGATGCCCAGTGCCTGCTCCTGCTGCCACTTTCCCGACTGCCACCGGTAGAGCGTGACTTTCTCCGCATCGAGCACAGCGATGTGCGTGGGTACAGTATTTTCCTCCAGCACAGCAACGTCGAGAATGGCATCATCCTGGGTCCACAGCGAAATCTTACGGAGGCTGAGTGGAACGGTCTCGTGGGTTGCCGTTGAGCCCTCAGGCCGCGGTGCAGATACCATCACGACCACAGCTTCGCCCGCACCCTGGCGAATCTGCGCCACCCAAACATAAGAAGATTGATTCTCCGACAGTGAAAGTACGACGGTAGCCGCGGCCTGCTCCGCATTCACGAAGCGGATGCCGAGCCCTCCCAGAGCGCTCCGCAAGCCGTTCTGAATCACCTCACTATCGCGTTTTCCTAGAGAGGAACGGTTCTCCGCAGTGAGAGTCACGGCGCCGGGTCCGGTCACGGCCACGATCTTTCCCGCCAGCTGCTGCTCTGGACCGCTCCAATCCGCAGCGTGTGCCGCGAACGCCATTCCCAGCAACAGATAAGAAAGGGGCACAACGATGCGGAAGCTGCTTGCGGAGCGTAAGACTCGATCCACTAGGCTCGTGAAGACGTTTGGGATAGCCGAATTATAAACGGCGTGCAGCATCAGACAGCCTGTCCCCTCTGTACTGTTTGGACACCATGCGACCTCATGTGGAGACTAGCCGCCTCCTCTGTCCGGCCAGGGCGAAGCCTGGCTGCGACAAGATCGACTCCTACGCAACAAACACCCGGGTGCCCACGTCTCGCGTCCCTTTCCGAGACGTGGGGGTTTTCGCTTGTGTGATCGGCAATCTATCGCGGTTCTTCCGCCTGACTCGCCTGGTTCGCGGCGCTCATGCTGTGCAACACGTCGTTGGCGAAGAAGAACTTTCCGTCGGCCGGAACCATCATGATTTGAAGTTTGTCGGAAAGTCTTTCAGCCACGATCTTGTTGATCAGCAGTGGATTCTGTTTCAAAATCGCCGCCTCGCTCGAAAGCCGTTCTGCATCGGCTGCGGCCGTCACACGAATGCGATCTGCCTCTGCCTCCGCCAGCAGCTTGCGCCGTTCGGTTTCAGCCTTGCTGTCGATCACTTTAGCCTGGGCCGCGGCTTCCGCGTTTTGAATGGTCGCTTCCTTCCGTGCTTCGGCTTCAAGCTTGCTCTGCTGAATCTGCTTCTCCTTCAGCGGCAGCGTGTATTGCATCGCATCGGATTCGCCCTTTGCCTGCAAGACGTGGACCTGCGCCTCGCCCTCAGCCTGCTTTATCTGCTGGACTTTCGTGGCCTCAGCTTCGAGTTCGGCGATGCGCACTTGTTTTTGCTTCAGCTCGGTTTCCACGCCCATGCGGTCATTTTCCTGTTCTTTCAGCAGAAGAGTCTCCAGTCCTTTCGCGTACTCTTCCGGCAACTGGATGTCGCGCAGCATGACTTCCTTTACTACAATTCCGTCGGCCGCCAGCTTCTGCGTAATCATGCCGGCCGCCCTCTGCCGCACTTCGTCACGCTTGGCCGAGAAAACATCGCGCACCGTATAGTTTGGAACCAGCTCGCGCCATACACTAGCCACAATCGGCGGAACAATTTCCTTCTCCACCGGACGCGGCAAGTTGTTTTGAATGTACTCCAGCCGTTTCGGATCGAGCCGGTAACGTACGGTGATTGCAAGTCCGAGTGTCAGCCCTTCTTTGGCTTGCACGTCGAGCAGTTGTGATTTGCTCGAGATGTTCGCCGCTGCGTTCTTTCCATCCTCCGGCATTCCCGTGGTGAAAACTTGATCGCGCGTGTCGAATAGGGCCACGTCCTCGACCAGCGGCACCACAAAGTGCACGCCCGGATACAGCGTGCCGGGAACGGTCCCGCTGGTCTGGCTGACGCGGACTCCGGCCATACCGCTTGGCACCACTACGATGCTGAACGCTGCCAGAATCGGTCCCCAGGCCAGCAGAGCGAGCGCCAATGAAGTGCGCCAGCGCCATTCCGGGAGCGGTGGCACCGTTCCCGGCCCGGGCGTAGCCAATGCGCGCCGGTACAACAATTCGCGATACACGTCATACCCCAAAATGCTTACAGCCACGAGAATCATCCCGAGGCCACCGGCAATCAGCAAATACTTCAACGCCAACATTGTCGTTCTCCTTGTGCGCCGGTTAAACCGGCGAGGTGTAGTGAATCAAAAAGTCATACGAATGTGATATAGCGACCCACATCGGCCCCGAGTCATGCGGAGCTGCTCGCGAGGGCGGCGTCGAAGCGTTGACAGGGGAACGTGCGGGCCGGGTATTCAGCCACGTAAGAGACTTACTCCGGGATGCCGACGCTGTAAGGAGATCAGGAGTAACGGACGTTTCACGGTGCTGCCGCAGACGATCCGCAAGAGGGTGCAGGCAAAGCTGAACGCGGTGAAAGCCGAGCTTCGGCTTCGCATGCACGAACCCATCCCCGAACAAGGCAAATGGTTGCAAGCGGTGGTGCGTGGCCACGTCCGGTACTACGGTGTGCCCATGAATCGCAATGCGCTGTGGCTGTTTCGGTTCCAGGTAGGGCGGCTCTGGCATCGCGCGCTGTCGCGGCGCAGCCAGAACGGTCGCGTACTCTGGGACCGTATGCGACGCCTTATCAACCGCTGGTTGCCGCTGCCTACTGTCTGTCATCCCTATCCTCTCCGCCGCATGGGCGTTATTACCTAAGGCAAGAGCCCGGATGCGGGAAATCCGCTCGTCCGGATCGGTGGAGGAGGTCATGAGCAATCGTGATCCCTACTCCGACTTCGTCTCAGCGCTTCTGCCCTGGTTTATCCGCAGCCGCCTGCCGGGCAAAAAACAACCGGAACACTTGTCCGAAAATCAGTTCCTCCGCCAGTAACGCGATCGCCAGCGAAAAAATCATTCCTCCCACCACCGCCATGAATGTGATTGCCATTTGCATGATGTCCTCCTGAGAATTCAGTTTTGGTTTCAATCCGCTTCGGTCAAACTCTTTGCACCCGGGTCCGATTGCCCGCCGTCCTGATCTGTAACTTGCTTCTCTGCGACGGTCGTCTCCTCAGCGCTGTTTCCGAAGACCTGTGCAACCTGCTCGTCCCGCTCCCCGTGAATTTCAACCGCGTCGCCAACTTGCAGCATGGCGAACAGGCGCTCCATGTCGCGATTGCGCAACCGAATGCAGCCGTGAGAAGCCGCGTGCCCGACAGATTTCGGTGCGTTCGTACCGTGGATCCCATAGCCCTTTTGGCTCAGCCCGACCCAGCGTGTGCCCACGGGATTGTCTTTCCCGCTAGGGATGACCGCGCCTGGCCGGTAGTAGTTGGGATTGGAAACGCGGTTCACGATCTGGAACTGACCAGTAGGGCTGGGGGTTGCCTGCGCGCCAACTGCAACTGAGAACGTGGCGATAACGTTCCTGTTTTCGATCACCGCGAGTTTGCGGTCCGGAATGCTAACGACCACGGTTCGGCCGACGGAATAGCTGGCGGCGGGCTTTGCAGTTTGCGCAGCTAAAGAAGAAGAAGAGGAGAGGGTTAACGCCAGCAGTACTAGGAAGGTGAATGTCTGGTTTCGGGTTGTCGCTACCCTGTCAGCTGCGCGTTCCATGTCCGCCCCCAATATTGCTGGTGCGTTAATGCAAGGGCAGGATGACAGCCAATGGTTATCTACTTGAAACGAATGAGGTTGACTGGACAGGAAACGGCCCGATTCGTGTGCGGGCAACCACGGTGTGTCCATCCGCACACGGTTTTACGGCTGAATGACCACGCATGTACTCGAGTAAAGGTGGAAAAGAATTAGTAAGCGCGCGCTTGAGCCTTCAAGCGCCCGGCCCTGCCGTTTGGGGTAACGGCTTGTGGGGTTCTGTGGGTGGGGCCGGGCGATCTTTATTTCACTAGAAGGCCTAGTTCAATTGTGCCTATTTAAGCCCTGTCGCCTGACTACTTCTGTGATGGTGGTCACGCTTGCACGTGATTCTCGTCATTCGAGTAATTTCCATCGATTGGCAATCCAAGTCCCTTTCAATCGCCACGATCTCACTTCCTCAGCGCACAGCCGCCTGTGATCGAAGTCACCGCCCCATTTCGTGGTGCTTCTCACACTCGTTCTTGAGCGAGACCCCAGCTGTCATTTCCTTTTGGAGATCGATTCATCATGGCCTATGTAATCACTGATTCCGGCATCAAGGATTCCCTTTTGGTCGAGGTCTGCCCGAGCGATTGCGTCCATCCCAGCAGGGACGAACCCGGTTTCGAAGCCGCCACTCAGATGTATGTGGATCCCGAGGGTTGTATCGACTGTGGCGCCTGTATTCCGGCTTGCACCTCCGACTCGATTCATGCCATCGACGATGTTCCGGAGGACAAGAAAGATTTCGTTGAGAAAAATGCTGCCTTTTACAAGCATTGATCCAAAAGACGACTGCCCGGTTCCACTCCTCAATTGAAGGGCGATGGGTTTACGGTAAACCAGCCCCCTCCAACTCCCAGCAATTGCATCGAGCCACGCCTCGACCTGTTCCTCGCATTGACTTTCCTCAGTTTTCCCCGCTATCGTCGGGCGAATGAATGTCGTCAAAGCGACCCGCAATTTCGAGGAGTGGTTGGGTCATCGGACTGAACTGGTCAAGAGCGACCTGCGGCTCAAACACATTAATATGAAGGCCGCGCTTTTTCCCTTTCTCCGAGCCACTTTCTACCGCTGGGCACAAATCTGGCCGAACGTGTGTCCCGACCTTGCCAAGTCGCCCAATGTGTTGGCGGTGGGAGACCTGCACGTGGAGAATTTTGGCACTTGGCGCGATGTTGAAGGCCGGCTGATTTGGGGCGTCAACGACTTCGACGAAGCCCATCCCATGGCTTACGCCAACGATCTCGTCCGACTGGCTGGGAGCGCTCATCTTGCTTCAGAAGCCGGGCACTTGCCTCTGCACCATAACGACATCTGCGATTCCATTCTCGAGGGCTATCGCGAAGGAATGCGCTCGGGGGGAATGCCGTTCGTCCTGGGCGAAAAAAACGACTGGCTGCGCCAAATCGCTGAGAGCGTACTGCGAGATCCCGTCCATTTCTGGACGAAAATAAATGCTTTGCCGACCGTGAGGGGGCCGGTGCCGATCAGTGCGATCGACGCCCTCGAACACATGATGCCTGCCCGGGACTTGCACTATCGCCTGGCGCGGCGCGTAGCGGGTTTGGGAAGCCTTGGGCACGAGCGCTATGTTGCCGTTGCCGACTGGAACGGCGGCAGAATCGCACGTGAGGCGAAGGTCCTAGTGTCGTCTGCATGTTACTGGGCGAAGGATCACCAAGGGTCGCCTGAGATTCTGTACCAGACGATTATTAGCCACGCGGTTCGATCTCTCGATCCGTTTGTTCAGTTGCGCGGCCGCTGGATTGTGCGGAGACTGAGTCCGCATTGCTCGCGCATTGAGCTCTCCACGCTTCAGGCACCGGGCAAAGAATTACGCTTGCTCCACGCGATGGGATGGGAAACCGCCAACATTCACCTTGGGACAAAGATGGCCCGCCAGCCCATCATTCGCCATCTGCAAAAGCAGAAGGCGAAGTGGTTGCACGGAGCCACGGCAGAGATGCTGAAGGCAGTCCGCGCAGACTGGAAGACGTGGAGAAAAGGCGGGTACGTGTAAGAGAACGTCCGATTACGCCGCGCCGCTGCGCGCAATGGCAGCCGCTGCCAGACTCACCGCAGGCCGCCGCAGTGGGGCCAATGAGACTCCGCGTTCCCGGTCATAAATCAGCGTCCATTGTGCAGCACAGTCATCACATAGCCAATAGTGCTCGACGCACCGTTGCTGCTGCCGGGCCCGCACAAAAGGGGGACTAGCGGTTTCTCCCGCTTTGGTCACGCGATCGGTCTCAACCAGGAACAATTTTCCGTCCCTGAGTTTGAGGAAAGGTTTGCAACACTGTGGATTAGCGCACCGGCTGAGCATATCTTCACTACTTCCTGCTATGCCAAGAATGAATTCTTAGAAGCGAGCAATGGCACTCGGAATACTCACATTTCGCGTGCCATAGAGTTTCTCGGTCACGCGATCAGGATTGCGAACATCTGAGGTTAGGTCAGAACCTGATTCCTTCTGTTTTGCCGATCAATCGGCAACGAGTGCCGATGTCGCGTCGCGGTTTTCTTGCCTCTACTCTGTTCGTCCAGCTACCATCAATCGTATGCTCAAGGTTCTTCTCTGTCCGCCGAATTATTTCGATGTCGTCGATCAGAAAAATCCTTATATGTCGAGAGAATCCGCAGTCGACAGGGTGAAAGCGCGCAAGCAGTGGGAAGCTCTCTGTCGTGTTTTGCAACAGAATGGGTGCGAGCTTCATGCTATTGATGCGGTCGAAGGCCTTGAAGACATGGTCTTCGCTGCGAATCAGATTTTCGTCGGCGAGAAGAGTGGATACGGAAAATTTGTAGTGCCCAGCCGCATGGTGTACCCCTCGCGTCAGCGCGAAGTGCCTTTCTATGTAGACTGGTGTCGCCAGCGGGACTATCGTGTGATCGAACTCCAATACGGCACCGACTATCTCGAAGGTCACGGCGATTTGCTCTGGCATCCTGACGGCTGCCGCATCTATGGCGGATATGGTTTCCGAAGCACGCGCGGCGGAGTGGAGAAATTCGCCGCCGCAATGACCGAAATGGGAATTCCAGTCGTCGCCTTGCATCTAATTGATCCTTATTGCTATCACCTCGATACTTGCCTCTGCCCGCTCAACAACGAAGCAGCGCTGCTTTTCCCCGGCGCGTTTTCAGCGGAGGGTCTGGCATCCCTTCATAAATTGTGGAAGCGGGTGCACCTGCTCACCACCGAAGAGGCTCATCGTTTCATGGGAAACGGTATCGTTGTTAACGGCAGCTACATTACTCCTCACATCACACCTCAGTTGGAAACAATTCTCCGTGAGGAAGGGCTGACGCCAGTGATCGTCGAGACCTCCGAGTTCGAAAAGGCGGGCGGGAGTTGCTTTTGCATGAAGACTTTCTTGCCTTAGATCGTGTGAGCCTGAGGCAGAAGCAAATGAAGAAGAATCTCGACAGGGACAGCGGCCTGAGTCGCGTCGCGCGCTTCCCCCAATTACGAATGCTCGTGTGGTCTGGAGATTATCTATAGGCGTCGCGCGGCTACCACCTCACGCGCGCCAGAATTCAAGACCCGTCCAACGATCTGACCTGGCAGCCCGTCGCCGTGTACCGTCCCAGCTTGAGGCGCCGCGCCTTCGAAGCGGGTGCATCTTCGGTTCGCGGTGTTCACATTCCTTCCGGTGGAACAAGACTGCCGTGTCGAAAGCGCCGAATGCCTCGTCGGTGTGGTCGCTCTGAGTCTGATGACTTCCGCCAACCGCCGCTACGGAACTCTAGCGGCGCAACGCTTGTATTCCGCGCGAGCTCTGCAACTTGACATCAATTTGCTCACCGCGACCTTTCCCATCGCGCCGATGCCCTCGACCGCACGCTCGCTCACACCCCACTAGTCATCGCCTTATCCGCCCAGGACGGTTCATGATTTCCGCCCAAGCTGGGCAGTTGAGCAAGTTATTTCTCCGAAACCGAACCCTGCCTCGACTCACCTCTTTTTCCACAGCCGGAACCAGTCCCGCTACTTTCTCGCGTTTCACGCTCTGGTTACTCTACGTCACCTGCGGAAGCGAGGACTCAGCAATCATGTTCGGCAAGACCCTTTATGGCGCGACTTTCAAGGATGTCAATTTTGTCCCCTTACAGTCCGCCACTTTCTGCGTGCAATGTGAGCTGATCAGCAACAACAGTAAGCCCTATTGCCTGGCCTGCGGAAGCCATGCCCTGCTCGGTCTCTCGCGCATGCTCGGCGGATCGATGCGTAACGAGCAGACGGCACACCTCATCACCGACATCGAACTCAACAACCTCGTGCGCGATTTGCTGCGCACCGCGCCCGATCCTGACGTCCTGGCAATGGCCGACCACACTCGCATGCCGTCGCTTGCAATGCGTAGCCAGCTTCGAGTGGCTAACGCAGCGCATCCCGCATCTGGTTTCAGGGCCGTAACCTTGGGCGAGGACGCCGAGATTCATCCCGCGGAACTCGATCTTGAGCCGGCAATCAGCGCGATTACTGAACGTGCCCAACACTTGACCGGCGCGACCGGAGCGGCCATCGCACTGCGAGCCGGGGACGAAATTGTGTGCCGGGCCCGAGCTGGCCGCACAGCGCCTGACCTCGGAGTTCGCCTCCAAACCGACGCCGGAATTTCCGCGGAGGCCGTGCGTTCAGGCGAGATCATGCTTTGTCACGACGCCGAGCGTAACCCGCGGGTCGATCTGGCCAGCTGTCGCCGTCTCGGAGTTCGATCTATCCTCGTGTCGCCCTTGCGTCACTACCGCCGAACTTTGGGGGTTTTCGAAGTGCTCTCTTCCTCTCCCGGAGCTTTCGACGACAGCGATGTGGCCACCATGCAGCTGCTTTCCGGCATGATGGTAGCGGCGATTTCCCGGATCTCCACCCTGCATCTGGCTCAAATCCCGCGTCGGGTGGGCTAGAGATTCCTGGATCGGTTCGAATTCGGCCCACGGTGCGCCAGCCTGCAGTTCTGCGATCCTTCGAATTCTTCGTTGCTTGCTTTTCCAGCTTCCCGGGTTAATATGGTGCGACAGAATTTGGGCCTTTCCCCCATGGCTGCCAAAACCTCGGTCCTGCAACAGGTTTCATCCAACCGCCGTCGGCGCGTGCGACACAAGATCCAGACGCCCGCTTACGCCACGTTCACAGCAGAATCCAAAAGCGCGATGCTCGATCTTCATGAGATCGTGAACATCAGCGAAGATGGGGTTGCGATTCAGTGTCATTCGCCCCTCGAGGTCAAAACGGGTGTGAACTTGTGCCTGGATCTGGCGGATTGTTCTGAGCACATTTACACCACAGGACAAGTCGTATGGTCGCATCCTTCGGGGCGGACAGGTCTTCGTTTTTCCGAATTATCTCAGCAATCCTTATCCCGATTGCGGGAGTGGCTGTTTGTCAACGTAATGGCTGGAGTGGCCAACGGCGAGACGATTCCTTCTGACTTTTCGCGCGAAGTTATTCCCCCGCGTCCCAACTACACCGACACGCTCGCCGCCGTCAGCGTTGTGCAGCGGCAAGTGGAAGCGCTCGGTTCTGATCTCTCTGGGATTCTTCAATTGGTGGCTGAAAGAGCGCAATCGATGGTGCACGCTTCTGGTGCTGCGATCGCGCTGGGGGAGTCAGATCCGGATTTCATGGTGTGTCGGGCAAGCTCAGGTTTGGATGCTCCGCCCGTCGGTGCTCGCCTGCAGGTCGGCTCTGGTTTTTCTGGGGAGTGCGTGAAGACCGGGACCACGCTCCATTGCGACGATACCGAACTCGATATTCGCGTGGATCGGGAGAACTGCCGGGCGCTCGGCATTCGCTCCATTCTCGCCGTTCCGATTCGATCCGGCCATGAAACGGTCGGCATTCTTGAAGTTTTCTCGGGTCAGGCGAATACATTTTCTGACACCGCCAGCGTCGTCCTGCGCCGACTCGCTGAAATTGTGCTTGCCGCCGTCAAGAGGACCACTGGTCGCGACGACCTGCCACTGCCGGATTCCTCAACCACTTCTATTCCGTTTGCACCGACCCCGGGAAGCATTCTCTTCGCATCCATGCCTACGGCAGAAAAGAAAATGGAAAGTTCGGAAGATAAATTCTCCGGCATCAGCCTGCCCCGGTCGCACCTGTACCTGCTGCTCTGCGCGGCTGCCACCATCTTTGTGGTGCTCGGATACCACTCTGCTCCGCTGATCCAGAGGAAGCTTCAGGAGCGCAGCCGTATGCCGATCCAGACCGTGCTGGCTTCCACCAAGCCACCGAGGTCAGACCCTGGCCCGGCTTCTCAGTCCGCTCCCGCCATCGAGACCCGATCCTTCGAGCAACTCCGGCAAATGGCGGAGAAGGGCGACCCCGCCGCCGAAAATGCTTTAGGCCTTCGTTATTTTCAAGGGGATGAAAGGAGCGGAATCCTCCGCGACGAGAAACAGGCATTTCACTGGTTCAGCCGAGCAGCCGATCACGGGAGCCTCCCCGCCCAAGCCAAGTTGGGATTTCTATACTGGGGCGGACGCGGAGTACCGAAGGACGTGAATCAAGCCTATTTCTGGACATTGCTTGCGCGTTCTCGCGGAGACCAGGAGAATAAGGACCTTGCGGCTGTGCTGGCCTCTGGCATGACTCGCAGCCAAACCGCCGCGATCGAACAGCAAGCCGACTTCTGGCGGCAGCAGCACATGGAGAAGAAACCCGCTTCCGGCCACCGAGCTTCGACTAACCCGTCACCAGTCGCTTATTAATTCGTCATCCCGATTGATTTGTCATCTCGAGCAACGCGAGGAATTCAGGTTCCGGCCGTTCGCCAGAAGGGAAGCCGGCGCCTTTCGCGCTAAAATACTCCTGAGAGGTTTTTGTGCCCACCCTGCGAGACGTGCTCAACGAGAGAGTCCGCGAGGCCGACTCCGCTCTCTACGAAAAACTCGAAAACAACCGTGTTCGCTGTTTCTCGTGCGGTCATCAGTGCCCCATTCCCGAAGGTCAACCCGGCGTCTGCAAAGTCCGCTTCAACCGGGGTGGAACGCTCTACGTCCCCTGGGGCTACACCGCCGGAATGCAATGCGATCCCATCGAAAAGAAGCCTTTCTTTCACGCGCATCCCGGCGCTCTCGCCTACAGCTTTGGCATGTTGGGTTGCGATCTCCACTGCGGCTACTGTCAGAACTGGGTCACGTCGCAAGCTCTTCGCGACCCGAAGGCAGTGTCTCTGCCGCTCGAAGCATCGCCCGAAGCACTGGTCCGTGACGCTCTCGACCAAGGCGCGAGAGTCCTGGTCAGCACCTACAATGAGCCGCTGATCACCAGCGAATGGGCGGTCGCGGTCTTTCAAGAAGCCAGGGCCGAGGGACTTCTTACCGGATTCGTTTCCAACGGCAACGGCACTCCCCAGGTTCTCGAATATTTACGTCCATGGCTCGATCTCTACAAAGTGGATCTCAAGAGCTTCGACGATCGCCACTATCACGAGCTTGGCGGCCGTATCGGTCCCATCCTCGACAGCATCCGCCGCATTCACTCCATGGGTCTGTGGCTTGAAATTGTTACGCTGCTCATCCCCGGCTTCAACGATTCGGCCGACGAACTGCGCCGCCTTACGGATTTCATCGCCGGCGTTTCGCCGGACATTCCCTGGCACGTGACTGCCTTCCACGGCGACTACAAAATGCAGGGAGACGGCCAGCGCGACACTACTCCTGAAGACTTATTGCAGGCCGCCGAAATCGGCCAAGAGGCCGGTCTGCGCTACGTCTATGGCGGTAATCTTCCCGGCCGGTTGGGCCCCTGGGAAGACACTCGCTGCCCTCATTGCAGTGAGACTCTGATCAAGCGCCACGGATACCTCATTCGAGACTACCGCCTCACTTCCGACGGCCGCTGTCCCCGCTGCTCCACCCAAATTCCCGGCCGCTGGGCCGCTCAATTCGATGGCCAGATCACCGACCGCCCTTTCTCTCCGCACAAACGCTCTCGTTTATTTACAATCACAAGTCGTTGAACTTTGACTGTGTGGAGAAAGCAGTCACAAGTCTGGGATTATGACTATGAGGGGACAGCCGCCCCCGGCTGTCCGCCGGGCGCAGCTGGGCATTTTCGAGTATCGCCAACTCATGCGGACGAAATCGATTCTCACTCTCATCGGTGTCCTCCTTCTCGCATCCTGCTCTCCGCGCGACTTCTTGACGCGCCGCCTCGCTACCGATTTAATCGTCGCCTCCGATGCTTTCAACAGGCCTCAACAGTTTGTGTTGCAGATGGCCGTCGTTTCCAACAAGGACTATGTCTCGCCCGAATATCTTGTCTTTCAACAACACGGCTGGATCTCCGCGAACACTGCCCGATGCTCTCCGGGCCTGGCGCCGCCGCCTTGCTGGGAGGTTCTGCTGACTCCCTTGGGCGTTGACACCGTTCGAACGTTGGTCCCCGCCGACGAAGCCGGCAAGTCATCACTGTTTATTCCGGTGGCGAGGCGGGAATTCGTAAACCTCACCGGCATCAGCAAGCACGACAACCTGGCCGACGTCGAATTCACCTGGAAATGGGCGCCATTGAATGAAGTTGGAGCCGCTCTCTACTCCGGAGAAGTGCATTACAACTCTACGGTCGGCTTTCAACGTTTTGACGATGGCTGGCGCATCGTGAACCGCGTTCCTCGGCCCGGACCGCCGCTGGACGAGGCCCTGAAAAACGCCGAGCCCGCCCAGTGACCAGCTCCGCACACTCAGACAGACTTTGGATTAGCACAGTTGCAGAGTGGCTGTCACCGCGCCGCATACGCGCGCAAGCTGCCCTTCTTGCTTTTTGCATATGGGGAGTATGCGCCGTTGACTTCGCAACGCCCGGCTTGTTGGACCGTGCCGGAAATATCAAATTCCAGGATTTCCTACCCACATACATTTCCGCGAGCCTGATCGCGGAGGGCCGCGCAGCCGATATATACGACCAGCAAGTTACGGCCGTTGCGATCCAATCCCTGATTCGCCAATCGACGATTCGCCAATCGACCCTGGTGCAGCTGCCGAATCTCTATGGGCCGCAGGTCGGACTTTTCTTTCTGCCGTTGTCTCGATTCTCATTTCCGGTCGCCGCACGAATCTGGGTCGCTGCAAGCGTTCTTGTCTTTGCTTTCTGCATTTACCTGGTGTGGAACTGTTGTCCAAGTCTGCACCGACAACCAGGAACGGTGGCTCTCTGCGCAATCGCTTTTCCACCGCTCTTTCATTTTTTCGTGCGCGCTCAGATGTCTACTCTCGTGCTCGCATGCTTCAGTGCAGCGTTTCTTGCATTTCGCTCAGATCACCACTGGCTGGCTGGCATGGCGTTAGGATTTCTCGTCTTCAAGCCCCAGTTTCTGGTAGCGATCCCGCTGGTGTTGCTGCTGTCTCATGCTTGGAGGACGTTCGCCGGACTCCTGCTCTCGGCAGGCGCACAGTTGACACTCGCCGGAATCTATTTTGGTCCCACCGTCATGCGCGCGTACCTCCACATGCTCTGGCACATGTCACGTGTAATCGGCTATCTAGAATTAACTTTCGCGCCCATCCAGATGCATTCCTTACGCTCCTTCTGGACGTTGCTGATTCCCTGGCCGCAGGTTGAGTTCGCGCTGTACCTGCTGAGTTCGATCGTCATGGTTGGAATGACAG
>Ga0210389_10002239_pt1 | contig 15340 bp, 13 predicted proteins | sample IncBWH28OmetaG_FD_160127 | JGI IMG/M metagenome (GOLD analysis project Ga0210389, IMG submission 160127) | Forest soil microbial communities from Barre Woods Harvard Forest LTER site, Petersham, Massachusetts, United States - Inc-BW-H-28-O ...
GTAGGCGCTGAAGCCCAGATCCTTGTTCATGGTCAGTGCAGCAAAGGAAATGTTGCTGCGATCGATATAAGCGATGCAATAGGCCAGGGCGACCAGGGGCAACAGCCGCCAGGAAACCTTGGCGATCGTGCGGCGCTCGATTGCCTGCGTTGCTTCCGCAGTCGCCATGAACTTTCTCCTGCTCTTTCGCGCGTTGCCGCGCTATTTCTTACGTGAATGTCTAGTGAAGAACCTAATCGGAAATCGCCGTGAACAGCTTCGCATCTTCTTCCAGAACGAGCCGGTCATGCACCAGTCGTTCGGTCGCTTTGGCGATCGCCGCCGCCCGGTCGCCCGCATTCGGATAGCGTTCCGCCATCGACAGGCGCGGATCGTTGTTTTTCAACCGCTCCTCGCGGGTTGCCGCGAACGGAATCATGGTGCCGTTGTTGTCACACAACTCGCCTTCGCCAAATCCCGCTTTGCGCACATTCCAGCCCGTATGCGTCGCGGCCGGCGCTTCCAGCGTCGGCAGGTGAACGCCGGCGATGTCCCGGCCATCGGCGTCGGTCTTTGGCACAAACACCGGATAGGCGGCGCCTTTCGACGGAGGCATTTCATCGGATTTAAGCGCGGTCGGCTGCGCAATTCGGCTCGGATAGGCGTAACCGGGAATGAGCGGAAAGCCGACGCTATCGCTGGAGGGCGGCACCAACGTCGCATCGGCGCGGCTCGGGTAACGGCTGTTCGGCGGCAACGTGTTTTTGCTGATCCATTCGGTCATCGCCACCAGCAGAGCACGCACAACTGGTCCAGCATTCAACGGATTGGTGGGGTATGCGCAGACCTTCGCCATCTGGGATCTGTCCCGGGCCAGCGAATAGTGTTGCAGGTTCGACAGCAGGAACAGCCGGACGTTGTCAGGCATCGAGATCGGGGCGCCTTTGGTGTCCGTCACGACAAGCGAAGCGCGCTGCTGGTAAAATTCAAGCTCGCTGTCGGTCTTGATGATCTTCGGGCAATTGCCCGCGGCAAGGCAGCGCGCGAGGAAGCCGTCGTTCTTTCCGGTCACGCTGTCGGTGATGAGCGGATAGGTGAAAGGAAAATCCGCGCCGGGATAGAGCATGTCGGCGTGTTCGTAAGGCGAGCGGCCGGGCTGGCTGAAGCGATAATTCGTGAAGGTTTTCTTGCCGCCGGAAATATGCGGCATCAGACCTTCAAAAACGGTGCGGCCGGCCTCATCCGCATTGAAACCGAGATAGAGATAGTCGTGCAGGTAGCGGCCGCTTTGCGAAAGGCCAAATCCGATCGCGCGGTCGATGCGGCCGGCGAGGGGATTGGCGGTGCCCGCGGCATCTGCGGTCTCGTTGCGCAGGAAGGAGACGACGTCGCGCGTGGCCGCAAAGCCCAGGCCCATCACCTTGGGGTCCTTCGCGGTATAGATAAATTCGTAGATCGCGCCGGCATCGAAGCCGTCTGGCCGCCGGATCGAAATCTTGGTCGGGCTCTCGAAGCTGACCCCAAGGCCTTGAGGCGTCGCGCGCGGATCGGCTTCGCGTTGGCGCACGCTGATTTTGACGTGGGTGGAATCAAGATCGGCGGCGGGATAGCTCAGCGTGGCGCTCGCCGGATTGTCGGTGTGATCGAAGATGAAGTCTTCGCGCGCAAGGCCGGTGACGCCGGATACGACCGGCGGCGAAAACGTCATTCGTCCACCGCCGGGAGCAATATCGCCCTGCCAGCCGCTCCACACCACGGTGTAGCCGCGATTCATCAGGAAGCCGTTGCCGGCATCGTTAGCCTTCACCAGATCATTGGTAACCGCGGGGATGTCGTTGAACAGCGCAAGACCAAGCTTGCTGCCGCGGTTGAGCACCTCGTAAAACAGCGTCCGGTTGCCGTTGGCTGCAACGGTCGGCCGCAAAATTTCCACGTCGGTGACGGCCTCGACCTGGCCTTGTGCGTCGCGTGGCGCGCGATCGAGATCGACGATGATCTTGTTGTGAGGATCATCCGGCGCGACCGCGAGCGTGGCGCGCCCCACGATCCGGTCATAGGTGCCGACCGTGCCGAAGCTTCGCCCTTCGAAGGCGGGCGATTCCACGCGGACAATCTCGAATTTGACGATTTTGGCGGCGCAAGGGCTGACAAAGCCCAGAATTCCGGCGACCAGAATGATCGCCCGCCGCAACCCTCTCATGACACATTCTCTCCCAGTACCCGGCGTTGTCCGCCGCGGCTTTGGCGTCAGACTATAGAGATAAGGTCCGGCCGGGAAGGGGTTAAGCCTGTTACTTTGTTAGCCCTTTTCGGCGGCGAGGACCTTCCGCACGGCTGGACGTTCGGCCATGCGGTTTCGATGATCGTGGACCTTGGGAAAACGCGCGGGGTCGACGCTGTCGCCTTCCAGCCATTGCGCGATCGTGAACAAATAAGGATCGCAGATCGTATAGCTGTCGCCCATCACCCATGGGCCCTTCATCATCTTGCTCTCGATCAGTTCAAAGCAGGCGGCCATGGTTTCCGGTACCTTCTTTTTCATCGCCTCGATCGCCGCGGGATCGTCGGCCCAACGACTGCCGCGCGGCCGGTGAGCATGGGCGACATGCACCGTCGAGCACAGATAACTGTTGAAGGCCTGTATCTCGGCGAAGCGGAAAGGGTCGTCCGGCGGTGCCAGCTTCGCTTTTGGATGGCTCTGCGCGATGTAGGCGAGCATGGCAGGCGTTTCGGTGAGGATACCCTTGTCGGTGACCAGAGAGGGGACGCGTCCCTTCGGATTGATGGCGAGATATTCCGGCGAGCGCTGCTCGTGGGTTGCGAAATTGATCCGAACAGTCGAATACTCGGCACCTGCCTCCTCGAGGGCGATATGGGAGGCCAGCGCGCAGGTGCCTGTTGCGAAATACAGTTTTATCATCGTGACCTCTCCCTTTTGAAATTGGATATAGAGCCGGTTTTTAGTCTTCTGGCTAGTCTGTTCGGCTTGAGGACGTTCGGAAGGAAAGCCTATGCCGAAACTGTTTTCCGACCCTGAGGCGATGGCCGAGGACATCGTCCGCGATGTCGGCACCAACCTCGTGGTCGGGTTGCCGCTTGGGCTCGGCAAGGCCAACCATATTGTCAACGCGCTGTATGCGCGGGCGATTGCGGACCGCTCCATCAATCTCACCTTCTTCTCGGCGCTGACGCTGGAAAAGCCGCGGCCTTCGAACCTGATCGAACGGCGCTTCATTTCCCCGGTCATCGAGCGGCTGTTTGGCGGATATCCGGACCTTGCCTATGCCGATGCGCTACGCGCCAATGAACTGCCGCCCAATGTCCAGGTGATCGAGTTCTTTTTCCTGGCGGGGAGGTGGCTACATGTGCCGTTTGCACAGCAGCATTATATCTCGGCGAATTACACCCACGCCCCGTCCTATCTCCTGGCGCGCGGACTCAATGTCGTCACGCAACTGGTGGCCAAGCGCGTAGTCGATGGCGTGGCCCGCTACAGCCTGAGCTGCAACACCGATACCACGCTCGATGTTTTGCGCGCGCGGGCCGAGGGCCGTGCGTCGTTCAAATTGGTCGGACAGGCCAATTCCGAATTGCCATTTATGCCAGGAGCAGGCGACCTTCCCGGCGAGGAATTCAGCGCGGTGCTCGAGAGCCCGGAAACCGACTTTCCGCTGTTTGCGCCGCCATCCGAGCCGGTCACCGACACCAAATATGCGATCGGTCTTCACGCCGCCGGTCTCGTTCGCGATGGTGGTACGTTGCAGATCGGCATTGGCCAGGTCGGCGACGCGCTCGCTCAGAGCCTGATCCTCCGCGATCGCAACAACGCGCAATTTCGTGAGACTCTGGAACGATTGACCGCAGATCCCGAGCGGCGCTCCGCGCTCGAGACGCAGCCGTTCGACAAGGGACTTTACGGCGTCAGCGAAATGCTGTTCGAGGCGTTTCTCGCTCTGGTCGAGGCCGGCATCATCAAGCGCGAGGTCGATGGCGCCGTGCTGCATGGCGCGTTCTTCCTCGGACCAAAATCGTTTTATCGCAGCCTTTGCGAAATGACGCCGCAACAGATCGCGCGGATCCAGATGATGCCGGTGTCCTTTACCAACGAACTCTATGGCGATGAGGACAACAAGCGCCGCGCCCGCGTCGATGCGCGCTTTATCAACAGTGCGATGAGGGCGACGCTGATGGGCGCGGTGATTTCCGATGGCCTCGACAATGGGCAGGTCGTGAGTGGCGTCGGCGGTCAATACAATTTCGTGGCGCAGGCTTTCGCGCTTGTCGGCGCGCGCTCCATCCTGACGGTCGAGGCAACGCGACAGGCGGGCAGGGAGTTAGAGTCCAATATTCGCTGGAGCTATGGTCACGAGACCATTCCGCGACACCTGCGCGACATTGTGGTCACCGAATACGGCGTCGCCGATCTCCGGGGAAAATCCGACGCCGACGTGATCGCTTCGATGCTGAAGGTAGCGGATTCCCGCTTTCAGGACGAACTGGCCCGTCGGGCCAAAGATGCCGGCAAATTGCCGGCGGGCTTTGATATTCCGAAAGCCCATCGCGAAAATTATCCGGAGCGGATCGCGCGAGCGCTGCGGCCCGCGCGGCAACAGGGTTTGCTTCCGTTCTTCCCGTTCGGCAGCGATTTCACGGAAGTGGAGCAGCGCCTGATCCCGGCCATGCAATTCCTGCAGGAGGCGCAACGCTCGCCGCGGCTTTTGCCGGGATTGCTATGGCAGGGATTTACGCGGCGGCCCGAGGCGGCCGATGCGGAATGCCTCGCGAGATTGGGGTTGGACAAGCCCGCGACCTGGCTGGAACGCGCTTATCGGGCTCTGGTGAACGGGGCGCTGATGAGGAGCGGGGCGAACTAGCGATGCCGTCGTCCGAGGGAGCAGACGATTTGCGCCTACCTGTTCTTGTTGACCGGCTTTCGCTTTTCGATGAAGGCCACCATGCCCTCGGAGCGATCCTCCAGCGCGAAAGTGGAGTGAAAGAGGTCGCGTTCGACATTGAGCCCTTCGGAGAGTGGCGTCTCAAAAGCGCGGTTGATGGCGCTCTTGGCCATTTCCGCCGCAGGATGCGACATCTCGGCGATTTTTTCAGCGATAGCGAGCACCTCGGTCATCAGCTTGTCGGCGGGAATGATGCGGCTCACGAGGCCGGAGCGTTCCGCCTCGGCGGCGTCCATCATCCGCCCCGTGAGACAGAGATCCATGGCCTTGGATTTGCCCACCGCACGCGTCAGTCGCTGCGTGCCGCCGATGCCCGGGATGGTGCCGAGCGTGATCTCCGGCTGGCCGAATTTCGCGGTGTCGGCGGCGATAATGATGTCGCACATCATCGCCAGTTCGCAACCGCCTCCGAGGGCATAGCCGCTGACGGCGGCAATCGTGGGCTTGCGGCAGCGGGCGACCCGGTCGCCGCGGATTGTGATGAAATCGCTGGAGAACATTTCAATGAAGCCTTTCGGCTGCATTTCCTTGATGTCGGCGCCGGCGGCGAATGCCTTTTCGTTGCCGGTCAACACGATACATCCGATTGTCTCATCCGCTTCGAGGTCGTCGACGGCCGCCGCGATTTCGCGAAACACGCCAAACGACAGCGCGTTGAGCATCTTCGGGCGATTGAGCGTGATGACACCAACCTTGCCTTTGGTCTCGACAATGATGTGCTCGAAGGTGCTCATGATTATTCGCCCCGTGCTTCGGCCTCACGGGCAATGTGCTCCCTGATAGAGGTGGCTTCAAGTGGGTGGCGTGATGATCGGTCCCGGACGCTGTGCGGCGTCCTTTGCGCTGCTCCGCGGAACCGGGATCGACACACCTACATTATGCAGCTATGGGCCCCCGGCTTTTGCCGCGCACCGCTTCCGCGCTGCGCGGCGTCCGGGGTACCAGACCACTCAGGCTATGAACATGCGCGCGGCCGAAGCCATCGTCAGCAGGGCCCCAAACCCGATGAAGATTTTCCCGATCAGGGAAGTCTGGTCCCAGATCGAACTCTCGCTCGTCATCGTTGGTGCGGGTGGCGGATTGGCGGTTGCCCCTGACGGATTGGCTGCCAGCGGCGGATTACTTTCGTGCAGCGCCTTGTCCACATCATTGAGCTGGTCGGCTGCGACAAGGACGGTCTCGTCGCTCCTCGTATTGCCGGGATTGTCGGATGCCTTCGCCGAAAGATCGGTACCTGACGGAATAGCCGCGGCAGCGCTCATCTGCACGCCGGCGAGCAGCATCTGCGCATTGGCGTTGGCAACCGATGGCGGAAGCTCCGGCAAGACCTTGCTGTCGGCGTTGGCGACCTCCGTCGCGGCGTCCTTCTTGGTGTCCGTTTCGGTTTTCGTCGCAATCGCATGGGATTTGCGATGCGCGTAACTCTTCCGGTGGTGCGAAGCGTGCCTGAAGGTCCGCTGAGGCGGGGCAGCATTTTCTGATCTTGTTTCAGTTGCGGAATCGTCGCTGTCCGTTGCGGCCCCTACCGGCCCCGTGAGAAGCACAAATAGTCCGGCGGCCAAAATCAACGCCGACCACCCGCTGGCTCTGATGATCATTTGGCAATCTCCCCATTTTGCCTGTCCCGATTTGGAAAAAGACCTTCGGGAATGTCCGCAGCGGGGCAAAAAAAGGGAATCTTCGGACAAGTGCGGGCGAAAACTGGGCAACCCCATTGTTTCCAGCTGTGTGTGATCGAGCGCGTGTCAGGAGCGCGGATCGGTGTTACGAGTTTGGGGAGGTGATCGCGTGAAGATCACGAATTCGTGATTAGCCTCTTGGCGCGTAACAATTTGAAAAAGCGACCGAATTGGAGTGGGAGCGCGCGTGCGCGAAAGTAAAGACGAGTGGACTGGCCTGATGCTGCTGGCCATTTCAGGCGATGGCGCTGCATATCAACGTCTGCTCAGGGCCGTCACGCCGGTGTTGAGGGCCGGGGCGCGCCGCGGGCTGGCGCGGGCCGGCCAGCCGATCGATCAATCCGAGGATGTCGTGCAGGAAATTTTGCTGGCGGTACATCTCAAGCGACATACGTGGGACGCGAACGCGCCGTTCGCGCCCTGGCTGTTTGCGATCGCCCGCAACAAATTGATCGATGCGCTGCGGCGCCGCGGCCGCCGGGTGTTCGTCAATATTGATGATTTCGCCGAAACGATTCCCGACGAGCCTGCCGCAGAGACCGTATCGGCGAATGAGATTTCGGCGCTGCTTGAGACCCTTACTCCGCGTCAGCGCGAGGTTTTGCAATCAATCGCGGTCGAGAGCGTGTCGATCAAGGATACGGCCGCGAAGTTCGCGATGAGCGAGGGGGCGGTGCGCGTGGCGTTGCATCGCGCGCTCACAAGCCTCACCTCCAAATTGCGGGAGCATTGAGGATGGAAACCGAACAACTCATTCGAACGCTGGCCGCCGACAACCCGCACCGTGCCCATCCCGTCGGATTTGTGCTCGCGCTTGCACTGCTTGCTGCTGCGCCGGTTTCATTCGCGATATTCATGATGGGACTCGGTGTTCGGCCCGACGTGATGACGGCGATGCATAATCCGTTTTTCGACCTGAAATTCGCCGTTACGCTCGCGTTGGCTACTTCCGCGATCGTCGTAAGCCTGCACCTTTCCCGGCCCGAGGCGTCACTGAAGGGCTGGGGGTGGCTGCTCTTGATCCCGGCCGGAATTGTCGCCGCCGGGATCGCCGGCGAAATGATGATGCCGCAGCGCTTGCCGATGATGACGCGCTTGATCGGCAACAATTCGCGGGTTTGCATGACCGCCATTCCGCTGATCTCGCTGCCGCTTCTGGCGGCAGCGCTGATCGGCTTGCGTCACGGTGCGCCGGCGCGGCCGGCGCTTGCCGGCGCGCTCGCAGGACTGATCTCGGCAGGACTCGCGGCGACCTTGTACGCCTCGCACTGCACCGACGATTCACCGTTGTTCGTTGCGACCTGGTACCCGATCGCCACCGCGATGGTAACGGCGGTTGGTGCGCTCCTGGGAGCGAAGGTGCTCAGGTTCTAGCGCAGCCGCCAGCTGCATCCGTGGCTTGGATGTTTCGCGGATGAATGCGGAACAAGCTTGTGTCAGGCTGCAGGCGTCGTCGCGGTCTGCTGCATGCGGTGGAAGCGAAGCACCTGCTGCGCGGTCGAGGGACGAAGCCGCTCGTAGGTAGCCTTGCAAGCCTCAAGGTCGGACGACTCCTTGCCGGCGAGATGGTCGCGCATCTCGATGATCGCCTTGACCGTCGACCATGACATGCCGGAAATCTTTGCCAGGATCATGACGCCTTCGGCGCGGGTTTCCACCATCATGTTCTCGGCAATCGAGACGGACACGCTGGCAAGTGCTGCGATTGCGGCGTTGGCTTCATCGAATTTGCCGGCCTCGGCAAATGCCGTCACCTGATATTCGTCCAGCCTGCCATCATCGTACAACGATTTGACGAGCGCGTGCGCGATCGCGGTCTCCTCGGAAATAGCCGACGGCGATGAACGCATCAGCCGCGTCGCTTCCCGCACCGCGTTCGATACTTCATGGGCCATCGGCTGATGGGCGGCCTCCAGCCGCGTCCGCACCGCCGCCGATGCCTTGGCGAGCAGTTTCAGGTATACGTGCCGCGGAATGTTCGGGCGCAAGCCGATGCAGGTTGCAAGACTGTCATTGCCTTCCGCACGGCTGACCAGCCGGGTAAAGCCGCGCTCGGAGAATTCGGCTCCGGGGTTGTTGACCGTGCTTTGAACCACCTCGTCATTGCCGCGCTGGACAAGGACGTCGGTGACGGCGCCGCTCAACACCTTGCGGAGCGAAATGGCTTTCAAGTGAGCCTGGCTCTTGTTCCGCGCCGTATCGATCAGCGCTTCGTCGTCAAGGCGTTCCGACTGGGACAGTACGGGCGCGGCGACTTCGATCAGGTCGTCGAACGCGAGAGCACGTACTGTCTGGGGCGGTGCGCGGTCGACCGAAGCCAGCCGATTGGAAAGCAGCGCCCTGGCGGAGGTCTCGATGTGATGCATCAGGCATTGGAACACATCGTCAAACAGCGCGACCTGGTCGTCGGAAAATTCGACGGCGCCGTTAATGAAGAGATCCGTAACCCGGCGCAGCGTTTCGACCCGGCGGGCGACGGTTCCGTGCGCCAGCGTGGCTTGTAGTTCGTCGAGCAGGCTTTCGGAAGTGGAGACGGATTTCGAACTCATGACTCTGTCCTGGAGTAAGTATCGTACGGACCCGCGGGCTACTTCTTCGTCCTCGGGAGATGAATGATCAAATCAGGCGCTGGCAATGCGATTGCGTCCCTGTGCCTTGGCTCGGTAAAGCCCGCGATCGGCGCGCGCGAGCAGTGCGTCTGGAGTTTCGTCCGGTCTCAGCGTTGCGACACCGGCTGAAACGGTTACCCGCATACCGAGCGAGAACGCGCTCCAGTCCAGATCGGCAATGATCTCCCGCAGCCGATTGAGCAGGCGCATGGCGACATCATCGGGCGTATCGGGGAGCACCAGAAGGAACTCTTCGCCGCCATAGCGGCCGAAACGGTCAACGCCACGAATATTGGCAAATACGGTGATGGCGAATGTCCTGAGCACTTCGTCGCCGGTCGGGTGTCCGTAGGTGTCGTTGATCCGCTTGAACCAGTCGAGGTCGATCAGCGCGATTGAACAGGGTGCCCTGGTCCGATGGGCGCGCGCGATCTCGTCATCCAGGAAACGCATGATGAAGCGGCGATTGTAAGAGCCGGTGAGATCGTCCAACTCGGCGAGTTCTTCGATGCGCCTATACGCCTCCTTCAGCGCGAGGCCGCTCTTGTAGAGCGATTCACGCAGGGAACTCGAAAATATGCCGAGAAACATGCACCGCCCGATGGTCAGGATAAACACCGTCATCGTGGCGAAGCGTTCCAGATAGGTCCCGTTGGGCATCGAGATCGGCTTGTCCGTCAGCAGGAACAGCCCGGCCAATCCCAATGCCATCGCCGTCCAAATCGCAGCCGTCTGCCACGGTGTCGAGCGCAGCGAGCCGAAGGTAAATACGACGAACAGCGTGCATAAAAACATCACGCCGACTTGTGGCGCGATGTAAATGAAAACCAGCATGATGATCATGCTGATGATCGATTGGGGGGCTACGAAATAGTGATCCTTGAAGCGCTCCGTGAACCCGGATTCCGACAGCAGGATATAGCCGGTGACCGAGAGAAGACCGCAGATGGCAAACGCCGGGCCGATTGTCACCGGTATGGTGCCGGCGTGGGCATAGATCAGCAGGATGCCTGCGTCGATGACGTAGCTGACACCGACCATTCCCTGAATCTGCCGGCGCTGTCGCGCCCGGCGCAAAAGCGCCTCAGGCGTCAGCTTGCGGCCGACGCCCTTCGACGCGCCCGTCGTCGGACTTAGGAGAGGCGACGCAGCGATGCCCATAATCTCGCCATTGGTGAAAGCAATGGGAAAAATCTACCGGGCAAAGCCTTTAGGTTTGGTATCTTTCCGGTCGAATCTTGAGCTCCCGGGACCGGCTTTGCCCTTGTTTGGCTATGCAAAATTCGCCGGCAGGGCGTTTTCCGGATGCGGTTGAACGACGCGTTCCTGCGCGCTGGCTTTGTGCGAACCCTTGCTTAAAATGCATGGCGGACCGAGAAGGATCGGGCCGGCAAGGAACGACCGAGTATTATGGTACCTGAATTTCCGAGTTCGCTCGTCTGCCCCTGTGCCAATGCGGCTTCGATGGCCGTTATGTGCTGCAGGTCACAGTTCCCGGCGGCCTATTGCTATAGTCCGAAGAATCTTGCCTTTTCCGTCGAACCACCCGCCAGTCTAATTCGACCAACCTTGCGAGACGGCCATTGAGTGCGACACAGGCGGCTTCGGACGACGTCCTGATCGCTCGGATCGCTCAAGGCGACCGCCTCGCCATGCAAGTATTGTATGGGCGTCATCACGTCAGGGTGTTCCGGTTCGGGTTACGGCTCGTTCGGAGCGAACAGGTTGCCGAAGACCTGATCAGCGAGGTTTTCCTCGATGTATGGCGCCAGGCGGGGAAATTCGAAGGCCGATCCGCGGTTTCAACCTGGTTGTTGGCGATTACCCGGTTCAAGGCGCTTTCGGCATTGCGCCGCAGGAAGGACGCGGAGCTGGACGACGAAGCCGCAGGCGCGATCGAGGATACATCCGACGATCCTGAGGTGACCGTACAGAAGAAGGATACCAGTAACGCGTTGCGTAGATGTCTTGGCGGCCTTTCAGCCGAGCATCGGGAGATTGTCGATCTCGTCTACTACCATGAGAAGTCCGTGGAAGAAGTGGCTGAAATTGTCGGCATACCGGAGAATACGGTGAAGACCCGCCTGTTCTACGCACGGAAGAAATTGGCCGAACTGCTGAAGGCAGCCGGCATAGAGCGAGGCTGGCCATGATGGCTGCAAGCAGAAAAATAGCCGAACAAGAGCCAAGCGAGATCGAGTTGCTGCTGCCCTGGCACGCCGCCGGCACGTTGAACGCAGGCGACTCCCGAAAGGTCGAGGAAGCGCTGGCCCGTGATTCCGAGCTCGCCAGGCAATACGCGGTCATCCGCGAGGAATATGCCGGGACCATCGATCTCAACGAAAGCCTGGGCGCGCCATCGGTGCGCGCCATGCAGAAGCTGTTTGCGGCGATCGATGCGGAACCGGCGCGAAAGCCCAGTTTGTCCCGGAACATCGCGGCGCGGTTTGCCGGTTTCTTCGCAAGCCTTTCGCCGCGGACGCTGGCGTGGTCCGCCGGTCTCGGCGCGTTCGCGCTTGTATTGCAGGCGGGCGTCATCGCCGCGGTGCTGATGAATAACCGGCCGGCCTCGTTTGAGACCGCCTCGTTGAGCATGAACGAGCCCATCACCCGCAATCTCGGCGCGGCAACTTCGCCGCGTGCGCTGGTGCGCTTTGTGCCGGATGCGCGCATGGGCGACATCATGGCGTTGCTCGACAAATATCAGGCCTCGATTATCGGCGGATCAAAGGACGGCATGTTCCGCCTGCAATTTGCCAACGCGGCGATGTCGAAGGATGAGTTCTCGGGCCTGTTGGGCAGATTGCAGCGCGAGAAGATTGTCGGTCTCGCGGTGGCGACGCCATGAGCGGACCGGCGCTCTCGTAAGAGCGAGATCCCATGATCCGAATTGACGCGATCCGGAGGATGAAGTTGCGGCCGGCGCCTCTTGCGCTGCTGACTGCATTGCCGCTGCTGATTTGCTGCGAGGGTACCGAGGCTTTGGCGCAAGCCATGATGCGCTCGCCCAATATCAACATGGCGCCGCGGATTCCGCACATCGATCCCAATATTGCCGGCCGGGCAGTCACCGGAGTGATGGGGGACAGCAATCGTATCCGCCCCGATTGCAGCGCGGCTTCTCGCGATGCCGGCGGCAACTGTTCCAGCCAGACGGTTACATCGGCCGATCGCGGTGCCGGCAAAGGCAAGCACAAAGACAAGGCCGGCGGCGGTGCAACGTTGTCGGCGTCACTGAACTCTCGGGCCATAGCCAATGAAATCGTGGCCGAGATCGACGGCCTGCTGTCCGAAGCGCAGGCCGACGCGTTGGCGCGGCGTCACGGGTTGAGGCGGGTGGAATCGCAGAGCTTTCCGCTGATCGGAGCCACGATAGGTCTGTTTCGCGTTGCGGGCGGCAAGACGGTGGAGGCCGAGAGCCGGGAGTTCGCTCTGGATGGCAGCGTTCGCTCGGTTCAGCCGAACTTTCGTTATGCTCTTCAGGACCAGAACACGGGTTTGACCGAGGGCGATCCGGCACAATATGCACTTGCGAAACTGCGCCTGCCGCAGGCGCATACGCTGGCTCACGGCGTCAATGTGACGATTGCCATCATCGATTCCGGGATCGATCTCAAGCATCCCGAATTCACCGGCGTCACGATCACACCTTTCGATGCGCTTGGCAGCAAGGAAGGTCCGCATCCCCATGGTACGGGCGTAGCTGGTGCAATCGTGTCGCGCGGGCGGCTGATGGGAAGCGCGCCTGCGGCGCATATCCTGGCGATACGCGCCTTCGGTATTTCCGGTAAGGGTGCGGAAAGCACTTCTTACGTGATCCTCAAGGGGTTGAATTTGGCGGCGGCCCATGGCGCGCAGATCGTCAATATGAGCTTCGCCGGTCCGAAGGATGCGCTGGTCGAGCGCGGTCTTGCGGCGCTGGCCGCGCGCAATATCCTGATGGTCGCTGCCGCGGGCAACGCCGGCCCAAAATCGCCGCCGCTCTATCCCGGAGCGAATGCGAACGTCGTTGCGGTCAGCGCAACCGACGCCCAGGACAAGTTGTTTGCGGCTTCGAACCGGGGCTCCTACGTCGCTGTTGCGGCACCGGGCGTCGACATTTTCCTGCCCGCGCCCGACGACAAGTATCAGATCATTTCGGGCACCTCGTTTTCCGCAGCCTATGTCAGCGGCCTTGCAGCGCTGGTATTGGAACGCAATCCGGGGCTGAAGCCGCAAGACGTGCGGGCGATTTTGACGAAGACCGCCCGTGATCTCGGCCCTCCCGGTCCGGACGATCAATTCGGTGCGGGGGAGGCGGATGCCTTTGCCGCCGTCTCGTCGGTTCCCGCCTCATCGATGCCGGTTGCCGCCGCGTCCGAGAAGCCGGCTGCACCCGAGATGTCCGAGGCGTCTAAGGCCCAATCGCCACAAACCAGAGACCTTCCGGTGGCGACGATGGCGGCTGAGAAACCGGCGAGCAGCGAATCTAGGCCGGATATGGTCCAGACCAAGCCGGGAACCCCGTAAAATCCGCTCTCGCGAGCGTGAAGTGGAGCGCAAAAAATTCGTTAACGAGCTTTGAACGTCCGGTGGTCCGGCCGCGACCAATATGCGTGGGAGAGGTCCATCCCTCCCCAATGGCTATATCTGGCGCGAGCGCCCATCCACCCCAAGCGCCCATATGGCTAGACCCGTCCGGTTGTCCCCCCGGACGGGTCTTTTCATTCTCGCAGAGCCCGTAAGACTACTGAGCGCCTCGGTTCGCTGCGTCCGCGAAGCGCGAGCGGCTAGACATTGTTTGAGTTTTCCACAAAATATATTCGTCAGGTTTGGCTGATTCGTTCCGGTTGCGTCCGCGTCCTTCCTCTTTGCGGGCAAATTTATGGCATCTCAACTGGACGTCGCCAGAGGGCGCGAGATTGTCGCGCGCTGGTGCAAACTCGCCGAGCAACGGCTCGATTATCTCACCCAACTGTTCGAAACCGGCCGCTGGCGCCGCTTTTACAGCGAGGGCGCATTTCTCGAGAATGTCCGGGAGGCCAAGGCCGCGGTGGAAGCCTGGCGCGACCTCTTGTCGCGCGAGGGGTCACGCGATAACCGCGCGATCGATATGTCCTGGATTGGCCGCGCCAGAACCGCGCTGCCACTCAGTCCGTTTCGACATGGACCCCTTCATCCGCCGCGAATCGCGGAAACACCACGCCATGCGCCGCCGGAGAATTCAGTCCTCCCCGAAGACGCCGGCGTTGGGGTGAACGCGACGCGTTCCGCAGACGCGCGGGAAGATGCAATGGCACTGGTGACCAATCTCACCACGATGGCGGAGCGCTATCCGCTGCTGCGCAACGCGCTGTGACGCCGCGCTTACGGTAGTTTCCGCACCGCGTTCGTTCCCACGACCACCTGCGCAAAGCGCGGCGCGCCCTCGGCGGATAGATCCGGCGTGATCGGTCGGGCGTGATCAAGCCCGACCACGGCGCCACGTGGCGTCTCCGAAATCATGTTGTTGTTGACAAGGGCGGTGCCGGCGCCGGGTACGACCGATACGCCTATGCCTGCGAAGGCATTGCGGATCACATTGCCCGTGATCGCAACGTCGCGCAGATACTTGCCCCAGCCGGCGAGGATGCCGAACGACGGTGCATTCTCGATGACATTGCCCGACACCGTGGTGTCGGCTTCCACATAGATGCCGATGCCGCCGTCATCGTCGGGCGCGGTGCCGATCGGCCGCTTTGCCATGAGGTTGCGGATGATATTGCCTTGCACGACCGCAAGCCGCCCGCCTTCATTGAAATTGCAGACGGAGACGCCGAGCGCAGCGCCGTCGACGGTGTTGTTGGCGATGATCGCGCCCTCGAAGGCAAACTCGGAATACAGCGCCACCTCGCGCACATCGCTGACGCCGTTATTCGTGATCTGGATGTTGGAGGCCGAATTGCCGCGCACCGCCGAATAGTCGCAGTTGCGAATCCGGTTTCCGCGCACAATCACATTGCCTGCGCGAAATGCGTTGATGGCGTTGCCATATTGGCCGGAGCCGCCGGGGCCTGCCTTGATGTCCTCGATGCGGTTGTCGGCAACGAGCGTGCCATCGTCGCCGATCGCGGTGCGCAGGATCTCGATGCCGTTGTCG
>Ga0210389_10002240_pt1 | contig 15330 bp, 15 predicted proteins | sample IncBWH28OmetaG_FD_160127 | JGI IMG/M metagenome (GOLD analysis project Ga0210389, IMG submission 160127) | Forest soil microbial communities from Barre Woods Harvard Forest LTER site, Petersham, Massachusetts, United States - Inc-BW-H-28-O ...
AAGCTCGTGAACCTAGTCGTCCGATAGAGGCCCTCTCGGACGCCTAGACTCGGGAGCTGTGCCTGACCTCAAGCCCGCGTATCTGATCCACGGCGACGATCACGGTGCGGTGGCGGAGCGGCGGGCAGGGTTGCGTGCTCTGGTGGAGGGCCAGGAGGGCGGGGCGGCGAGCGTAGAGGTGCTCGAAGGGGACGCGGCGACGCCCGCCGGAGCGGCGGCGGCGCTGGCGGCGATGACGCTGTCGATCGGGTGGCGTGTGATCGTGGTCGAAGGCGTCGAGCGCTGGCGCGAGGCGGACGTGAGCGAGCACCTGGCCGGAGCGCTCGCGCAGATGCCGCCGGACACCACGCTGGCGCTGTTTGCGCGCGAGGAGGGGCGCGTGAAGGCCCCGGCGAAGCTGCACGACCTGGTCAAACGCGCCGGCGGCCAGGTGGTGGGGCAGACGAACGTGAAGCCGTGGGAGCTGCCGAAGTGGGTGCGCGAGCAGGCGACCCGCATGGGTCTGGCGCTCGACGCGGCCGCCGCCAAGGCGCTCGTCGCACAGGTGGGGGAGCGTCAGCAGCGTCTGCTGCGCGAGCTCGAGAAGCTGGCGCTCGAATCCCAGGACACGAAGCCGACCCACGTGAGCGCCGAGGACGTGGAGAGCCGTGCGGCGCACTCCAGCGAGTGGCGTGCGTACGCGCTTGCCGACGCGCTGGTGGCGGCCGACGCGCCCGAGGCGACGCGCTCCTACCTGCGTCTGCGCCAGCAGGGCGAGCGCCTGGCAGGGCTCAGCTACCTGACGGCCCAGCGCCTGCGCGACGCGCTCGCCGTGTCTCAGCGCCTGCAGGCGGGCGAGTCGGTGGCCGACGTCAAGCGCACGCTGCGCATGCCCGCCCGCGCGGCCGAGCGCTTCGTGGCGGACGTCGCCCGCAGCGACCCCGAACGCCTGCGACGCGCGGTGGCGACGCTCGCGCAGCTCGAGCTCGACACGCGCGGCGGCGCCCCGCTCAGCAGCAGCCGCACGACCAGCGTCGGCCTGCACGAGGACACGCAGGCGCTGCAAGCGATCGAATCCATAGCAACTACGACCTAGACGGTCGATGGGCAAGCGAGACAAGGACGTACCCCTTCGGGGCACAGGCAGGAGCGTGGCGTGCGCTAGCACGCGAGCGATCGAGGACGCAGTGTCGCGCCGCTCAGCGGCTGTCTAGGCCGGCGAGCGTGCGGGCGGCGCGTGACTTCTTGCGCGCGCCCGTGTTGCGGTGCAGCGCACCGCGCTTGACGGCCTTGTCGATCGTGCTGACCAGCTCGCGGTGGGCGCTGTCGGCGCCGGGCTGGTCGCCGCTCGTGACGAGCGACTCGAGCCTGCGGAAGTACGTCTTGATCGTCGACGTGTAGCGACGGTTCTCCAGACGCTCGCGCTCGGAGCGCAGGATCCGCTTCTTCTGGGAGTGGATGTTGGCCATAGCTAGAAATCTGCGATCAGCGCACACGACAAGTGGCCGGGCGCGCCGCGCAGCGCCGTACTATAGCGGCCTTGTCAGCCAGCGCTGAAGCTTTCGCCGAGGAATCCGGCGCCCCGGCACCTCCTGGCGGCGGCGGCGTGGCGCGCAACACCGCGATCTTCTCGTTCCTGACGAGCGTATCGCGAGTCATCGGACTGCTCCGCGAAGTGGTGTTTGCCAGCTACTTCGGGACGACGGGCTTCGCGTCGGCATTCGCGATCGCCTACCAGGTCCCGAACTACATCGCCCAGCTGTTCGCCCAGTCGGCGCTGTCGGCGGCGTTCGTGCCCGTGTTCACGGACCTGCTCCAGAAGGAACGTCGCACGGAGGCCGTGCGGCTCGCATCGACGCTGTTCTGGATCATGCTGATCGGCCTCGGCGCGATCACCGCCGTGTTCATTCTCGCCGCCGGAATCGTCATGCCGCTGTTCATCGGCTCGACGTTCAGCCACAGCCTCGACGGACTGACGGTGGGTCTGTCGCGGGTGCTGTTCCCGGTGATCCTGCTGCTGGGGCTGAACGGCCTGCTCGTGGGGGTGCTGCAGTCCTACGACCACTTCACGATCCCCGCGATCTCGCCGGCCGTGTGGAACATCGTGATCATCGTGCTGCTGGTCGTGCTCGCGCCGCACTTCCACGGCCAGGACAAGATCTACGCGTTCGCCATCGGCATCCTCGCGGCGACCGTGGTGCAGGTGGCGCTCGCGTTTTCCGCGCTCGGGCGCATCGACTTCCGTCTGCGCGTCCACATCGACTGGCACGATCCGCGCATCAGGCAGGTGTTCGCGCTGATGCTGCCGGTGATGCTCGGCCTTGGGATCGTCAACCTCGACCAGCTGATCAACGCGGCCTTCGGCAGCCTCGTCTCCGAACACGCGCCGAGCGCGATCAACAACGCGTTCCGCATCTACATGCTGCCTCAGGGAGTGTTCAGCGTGGCGGTCGCGACGGTCCTGTTCCCGACGCTCAGTCGTATGGCATCGGACCGAGACGCGGCGGCCATGCGCCGCGCCGTGGGCAGCGGGATGCGCCAGATCAACCTGCTGCTGATCCCCGCCGCGGCGTTCATGGTCGTGCTGCCGACGCCAATCGTACGGCTCGTGTTCGAACGCGGCGAATTCAACGCCAGCTCCACCCACCTGGTGGCGATCGCGCTGTTCTGGTTTGCCTTCAGCCTTCCGTTCGGCGGGCTCAACCTGCTGCTGACGCGCACGTTCTTCGCCGTCCAGCGGCCCTGGATACCGACGAGCCTGGCCGCCATCAACATCGTCGTCGACATCATCGTCAGCATTGGGCTGTACAAGCCGTTTGGCATCGCCGGACTGATCATCGGCACGATCGCCGCCAATATCGTCATGACCGGGCTGCAACTGCATCGTCTGCGTGCCGGGCTGAACGGCCGTCTGGAAGGTGCCCAGACCGTCATGATCACTGCGCGCATCATCATCGCCTCGGCGCTGCTTGCCGGCGTGTCGTGGGTCGTATGGAAGCTGCTGGACGAGCTGCTCGGCCACTCGCTGCCAGCCGAGATCGTCAGCGTGGGCGGCGCCGCCGCGGCCGGCGTGCTCGTGTACTCGCGCGCCGTGCTCGTCATGCGCATTCCCGAGGCTCATCAGGTCAGCCGCATGATCCGGGCTCAGCTCGGGCGGGCATAGGGGACCTCTCGGGCCGCGGCGGCGCGGCTGGCACGAGGAAACCCCAGGAGCCAGTGCAGAGGCCGGGTGAGCCGAAGCCCACCCGGCGTGCGCGCCAACATGGATCGCCGCTTACTACATACGTCCCAGGACTGTGTTTCGCCTGGGCGGCTTAACACTCCCGACACCTGGACAGGCCGCCGACACGAATGCCGGCGCGTTGCCGCGGTTGAGCCTCGAGGGCCCGTAGTCGAGTTGGCGATCCGCCGGTAACCAGAGGCTAGTGCATCGGCGCGGGTGCCTGCGCGCGTCCTGGACGCCCGCCGGGGAACGCGAGGCGCAGGATCGTGCGGTGCACGCTGCCGAGCTGCTTGCGCAGCGGCCCGGTGTTGTACGGAAGCCCATAGCGGGCGCACAGCTCGCGCACCTGCGGCGCCACCTCTACGTAGCGGCTGGAGGGCATGTCGGGGAACAGGTGGTGCTCGACCTGGAAGCTGAGGTTGCCGGCCATCAGGTGGAACAGCGCACCGCCTTCGATGTTGGCGGAGCCGAGCAGCTGGCGCACGTACCAGCCGCCGCGGCTCTCCTCAGCTGCGTCCTCGGAGGTGAACGTGTAGGTCTGCTCCGGGAAGTGCCCGCAGAAGATGATCGAGTGTGCCCACACGTTGCGCACGATGTTGGCGGTGAAGTTCGCGGCGCGCGTCGCCCCGATCGTCCGCCGGCCGGCGCTGCGCCCGCCGAGCGCGGCGGCCAGCGCGCCGGAGAGCAGCGGGAAGGCGACGTAGTCCTTGACGATCTGCCGGCGCGCCTTCAAGCCGATGGCCTTCAGCTCGGCCACCACCTGCTCCTTGGGCTTCTCGCCCGCGCGCACCGCGTCGAAGTTGATGTCGTGCAGCGCCACGCCCCACTCGAAGAAACCCATCAGCACGAGGTTGTACAGGGGCTGCAGCAGGTACACCGGGTACCAGCGCTGGCGCGGGTCGATGCGCATGATCTCGTAGCCGAGGTCGCGGTCCTTGCCGAGGATGTTGGTGAACGTGTGGTGCTCGTAGTTGTGGGAGTGGCGCCACGCGTCGGCGGGGGACGCGGTGTCCCAGTCCCATGTCTGCGAGTTGATGTCGGGGTCGTTCATCCAGTCCCACTGCCCGTGCATCACGTTGTGGCCGATCTCCATGTTCTCGAGCACCTTGGCGATCGACAGGGCGCACGTGCCGGCGAGCCACAGCGGCCACAAGCGCGACCCGACGAGCAGCGCCCGTCCGCTGAGCGCGAGCTGGCGCTGAGCGCGGATCACGCGGCGGATGTAGCGCGAGTCGCGCTCGCCGAGCTGGGCGAACACGTCCTCGTGGATCGCGTCGAGCTCGCGGCCGAGCTGCTCGAGCTGCGCCTCGGAGAGATGCGCGAGCGGGTGCTCTGGGTCGATCTCGACGGCCGGCGCGACGGGCGGTATGCGGGTGGCGGCCGGTGCTGCGGTGGTGGCGGTGGCGGACATCGTGGCTCCCTGGTTGGCGCTTAAAGGTCCATCTCGATCGGGCCCTCGGGTGCGTTGACGCACGTGCGCAACAGCTCCCCGCTCTGGCCGTGCACGCGTCCGGTGCGCAGGTCGCGCACTTGGCCGGAGCGCAGGCGCCCGACGCAGCTGTGGCAGATGCCCATGCGACACCCGAACGGCAGCTGCGCGCCGGCGCTCTCTGCTGCCTGGAGGATCGGCTGCGCGCCGTCGCTGTGGGCGCTGACGCCGCTGCGCAGCAGCTCGATCGTGCCGCCGCAGCCCCGCTCGCCCTCGCCGACGGTGCCCTCGGGGGTGAAGCGCTCGACGTGCAGGCGCGCGGTATCCGGCTGCTCGCGCCAGTGGGCCTCGAGCGTGGAGAGCAGCCCGGCGGGGCCGCACGCGAAGGTGTCGCGCTCGCGCCAGTCGGGGCACAGCCGCTCGAGCTCGCTCGTCGTCAGGCGCCCGCTGGCGCCGGTGAGGCGCGTGTGCAGGCGATAGCCGGGGTGGCCGGCGTCCAGCTGGCGCAGCTCGTGGGCGAACATCGTCTGCTCGGCGGTGCGCTCGCAGTGCACGTGCACGACGTCCTCGAGCGCCCCCATCAGTCGCAGGCTGCGCAGCATGCTGACGATCGGCGTGACGCCGCTGCCGGCGCTCACGAACAGCAACCGTGCCGGTAGGGGGTCGGGCAGCGTGAACGTGCCTTCGACGCCGCCCAGGCGCACGATCGCCCCGGGGCGAACACCCGCGCACAGGTATGGCGAGACCTTGCCGTCTGGCACGAGCTTGGGCGAGATCGCGATGCGCCCGTCCTCGCGGCCGGGCTCGGACGTGAGCGAGTACGCGCGCCAGTGGTGTACGCCGTCGACCTCGATCCCCAGGCGCACGTACTGACCGGCCTTGTGGCCGGGCCACTCCCAGCCAGGCTTGATCCACACGGTGACCGCCTGCGAGCCCTCGCGCTCGACCCGCTCGACCCGCCCGCGCAGCTCGCGCGTGGACCACAGCGGGTTGACCAGCTCGAGGTAGTCGTCGGGCGCGAGCGGCGAGGTGAACGAGCCGATCATGCGCAGCGCGCGACGGCGCACGGGCGAGATCTGCGGTACAGCGCCGCGTTCAGCCATTGCAGGAATCGGGGTAGTTGAAGAGGACGGATTGCGAGCGCATTGAGAGAGCGGGGTAGGAGCGCGTTGACATGACCTGATTCGATGTTACCTCATTTGAGGTTACATCAAACATGGTATCCTCGAACCGAGATGGCGAGTGTGAGCTTGGACACGCAGCGGGCGCCCGACGCGCCCAACGGGGCCGACGCGCCCAACGGCGCCAGCCGCGCGAGCGCCGCCGACGTGCGCACGAACGACGGTGAGTCTCACGAGGCGGAGCTGACGATCGAGCAGCTGGCGGGCGAGGTGGGGATGTCGGTGCGCAACATCCGCAACCACCACTCGCGGGGTCTGTTGCCGCCGCCGGAGGTGCGCGCGCGGGTGGGCTACTACAGCGCGGAGCACGTGGCGCGGCTGCACCTGATCCTCGACCTCCAGGCGGACGGCTTCAACCTGACGGCGATCGAGCGGCTGCTGAGCGCCGGCGGGGGCTCGGCGGTGCGATTGCTCGGGCTGCGCAACGCGCTGACGGCGCCGTCGGAGAGCGAGACGCCGGAGGTGGTCACCGCCCAGGAGCTTCAGGAGCGCTTCGGCGCGGTCGAGCAGAGGGACGTCGAGCGCATCCGCAAGCTGAAGCTGCTCGTGCCGCTTGGCGACGGGCGCTTCGAGGTGCCTAGCCCGGCGCTCTTGAAGGCGGCCGAAGAGGTGGTTGCGCTGGGCATAACGCTACACGCGGCGCTGGCGCTGGTCGAGCGCGTGAGCCGCGACTGCGAGTCGATCTCGCGCGCGTTCGTGCGCCTGTACCTGCGGGAGCTGTGGGAGCCGTTCGTCGAGGACGGCCAGCCGGAGGAGCGCTGGGACGAGGTGATCGACGCGATCGGCGCGCTGCGCCCGATCGCGTCGGAGGCGCTCGTGGCGGTGTTCAAGCAGCGCATGAGCGCTCAGGTGGAGAGCGCGTCGGCGAAGCTGATCGCCCGCCAGGTCAAGCGCTCTCACTAGCGCGCACTAGCCTGTAGCGGCATGGATCAGCCGCACATCCGCAACTTCTGCATCATCGCCCACATCGACCACGGCAAGTCGACGCTGGCCGACCGCATCCTCGAGCTGACGCACACGGTGCAAGCGCGCGACATGCGCGCGCAGCTGCTCGACTCGATGGACCTGGAGCGCGAGCGCGGCATCACGATCAAGGCGCAGGCGGTGCGCGTGTTCTACACGGCACGCGACGGGCAGACCTACCAGCTGCACCTGATCGACACGCCCGGGCACGTTGACTTCACCTACGAGGTGTCGCGCTCGCTGGCGGCGTGCGAGGGAGCGCTGCTGGTGGTGGACGCGGCTCAGGGGGTGGAGGCGCAGACGGTGGCCAACACCTACCTGGCGGTCGAGTCGGGGCTCGAGCTGATCCCGTGCCTGAACAAGATCGACCTGCCGGGGGCCGAGCCGGAGCGGGTGGCCGGCGAAGTGTCGGAGCTGATCGGCGAGCCGCCGGAGTCGATCCTGAAGATCAGCGGCAAGACGGGCGAAGGCGTGGGGGAGGTGCTCGAGGAGCTGATCGCGCGCGTGCCGCCGCCGTCGGGCGACCCGGACGCGCCGGCGCGGGCGCTGATCTTCGACTCGGAGTTCGACCAGTATCGCGGCGTGATCGCCTACATCCGCGTGGTCGACGGGGTGTTCCGCAAGGGCGAGCCGATCCGCGCGATGGCGACCGGGACGGAGGCGGACATCGACGACATCGGCTTCTTCAGCCCGCAGATGATGCCCACCGATCAGCTGGCGGCCGGCGAGGTCGGCTACCTGATCACGGGCCTGAAGGACGTGACGCTGCTGCGCGTGGGAGACACGCTGACGACCCGCGCGAAGGCCGGCGGGTCGGCCGCGCGCAACCACCCCGGCGAGGCGACCGAGGCGCTTCCTGGCTACCGCGAGGTCAAGCCGATGGTGTTCTGCGGCCTGTTCCCGATCGACTCCGACGACTACCCGGACCTGCGCGACGCGCTGGAGAAGCTGGTGCTCAACGACGCGGCGCTGTCGTGGGAGCCGGAGACCTCGGACGCGCTCGGCTTCGGCTTCCGCTGCGGGTTCCTCGGCCTGCTGCACATGGACATCGTCAAAGAGCGCCTGGAACGCGAGTACGACCTGGAGCTGCTGGCGACGATGCCGTCGGTGGAGTTCGACCTGACGCTGACCAACGGCGAGGAGCTCGAGGTGCACAACCCGTCGGACATGCCCGACCCGGGCACGATCGAGGAGATCCGCGAGCCGTTCATCACGGCGTCGGTGATCGCGCCGAAAGAGTTCGTGGGCGCGGTCATGGGCCTGTGCCAGGAGCGCCGCGGCGAGCACACGGGCATGCACTACCTGTCCCCTGAGCGCGTGCAGATGACCTACGACCTGCCGCTGGCGGAAATCGTGCTCGACTTCTTCGACCAGCTGAAGTCGCGCACGCGCGGGTATGCATCGCTGGACTACGAGATCAGCGGCATGAAGCCGTCCGATCTGGTCAAGCTGGACGTGCTGCTGGCGGGCGACAAGGTGGACGCGCTGTCGATGGTGGTGCACCGCGAGAAGGCTTACGAGATGGGTCGCACGCTCACGGAAAAGCTGCGCAAACGGATTCCTCGCCAGCAGTACGACGTGCCGATCCAGGCGGCGATCGGCGCGCACGTGATCGCCCGCGAGACGGTCAAAGCCTTCCGCAAGGACGTGATCGCGGGCTGCTACGGCGGCGACATCACACGCAAGAAAAAGCTCTTGGCAAAACAGAAAGAGGGCAAGAAACGCATGAAGCAGGTGGGCCGCGTGGAGGTCCCCCAGGAGGCGTTCCTGGCGGTGCTGGAGCTCGGCGAGGAGTAGTCCGTGCGGCTGCTGTTCGTGTGCCTGGGCAACATCTGCCGCTCGCCGACCGCCGAGGGGGTGATGCGCTCGCTGGTCGAGCGCGAGGGCCTGGCCGACGCCATCGAGATCGACTCGGCGGGCACCGGCGCGTGGCACGTGGGCAGCCCGCCCGACGCCCGGGCGAGCGACGCCGCGCGCGCTCGCGGCGTGACGCTCGAGGGTCGCGCCCGCCAGGTTCGCGTTGACGATTTTAATTATTTTGATTTGTTGATAGGGATGGACGCGTCCAACGTCAGCGAGCTGGCTCGCCTGGCTCCGGGCGCCGACGAGCGAGCCAAGGTGAGGCTGCTGCGGGAGTTCGATCCGGCCAGCGCCGAAGCGTCCGACCTCGACGTGCCCGATCCGTATTACGGGGCGGCGGGTGGCTTTGAGGAAGTGTTCGAGCTGGTGCGCGCGGCCTGTGAGGGGCTGCTGGCGGACGTCCGCGAGGGCCTGTCGGCACAGCCGCTGCCGTGAGCCTGTCGGCCGGCGCGCGCGGCTGACGCCAAGCGTCCCGTCCGGGGCGGATCGGTCGGATAGGGGGATGTGCGTCCCGACACGGTCTCAGAGCGCCGCCGCGTGTACCTGCACGCGCGCGTGATCATCGCCCGCCACTACCGCCGCGAGCTGACGCTGGCGGCGGTGGCGCACGCGATCGCCAGCTCGCCGCGTCAGCTGCAGCGGGCGTTCGCGCAGTTCGGCCAGGCGAGCTTCAGCGAGGAGCTGACGGCGCGGCGCATGACGGTGGCGGCGCAGCTGCTGATCGAACAGCGCTCGATCGCCGTCGAGGACGTGGCGCGTCTGGTCGGCTACAGCTCGAGCTCGCACTTCGCGCGCGTGTTCCGCGGCCGCTTCGGGCTCACTCCGGCGCGCTTTCGCGAGCGGGCGCTGGCGGCGGCGCTTCAGGCGGAGGAGCGCTCATAGGCGAGGTCCCCGTCCTCCGGGGACAGCGCCGGATCGAGCGCCTCGGCGCCGGGCAGGCGCAGGCGCATGCGCGTGCCGCCGCCGGGCGCGGGCTCGGCCACGACACTGCCGCCCTGCTGCACGGCCACCTGGCGCACGATCGCGAGGCCCAGCCCGGACCCCGGGCGACCGCGCGCCTCGGCCCCGCGGTAAAAGCGGTCGAACACGTGCGGCAGATCCTCCGCGGAGATCCCGCGCCCGTGGTCGCGCACGGTCAGCTCGGCGCCCGCCAACTGCACCTCCACCGGCTGGCCCGGCGGGCTGTACTTGACGGCGTTGTCCACCAGGTTGCTGACCGCCCGCTCGAGCCTGGCGGGCACGCCGCTGAGCACGGTCGGCTCGAGATGCGCCTCCAGCGGCGTCTCGGGCGCCCGCCGGCGCGCCCGCTCGATGACTTCCTCGACGAGCAGGTCCAGGCGCACGTCCTCGGCTTCGGCGTGCGGTTCCTCGCCGCGGGCCAGGTCGATCAGGTCGTTCATCAGCAGCGTCAGCTGCTCGATCTGCTCGACCACGTCGCCGAGCAGGCGGTCGTGTTCCTCGCCGTCCATGAACGCGCCCTGCTGCTGCAGGATCTCGATGTTGGTGCGCAGGCTGGTGACCGGCGTGCGCAGCTCGTGGGAGGCGTCGGCGACCAGCTGGCGCTGGGCGTGCGCGGAGGTGTCAAGCGCCCGCATCGAGCTGTCGAGCGCGTCGAGCATGGAGTTGAAGCTGGTCGCCAGGCGCCCGATCTCATCCTCGCCGGACGGCTCGATGCGTCCGCTCAGATCGCGCGTCTCGGCGACGTGCTCGGTGGCCTGGGTGAGGCGCTTGAGTGGCAGCACCGCGGCGCCGGCCACCAGGCGTCCGAGCAGCGCGGCGAGCGCGATGCCGCCGACGACCAGCAGCGCGAGGATCAGCCGCAGGCGGCTGAGCAGGCTGTCGACTTCGGTGAGCGGCAGCGCGAACTGCACCGCGTGGCCCTTGCCCAACGACTCGGCCAGCACGCGCAGATGGATGCCTTCGACGTATGCGTCGCGCAGGAACGGCTGTCCGCCGGAGGCGGCCAGCTCGCGGGTGCGCGCGTCGACCGGCAGCGAGATGCCTTCGACGGCGGGTGAGCGTTCGACGATCTGACCGTTCGAGTTGACCATCTGCTGGTAGCCGCGGATCTGGTCGGGGCTCGGCTGCAACCCGCCGAATACCTTGGCCGCGCGCGAGGCCGCGCCGCCCCGCCCGCCGTGGGCGCGGAGGGCAGCATGCGCGTGCCTGGCGCCGCTGTCGTTGTCGTTATCGAGTTCTTCGGTCGCCAGCTGCAGGTGCCTGCGCCTGAACACGCGCCCGCCTTCGCCTCTGGCCTCGAGTGCGCGCAGTCTCGCCTGGGCCGCGAAGGCGCGGTTGTTGAGCTGTGCGTCGACCTGGCTGTGCAGCTGGTTGGAGGTGAGCGCGTAGGTGAGGATCGACGCGATCGCCACGGCGATCGCCACGGCGGCGGCCGACACGATCGTGATGCGCCGGCGGAAGCTCACGACGAGCTCCGCAGCACGTAACCGACGCCGCGCACTGTGTGCAGCAGCCGCGACTCCTCGCCAACCTCGGTCTTGCGCCGCAGGTAGCCCATGTACACGCCGAGCGAGTTGGAGCTCGAGCCGAAGTCATAGCCCCACACGCTCTCGAAGATGGCCGAGCGGGTAAGGACCTGGCGCGGATGGCGCAGGAACAGCTCGAGCAACAGGAACTCGGTGCGCGTGAGCGCGAGCGCGCGCTCGCCCCGCCACGCCTCGTGGGCGCGCAGGTCCAGGCGCAGGTCGGCGAACGTCAGCACCTCCTCCTTGCCGTCGTCCTCGCCGGCGCGGCGCAGCAGCGCGCGCACGCGCGCAAGCAGCTCCCGTAGGGCGAACGGCTTGACCAGGTAGTCGTCGGCGCCGGCGTCCAGGCCGGCGACGCGATCGTCGACCTCGCCGCGCGCGGTGAGCATCAGCACGGGCGTGCTGTCGCCGCCTTCGCGCAGGCGCCTGCACACCTCCAGGCCGTCGACGCGGGGCATGGCGATATCGAGGATGATCGCCTCGTAGGCGCTCGTGCCGAGCTGTTCGAGCGCCTCGTGCCCGTCGCTGGCCTTGGCAACGTCGTAGTGTTCGAGCGTCAGTGCCCTGAACAGCGCGTTCTGGACGGCGGGCTCGTCGTCGACGACCAGTATGCGTGCAAGCTCTGCCATGTCGCGCGGCGTCTCCGGCTGGTGTGCGCGCGGCGCGTGCGCGCAGGGCGCGGCGGGAGGCGCACGTATCAGGCTAGCGTGGTGGGCGCCGAGGGGATGCGGCTGAGACGCGGGCCAAGCGCAGCGTGAGGAATCGGAGAGCGACATCGACACCCAGCAGCAGGCCGTGCAGCCGGACGACGAGCTCGAATCGCGCGAACGCGCGGACGCGCTCGCGGGCCAGTCGCGCACACTGCGCAACAGCATCATCAGCCTGGCGGTGTTCTTCGGGCTGGTGATCGCGCTGTTCGCGTCGGTGCCCGGCCTGGACGCCGCGACCGATCGCATCGAGCGCGCGAGCGTCCCGTGGACGGCCGCCGCGATTGCCCTGGAGTTGCTCTCGTGTCTGGCCTACGTGGTGCTGTTCGATCTGGTCTTCGGCAGGCTCGGACGCCGTCTCGGCTCGCGCCTGTCGCTGGCGGAGCTGGCGGTCAACTCGGTCGTGTCGGTCAGCGGCCTGGCCGGGATCGCGCTGGGTGCGTGGGTGCTGCGCAGCCGCGGCTTCTCGACCGAACGGATCGCGAAGCGCTCGGTGCTGATGTTTGTGCTGACCAGCGCGGTCAACGTGGCGGCCGTGGTGGTGATCGGCCTGCTCATGTGGCTGGGCGTGGTCCCCGGCTCGGGCAGGGCGCTGCTGACCCTGGTGCCGGCGCTGGTGGCGCTCGGCTCGATCTTCGCCACGCTGGCGCTGGCCGCGTGGGCACGGCGGGCGGCGGGGCGCCGGCGCCTGCAGGACGGTCGTGTGGCGGTGGCGTTGCGGGCGGTCAGCGAGGGCGTCCACGAAGCACTCGAGCTGATCCGCGCACACGACTGGCGGCTGCTCGGCGCGGTCGGCTACTGGCTGTTCGACAACCTCGTGCTGTACGCGTGCCTGGCCGCTTTCGGTCGGGCACCGTCGCTGTGGGTGGTGGCGATGTCCTACCTGGTGGGCATGCTCGCCAACTCGCTGCCGGTGCCCGGCGGCTTCGTGGCGGTTGAAGGCGGCCTCGTCGGCATGCTGCTGCTGTTCCACGTGCGCCCGGCGTCGCTGGTGGTGGCGGCGGTGATCGTCTACCGCGCGATCTCGCTGTGGGTGCCGGCGGTGATCGGCTCGGTCGCGTTCGCCAGCCTGCGCCGCGAGCTCGGACGCTCGCCCGCGCCGGCGGTCAGTCGCTGAGTCGCGGTTCGTGGCGGCCGTCAGTCGCTGAGCAGCGGTTCGTGGTTGAGCGTGCGCGTGTACGTTTCTTGCGCGTCTGAGCGCTGGCACACGTGGGCGGGGAGGCTGGCGAGCGCGTGCGCGACGGCGGCGGGGATCGGGCCGGACAGTTCGGGGCAGAACACCGGCGGCGGCAGCGGGGCGGAGGCGGAGCCGGGCGCGTTGATCGGGCGTAGCTGGGCGGCGGCCTGCAGCGCGTGCTGGAGGGTGTCGGAGAAGATGTCGATGGACAGTCTGCCGCTGTAGATCTCGAGCGCTTTGCCTTCGTTGTAGATGGTGGCGGGTGCGCCTCGCAACAGCAGGTTGCGCTGCTGGCGGCCGAACGATTCGTTGTTGTGTTTGGCGTACACGACGGTGGTGACCTGCAACGGCAGCGGGCAGCTGCTGCCGCCGGCGAAGATGCCTTTGTTCTGCACACAGTCGCCGTAGTACACGCCGTCGCCGACAACCGGGTTATAGCTCTTGAGCTCGTCGGTGCCGGCGAGCTTGTAGCCGTCGAAGGTCGGTCCGACCCAGTACACGCGGAAGTACGGGAAGGTCTGGGCTTCGGCCAGCTCGGTCGCGGAGACGGGCTTCGGCTGGCTGGTTCCACAGCCGGCCAGTACGAGCGCGGCGCACGCGGCCGCGAGCAGCCACAGGCGCCGCGAACGCGGGTGCTTGGCGGTAGTGGCGGCGGTCACGACCGTCATTATCTCGGGCGTGCGCACGAGAGGCACAGCTACGCTGGCCCTGGCGCTGATCCCGGTGGCGGCGGCCGTGGCGTGGCTGGTGCTCGATCCGCGCACCCCGGACCTGGCGGCGCAGGTGTACAGGGTGGGGTTGTTTCGCCAGCTGGGGTTCTCGGTGTGGGACGACAACTGGTACGCGGGCCACTCCCTCCCGGGCTACAGCCTGCTGTATCCGCCACTGGCGGTGGCGGTCGGGATGCGGGTCCTGGCGCTCGCGTCGGTGCTGGCGTCGAGCGTCCTGTTCCTGGCGCTCGTGCGCCCGCTGTACGGGGCGAGCGCGCGCTGGGGCGTGGTGTGGTTCGCGCTGGCGGCGCTGGGGGACGTGTGGCTCGGGCGCCTGACGTTCGCGTTGGGCGTGTCGCTGGCGCTGGGGGCGGGCTTGGCTGCGTCGCGCGGGCGCTGGCGCTGGGCGGCGCTGCTGGCGCTGCTATGTGCGGCTGCGAGTCCGGTGGCGGCGGCGCTCCTGGGGTTGGCGGGGCTGACGGTCGCGCTGGTGCGCCGCTCGCCGCGCGCGCTGATCGCGTTGGCGGGTCCGAGTGCGGTGCTGGTGGGAGTGCTGGCGGTGGCGTTCCCGGAAGGGGGCTATGAGCCCTATCCGATCCTGTCGTTCGCGGCGAGCGTGGCGGTGGTGGCGGCATACCTGTTGGCGCTGCCGCGTGATGCACGGCTGCCCCGCGTGGGTGGCCTGGTGTACCTGCTGGCGTGCGTGGCGTGCCTGGCGGTGCACTCGCCGATCGGCAGTAACGTGGAGCGCTACGGGGTGCTGTTGGCTGGACCGCTGCTGCTGTGCGAGCGCTTGTCGCAGCCGCGGCGGCTGACGGTGTGGCCGGCGGCGGCGCTGTGCGCGATCGCGGTGTGGGTGGTGTGGGGTCCGGTGCGCGAGACACTGGCGGTGGCCGGCAGCGAAGCGACGAGCGCGGCGTACTACGTTCCGCTCGAGCGCTTCCTGGCGCGCGTGCAAACCCCGCCGGCCTCGCCGGTGCGCGTCGAGGTGCCGTTGACCCGCTCGCACTGGGAGGCGGCGCTGTTGGCGCCGAGCGTGTCGTTGGCGCGCGGCTGGGACAAGCAGATGGAAACCCGCTACGAGGACGTGCTGCTGGCGCCCGGGTTGACGGCGGCGAAGTACGAGCGCTGGCTGCACGAGCAGGCGGTGTCGTACGTGGCGCTGCCGGACGTCGAGCTCGACCCGTCGAGCGCCCAGGAGGGGCGTTTGATCCGCGCCGGCCTGCCGTTCCTGCGCCTGGTGTTTCAGAGCAGGCACTGGCGCGTGTACGAGGTGGCGTCGGCGACGCCGTTGGCGAGCGGCCCGGGCCGTTTGGCGGCGCTGGGGCACGACTCGTTCACGCTGCGGGCGCGGTCGTTGGGGCGCTTCGTGGTGCGGGTGCACTTCACGCGCTTCTGGACGCTAACGCGTGGCGCCGGGTGCGTGGCGCCGGCGCCGGGCGGCTGGACGCGCGTGAGCGTGAGGGCGCCCGGACCGGTGGTGGTGAGCGCCCGCTTCTCGCTGGGGCGCGTGTTCAGCTCCGGTGGCTCGTGTCGCGGTTAGCCGGCCGGGGGGTCGGCGTGCGAGCCGGCGGGCGGGGCCTGCGCGCGGGGGATGGCGGGTGTGCCGGGCGTG
>Ga0210389_10002241_pt1 | contig 15326 bp, 14 predicted proteins | sample IncBWH28OmetaG_FD_160127 | JGI IMG/M metagenome (GOLD analysis project Ga0210389, IMG submission 160127) | Forest soil microbial communities from Barre Woods Harvard Forest LTER site, Petersham, Massachusetts, United States - Inc-BW-H-28-O ...
GCGATGCTCGCGGACTACGCCGCCGCCTACCCCGGTCAAGACCCCACCGAACTGCGCGGCGTGACGGTAATGACCGACGAGCGCTACGTCGTCCGCACCGAACGCCTGGCCGACGCCCACGCCGCGCACGCCCCGGTGTGGCGTTCAAGGTACGACGGCCGCTACACGGGAATGGAAGACGACCCGGACCCCGAGTTCGCGAAGTACGCCCCTTTGCTGCACGGCGCCCACGGCGCCGACGGCGCGGCCATCTGGCGAGGCGGCGACCCCCTGTCCGCCGCCCTTCACGAGGCCTGGGCCAACTTCACCGTCACAGGCGACCCCGGCTGGCCCCAGTACGACCCGGAGAACGACCGGCAGGCGATGATCTTCGGCCCAAACGGCCCCTACCTGGAAGAAGACGCGTTCAAGCACGCCCGCAAGGCGTGGGAGGGCCTTACCTGGCAGCCGGGCCCGTGGTGGCAGGTAAACGGCGTCAGCTAACCGGCCTCTGGTTTGGATTTTTCTGGTTCCCCTGTGACTGAGGGAGCGGGGCGCGGGGGATTCCCCCGCCCCGCTCCCGGGTGTCATAGGACGCGACCAGGTGGAACCTGAAGCCGTTCGGACAACTAATCAGAAGACCGAGGCGCCACCAGCACCGGCGCCGCAGGCAGGCTCACCTGGACCGCGGTGCCCGGTGCCATGGCGGCGGCGGCCGCGGACGACACGTCCACCGCGACCTCCGTGTCACCAGAGAGCCGGACCGCGACACGGGTGACGGCGCCGAGGAAGGTGCGGCCGGTGACGATGCCGTCGCCGGCCTCGGCGACGGCGACGGTCAGGTTCTCCGGGCGGACGAGGGCGTCGACCGGGCCGGAGGACGGGCCGCCCTCCTGGGTCGGCACCGTGGTGCCGAGGACGGTCACCACGGTGCCGCCGCCGCCGAGCTCGGCGGGCAGGCGGTTCATCGTGCCGACGAACTCGGCGACGAACGCCGTCGCCGGCCGGGAGTACAGCTCGGCGGGCTCGGCGACCTGCTCGAGCCGGCCGGCCCGCATCACGCCGACCCGGTCGGCCATGGACAGCGCCTCCTCCTGGTCGTGGGTGACGAACAGGGTGGTGGTGCCGAGTCGCTGCTGCAAGGTGCGGATCTGCTCGCGGAGCTGGAGCCTGACCTTGGCGTCGAGGGCGGAAAGCGGCTCGTCGAGCAGCAGCACCCGCGGCTCGATCGCCAGCGCGCGGGCGAGGGCGACGCGCTGCTGCTGGCCGCCGGACAGCTGGTGCGGCCACTGCCCGGCCTGAGCGGACAGGCCGACCATGTCAAGCAGCTCGGCGGCCCGCTTGCGGCGGGCACCGCCGCCGACCTTGCGCATCCGCAGGCCGAACGCGACGTTGTCAAGCGCGCTCATGTTCGGGAACAGGGAGTAGGACTGGAAGACCATGCCCATGTCCCGCTTCGCGGCCGGGACGCCGGAGACGTCCTTGCCGTCGATCAGCACCTGCCCGGCGTCGGCGTACTCGAACCCGGCCACGATCCGCAGCGCGGTCGTCTTGCCGCAGCCTGACGGGCCGAGCAGCGCGACAAGCTCGCCCGGCGCGATCTCAAGCGACATCTCGTTCAGCGCCCTGGCCGCGCCGAAGGCACGGGTGAGGTCGCGCAGCGACACGCTGGTCCCGCCGCGGGCGCCAGCCGGCCCGCCGGCCCCGGCGACCGTGGCGGCGGCCTGCGCCTCCCCGGTCTCGTGGGCGGTCGTCTCATTGGTAGGCATCAGTTTCCTATCGTCTGTGGAGCCGACGCGGTGAACAGGGTCACCTCGCCGCCACCGCGGCGGCGGGACCGCCGGGTGCCGATCAGGGTAATCAGCATCAGGACGAGCCAGGTCACGAACAGCGCGAGCAGCGAGGCCGCGACCGAGACCTGCGCGCTCACCTGGTCGTTGACGACGATCCAGACGGGGAACGTCTGGAACAGGTCGAGGGTCGCCATCGTGTACTCGCCGAGCACGAGCGCCACCGTCAGCACGGTCGCCGACAGCAGGGCCGTCGTCAGGTTCGGCAAGATGACCCGCCACAGCGTGGTGGCCCAGCCCGCGCCGAGCGAGCTTGACGCCTCGGTCATCGTCTTCAGGTCGAGGGCCCGCAGCCCGGCGTCGATCGACCGGTACGCGAACGGCATCGACAAGATGACGTACAGCAGGGCGAGCAGGTACGGGCTCTCCTGGAGGGACGGCGCCACCTTGGCTATCTGCAGCACGCCGATGATCAGCACGACCGGCGGGATGACGACCGGCAAGATCGTGATGCTGTCGAGCACCCGCCGCAGGTGGGGCAGCCGCAGGTGCACGTAGACCGCGGTCGGCACCATGAGCGCGAGGGTGATCGCCGTGGTCACGATCGCCAGCCGGACCGACAGCCACAGCGAGGAGCCGAAGCCGGCCTCGCTGATCACGCCGCCGAAGGCGGAGATGCCGCTGAACCGCAGCGCGCCCCACAGCGGCAGCAGGAAGTACACCGCGGTGACCAGCAGGACCACCCACCGCCACACCGGCCGGGAGCGCCTGCGGCGGTTCTTCGCCTGGGCCAGCCCCGCGGGAGCCGCCGGGGCAGGACGAGTCAGCGCAGCCATTTCGCCGCCCTCCGCTGGAGCAGGATGTAGAACAGCATGACCACCGCGATGATCACGACCATGCCGAGGCCGAGCGCCTTGCCCACGTTGCCCTGGCCCGCGATCACGTTGCCGGACAGGAACGAGCCGATCTGGATCGACGTGAGCGGGATGGTGCCGCTGGTCAGCGCCTGGGCGGTGGCGTAAGCGGACAGCCCGAACCCGAACAGCAGCAGCGTGCTGCCGAGCACGGCGGGCATCAGCACCGGGCCGCCGACGTACCGCCAGTAGCCCCAGGAGCGCGCGCCGAGGTTCTCCGCCGCCTCCCGCCACGCCGGCTTCAGCCCCTCCAGGGCCGGCAGGATGACCAGCACCATGAGCGGGATCTGGAAGTACATGTACACGACGACGATGCCGGTGACGGTGTAGAGGCTGAACCCGCCGGCGTAGATGTCCCACCCGATGTCCTTCAGCCACTGGGTCTCCAGGCCGCTTGACCCGAGCGTGGTGATGAACAGGAACGCGAGCGGCACCCCGCCGAAGTTGGCGAAGACGCCGGACGCGGTGATCGTCACCTGGCGCAGGGCCGCGCCGCCGCGTCCGCGCGCGGTAGAGATCGCGTAGGCGATCAGCAGCCCGAATATGGCGGGGAGGACCGCGGAGAGCACCGACAGGACGATGGACTCACGGAAGCCGGTCAGGTAGACGCCGTGCGTGGCGATGTCGATGTTGTGCAGCGTCCAGGCGCCGGTGTCCGGGTCCTGGAACGCGCCGACCGCGACGGCGATCATCGGGATGACGAGGCCGAGCACCACGTAGGCGGTGAACGGCAGGATGCCGGCGTACCTGGCGACCGCCCTGACGGCCACCCGGGCCGTCGGGGCGGAGCGTCCCTGACGCCGGGACGGGATGCGGCCAGCCCCGGGGCCCGTGCGGGACCCCGGGGCCGTGACCAAGTCGGTCGATTCAGGCACTGGTCAGCTCGAGACGCTCGGCCACTGCTGGGCGACGATCGTCTCCGCCGTGTTCTGCTGCGCGATGCTCGGGAAGGTAATCCCCCCGGCAGGCGCCGGGGGCAGGGCGGCGTACGCCGCCTTGTCCTGCGTGCCCGCGGTGACCAGGGACGGCAGCTCGATCGGCCGGGTGCCGCCCTCGAGGAACAGGTTCTGGCCCTCGGCCGAGTACAGGTACTCCTCCCACAGCCGGGCGGCGGCGGGGTCGGGCGCGTACTTGCTGACGGCCTGGTCGTAGTAGGCCGCGTAGTTCGCGTCCGACGGGATGACGATCTTGAGGTTCTTGTACTTGGCGCCGACCTCTGAGGCCAGCAGGTAGTCCCACCAGATCAGGATCGGGGTCTGCCCGCTCTCCATCGTCGAGGCGCTGCCGGTGACCGGCACGAAGTTGCCTGCCTGCTTCAGCTGCTTGAAGTAGGCGACGCCGGGCGCGATGTTGCCGAACGAGCCGCCGTTGGAGAGCGCCGCGGCGTAAACGCCCGCGAACGCGGCGCCTGCCTGGGTCGGGCTGCCGTTCAGCGCGACCATGTTCTTGTACGGCCCGGTGAGCAGCGACTTGAACGAGGTCGGCGGCGTCTTCACCCGGGAGCTGTCGTACCCGATGGCCACGTAGCCGCCGTAGTCGGCGTAGTAGAGGCCGGTCGGCTCTTTGGACGTGGCGGGGATGTCGCTCCAGGTGGCGACCTCGTAGGGCGCCCAGTCGCCGGCCGTCTGGCCCTTGGCGGCGAAGGCGGTGCCGACGTCAACGACGTCCGGCGCGCGGCTCTGGCCCTTGGTCTGCTGGATGGCGTTCAGCTCGTCCTGGCTGGTGCCGTCCGGGTTCTCGTCAGTGATCTGGATGCCGTACTTGGCCGTGAAGTCCTTCATGATCGTGCCGTAGTTCGCCCAGTCGTCTGGGAGCGTGATCACGTTGAGGTGGCCCTCTTTCTTGGCCGCCGCGATCAGCGCGTTCATGCCGCCGCCGGCGGTGGCTGACGTGGCGGTGGACCAGTCAGTCGTGGTGCCGGCGGAGCTGCTGGAAGTAGAGCTGCCCGCGGCGGCCGGCGCTGAGCTGCTCGAGGAACTCGAGCTGCAGCCGGCGGCGAGCAAGACGGACCCGACCGCGGCGACAGTCGCCGCGATCGCCTTGGATGCGCGCAAAGTGAAACCCTCCCCATGCCCGCCCCCGCGGTATCGGGGGGCAAGCGTTGGCATCTTGGCTAGACAAGTCGCATCCTGGCCAAGCGGGTTGAACGGGAGGTTACCCTCCGATAGATGACAGCCGTCCGTCTCGTCGCGATTTGTCACGACATGGGCCGCGATGCCTCTCCGGGCCCGCGGCGACGCGGCTGCGCGGCATGACGCGGCTGCCAGGGGTGACGCGGCGGCCAGGGATAGGGACCGCATGCCGACGGGCCGCCGGCGCCGGTCCCCCAACCGCCGCCGCCAGCCCGTCCGCCGCCACCGCCACTGGCTCTTGTCTCGCGGGGGACGTCACGTCCCCCGTGCCGGGTCACCGGTAGCGGCGGCCCCCCGCCGTCACCACCGGTGACCCGGCCGGGCAGCGGTTCCCGTCCGCTCCCCGATCTCCCGTGCGACGGTGACTCCCCCAGCCGGCCGCCGCAGCAGAACCCCTCCGCACCCCGCGCCTGCCGCGGGGCAGGAAGGGTTCTTTCATCCCCCGGACGCGTCCTCCTCGCGTCAGCGGGGGAAACCCGCGAAAAACGTCACACGGAACGGATGCGGCCGCCCCTGCCGCGCGCGCCGTTCCCGCCGGGCTCGGCCCGCGACGGCCGCCTCGGATCCCTGCGGTCACGCTGGTCCCGCTCGCGCTCCCGCTCGCGGCGCACGTGCAACTGGCGCTCGTCCTCCGTGGTCCCGCCCCAGACCCCGTGCACCTGGTGCGTCGCCAGGGCGTACTGCAGGCACTGGCGGCGCACCCGGCAGGCGGCGCAGACTTCCTTCGCCCTCGCTATCTCGCCAGCCCCCGGCCCATGCGCGCTAACAGGGAAGAACAGCTCTGGATCCGCCTCCAGGCAGGCGGCAGAGCGCCACCAGTCACGCCGTTCCTCCGCCAGCGCGGCGCGCTGGGCTGGTAGCTGGGTAATAACCATGCGCAGACCCCCGAATCACTCCTGTCCTAGAGTCACTGGTGACTCTCCGTTGCGCATCGGTAACAATACCTACACCGATTACCTATATGCGCATGTCAGGGCCGGAGCGGACGTTCGCCGGACTATATGCCGACAAGCTCCGATACCGGGGTGCGGCTTCCCCGCAGGCCCGCAGAAGCGCCGGTCACGCATACGGATGAGCGGCGGTCACGCTGCGTGAGTGCGGTGCTTTCCGTGGGCCGTGGCCGGTCAGCGGGCGAAGAGGCTGGCGGCGTTGTCGCGGCAGACGGCGCGCAGCCAGCCGGCGCCGAGGCCGGCCCGCTCCAGGGACTCAAGGGCGTCTGGGTAAGGGTACGGGATGTTCGGAAAGTCGGTCCCGAGCAGCACGCGGTCGCCGAGGTCGCGCAGCCGGGGCAGCTCGCCCGCGGGGAAAGGGGCGTCGGCCTCGATGAACGGCGTGAACGCCATCGTGGTGTCGAGCAGGACGCTGGCGTGGCGCTCGGCGAGGTCAAGGAACTCCGCGTACTCAGGCATGCCCAGGTGTGCGACCACCAGGCGGAGCCGGGGGTGGCGCGCGAGGAGCCTGGCGACCGGTCCCGGCCCCGTGTACCGGCCGGAGACGGGGCCGGAGCCGCAGTGCGTCACGACCGGCACACAAGCCGCCGCGAGCAAGCCCCAGGCATCGTCGAGCAGCGGGTCGTTCGGGTCGAAGTCGCCCACCTGCAGATGGCACTTGAAGACGCGGGCGCCCTGGTCAAGGGCGCGGCGCACGTCGGCGGCGGCAGAGGGCTCCGCGAAGAACGTCGCGGTGTGCAGGCAGTCAGGTGTCCGGGCGGCGAAGTCCGCTGCCCAGTCGTTGAGCGAACGGGCCATGCCCGGCTTGTGCGGGTAGAGCATTGCCGTGAACGTGCCGACGCCGAACGCGCGCAGCGCCGCCACCCGCGCCTGCTCGCCCTCGCGGTAGACGATCGGCCACGGCCGCCCGATGAGCGGCCCCGCCGCGTCGAAGTACGCCCGCACGGCCGCGAGCAGCCGCTCGGGCATGAAGTGGGTGTGCACGTCGATCAGGCTGTCAAGGCCGGCCCGCGCGCGGAAGGCGGCGACCCGCGCCACGTCCGCCCGGCTGACCTCGGCCTGGCCGGCCTCGGCCTTGGGAGACTTTAGGTCCTCGCTCACGAGGAGTCCCCGGCGGCCGGCCGCTTCTTGCTGTTATCTTCGAGGAAGACCTGGGCGCAGAGGGAGCCGCGCGCCGCCGCCTCGGCCAGGGTTCCCGGATCGCGGGTGTACCGCCACGCGGTGTACTGGGTCACCGAGTCGTCCGGCTGCGGGACGGCCGGGACTCCGGCGCGGATCGTGGCCGCATAGTCGGCCAGGCACAGCACGTAGCCGCCCCGGTCGGCCGTCTTCTCGCCGATCCTGGCGCCGGCCTCGAGTTCCACTCCGAGCTTGACCCGCCCGGCCCTGACGACCGCGGCCCGCTCGTCCTCGCCGTTAAGCAGGGTGATCGCCGGCAGTCCCCAGGCACCCGCGAGCGGGTCATCCGGGTCATCCGGCCGGCGGACGATGAGGAACGCGCCGCCGGGCCGCCCGACGACGACCGCCACCGAGCGCTTCAGCGGTTTCATCGCTCCCGTGTCTAGCGGAAGGCCGGCGCGCGGCAGAAGACTTCCTCGACCGCCGGGGCGAAGTGCTCCAGGGGCAGCCAGTCGTAGCCGGGGTCGAAGCAGTTCTCGTCGTAGCGCTCGCAGAACTCAACCGCGGCGTCGAACCACGGGTGCCCCAGGTACGCCTCCCTGGCGTTGACGTCGTCCCCGGTCTTGGCGCCGTAGTAGTGCATCTGGAACAGCGGGTGGTGGGAGACGATCCAGCACAGCTCTGCTGAGACGAACGGGCGCAGCACCGCCGCCGCGTAGCTGCCGTGCGAGTACGGGGCCAGGCTGTCGCCGATGTCGTGGATCAACGCGGCCACCACGTAGTCGACCGGCCGGCCGTCCCGCTCCGCCCTCGTCGCGGACTGCAGGCTGTGCGCGAGCCGGCTGACCGCGTACCCGGCGTCCGGCTCCGTAGCTCCCAGCGCCCGCACCGCGTCCAGCACCCGCAGGTGCAAGGTGCGGTTGTAGGCCGCCTCGCGCGCGTGGATAAGGGCGTACTCCTCAGCAGTGCCGTCCTGCATCCGGGTGAAGGTGGCTCTCGCCAGACCGCTGCTCATTAGGCCATCGTAAGCTGAAGCACCCCCGCGCGGGCCGGGGAACTCCGGGTGAGCCGGGGAACTCCGGGTGAGCACCACTGACAAGGCCGCGCAGGACGAGGGACGGCAGGCGGCCGCGGACTGGTCCGTGCGCAGCGGCGCGGTAGTGTCGGTTTCATGTGGCTTATCCCGGAAGGCGCGGCGGTACGCTCGCCCGGCGTGCGCTGGGCGATGGGGGCGGTCGCGGTCGCGGTGCTCGCCGCCGACCAGGTGAGCAAGTCCCTGGTGCTCGGCGCCCACCCGGCCGGCGACGTGGGCCCCGGCTGGGTCTCCGTCCGGCTGGTCCGCAACACCGGGGCGAGCGGCGGCCTCGCGTCGGGGTACCCGGTGCTCGTCGCCCTGGCGGCGCTCGCGATCACGGCCCTCGCCGCCGGGTTCGCGCTGCGCGCCCGCGGCCGGGTCGTCGCCCTGTCCCTCGCCGCGGTGCTCGGCGGCGCGGCGGGCAACCTGAGCGACCGGCTCTTCCGTGCCCCGGGCTTCGGCCGCGGCGGGGTGGTCGACTGGATTCACTTCGGCGGTAGCGGCGGGTCAATGGACGTCGCAGACATCGCTATCCAGCTGGGCGTGCTCGGCGCGATCATCGCGATCCTGGCCGGCGAACGGGCGCGCAAGACCCGCGAGGCCCGTGAAACCCGTGAGACCCAGCAGCCCCACGAGACTCCTTAGCCCTCACCGGGGCGGATGACACTCACGGCTTGCGCGGCCGGCTGCTTGTCCGCGCGCAGCATCTGCGGCACCAGGTTCTGCTGCCACACCAGGATCGTGAAGGCGCCGTACCGGTAGATCTTGTCCGGCTGGCCGAACGTCGCAACGGCGGATGAGCGGCGTAGCTTCTCCCCCGGCGACACGATGACGAACGTCGCGGCCGGCATCTTCTTGGTGAGCAAGGTGTCGGTCAGCCACTTCTGTGGTGCCAGGCGCCCGTGCGAGCCGCCGTCCGTCACCGACAGCAGCGTGATCGCGCCTCCAGAGTCCACCGTAATGCTCGACGCTTCCCAGTAGGCGGCGAAGCCGCTGGTCAGGTGGTGCCGGGTCAGCCAGGCCGTGAGGGCGACGTTCCGCGGTGCCCCCTGGCGGTGCGCGGCGGCGATGCCGAGCAGCACGGCGTAGCAGGCAAGCCCGGCCGCCAGGGCGGCGAGCAGTCCCCGCCGCGCGCCCGGCCGGGCCGGCCGTGCGGCGTGCACCGTGTCACCAGGCTCCGCCGATGCCGTCGATGCCGCGGATGCCCGCCTGCCGTAGATCCGGCTGCCCAGGGTCCGGCCCGCCAGCGCGGCGCCGAGGCACAGCACTGGGGCGATCTCGTGCGCGGAGTAGGCGTTCTGCAGCGGGACCTCAAGGACGAACGCCGCGCAGTTGGCCGCAATGGCGATCACGAGGAAGTCGGCGATCAGGTCGCCGGGTGTCGCGGCGGCGGCCGCCCCGAGGCGGCGCGACCGCGCGAGCCTGACGAAGGGCCGCACCAGGCCCCACACGCCGTAGCAGAAGCCTGCGAGCACCACGGCCACTCCGATGAGGTGCACGAGCGCGAAGGCGACGTTCCCCGTCCCGGTCACCGACTTGAAGTCGGCGCCGAACAGCACGAGCACGCTCTCCGCGGCGACCGGCAGGCCGTGCCTCATCTCGTACAGCGACTGCAGGTGGTAGAACGGGTTGGCCATGTTGTACCCGCCGAGGGCCTTGATCAGCCTGTTGCCCGCCGCCGCGACAGGGACGGCCGCGGCAGCGGCAAGCGCGAGCGACCACTCGTACCAGGCGGAGGACCAGCCACGGCGCGCCGCCGCCCCCGGCCCGGCCGGCGCCGTTCCCGCCTGCCCGGGTCCCGGCTCCGCCACCCGCCGGGACCAGACGATCCACCCGCCCCTGAGCACGCACGCGAGGAAGAGGGGCAGGACGCCGATCACCTCGATGAGGGGATCGCCGATGATCGACCAGGCGAGCAGCACCCCGGCGGCGACCGGCACGTACCAGCGCCGCCGTCCCCGGCGACCCTCAGCCCAGTCGAGTAGCAGCAGGAGAACCAGCACGGGAACCCCGGTGCCCACGTGGTCCGGGCTACCGAGCAGCACGATGGTGGGGCCCGTCGGCTGCGGCGCGAGGATAAGCCCGGCCGCGAGCAGCGCCCTGACCAGGCCTTCCGCGCCGCGGGCACGGCCGCGGGCGACGAAGGCGGCCAGCAGCACGAGCATCGTGTAAGTGAGCGCGGAGCAGATGTGGACCACTTCCGGGCGGACCCCGGCGGCGGCCGTCACCACCAGGTACTCGGGCAGATCGGTCGTGTAGAACGAGACGTCGGTCGCCCACCAGCCGTGCAGCAGCACGTTGCCGTGCAGCATGTCCGAGGCCTGCAGCAGCAGTCCCGCGCCGTCGGAGTTGACCTGGGTGGCGCCGGCGATGCGCAGGTAGCAGAACATCAGCACGGCCGCGGCGAGCGACGTGCCGGCGACCCACATCGCCAAGGCCCTGCCGCGGCCAGCCGCCATTGTCGCTGGCCGTTCCGGCTTGACCCCGCTCAGTGCTCCCACGGCTGGAAGCTAGCAGAAAGCCCGCCACCCCTTAGCTTCCTACGCAAAACCTTAAGAAATTACTTCGGTTTCCTAAGCGAAACCTGAGGAAGGTGATGCTTGACTTCGATCTTCATAGGGAACTGAGCGGAAACGGCCAGCCGCCACGGGGTGATTTCCAGCGGACCCCAAGGTCCGCACGGCATAACGTGAATCATGCTTTCACCTGCGGCCGGCGCCCCATGACCGCGCTCAGCGCGCGGCGCGGCGCGCCGTCCGCCGGCGTCCCGCGCGGCCGGGCCGGCTCGCCCGCACGCGCCCGTCCCGGCGCGGTCCTCGCCGTGATCGCCGCCGGGGCGGTGGCGACGCTTTTCCTGTGGTGGCACGGGACCCCCTCGCTGCACGGCTTCGGCGACTGGCTCACCAACGCCGGCCGGATCACCGGCCTGGAAGCCGGCTACGGCGTGGTCATCCTGGTGGCGCTGATGGCGCGCATCCCGCCGCTCGAGCGCGGGGTCGGCGCGGACCGGCTCGCCCGGTGGCACGCGATGGGCGGGCGCTACACCATTGGCCTGGTGGTGGCGCACGCGCTGCTGATCACCTGGGGGTACGCGGTCACCGCGCACACGACGGTCATCCACCAGTCCTGGACGCTGCTCGACAGCTACCCGGACGTGGTCCTCGCGACGACGGGCGGCCTGCTGCTCGTCATGACCGCGGTGGTCTCCGCCCGCGCCGTCCGGCTGCGGATGCGCTACGAGACGTGGTACTACCTGCACCTCTACACTTATCTGGCGGTCGCGCTCGCGTTCAGCCACCAGTTCGCCGACGGCGCGGAGTTCATGACCAACACCGCCGCGCGGGTCGCCTGGTCGGCCCTGTACCTGTCCGTCGGGCTGGCCATCGCCTGGTTCAGGTTCATCACCCCGGTGCGGCAGGCGCTGCGGCACCGGCTGCGGGTCACGGAGGTCAGGCCGGAGGCGCCCGACGTGGTGTCCGTCGTGATCGGCGGCCGCCACCTGGCGGAGCTGCGGGCGGAGTCCGGCCAGTTCTTCCGCTGGCGCTTCCTCACCCGCGACCTGTGGTGGACCTCATCCCCTTACTCACTGTCCGAGCCGCCACGGCCTGACCGGCTGCGCATCACCGTCAAGGCGACCGGGGACCACAGCGACGCCCTGCGCGGGCTGAGGCCGGGCACGCGCGTCGTCGCCGAGGGCCCGTACGGTGCGCTCACCGGGTCGGCGCGGCGCCGGCGCAAGGTGCTGCTGATCGCCGGCGGTGTCGGCATCACCCCGCTGCGCGCGCTGCTTGAGTCGCTGCCCGCCGCGCCGGGCGACCTGACCATGATCTACCGGGTGAGCAGCCTGCGCGACGCGGTGTTCCGCCGGGAGCTCGAGGAGATCGCCGCCCGCCGCGAGGCAAAGGTGTGGTTCGTCGCGGGCAGCCGGGCCGAGCTTGGCGACAACCCGCTGAGCGGCGGCGAGCTGACCAGGCGCGTCCCCGGGCTCATCGAGCACGATGTCTACCTGTGCGGGCCGCCGGGACTGACCGCCGCCGTCACCCGCGAGCTGACCGGCGCCGGGGTGCGGCGCCGGCAGATCCACCACGAGTCGTTCGAGTTCTGACCAGGAAAGGCATCTCATGCGCCGCGTCATCCTCGCGATCTGCGCCACAGCCGTCGGCCTGGTCCTCCTGCTGTCCTTCAAGACGCACACGCAGACCGCCGCGCCAGGCACCTCTCCCGCGGCCGCGCTCGGCAGCCCGAGCCCCGGCCCCAGCGGTACTGCCGCAAGCACGGGCACCGCAAGCACCGCCGGCGGTACGGCCGGTCAGACCGCGCCTGCGGGCACGGGAGCGGCGAAGACCGTCACCGGCGCGGCCTGGCCCACGATCTACGGCCCGGTCCAGGTCCGGGTCACCGTCAAGGCCGGCAAGCTCAGCGCCGTCACCGCCGTGGAGTACCCGACCGAGACACCGCGCGACTACCAGATCAACAGCTTCGCGATCCCGCAGCTCAACGCCGAGGCCCTGGCCGCGGGCAGCGCCAAGATCGACACGGTCTCCGGCGCCACCTACACGTCGGGCGGCTACGTCGGCTCGTTGCAGAACGCCCTCGACAAGGCAGGACTCTAATACCTGCTGGCGATCGGCAGGTCGATGGCGGGGAACCTGGTGAGGATCTCGGTGCCGTAGTCGGTGACCACGACCTCTTCCTCGATGCGGGCCGCGGAGATGCCGTCGGCCGCCGGGCAGTACGTCTCCATCGCGAACACCATTCCCGCCCTGAGCTCGATGGGGTGCTCAAGGGAGTTCAGCCGCGAGATGATCGGGCGCTCGTGCAGGCCGAGGCCGAGGCCGTGCGCGAACTGCAGTCCGAACGCCGCGAGCTCGCTGTCGAAGCCGAAGTCCGCGGCGCGCGGCAGCGTCAGCGCGACCGTCTCTGAGGACACGCCCGGCTTGATCGCGTCAAGTGCCGCGTCCATCCACTCACGGGCCTGCTTGTAGGCGTCCTGCTGCGCGGGAGTCGCCCAGCCGACGCCGAACGTGCGGTAGTAGCAGGTCCGGTAGCCGTTGAACGAGTGGATGATGTCGAAGAACGCCTGGTCGCCCGGGCGGATGAGGCGGTCGGTGAAGTTGTGCGGGTGCGGGTTGCAGCGCTCGCCCGATATCGAGTTCACGGCCTCGACCTGGTCCGAGCCCATCTCGTAGAGCCGCTTGTTGGCGAGGGCCACGATCTCGTTCTCGCGGCGGCCAGGGCGGAGGAACTCGGCGATGTCCTGGTAGACGCCGTCCACCATCGCCGCGGCCTGGTTGAGCAGCATGATCTCGTCGGGAGACTTGATCACCCGCGCGTCCAGCATCGGCTGCTGCGCGTCCCTGACGGAGATGCCCTGGCGCTCAAGCTCGAACAGGAACGGCGGCTCGACGATGTCGATGCCGAGCGGCGCGTCCGCCACGCCGGCCTCGGCGAGCAGCGACTTGATCTCGGTGACCGCGTCCCGCATGAGGCCCGCCTCGGGTGCGACCGCGCCGCGGAAGCCGAGGAAGCCTGGCCGCCAGTTCTCGTCGGGCAGCCACTGCGAGTACAGCTTGTGGTGCCGGACGGCGGAGCCGAAGTCCCACTCGACCGGCGGGCGGTCCCGCAGCAGCAGCGCGTAGCGGATCATCTTGTCGCCGAGCGCGCCGCCGATCCACGTCTGGGTCGCGTAGCGGATGTTGTAGAAGTCGAACAGCAGGAACGCGCCGCAATCGGTCGCGCGCAGCGCGTCGGTCGCGCGGGCGAGCCGGTAGTCACGCAGCCGGGCGAAGTCGACGCGCTCCTCGTAGTCGACGCCCATGTGCCCGGGCGCGCCGATCGGCCGGACCGCGGCGGGCCGCTGCGACGGGCGCTCGAAACGGCGCTGTTGTCCTTCGGGGGGGCGACCCCCCGCACCCCCCGCAGTTGACTCCATCATGCGCTGCTACGCCTCCTCGGGAGCGAGCCCGTCGTCGACCGGGACGTTCTCCGCCTCGATGGCGTAGCCGGACCTGCGGGCCTGCTCAAGGACGAGCGTAGCGAAGTCCTCGGCGGTGTAGCCCGCGCCGATGGCCTGGGCGATCAGCATGTCGGTGGCGGCGGCGAGCGGCATCGGCACGCCGAGCTCCTTGCCGGCCGACAGGCCGAGCTGCAGGTCCTTGCGCAGCAGCACGCTGGTGAACGTCGGGTGGAAGTCCAGGTTCACCAGGGCAGGCGACTTGTAGCGGGAGAACGCCGAGCCGAGTACCGAGTCGTTGAGGAACTGCAGGAACGCCGCCCGTGAGACGCCGCCGCGCTCGGCCAGGACGGTGATCTCGGCCAGGGACTGGATGACGACGCCGAGGAACACGTTGTGCGCGATCTTGACGAGGCGGGCGACCTCGCCCTCGCCCACGTAGGTGACGCCGCGGCCCCACCGCGCGAGCAGCGGCTCAACCTCGTCGAAGGCGGCCCTGGGGCCTGAGGCGGCGACGGTGAGCTTGCCCGCCGCGATCACCTTGGGGTTGCCGCTGACCGGGGCGGCGACGAACTGTGCGCCCGCGGCCTCGACGATGCCGCGGACCTTCGCGGACGCCTCGGTGGAGACGGTGGAGGAGTCCACGACGATCTTCGGCTTGTCCTCGCCGGTGAGCAGGCCGCCCTGGCCGCTGATGACCGCTTCGAGGTCCTTGTCCGCCGAGACCATGATGAACACGATGTCGCGGTCGGCAAGGTCGGCGGGTGTGTCGACGATCTTGGCACCGAACTCCGTGAGGGGCTCGCACTTGGCCCTGGTGCGGTTGTAGGCGGCCAGGTCGTAGCCGACGTTCAGTAGGCGGAGGGCGAGCTGGTAACCCATCCGACCGGTACCGATCCACCCGACGGTGGGCGTGGCAGCGGCCATGCGATCCTCCTCGTAAGGACTCTAACGGCAGACAGGCGACAACTGACGTCACCAAGAGAACAGCTTAGGTGCAATCGTTTGCAACTTTGGCCATAGTTCGCGGTAATGTCAAGTCATTCGCCACATGCGCCCCGCGCGCGGCTCAGCCGAAGATCTCCGGGTGCCTGCTCAGCTCAAGGCGGGTGCGCCTGATGTGCATGACGAGCACGCGCTCGGCGTCGTCGGCGTCGCCGCGGCGCAGGCAGTCGAGCAGGAGCCGGTGCTCGAGGTGCGTCACGCCAAGGCCCGCCTGACGACCCGCGAGCTTAGTGAATTCGCGGCGGTAATGCTGGGTGGTATTCCACATTCGCCCGATGATCGCGGACGTCTCCCCCGGCACGGCCGCCGAGTAGGAGGCGAGGTGGAATTCCCTGTCGGCGCGGAGGAACGCGTCGACGTCGCCGCCCGACCGCTCCATCGCCTCGGCGAGGTCCGCCAGCCTGCCGAG
>Ga0210389_10002243_pt1 | contig 15320 bp, 15 predicted proteins | sample IncBWH28OmetaG_FD_160127 | JGI IMG/M metagenome (GOLD analysis project Ga0210389, IMG submission 160127) | Forest soil microbial communities from Barre Woods Harvard Forest LTER site, Petersham, Massachusetts, United States - Inc-BW-H-28-O ...
TCCAATCGTGATCCGTTGAGCGCCCCAGAACAAAAGCAGTCGCCAACACCAGGCCGACGGTCAATGGCGCGAATCCTTTTTCGATGGCCATCCGGAGAGGAGACCGGGCAGCATGTTCCCAGAACCGGCTGACCAAGTAAACCAAGACGCCGGCTGGGACGATAACCGCGGCGGTGGCAAGAAACGCGCCGAAAACCCCAGCTGCCTTATATCCGATCAGAGTAACGATCAAAATACTGGGACCTGGCGCAGCCTGAGAAATGGCAAAAACATCGGCAAACTGGCTGTCGGTTAGCCAATGATACTCATTGACCGAGCGCTGGTGCATCTCAGGCAGCACAGAGTTTCCTCCTCCCACTGACAAGAGTGACAGCGAGCCAAAGAGAATAATAATTTGTAGCCAGGTCTTCATTTATTCTTGGGACGCGGCCATGCCCAAATGAGACTGAGGGGTCCAACAATGGCCAGCACCAGCAGTAACGGCCACCGTAATACTCCGTTGAAAATGAAGGTCGAAAGGAAAAGGAGAATCGGTACCGGACCATGGAGACACTTCCGGCCGGTTTTAACCACCATCGCCAGGGTCAACGCCACGGCTGCCGCAGCCGCCCCGTGAAGTACCTTTTGCAACGAAGGCACATCATGAAACTGAAAGTAGAGGACTGCCAGCAGGAGCACAATCAGCACCGGAATGAGGGTCAACCCAAAAACCGCGGCAAATGCTCCCGGAAGGGCACCGAACTTTGCGCCGACGAATACAGCTAAGTTAATCTGGTTGGCGCCCGGAAGGATTCGGCACATGGTGGAGGCGCTAAGAAATTCTTCCTCACCCATCCACTGTTTTTCGACCACCAGAATTTCACGAGACCAAGCCGAAAGGCCACCGCCAAACGAAGCCAAGGCAATCTGGTTAAACGTCCAGATCAACTCCCATAACGACGGCTTCACCGCTCCGCTTTCCGTGAGAGTGGCGGCTTCACTCATGCATGAGGTCAGGGTCGTGCGGGAAATCTGTCTCGTGATGGGAGGCCGGATCTAACGGATCCGGTGCGTGGTAATGATGCGAATGGTCCCAATCGTGATCGAAAACGTGTTGCAGGCGCGCCACGATTTTTTGGTCTTCGATGAAGGTCCCTAACTCTCGCCGTAAATCGAATGCGCTTCGATCGATGTTCATTGAACCCACCAGCGCAAGCTTATGATCAGAAATTAAGAGTTTTCCATGGAGCCGAAGATCCTTTTGTTTGTGCACTTTGACCCCGAAACGATCAAGCACTCGCAGTGAGGAGAACGTATCCAAGATATCCCAATCACTGATCCCATGCCGGCCACCCGACAAAACCCGGACATGTACCCCGCGATGCGCTGCGGCGCCCAACCGGTCCAGGATAGTGGTGTCCACGAATTTCGGGTGCTGAACGTCGAGTGTCTTCTCGGTGCGATCAATAAACCCAGACATCAGTACCCGCGAATTGTGGTTACTCCAGAGTAGCTTGGTCGCGCCGGAAGGCGTCCAATCGGATTGTGTCCAATCGGCTTCAAATCCTTCAGTGATCTCCTTGATTTTATCAGGATCAAAGACCAGAACGCCGTAGTCTCGAGTCAGGGTAAAATACTTTTCGACCAGGTTAAACGTGGCAATCAGCGCGGCTTTGTCGTCGACCACGATCGACTTTTCGTGAGTGACGTAAAACTTGGGGTTAGCCCACCGGATATCGACTCCGGCCTTCTGCAAGGTTTCAAAAGTAGCATCATTCGCGCGATCGCCGCCGGAACGTTTTGCGTTGAGCATCACTCGGGTGGCAACCCCCTGGTTTTTACGGTCAATCACCGCATCAATCAACGAGGGCTCACTGAACGTGAACTGTTTGATTAAAAGAGAACGCCGGGCAGTCTGGATGAATTGACGGACAGGAGTTACACCATCGTCCGGCTGTACAATCAAGTGTGGGATATCGACAGACATTAAAAGAAGCGAAAACTAAGGGTCCAATTGGTACTGATCTCGGGACTCTAGTACAAGCATATAAGGTCCTGCAACGGACATAGCCGCGACCCAATCGTCCTCGCGCATGCTTTCCTGGAGCGCGCCTCGCCTGCGAGGCCGTCAAACCGCGTAGCGCTGCCGGTGCGATTCAGGCCGGATCATGTGTTAAACTCCGCGATGTGACACTCATTCTAGCGGCCGGATTTGATTGGGTTACAGAGGCCGAAGCCTGGGTTGCCTTTGCCACACTGCTGGCCATGGAAATCGTCCTTGGCATCGACAACGTCGTTTTCATTTCGATCCTGGCGGACAAGCTACCGGGTAGCCAAGGACAGCGGGCGCGCACCATCGGGCTGGTGTTAGCGATGGCGACCCGGGTTCTTCTATTGTTCAGTGTCTCTTGGATCAGCCATCTGGCGACGCCCTTGTTCGCATTGTCTGGGCACGAGGTCAGCGGCCGCGATCTCGTATTTCTCGCCGGCGGCCTGTTTCTTCTTGCGAAAAGCTGTATTGAGATCCACCGCAAAGTGAATGGGGAACACGAGGCGAAAGGCTCCTCTGCTGGCGCCTCGTTTGCCGCTGTCATCATCCAGATCCTGCTGCTGGATCTGGTTTTCTCTCTAGATTCGGTTATCACGGCTGTCGGTATGGTCGATCAGATTTCTGTGATGATCCTTGCGGTCATCATCGCAACGATCATCATGATCGTCTTCGCTGCCGCGATCAGCTCGTTTATCGAACGTTATCCAACTTTCAAGATGTTGGCCCTGAGTTTCCTGGTCTTAATTGGCGTCATGTTGATTGCCGAGGGCCTGCATCGACACATCCCCAAAGGCTATATCTATTTCGCCATGGCCTTCTCCGTTGGAGTCGAGTTTTTAAATCTGCGGCGGGGACGAAAAACGTAGACTCACAATACGGAAAGATCACAAAGGCTGCGACCTGAGCTCAGCCGAACGGTCACAAAGACAGAAGTCTTTTTACATGGGGCGTTGCATTCGGCGGCCGAAAACCGCGTCTTGTCCGACATAGCCAAAGGGGGAGACGGGGCGAAGTCGGATGCGGCGAAATATTTATGGCCTAGGTATACGTAAATAAAAGTGTCCCGCGCTGAAGGCGCGTAAGAAATGCGGTGGGGACCCAAATGTCCGATTCCCAGATCTGACCACGACACGTCAAAAACCAATTCTACCGCGCTTACAGCGCTGGGTGTTTCAACTGACTACCTAGGAGTGATAGCGCTTCGATTGAGGTAAGTACGTAGAACGACGTATCGACGCGTCCCAATCGTCGCCATACATTCTCGCCCAATTTAATTATACGAAAGGAAACTAATGATCACTATAACTGGGACCGTGGGGAGCAGTGGAAAGTACCTTGTCACCGGAATTCCAATCGATACAGAGGCGCATACCGTGTTAAAGATCGTATTCGAGAACAGAACGTCGGGTACCAATCTTGCTTTGTTTGCGGGCACGGACGCCGATTTTGCATCGGGGAGCGGCGGAGTTCAGCTATCAGACTCAGGCGGTCCCGGCTTTCAGTTCTTGACTATCATTGGTACGCACAAACTGTCGGGAAAAGTCATTTTCGTTAGGCGAGAAGTGGGTACCGCAGACTCGCAGTTTGCGTTGAGCATTGACTAATGCCGAAATACGTAAAATCACAATACAGAAAGATCACAAAGGTCACAAAGACAGAAGTTTTTTACATTGGGGATCAGAGCATGTGTTGCTCATCCAATCGGAGGGGCGTTGCATTCGGCGTTGTAGCTCACCGGTGTGTCGACGCCTCATCGCTTTGGCAGTTGTGGCGTGTGGAGAGACGCGACGCCCGGGACCCGTGATATAGGTGAAGGTGATTGGAAAAATCGGGGTCACGTCTAAACCTTCAACATTCGCAAGGACAACTTGGAATCCATCAAAGCTGCAGAATCGCTCCTACCGCTTGATTCCTCGTTGCACATCGCGGTCGACTTTTAGTCCTTTTTCGAACCGAGTGATAGCCATAGTCACGGTCGAGTATGGCGACGCCGCCAGCAGCCGAGTTTTTTGTCTTTGAATAACCCCGCGTGCCTCTTTTTGCGGTTAGTGTCAGAGATCGGCAATCACCGTGCCTGCGGCTTTACGTCTGTAGACAATGGTAACACGTAGGACTTCGCGGGAACGGTGGTGTTGTTTGGCAGGATCGGTCTGTGCATTCGAAATATCGCTGCCATGAGTGCCATATTGTTATCGCTCCATATTCCACCATGATTGTCGATAATGTCGGAAGGAACCCGGACGATCCAAAACGGGACGTGGATACCCATGTACTTGTCGTGTCCGGATACAAATTCAATTTTCCAAGCTTGGGGCTTAGTCACAGGAGCCGCTACAGCGGTGCCTGAATGAATCCCTGCGTTACCAATAGTTTCCGAGTCCTTAGCAGCGGTCGTGAAAAACACACCATTAACAGGGTTATGGTTCAGGTTGTAATCGAGCGCGTCCGACTGTCCCGAGAATGTTTCTGATGACGGGACAATTTCATGGTTCACCAAGTAAGAATCATTACCTGGGGTGCTCAGATAGAATTCGCGTTCGGAGACCAGCTTCTGGGTTCTAGGGACCGCTACTTGGTTCCATGACCAGTGTCCGCCAGCCATAACTCCGGCCGTGGTGCCGATCGGAAACACATCATGGGTGGCGGTATCGTTATCGGATTGTAGCTCTACAACCGTGGGCTGGCTTTCAGGGATCGGATCGCCGCCACTGTTCGGAGTAAATTTTCCGCCGAAGTGTAAGATATCGCCCGGTACCGGATCCGGAGAGTAGGTGTACAGGCTCTGTAGATCACCCACCAGTTGTCTGGTTAGAATTGAGTCGGAGGCTGGGTTCAGCATGAGAGCAAGGTCCCAGGGCGGCTTAACATTTTTCTGACCTTGTAACGTGCGCAACGTATGTTCGACCGTCCGTTCCAGAATCAGACCTCCGAATGAATGGCCTATTAGGAATACATATGCGTAGGGTAGATGCAGTCGGGCGGTTTGTGAAAGTTGTTCGATGGCATCCAGGCAATCGCCGTTACTGGCGATACGTTCCGCGGCCTGTTTCCGGTTCCAGAAACTTAGGTATTCGAGATAGGGAACCTCCAGACTTTTGCCCGGCCAGGCGAAATAAACGCCAAACACGTTGTAATGATGCTCAACGACTTGTCTGGATTGGGCTAACCGGCTCAGAAACCCTTTAAAGTCGCCGACATTGCCAGAGGTGGCATTATTGAGCCAGCCGTGGATGAAGACAACCAATAACGGGCGTTCCGTACCTTTTAGTAGGTCAATTGTCTTCTTGAGTTCGCCGGCAGACGGATCTGCGTAACTCCCGAGTTCGCCAAACTCGATCGCGGTGAGCGTATATTGAGAGTCCTGGTTAAGCACATTGTTGGGACCCGTGAGCGTCACATAGCTGGGTTGAATCGAGGCACAACCTGCGATCGTCATGCAGATCAACGATAAAAACAGGAACCGAAGAAGTCCGATCGTCCTTGGCGGACCGGCTGCCGCTGGATCGGTATTCAGGAGTATGACGCGCAATCGAAGGTGTCTCACGGTGACAATCGGTCCCGGACCGAGACGTTGACTCGGGATTTAACTGCTAATTGGTATCGGGAAGGCAGCCCGAATGGAATACGTAGAATTACGTACTCAGAGAAGGGGACGGCAAAACGGGGTGGCATCTATAGAGCGTGTCGCCCAATTCGATTCGCATGATACGGAAAGACCACAAAGGGAACCACGAAGAGACACGAATGGACACGAAGGTTAAGACAACCAGCGCGGATCAACATCGATTTCCCTTGGCGCCGGCTGCGACTAATGAGTATGTCGACCAGCGTTGCGCCGCCGGCCAGCCGCCGCCGGACTAGATATTGCACCCCCGAACCCCGTTTCCAGGGAACAGCGCCCGGGGTAAACGCTAGGCGGCTCTACTAGGCTTCGCTTTTTCAGGTGTAGGCTCCCTATCCGCGTAAATTTGCCTCCATCCGCGGTTGTTGTCTTACGTTTGGGTCGTTGCGTGAGATTTTGACGCCGGTAAGCACTAGAACCTCTGTACCTTCCACAAAATCCTTGAAATCAGCCACTTTTTACATGTCAAACTTTAAGGAGTGGTTGCTCCCTCGCTAAGTAAGCGTACATGTAACCGCCAATGATCGATTCAATGGAGCATCCCCCCCAGGGCTCCGGACCGGTTTTTGTAGAAGAACGTAGTGTCCCGGCGGCTATGGAACCTGTTGAGCCGGAAAGCGGCTCTTACGAATGGCATTTAATTCGGTGTCAAAAGCCGATTCATTCTTACCTGATCGAAGTCGGGGAGAGTATGCGGGCAATTCGCGACGGTGAGCTTTTTCGCGTGGAGTATCCAAGTTGGGCCGATTTCTGCCGGCAAAAGCTAAAGATCTCAGTGCACCAGGCGGAACGGCGGATTCAGTCGGCCGAGATCGCTTCGGAGCTGGTGGCGGCGGACTGCGCGCACATTCCGTTTTATGAGCGTCAGTGCCGTCCGTTGGCGCGATTAGAACCAGGATTTCTGCGGGTCTATGCCTGGGAACTCGCGTGTAGCATCACGCCTCTCGGCAAAGCGCCAACGGGCAACGACGTGATACGCGCTGTGCGTTTACTGGAATCTTGGCGTCCACCGATCAATGAGGAGAAACGCACGTATTTCGACGTGAGAAAGCTGCTTTACGAGAGCCGTATCCCGCTCAAACTCGCTCAACAGATCTCTAATTCGAGCTCATTCCAACAATGGGTCAACGAGCAGGGCACGAAGATAGAGCGTAACCTTTTAAGAAACTTGGTAGCGGATCTCATAGCCCGGCTCAATAGCCTAAAGTTTGAGTGATCGGAGTGGGGCGTTTGCCTTTAACCTTGCGTCCCTAGCCGCCGTAGCTAAAGGAGGAGAACCAGAACGAGCTCCTGGTCGTGCCGAGTTGTTCGCGCGACCGCCATTGCTGCCCGAACCCTGACTTTTCCATTTTCCCACGCAGAGGAACGCCAAAACAGATCAACCGCAGATGAACGCGGATTGACGCGGATAGGAATCGGACGCTGCACAGCAGGTCACGGAGGCAACCTGGAATCATCTTTCGACCGTCGCGAAGCCTGGCTAGGACCATCCAGATCTGCATCTATCCGTGTTCGTTTCACCCCGGAGAATGTTCCCCGGAAAGCATTCGGGTTCGGGGCTCGGGTCTTTTTTTGCGCTTTTGTCCTTTTTTCGCGGCTATTCTCTCTCTTTATTGCTTGGTATCTTTGTGTGAGGTTTCGGCTGTGTTTTCCTTTGCGCCCTTGCTGTCCGAATCCTGACTTTCCATTTTCCCACTAGATCTTCAGAGTTGCGACCGCTATGAAGATGCCACTCAAAGTCGCAGTCGCAGTCCTGGCCGGTATTGGAGTAGGGCTTGCCGGGCATGAACTTCAGGGCGAACAGGCAAAGGCGCCGCCTGCGTTTGTTATTTCTAATATTGAGGTAACAAACCCTGAAAAATACCAGAAATATGCAGAGGCTGCCGCCTCTGTGGTGACGGCTTACCACGGCAAAATACTCACCCGTGGCGGCAAAGTCGTAGTATTTGATGGACACGCTCCGCAACGTGTCGTCGTGATCGAGTTCCCCAGCCTGGGAGATGCCGAGCGTTGGCGTTCATCGCCCGAGTTCCAAAAGCTTAAACCGTTGCAACAACAATCTTCAACGTATCTCGAGAGCTTTGCGATTGAAGGTGTCGGACAACCCTAAAAACAACAGCAACCTGGTCCCCAAAATCTCACGCAAAGACGCCAAGACGCAAAGGTTTAAGACAAAGAGGGGTTTAAAGATGGCGCAACTGAGGCAACGGAGGAAGTCTGCTTAACTCTTGTGCAAAGTCAGTCTTCCCTTTGCGCCTTTGCTTGAAATTTTCTCTGTCTTTGTGTCCTTCGTGAACTTTTCCTTATTGTTGAATGAGGTTTTAAAAGCGGGAACCAGGGTCACGTCCCAAACTCTCGGCTGGCGAACGACTAAATCCGTAGGAGCGTGCCGATGAAGCTGGCCCTGCGGAGTTGGTTCTTAGCCAATTCATCGCCGGTGAGGTAATGGGCTGAAGAGTTGCCGGGTTGCTCTTCCGGGATCGGTCCGAATACCGTTTCCAGATCTTGGATTGGATGGTTGGCAATTGCGAATCCGCGTTCCTTAGATGAGGCTCGGCGGGTGAATTCACGACTAAGAACGGCTGCATTCATTACGATAAGTTCTTTCCAAACAGGCTGAATATCTTTAACGTCTTAAACGATTTACTAAATCGATTTAGAATGCAACCGGAATCTGATAAAATTCCCTCCCAAGGAAACCCGACCATTAAAACGGTCGCGGCGGCGGCCGGCGTTTCTACCGCCACCGTTTCCAACGCGTTTAACCGGCCGAATCAACTCTCAGCCGAAGTACGGGAACGAGTTTTGAATGTCGCTCGCGAAATCGGATACGGCGGCGCGAATCCTGTCGCTCGAAATCTCCGCCGCATGTCAACCAACACGGTTGGGTTCGTTTATAGCGAGTCTCTGGAGTTCGGGCTCAATGATCCCGCCTCTCAACAGTTCCTGCAAGGGATCGCCAGAGCTCTGGAGAGCCGCGGGCTTGCCCTCCTCCTGCTCCCCTACAGCGCGACGGCAAATTCTGAAACCGTCCGGAACGCCGCCGTCGACGGGATTATTTTGTACTGTCCGCCCATTAACACACCCCTGGTTCAGGTGGTAAAAGATCGCCGGTTGCCGGCAGTATTTGTCGATTACCCGAATCGCTCCGATTGTACTACGGTCCGAGTTCGCGACAGATCGGGAGCGCACGCCCTGGCCGACCATTTAATCCAGCTCGGACACAAACGCTTTGGCATTATCAGCGGCCGACTCACGGAAGATTTTCGCGAGGGCTTCAGCGATTGGAGCCGTCTCCAACATGGTTTCTACTATCCGGAAAAAGAACGATTGACCGGCTATCGGCAGGCTCTGGAGGAGGCGAACATTGACCTTAGCCGTCAGGTGCGAATCTTCGAGTGCAAACATAGTGCGACCTCGTTTGGCAAACGAGCCATCGCCGCTTTTCTCGCCGCTGAATTTAAGCCGACGGCAGTCCTCGCCTTTTCCGATATGCTAGCGATCGGAGCGATCGAACAGCTGAAAGCCTCCGGATTCAAGGTGCCGGCCGACGTTTCTGTTGCCGGCTTTGATGATGTGCCGGAAGCGAGCAGGATCGAACCTCCGTTAACCACGGTTCGGCAAGATTCGGAAGAAAAAGGACGGCGTGCGGCTAAGTTTCTGTTGGAAATGCTTGACGGCCACGGTGAGGAAAGCCGGCACACCGTTCTTCAGACGCAATTGATCGTGCGCAAGTCGACCGCTAAGGCGCGCTAGGGGAACTGGGTGAACAGTGAAAAGTGAAAAGTGAAAGGTGATTGGTGAGAGGTGATTAGTGGAAGCAAGTCAACGCTCCACGGGCGACCCTATCCGTGTATATCTGCGTTTATCTGTGGCTCGTTTTATTCGCGTTCATTCGTGTTCCTCTTCGTGTCCATTCGCGGTCCGGCTTTGCGTAGGCCTATTCAGGCCGATTTGATCGGCTCTCCCAATTGACTACGCCGTATTGATCGAAATGAATTACCAGGAGCCGCTGCTCGGCAAACGGGCCGTAAAAGGGAATAAATTGCTTGGCTTTGCCTAAGAAGTAGACCCAGGTTTCTACGGTTTGACTCGATTGAAACACCTGGTCTGGGTCACCCCATCTGGCTAAGACCTGATCGCGGGTTTCGCCACGAAAAGGCGGCACGAATCCGTCGTCTGATCTTTGGACCGGAGCTGCGGAAGCGCTGGCGCCGTTGCTCGGTCCGCTAGAGCTGCAACCCGAGACCAGAGCCAAGCCGGCAATTGCAAAAAGCATGGATCTGGCGATTTGAATCCTGTTCATTTTTTTCAGATTTCGATACTCCGATCTGTCACTCCAGACGGTGTCGCACCTTCGAGAGTTACGCTGCGATCTTGATGCTGCAACGCGTAACGCTTGTTGCCCATTTTTACACGAGCGGCCACAAAGGGCACTAAGACGCACGGTTTGCACGGGCAGGAAACGTAAAATCACGGTACGGAAAGATCACAAAGGCCACAAAGACAGAGAAATCTCACGCAAAGTCGCAAAGGCGCAAAGATTTAAGACTAAGACCTGTGCCTTAGGTTTGCTCGAACGAAGAACATCGCCGAAAGAGTAGAAAACAGAGTTCGTCTTACCTCGATTCCGCCCTGTTTAACTCCGACTTTGTCTTAAGCCTTTGCGTCTTGGCGTCTTTGCGTGAGATTTTTTCCTTCTTGGTTCCGGCGACGATGAAAGAATGTCCGACAATCTCTGGGTTTCGATCGATGTCCTTGGCGATGTTCATTGGCGGGCTCTTTATTCTTTCAGAGTCGGCGGTTGAACCTGCCGCCGCGCAAACGGGGCAGGGGGTGTCTGCACCTATCACGGTGCATGCCCCGGATGCGTTTTACGATCCGCCGGCGGATGTGCCGAAGCGGCCCGGCGTCCTAGTCCGCAGCGAACGGCTCAAAGATGTCACTTTGCCTGCCGGGACGACGGGCTGGCGCATTCTCTATACGACCACCGTAAACGACCGGACGTCCGCAACGGCGGTTGCCGTGGTCATTGCTCCGATCCATCCGGCCGCTGGCCCCCGGCCCGTGATCACGTGGCAGCACGCTACCTTCGGTCTCTTACAAAAGTGTATGCCATCACTCTTGTCAGAGCCGGCAGTGGGAATTCCCGCTATCGATCGGATTGCGGCTGCTAATTGGGTGATCGTGGCTACGGATTATTCATTCGCCGAGAACGGAGGACCGATGCCTTACTTGATTGGAGAAGGTGAAGCTCGAGCGGCACTTGACTCCGTTCGGGCAGCGCGCCAGATGCCGGAGCTTAAGCTGGACGCGCGAACGGTAGTGTGGGGGCACTCTCAGGGTGGTCACGCGGCGCTTTGGACCGGTATCGTTGGGCCGCGGTATGCACCGGATATTAAAATCGTTGGCGTCGCCGCCATCGCTCCGGCTGCTAACCCGGCCAGGATTATCGCTCAGAACCCGACCGTTGAGAAAATGCTCGGGGCATATGTCGCGCGCGCTTACAGCCGGTTTTATCCGGATATCACGTTTGAAGCAGCGGTGCGTCCGGCGGCGCTGCAAGCAGCTCGTGAGATCGTGAACTTGTGCGCATTCGCGCCGCCTGAGGATCCGGAACAGATCCTGGCGCTGGCGGGGACGTTCGAAGGCTCGGCTTTAGCCATACCCGGCAACCGCGCACTGGTGGCCCGGTTAACCCAAAACGTCCCGGATCAACCGATCGCGGCACCCTTGTTAATCGCTCAAGGCCTGGCAGACGCGGTAGTGCTGCCGGTGGCAACGAATGAATATGTCGGCCGGCGTTGCGCCGCCGGCCAGCGCCTTGAATACTGGATGTTCACGGGACTCGACCATGGCAGCATCGTGCAGCCAGGCAGCTCGCTGACTGAGCCGCTGGTTTCTTGGACCGCCGCGCGGTTCCGAAACGAGCCACAGGCGAAAGGTTGTGCCCGCCGGTCGTTCTGAACCGCGAATGGACACGAATAGGAACCGCGAATGGACACGAAGGCTAAGACAACAACCGCGGATGAACACGGATTTACGCGGATAGGGAATGAAGAACTACAGCGTAGCCTAGTAAAGCCGCGTCTTGTCCGACATAGCTAAAGGGGGAGATGGGGCGAAGTCGGAAGCGGCGAAATATTTATAGCCCGCAGGACGAATTTATGCTCGATCACATCATTTTGACGGTTAGCAACTTTGCCAAAGCCATCGCTTTTTATGAAGCGGTGTTGCCGCATCTAAATATCCTTGAGCGTCACGATTATGATGGTAAGGACGGACCGCCAGGCCACCCCGATCTCAAAGGTTTTGGAGCGAATGGCCGCCTGTTCTTTTGGTTACGGGAAGGCGTACCAAATCCCGATGCAGTCCACGTGGGCTTCGTTGCGGATTCGGAAAAGGCGGTACAAGCCGCTTATAGCGCCGCTCTAGCGGCAGGTGCAACCAGCAAGCACGCCCCTGGTCCACAACTACATTACGATCCCCGATATTACGCAGCGCAGGTTGTTGACCTGGACGGTTATACTCTCGAGTTCGTTTACAAGAACTGGCAGCACTGAGTGATATCCCTTCGCGATCTTCTGTGTACGACCTAACTTGGAGCGACCTTGCTGTCCGGGTTGAGACCCTGGGTCTTTTGTTAGACACTATGATCATGGACAAAAATGAAGAAATTATGAGACGCTGGTTTGCTGAGGTCTGGAACAAGGGTGATGTTACAACCATTGACGAGTTACTGGACCCAGACGCGATAGTCGACGGCTTGCTTCCTGATCAAAATCACAACGGGCGCGAGAGATTCAAAGAGTTTCATAAGCTGCTGTGCTCGGCTTTTTCTGACTTTGATTTTACGGTTGATGAAGTTGTGTCGTCCGGAGAACATGTGACGGGCAGTTGGCATGGAACCGCGGTACATAGCGGCCCGTTTCAAGGTCGTGCAACCACAGGTAAGCGAATTAACATGCACGGCACCTTCGAGGGAGAAATCGTCGGAGGAAAAATAGTAAAAGGGAGCAATAAGTGGAACCATGACGAGCTATTGCCGCAGATCGATGCCTGACGATTGTGAATATGCCGAATGCGATTTTAACGGTACGTAAAGATCACAAAGGAGCAGACAGAAAAATGTCACCCAAGGCGCAAAGAGAAGACGGATTCTTAACAGGACTGATATGCGGATCGTAATACTCTTCTCGAGACTGTTGGTGCGACTGACCGTATTAAATCCGCTTTGTCTCAAACCTTCGCGCCTTTGAATCCCTGGCCGACGAAGCTAAAGGGGACGACCTGTCCGCCATAGTAAGGGGATATGGGACGACGGAGGAAGTCTGCTTTGCATGAGATTCCTCTGTCTTTGTGACCTTTGTGATCTTTATGTATGGTGATTGAGGTTCCGGGCTGCCGTATATGCCCCGATAACCTGCTAACTAATCAATAACGAAGTTGAGGCCAACGGCGGTTTCTAGCGTGCGACTCGCTGCATGCAACGAGACTGACCAGGTTTGATCTCCAACGACTCCGTCCGAAGTGACACCGCCCCACGTTTGGAATGCTTTTACTGCTGCTTCGGTATTAGGTCCGAAATCGCCATCAATCCCTTGAGGCGTCGTGTTCCATTCACCAGGAGCGCCATTAGTTAGAACCGTCTGCAGACTGCTGACGACGTCGCCGGAGGAGCCACGTTGGAGGACGGGCATTGGTCCTCCGTCTGGTAGCGCGTTCCAAGTCAACGGTCCAACAATCCCGTCGACGGTCAGACCAGCGCCTTCTTGAAATTCTGTAACTGCAGTTTCGGTCTGAGCATCGAATACGCCACTCACAGTGATACCCAGATTCGGAGTCCGGCGCAGAGCGCGTTGTAAACGTTTGACCACGGACCCGGTGTCACCAGGTCTAACAGTAGGTTGTCCTGGATTTGGCATAAGAAGAGGAAGTTTTTGAGAATCGAACATCGGGTTTAAGTGCTTCTAAATCAAGCGGTTTCACCTCATATTCGCCTTGTCTTTACGCGTTCTATCTGGCAGGATCATAACCAAGTCGTTATGCGGGTTGTTCCTCTCTCCTTAGTCGCCATCTTTTTCTTGGGATGCGCACATCAACCGCAATGGAAATGCGATGGTGTCACTTCACCTGATCAGCAACTGCGAGCTTGCGTAACCTCATTCGGTCACGCTGCACCGCTCAATGAGTCGGTAGTTCAAATACATGACGTGAACGATCGGGTCCTTGCCTCCGACGATTTCCGGTCACCCAACGGAGAAAATGGCCGAAACGTCCAAGCGAATGCCTGGACTTCAGATTCGCAATTTTACGTATTTAGCACGGCGAGTTCCGGTGGCCATTCCCCGTGGCATTGGCCGACCTATTTCTATGACCGTCGGACAAATTCATTTAAAGAGCTCGACAATTTTACCGGTCCAATCATCAAGCGTGATTTCACACTTTCTGCCCCTGATTGGATTGAGGTGACGGTCCAAGGAACCAAGTCGGATCCGACAGACATCGTGATCGGTCATAAGGTAAAACGACAGCTCAGCGCCCTGCATTGAGGTAATTGCGGCTTGCTCTGCGACGCGCGCAACGTAAGCGGAGAAATCTTCGGCCTTTATGTTAAAGGCAGCGCCAAAGACCGCCTTGGAAATCTGGCCGACCTTTTTGTGTCTTGGGTTGGGCCAACAAGCTTTTCAATTTTGTTTCGATCTGTTGAACCTCTGGGCCCGGGCCAGCCGAGTGGCCCGCGATAGCCGGGCGGTCAGTGGAGTAATGACGCGCGAGGAACCCCGCTGAATAGACGATAAAAAAGACGTGACGGGGCTGCACAAGAGGTGAGCGCTCCCGCTAGGCGGGATTACTGCCTATCAGGCAAATCCTGACGCCCCGGACAAAGCACCTCAAACCGGTTCTTGGATCCGTGCTAGCCTCGCCACGCCAACATGCAGCATACGACGTTCATCACGAAGTTCAAGCGAACGCGACGAGTGCTCTCGAGTTTGAGTCAGCTGTTTTTGCGTTCCTTGCGCTTTTTTGCAGCTATTCCAGTATTGTTTTTCCTTGGCGCCTTTGCGTGAAGATTGTTTGGGTTCTGAGTTCCAGGCCTTTCCGCCACCTTTTACCTATCACCATCACCCGTTCGACGCGCTAAACACTTGCTCAGAAGAGCCTTTCACGTTCCCTGGCTCTGTGTCTCTGTGGTGATATTTTCCGGCTTTTCATGCGGTGTGTTCGGTTAACACCTCTTACCAATCACCTCCGCTGCCTCCGGCTTTCATGACCTCAAACGTTTTGAACAGAGGAATCAGATCGATCACTTCGTTGACGGCGCCTTTCAGCGCCGCGCCCAGCGTTTGAGCAGTGGCTGCGGCTTCCACTCGAATCCCGCGTCGCCGGAGCTGTAATGCGAGATGCGCAAAATCTGCGTCGCCTGTCACTAAAACAACGACGTCAGGGCGCATCTCCACGGAAAGCTCCACCGCGTCGATGGCCATCAGCACGTCCACGTTTGCTTTGTAATGTTTGCCATCCCCTGGAGAGCCTTCTTTGGTGGCCACCAGAAACCCGTTAGAGCGAAGCCAATGTAGGAACTTATTTTTCTTGTCGCGCTCGGTCTGCCATTCCGGCATCGGTGGAGGTAACCCGGCGTAGATCACCATTTCGATCAATTTGCGT
>Ga0210389_10002244_pt1 | contig 15313 bp, 11 predicted proteins | sample IncBWH28OmetaG_FD_160127 | JGI IMG/M metagenome (GOLD analysis project Ga0210389, IMG submission 160127) | Forest soil microbial communities from Barre Woods Harvard Forest LTER site, Petersham, Massachusetts, United States - Inc-BW-H-28-O ...
CTCACCCCCACCCAAGGCAACACCCCCGGCCTCAGGCAAGGGCTGACAAACCCGAGCATAAGTCAGCGGCCTAAACGAAGCGAGAGCCCGGTACCCAGCCCGCCGATGCCGGCCGGCGGGCGACGGCGCCCGCCGGTCCTCGCCGGTGCTCGCCGTGCGGTGGGGCGGCGTGGCGTGCCTACAGGCGGAAGATTCCGTAGGAGAACGGTCCTGCGGTGATCGTTGTCTGGTCCACGTTGACGCCGATGTGCTTTACCGGGGTCACGCTGGCCAGTTCTGGGCGGTCGTGCGACAGGACGCGAGCGCGACCGCTTGGGTTGACGACCACCAGGAAACGGCCACTCCGCAGGTAGGCAAGGGGATATCCGTCGGAAAGGATCTCCAGGCTGCCGCGGGGCCCGAGTTCTGGGTGAGCCCGGCGGAGCGCGATCAGGTCCTTGACCAGGTGCAGGAGCGAGTCCTGGTCGGCGCGCTGCCCGGCTACGGTGGGCCGTTGCGGGTCCGGATCGACCGGCAGGTAGAGGCGGGCCGCCGGGGCAACGGAAAATCCGGCGTTGGGGCTTGCGTCCCATTGCATCGGGGTGCGCGACCCGGCCCGGTTGAAGCTGGAAGCTATCGAAATGCTGCCTTCGGTGTCCGGGAGGCCGGGAAGGTGGCGCATGCCGATCTCTTCGCCGTAGTAGATGGCCGGCAGGGTCGGGAAGGTGAGCAGGAACGCGAAGGCGGGCGGCAGTTGCTCGGAGGTGCGCGATCCGGCGTGCAGCCGGGCGAAGTCGTGGTTGGCGGTGGGCAGCGCGATGTGCCCGGGCTCGCCGATCGCCGCGAGCGCGTCGCGGTAGGCGGACAGGAACACTTCGGCGTTACCACGGCCGTCGGCCTCGAAGTAGCACGGATCGTCCGCGCCCCACTCCGGGAGGTTGGGGGCGATGCCGTTGCTCCACAGCGAGCGCAGCGGCCTGCCGTTGGCCGGGCCGCCGAAGTGGAGGAAGAAGTCGGCGTGGAACCCCGCGGGCACGGCCACCGCCGGGTCGCCCCATTCGGACAGCAGAACCGCGTCCGGGTGCGCGCGGTCGAGCCAGGCGCGGGCCTCCCGCCACAGCCGGGCGGTTTCCGCGTGGCCCGGGTCGTCTTTCACCAGCGAAAAGGCCATGTCAACGCGGAACCCGGACACGCCGAGCCCTAGCCAGTGGTCCATGATCGTGCGCAACGCCGCGCGGTTGGCACGCGGGCCCTCGGCCGTCACGTCCTGCCGCCAGGGCTCGTCCGACTTCTTGCGGGCGTAGCCGAAGTTCAGCGCGGGCTGAAAGTCGAAGAAATTCGGCAGGTACCCGCCCTGGCGGCTGCCGGGAGACCGGACGAACCTCTCCGGCAGCCGGCCATCGGGGCCGGGGACGGCCCAGATGTAGCGGTGATCGCCCGGGTCGCGCGCGGACGCCACGAACCACGGATGGGTGTCTGAGGTGTGCCCAGGCACCAGGTCAAGCAGGAGCCTGATGCCGCGCAGGCGGGCCTGATCGGCCAGCGCGGCAAGGTCGTCGCTGTCTCCGTAGCGCGGGTCGATCTTGAGGTAGTCGGCGACGTCGTAACCCGCGTCGCGCATCGGGGAAACAAAGCAGGGGTTGAGCCACACCGTCGTGACCCCTAGCCAGGCCAGGTAGTCAAGGTGCTCCGCGATGCCGGGCAGGTCGCCGATCCCGTCGCCGTTAGAGTCGGCGAAGCTCTGCGGGTAGATCTGGTACAGGACGGCATCGCTCAACCAAGCCGGCATGGCCATGCGCGGGTCAATCCTTCCCCGATCGGAGCGTCGGCGGGCAGACACACAGGACCCGCCCGGGGCCCCTTCCAGCACGAGAACTGTACAGAATCTGACCATCTAACGTACAGGTCCACGTGCGGTGGAGCCCTAGCGTCAGCCGCGAATATTCGCCGAGCCGGCTGACAGAAAAGCCGGGCGCGATTGTGACGGGACCGCGGTATACCTCTCCCGGTTTACGTGATGCTGCTGAGGGTCTCGTGCTTGACGGTACGAGCAGGCAACGCCATGATCGCGGAGATTTTACTTTGCATGGAAATTACGCCGCTAATAAGCTGCGGAATTTCCACGATCATGGGCTGATCACGGGCCGAGCCACGGAGCGAAGTTAACGACGAGCGGAATTCGCGCGCTAAACCGGACCGGCAGTGGATGCAGGGACCGCCGGCCCTGCCGGGCGGCGGGGCCGGCCGTTCTCGTCCGGCGCTGAGCACCTGCCCGCTATCGTGATGTGGTGACAGCCTGGCTGCGCCGAAGGCCGACAGTGACTGCTTCGCTTGCCCTGGCCGGAGTGGCCTGGGTGCTCGGCGGCCAGCCCGCCGCCGCAGCCGCCTCCGCCGCGCAGCCCGCCGCCTCCGCCGCGCAGCCCGCCGCCGCGGCCGCCCCCGCGCCGCAGCCCGCGGCGTCCAGTTCGTGGACGGTGTACCACGGCGATGCCGCCGGCCGCGGTGTGGCCGCGCCGGTAGCGGCGGTCAACACGACGACCAGGGCATGGACGTCGCCCGTGCTCGACGGCCAGATCTACGGTGAGCCGCTCGTGTCGTCTGGGCGGGTCTACGTGGCGACGCAGAACGACACCGTTTACGCGCTGTCCGCCGCCACGGGCGCGGTGGCCTGGTCCGCGCATCTCGGCAGCCCCGTGCCGTCAACCGGCCTTCCCTGCGGAAACATATCGCCCACGGTGGGCATCACGGGTACCCCGGTCATCGATCAGTCCCGCGGCGAGATCTTCGTAGTGGCCGACGAACTGGTGAACGGCAAGCCGGCGCACATGCTCACCGGGCTCGCCACCGCCTCGGGCAAGGTCGAGGTGACCCAGGACGTGGACCCCGCCGGGGCGGACACCGCCGCGCTGCTGCAACGCACCGGGCTGACCCTGGACGACGGCCAGGTCGTGTTCGCCATGGGCGGGAACTACGGGGACTGCGCCGCCTACCGGGGCCGGGTGATCGCGGTACCGGAAACGGGCGGGGCACCCAAGGTATTCACGGTCGACGCCGCGGCCGGCCAGTCGCAGGGGGCGATCTGGATGGGCGGAGCGGCCCCCGTGGTCGACTCAAGCGGCGACATCTGGGTCAGCACGGGCAACGGCTCGGTCGACTCATCCAGCCAGCCTTACGACAACAGCGATTCGATGCTCGAACTGTCTCCGTCGCTCAAGCTGCTGCAGTTCTTCGCGCCGACCACCTGGGCCACGGATAATTCGCAGGACCTGGACATGTCGACGGCGCCCGCGCTGCTGAACGACGGGCAAGTGATCGTCGCCGGGAAGTCCCGCATTGTCTATCTGCTCAACGGGGCACACCTGGGCGGCATCGGGGGGCAGCAGGCCGACCTGGGCGCGGCGTGCAACCAGGATATCGACGGCGGCGTGGCGGTGCAGGGCACGACCGTCTACCTGGCCTGCTACAGCGGCATCATCGCGGTTGGGGCGGTGCAGTCCCCCGCCGCCCTTCACCTGCTGTGGAGTGCGCAGACGGGCGGCGGCCCCGCCATCGTAGCCGCGGGCCTGGTCTGGACCATCGGGCAGAACGGCGTGCTCTACGGGCTGAGCCCGGCCACCGGCGAGGTGCGGCAGCAGGCATCGATCGGCGCGCTGGCGAACCATTTCCCGACGCCCAGCGTGGCCGACGGACTGCTGCTCGCCCCCACAGCGGATCAGGTGGTCGCGTTCCCCGCGTCTGACTCCGCCGCGGCCGGCCCGCCCGCCCCGGGCACGAGCCAGCTGCCGACGAGTCAGGCAAGCGGTCCGCCGACGGCGGCCGCCCCTGATGGCGGCGGTCTTCCGGCCGGCGCCATCGCCGGCCTCGTCGCCGCCGGCGTCTTGGTGATCTGCGGGGCGGGCTGGCTCGTGTGGCGCCGGCGGTGACGGATTGGGCCACACGCGAATTTAGGCATTCACGAGCGGCAGATGACCGCTAACCGGCGCGGCCGTGAATTATTGATGTCGCACTAGCGGGCGCCAATCCTCCTGACGGCTCGGGCCGTAATTAATTCAGCGGGCACCATGGGTACCGCGCGGCCGGCCCGCAAGGGGCCCGTTCCAGCCTGCTTAAATCCACCAGGCAAAGGAGAACGCGGTGCTATCGCGACAAAACCGGCGAATACTGGGCATTCTCACTCCCGCCGCCACCGTGATCGCGGCGGCGCTCGGCGCGACCGCGGCGGCAACCCCGGCATCGGCCAAGCCTTACCCACCGCCCAGCATTCACCTGCTGTGCACGGCGGCGGCCAACGGCGGCACGCTGGAAGGCAGCGTGTGCGCGCTTCCCCCAGGGATGACAACCGCGCCGAACAACTACTCCGCGACCATCGCGGCAAGCAAGGCCGGCGCCGCCGGCCCCACGGTCGCCTTCGCGCTGACCGCGGGCAGCCTCCCGCCCGGCCTGACCCTGGCCCCCTCATCCGGCACAAGTGCCGTCATCACCGGCAGTCCCACCAAGGCCGGGACATTCACGTTCACCATCAAGGCGACCGACGGTGGCCTGACCTCCACTCTGGCCTACCAGATCACCGTCACGGTGCAGGGCCCGCCCGACCGGCTGCTCTGCGACCCGGCCGATAACGGCGGCTTCCTGGTCAACGGGGTCTGCGAGCTGCCCGACTCCGTGATCGGCCTGCCCTACCAGGGACACCTGGTCACCAGCCACCACGCCGGCGGCGCGCTCAGCGTCGTCTCCGGCTCCCTGCCGCCCGGCCTGTCCCTGCCCGCCACCTTCGCCGGCTCCGGCGACACCATCGGCGGCACCGCCACCGACCCGGGCGTCGAGCCCGGCCGCACCTTCACCGTGCAAGGCACCGGCGACCAGGGCCAGCCGCTCTACCAGGCCTACTCGATCCTGGTGGACCAGAACCTGCCCCTGGCCATCAACGCCAGCGGCGGCACAGCACTCGGCCCGGGAACGGTCGGCCAGTCCTTCGCGCAGAACTTCTTCCTCAGCGGCGGGGCCGCGCCCTACACCTGGTCCCTGGCCTCGGGGACGCTACCGCCCGGTCTCGCCCTGCGGACGTTCAGCGACCCGCGCGACGCCAGCGACGAACTCGCAGGGACGCCGACCACCGCGGGGACCTACACGTTCACCATGCGGCTGACCGACTACGCCGGCCAGCAGGCAACCCAGCAATTCACCCTCGTCATCGATCGCTGACCACTACTCACCTAACCCGGTCGTCAATGGCGGTCCGGCCGAGGACGGCGGACTCCCTCGGCGGCGCGGGCACAGGCTCCTGCCTGGCGCCGCCGAGGTCGTGACCGGCCGTTGACGGCCAGGCCTTACTACGGGACGTAGTACCATACATACGCCTGGGCCTGGCCGTCAGCAGCAGGAGGTTGTGGCGTGACGCTGGTGTTGATAGGCCTGGTCGGCGGGATCATCACGGGCCTGTCCCCGTGTGTGCTGCCGGTGCTTCCCGTCGTCTTCCTCGGCGCTGGCGGCACGGGGGCGAGCAGCGGGGGGCAGGACGCGGAACCTGGCACCGTGCCGGCCCGGCGGCGTCCCTACCTGATCGTCCTCGGGCTGACGCTGAGCTTCGCGGTCTTCACCCTCTTCGGCAGCCTCATCCTGGCCAGCCTGCACCTGCCGGGCGACGCCATTCGCTGGGCCGGCCTGACCCTCCTCGTGCTGGTCGGGCTCGGGCTCCTCGTGCCGCCGCTCGGGCACCTGCTTGAGCGGCCCTTCTATCGCTTCCCCCAGCGCGTGAGCGGCACCGGCGGCAACGGCTTTGTCCTCGGGATCGCCCTCGGCGCGGTCTTCGTGCCATGCGCGGGACCGGTTCTCGCCGCCATCACGGTGGCGGGCGCGACCGATCACATCGGCCTCCGCGCGATCGGCCTCACCCTGGGCTTCGCCGTCGGCACCGCTATACCGCTGCTCGCCTTCGCGCTTGCGGGCCGCGGGCTGAGCCAGCGGCTCGGGGCCTTCCGGCGTCACCAGGGCGCCTTCCGCGCGGTCAGCGGCGTGGTGATGATCGTGCTGGCGGTCGCGCTGACGTTCAACCTCTCCGACGTCATCCAGCGCGACATCCCGAACTACACCCAAGCCGTGGGCAACTCCCTGGAGAAGGGCGCCGCGGCGCCCGCGGCGGGCACCAGCGCGTCCCTGCAAGACTGCCAGACGGCGGCCATGTACGGCGGCTCCGGGACTGAGAATTGCGGCCCCGCGCCCGCCTTCAAGGGCATCAAGCAGTGGTTTAACACGCCTGGCGGCAAGCCGGTGACCCTGGCCTCGCTCAAGGGCAAGGTGGTCATCGTCGACTTCTGGGCCTACTCCTGCATCAACTGCCAGCGCGAACTTCCGCACGTCGAGGCGTGGTACAAGGACTACGCGGCTGACGGGCTCGAGGTCGTCGGCGTGCAGACTCCCGAGTACGCCTTCGAGCACGTGCCGTCCAACGTCCTGGCCGGCGCCCGCAGTCTCGGCCTCACCTTCCCCGTCGCGCTCGACAACTCCTACGACACCTGGAACGCCTACGACAACCAGTCCTGGCCGGCGGGGTACATCATCGACGCCACCGGGCAGATCAGGCACGTCTCCATCGGGGAAGGCGACTACACGCAAGAGGAGCAGATAATCCGGCAGTTGCTGCTCGCCGCGCACCCAGGGATCGCCCTGCCGCCGGCGACCGATGTCCCCGACACCACCCCCGACAACCCCAGCCAGTCACCGGAAACCTACCTCGGGGCCGAGAACGTGCAGTACTTCGACGGCGCCAGCTACTCGACCGACACGTTCGCGTACCCCGCCTCGCTCCCGGCGGGCTCCTTCGCCCTTTCCGGTGCCTGGACGATCGGCCAGCAGTCGATCACCGCGGGCCAGGCCGCCGGGATCAAACTCGCTTACAACGCCGCATACGTCTACCTCGACGTCGGCGGCACCGGCACCCTCACCGTCTCCGGCGACGGCAAGAGCAAGGTCATCCGCGTCTCCGGCGCCCCGGACATCTACACCGTCGCCACGGAAGACCCCGCCAAGGAAGGCACCGTGACGATTGGCCTGTCACCGGGCCTGCAGGCTTACTCATTCACCTTCGGCTGAGCGGCCCGTCGTCGCCGGCTCAGCCGAGGTCTAGCAGGTCATCCGTGCGGGCGGCCGGGGCACTGCCCTTCCCCGCCCTGATGCTGCGGTTGACCGGCAGAAGGAACCACAAGTCGTTCGGAAGAAGATTAAGAATTTCCCGAACGACTGGTGGTGACTCACTGGGGCGCACCATCTCCTGCTCCGGCGGGCAGCCGGGTGAAGGTTACGTGGGTGACTCCGCTGGGGGAACTCACCGACTCGATGGTGAAGCGCTGTTCCAGGTCCTCCAGGCCATCCCAGACGGATTCGCCGCGACCGAGGAGGATGGGCACGAGCACGACGTGCATGTGGTCGATCAGGTCGGCGGCGAGGAACTGGCGGACGGTGGCCGGGCCGCCGCCGATGCGTACGTCCAGCCCGCCCGCGGCGTCCTTGGCGGCGGCGAGCGCCTCCGCCGGGCTGGCGTCGATGAAGTGGAAGGTCGTGCCTCCCTTCATCTCGATCGAGGGGCGGACGTAATGGGTGAGCACGAAGACGGGGGTATGGAACGGCGGTTCCTCGCCCCACCAGCCCTTCCACTCCTCGTCGGTCCACGGGCCGCGCTGCGGGCCGAACTTGTTGCGGCCCATGATCTCCGCGCCTATGCCCGGGCCCCAGTTGCTCGCGAAGGTGTCGTCGGCGCCCGTGCTCCCGCCTGGCTGGCCCTGCATAGCGCGAAATGTACGGGTGCCGAAGAACCATCGCACTAGCCGGGTGTCGGCATGCCCGAAGGGCGCCTCCAGGCTCTGGTCGGCGCCGGCACCGAAGCCGTCGAGCGAAACGGAGAAGTTGTGTACGCGAACGAGTGACATGACAGGTAGACCTCCAGTGGAAGCTGTGTTCATCGGTTCCATGATGTAGTCGTAGCCGGAATCGCGTTCTCGACATGGCTTGGCCAGGGTAGTCAGGTCTGGCCAGCCCACCCTTACTGAATGCGGGAGTTCATCCAGGTCCTGCGGTCCAAGCCGCCCGTTTGACCTGCTTACTTGGCCCGGTGCGGCTACGGCTCACCGGCCCGCTGCCGCGGCGTTTCTCTGTGCGGGGAACGCTGCGAGCGCCCGCAGGATCATGTCGACGACGGCGTCGAGCGGGATCGCGGTGGAGTCGATGATCAGGTGATAGTGACGCGGATCGGCGGGGTCGGCGCGGTAGAGGCGCCGGACGTAGGCGGTGCGGGCCCGGTCGGCCGCGTCCAGGTGGCGCCTGGCCTCGCCCGGATCGATTGCCTCGATCTCGGCGCCCTGCGCGACACGCCGGTCGGGCGGCCCGTCAAGCCGCACGTGGAATCCTCGGTCCTTGCCGAGGACCACCGCCGCGCCCCGGCCGAGGATCACGCCCGCGTCATCGGCGGCCAGGCGGCGGACGTCTTCCTCGCAGTGGCGGCGCAGGTTCTCTTCCTCATGGCGGGCCGACGGCGGTGACTGGGTGGGCCCGGCCGGCATCGCGTGCGTGAGCGCGGCGAGCAGCCGGTGCGCCGGCGTCATGTCCGCTTCTTCCGGCACAAGCCGCTCGGCGCAGGGCACCAGTCCCGCCGTGCCGCCCGAGCTGGTCGTGGCCCGCGAGAGGAAGGGAACGCCGAGCCCCGCCGCCAGCGCCGGGGCGACCACGCTGCCGCCGGCGCCGTAAGAAGCCGACACGGTGACGAGCCGGGCCTGATCGGATGCCATGGTCACTCCACTTGTTGGACTCGTTCGGGACTTGTTCGGGGGCTTGTTCTGGGCTTGTTCAGGGCTTTGTTCAGGCGGGGACGGGGACGGTGTGCTCGCTCTGCTTCTGCGTGAGCACCCCCGACGGCAGCACCAGCGCGCACACCACCGCGGCGCCGGCGAAGATCGCGGCCGACACCCAGAACGTGACCACGTAGCTGTGCACGGCCGCCCCGGCCTGGGCGGCCGGGCTGGTGCCGTGGGTGACCAGGTAGCTCGACAGGGCGCTGGCGGCGATGGTGTTGAGCAGGGCGGTGCCGATCGAGCCGCCGACCTGCTGGCAGGTGTTGACCATGGCCGACGCCACCCCGGCGTCGGCCGCATCGGCACCGTAGGTGGCGGTGTTCAGCCCGCAGCCGAACACGAGCCCGAGTCCGAGCCCGATGACGATCAGCGCGGGCAGGATCCAGGCGGCGTAGCTGATCGTCACGCCCAGCTGCGTGGCCAGGATCACCATTCCGAGCGCGGCGATGACCAACCCGGCCGTGATCAGGATGCGAGGGCCGAACCGGGGCATGAGGAACTGGCTGGACATGGTCGACGACACGATCAGGGCGCCGATCAGCGGCAGGAACGCCACCCCGGTCACCACCGGCGAGTAGCGCAGGATCTCTTCCAGGTAATAGGTGAGGAACAGGAACACGCCGAACAAGCCGATCGCGGACAGCCCGATCGACAGGTAGGCCCCGCCCCTGAACCGGTCGAGGATGATCCGCAGCGGCAGCAGCGGATGAGCCACCCGCCGTTCCGTCAGCGCGAACAGGGCCAGCAGGACCACCCCGCCCACCAGCAGGCCGATGGTCAGCGGGTCGCTCCAGCTCTTGGTATCGGCCTCCGACAGCCCGTAGACGAAGGCGACCAGGCCCGCCACCACCAGCACCGTCCCCGGCACGTCGAGGTGCACGCTGGGGTCGCGGCGATCACGGCTCAGCAGCCGGATCGCGGCCGCGACCGCGACCACCGAGAAGATGACGTTGACGTACAGGCACCATCGCCAGGACAAGTACTCGGTCAGCACGCCGCCAAGCAGCAGCCCGACGGCACCGCCGGCCCCGGCGATCGCGCCGAAGATGCCGAACGCCTTACCCCGTTCGGTCGGGTTGGTGAACGTCACCGTCAGCGTGGACAGCGCGGCCGGCGCCAGCAGCGCGCCGAACGCGCCCTGGATCGCGCGCGCGATGAGCAGCATCGAGAAGTTCTGCGCGGCCCCGCCGAGGGCCGAGGCGCAGGCGAAGCCGATCATGCCGATGATCAGCATCCGTTTGCGCCCGACCAGGTCCGATAGCCGCCCGCCAAGGAGCAGCAGCCCGCCGAAGGCGAGCGAGTAGGCGGTCACCACCCACTGCCGGTCGGCGTTGTCGAACGCCAGGTCGTGCTGGGCGCTCGGCAGCGCGATGTTCACCACCGTGGCGTCCAGCACTACCATCAGCTGGCCCAGGCAGACGACGCCAAGGATCAGCCAGCGGCGGTTATTGACCTCGTTCGCGCCATCACGCCATTCCACCCTCGTTGCCCCTGGCGCTTGCGCTTGCGCGACACGATCAGCTTTTTGTGCCATGCGTACCCCCGAGGCTGGAGTACCCGGAACATGGCCAGGCCGAACAGCCGGCTGTGGTCAGGTCCGGCCGGCTTCGGCCGGACGGTAGCCGGTACCGCGGCGATTCCTGGCTGCCTGGCGGGTCTGTATTGGCAGGACCGCCGAATGGGGCCCTGAACTTGCGGGCCAAGGAGGATCGTCATGCAGGATCGTGCGCTAGCAGGAGTGACGGCGCTGGTTACCGGCGCCAGCAGGGGCTTTGGCCGCGGCATCGCCGCCGCCTTGAGCGGGGCGGGCGCGCAGGTCGTCGGCGTCGCCAGGGACGGTGGCGCGCTAGGGGAATTGCGCGCGGAACTCGGCGAGTCGTTCACGCCGGTGCCCGCGAACGCCGCCGACCCGGTGGTGGCCGGCGAGTTGATCGACAAGTACCGCCCCGGCGTGCTGGTGCTCAACGCGGGCGCCACGCCGCTACCGCGGCCGATCCAGCACCACACGTGGGAGACGTTCAGCAGGAACTGGGACGTCGATGTGGCGCACGTGTTCCACTGGGCACGCGAGGCGCTGCTCGCGCCGCTGGCGCCGGGCAGCACCGTGGTGACGCTGTCCAGCGGGGCCGCGCTGTTCGGCTCGCCGCTGTCTGGCGGGTACGCCGGGGCCAAGGCCGCGATCCGGTGGCTCACCGACTACGCCGCCGACGAGTCACAACGGGCAGGGCTTGGCATCCGGTTCGTCTCGGTGCTGCCGCAGCTCTCCCCGGAGACCGCGCTTGGCGCGGTGTACGCCGCTGCCTACGCCGCCAGGGACGGCGCCGGGGCGGCCGCCCGCGGCGGACCGGGCGGGGTGCTTACCCCTGTGCAGGTCGGGCAGGCGGTCACCGGCCTGGTCACCGCACCCGGTCAGGACCAGAACGCCTACCTTGTCACCGCCGCGGGCCTGCGCCCGCTGCCCTGACATCCGGCCTGGCATGATCGTGGAAACCAGCGCGTTGCGCGCAGGCGAGAGTGGAGTGCTGATGAGCGTCAGCGAGGATTTCACCAGCAGCACCGGCCCCTTTCGCAGTGAACTGCTGGCTCACTGCTACCGGATGCTGGGCTCGGCCGAGGAGGCTGAGGATCTGGTGCAGGAGACTTACCTGCGAGCGTGGCGTTCTTTTGACGGGTTCGAGGGCCGCTCCTCCGTGCGGACCTGGCTGTACCGGATCGCGACCAACGTATGCCTGACCGAGATCGAGCGCCGCGGCCGCCGGCCGCTGCCTGCGAGCCTGTCCGCCCCGGCGCAGGATCCGGAGTCGCCGCTTGCGCCCGCGCTCGAGGTGCCCTGGCTGCAGCCGTTGCCGGACGCGCTACTGTCCAGGGCGGGCGAGGATCCCGCCGCGGTGGCGGCGTCGCGGGCGGGTATCCGGCTGGCGTGGGTCGCCGCGCTGCAGCACCTGTCCGCCCGCCAGCGCGCGATCCTGATCTTCCGCGACGTGCTTGAGTGGCCGGCCGCCCAGGCGGCTGAGCTGCTTGGCACCACGACGACGGCGGTCAACAGCGGGCTGCGGCGGGCCAGGGCACAGCTTGCCCAGGCGCTGCCAGCCGAGGACGAGCTGGCCGAGCCAACCGAGCCGGGCCAGCGGGAGCTGCTTGAGCGGTTCGCCGCCGCCTTCGAGAGCGCCGACATCAGCGCGCTGGCCGAGCTGCTGCGCGAGGACGTCACGCTGGAGATGCCCCCGGTGCCGACCTGGTTCGCCGGCCGGGCGGGCGTGCTGCGCTTCTTCGCCACGCGCGCGCTGGACGCGCCCGGGCGGTTCCGCATGGTTCCCACCATGGCGAACGGCCAGCCAGCGTTCGCGGTCTACCAGCGCGGACGCGACGGGGCGTACCACGCGGACGCGGTTACGGTGCCCACGGTCACCACGACGGGGATCGCGCGGATCGTCACCTTCCGTAACCCGGGGCTGTTCGCCCTGTTCGGCCTGCCGCTGATCCATGGCGCCGCGGCCGCCCAGGCGACCACGCTTCCCGGCCCGCGGCGGAGGTCACTCGGCGTCCAGCTCCCGCAGGTTGGTGCGGGTGAGCTCAACGAGTTCTGATCCTTCGCCGGACAGGATGCACCCTCACGGTGTGCCCACCGTCGCGGCCGGGTTAACGACGCGATGCGCGGTGCGGGACGGGGCGAAGTCACGCCGACCGGAGCACCGCCACGAACTGCGCGGACCAGGCTTGATCCGAAGTCGACTGGGCAGGGATTGGACCGTCCCGCGTGCCGGGCTGGGGGCCTGGCAAGTGACGCGCCGGACTACCCATCCTGACGAACGGGGGATCAAGAGCATGAGTACGCGCATGGCGTCGACAGCGGTGATTCCGGTCCCACTCCAAGACCCGAGCCGCGATAAGGGGACGGCCTTCACCCAGGCAGAACGTGACGCCCTCGGGCTTACCGGACGCCTGCCAGCGGCCGTGCAGACGCTTGATCAGCAGGCCCAGCGGGCCTACCAGCAGATGCTGCGGCAGGGCGACGACCTGGCCAAGAACGTGTACATGGAGCAGTTGCACGACCGGAACGAGGTGTTGTACTACCGCGTGCTCGCCGATCACCTGGCCGAGCTGCTGCCGATCGTGTACGACCCGGTGATCGGCGATGCCATCGAGCGCTACTCGCACGAATACCGGCGTCCCCGTGGCCTCTACCTGTCGATCGACCGGCCAGACGACATGGACAACGCGTTCGCCGGCCTGGGCCTCGCACCGGAAGACGTCGACCTCATCGTCTGCAGCGACGCCGAGGAGATCCTGGGGATCGGCGACTGGGGCGTGGCGGGCAGCATGATCGCCGTCGGCAAGCTGGCTGTGTATACCGCCGCGGCGGGCATCGACCCGCGCCGGGTGATCCCGGTGTCGCTTGATGTCGGCACGAACAACGAGACGCTGCTGAACGACCCGCTTTACCTGGGGAACAGGCACGCCCGCGTCCGCGGCGCCGACTACGACGCGTTCATCAAGAAGTACCTGCAGACGGCGTCGTCGCGGTTCCCGAAGGCGCTGCTGCACTTCGAGGACTTCGGCGCGGACAACGCCCGGCGGATCCTGGTCACGTACCGGGACCAGTACCGGATCTTCAACGACGACATGCAAGGCACCGGCGTGATCGCCATGGCGGGGCTGTACAGCGCGCTGAAGGTCACCGGAATCCGGTGGCGCGACCAGCGAGTCATCGTCTTCGGCGGCGGCACCGCGGGCATCGGCATCGCCGACCAGATCCACGACCAGATGGTCCGCGACGGGGCGGACCCGCGCCAGGCGACCCGGCAGATCTGGATCGTCGACCTCCCCGGCTTGCTGACCGACGACATGGTCGACGGCATGCTGAATTACCAGCGCCCGTACGTCCGCCCGGCCGCTGAGGCCGCGGACTGGGAGAAGACCCCGGTGGCGATAGACCCGGCGGCGGCGGTGCGCTGGCCGGAAATGGCCGCCTTGCAGCAGGCGCGCGCGGAATCGGGCGTCATCGCCCTGCAGACCGTGGTCGAGAAGGTGAAGCCGACAATCCTGATCGGCACCTCGACCACGCACGGCGCGTTCACCAAGGACGTCGTGGAAGCGATGAGCGCCGGCGTCAGCCGGCCGGTCATCTTCCCGCTGTCCAATCCCACTTCAAAGATCGAGGCCAGGCCGGCCGACATCATCACCTGGTCCAAGGGGCGGGCACTGATCGCCACCGGCCTGCCGATCGGTCCGTTCGAGTACGAAGGGACCACCTACAAGTTCGGGCAGGCGAACAACGCCCTGGTCTACCCGGGGCTGGGCCTCGGCACGATCGTCTCCGGCGCGTCCAAGGTCACCGACGGGATGCTGCACGCGGCGGCCGAGGCGGTGGCGGGCCAGGTCGACGTCAGCGAACCCGGCGCCGGGCTGCTGCCCGCGGTCGAGAACCTGCGGGCCTCGTCGGCGACTTCGGCCGTCGCGGTCGTGAAGGCGGCGAACGCGGACGGGGTCACCGGCAAGAAAATCGACAACACGGTACAAGCCGTGCAGGACGCCATGTGGCAGCCAATCTACGCCGACGAGGCCCCGTCGGAGGACGCCTCATCATGACGAATCCTGACAATACGGCACCGGAGATCCTCGACCTTCCGATCGGGCTCGGCGCCACAGGGATGCGGCGGGAATTCGACAGCCTGGGCGACGTCGAGGTGCCCGCGAACCGGTACTGGGGCGCGCAGACCCAGCGAAGCCTGGAGCACTTCGATATCGGCCATGACCGGATGCCCAAGGAGGTCTACCACGCCTACGGCTACGTGAAGAAGGCCGCGGTGGTGGTGAACACCGCGGCGAGCCGGCTGCCCGCCTGGAAGGGCCAGCTGATCGAGCGGGTCTGCGATGAGGTGATCAGCGGGCAGCTGGATGAGCAGTTCCCGCTCTACGTGTGGCAGACGGGGTCGGGGACGCAGTCGAACATGAACGTGAACGAGGTGATCTCCAACCGGTGCATACAGCTGATCGGCGGCACGCTTGGCTCACAGCAGCCCGTGCACCCCAACGACCACGTCAACATGGGCCAGTCGTCTAACGACACCTTCCCGACCGCGATGCACATCGCCGCGTACATGATGGCGACGCAGAAGACGATCCCTGCCCTTAAGCGGCTGCAGGACTCCATCGAGGCCAACTCCAAAAAGTGGGCCGACGTCGTGAAGATCGGCCGGACCCACCTGGAGGACGCCACCCCGCTGACCGTCGGCCAGGAGTGGTCCGGCTACGCCGGCGCCCTGGACGACGCGATCGCCGAGCTTGAGCACGCCACCAACGGGCTGCTGAAGGTCGCGATGGGCGGCACCGCGGTGGGCACCGGGCTGAACGCCCCGCCCGGTTTCGGCGAGCAGGTCGCGAAGCAGATCGCGGAGATGACCGGCGCCCCGTTCGTCACCGCCCCGAACAAGTTCACCGCCCAGGGCACCCTCGATCGCATGATGCGCGCGCACGCGGGCTTGAAGGCAGCG
>Ga0210389_10002245_pt1 | contig 15309 bp, 27 predicted proteins | sample IncBWH28OmetaG_FD_160127 | JGI IMG/M metagenome (GOLD analysis project Ga0210389, IMG submission 160127) | Forest soil microbial communities from Barre Woods Harvard Forest LTER site, Petersham, Massachusetts, United States - Inc-BW-H-28-O ...
AATCATCTACGGTGTTCGTGTCGGGAGGTGTCATGCTGCCTTCGCTTTCTTTGCCTGTTGTTCGTATCGCTTGGCTCTTATTAATGAAGAAGCAGCAGCAATTCGCGCTGCCCTAGCTTTGTTAATGAGTATTTCTTTTGGAGGCAGTTTAACTATCTCAAATTCAATGCCCCTATATTTATCGGAATAATTGTACTCGTCCTCCAAATGCGCCAAGCAATTCTCCCTAACGAATCTTTTACTCTTGACGAGGTGCGCTAATGCTTCTTCACGGTAATGCCATTCGCTCGACCCGTAAGCGAAGTTAAAGCGATATTTTATCCAACCGTATTTCATAGCGATTGCTCACCTATCAGTCGTTCTATCAGAGATTGAAACAAATCATTCGACATATTCGACCCCAGCAGAGTCTAGGACAGCCTTAACTATCGGTTTCGCCCATTGGATAAATTCTTTGTGACCCACCCCAAACCAATGCGGTTGCAATGCAGATATACATTTCATCAAACTCACAGGTTCAGTGGTTGTACATAAATATCTCGTAACACTATATCCGTCTTTATGCTCAGTAGATGCCACAGAATCCCCTAAGCATGTGGGGCATTTCCCGTTTTTCTCAATTATTTTGCTGCTTTGCATAACCCTTCCCACAATTTTTTAGCAATTTCCTCATTCAACTGACCAGTAATTGCGCCCATAAAAAGCTCACAATGTAATTTAGCGTTTGCACCTTCAAATCTCGTATAAGCATCTTTTGGGCCATGCGCCTCGTAATGGATTACCCCATTATCGCTATCTATACGCTCAGAATACCATTCGTCTTTTGGCTGAGATTGCTCGATGTCGTTCATACTTCGCCCCTTGTGTTTTCCCCGACCTCATTATCTGGCGGGGTAACATCATAAACGGTATAAACGGTAGGCTGGCCAACGCTTCGCATGAGCATGTAAATACATTCAGCAAAATCCCACTTGGTTATATGACCTGTAGGGCTATTCTTAATCTTATCGCGGATATGGGGTATTACTGTTTCAGGGTCTATACACTTCGACAATCCTCCCCATGTAAAGATATTGGCATCACGCGCTAGAATGAACCACCTAGCGGCATCGCACATAGCTTCTGTTGGTATATCACTCACGGCTCACTTCTCCTATCTGTTGGAGCGTTTTTATAGGCGTTTATTAAATTTTCCTGCATAGTAATTTGCTTTTTAAGTGCTGTATTCAGTCCTTCATAAGCATTGGCTTTATTTTCATACGCTGCGGCCAGATTCTTATAAGAATCGGATAGATTTCGCAAAGCTGAAACATGTTTCATGCCCACTATTTTTGATATGGCAAACATCACGCAAAGTGCGATGATAATTAAATATTGGCTATCCTCCATTATCTTCAACCCTTTGTTGCTAAACCTCGTTCTATAACCTACGCCATCGTGTCCAGCGCGGTTCCTTGCGTAGCCGGGGCGCTGCTAAGTGATGCCGCGCTACCATACGCCCCGGATGCCTTCCCGTTCGCCATTAAGCCCTGTACGAGCGAGCCAAGCAGCTGGGCGATGTAATCCTGCAGCGTGGAGGCCGAGCCATCGGCATTGGTGAAGGAAACCGAGCCATCGGGATTTTGCACCGGGGTGATGCCGCCAACCGCTGATGGCTGGTTATTGGCCACCGCATTGGTGATAAGCGTATTGTAATCATTTATGGTGATGTTGTTATTGCTGCCGTTGATGGCAAGGTCGAATTCCTGCGCAACGGTAACATTCTGGGTGCCAACCTGTGATTTTGTGAGGTCGATATTATTTTGCACATTGAGCGTGATGTTATTGCCAGAATTATCGGTGGTGGAATCGCTGGCAGCGGCAGGCTGTACCGCTTGTGATGTGGGCAATATGGTGGTGCTGATTGGTGATATACTCATAAAATTTCTCCTATCTATGCGCATGGTTATTTAATAAGTCGAATATCGAGTGGGATAACTTTTAGGGCTTTCAGCTTGCGCTTATACCCGGCGATTTTCATATCGCACTTGAGATTATACGCCCAAAAAAATGGTGCCATCACGCCGCGAATTTTGCGGGTTTCCCAGAAGGAAATGCAGCCGAGGTATTTAAAATAATCCGCTGTGCTCATATCAATGATGACTCCAAAGGAATACGGCGCAGGGGAGAAAAACACCCAAAAATATTAGCGCCGATGGAACAATAACATACAGGTAAACCGATATAAACGGCGCGCCTGAAATAAGGCAAATTGTAAAGCATATCGCCGCCATCGTTATCGCCGCCGATATCGCCACCGTTGAAGATACCGCCAAGAGAATCCAAAAATTTCTCATATGCGCGCCATCATAAAAAGGCCGTATATTTGCGCTACTGCCCCGGCAATTAAAATCGCCAGCGCTGTTGCTTCGCCACCGCCGTATGCGGTGATGTATTCAATGGCCGATGATGATATCGCCATGCCGATGAGTATAATGATAAGGGCTTTAAGCATATTTTTAACCTCCAATTTATACACCCATTCTAGCAATTTAATTGCTAAATGCAAGGGTTATTTTATAGCAATCTTTTCGCTTGAATTAACCCTTGTTTTCCCTTATTATAACGGCATGAAACTAAAAGAATGGCGAAAAAAGCGTAAGTTATCCCAGCGAGAGCTGGCAGAAAAGTTCGAAGCATACGCGCGCGACCTCAAGCCAGGTGAAGCACCTAAGAAATTGTGCCAAACTACTCTCGGCTATTGGGAGCGCGGTACATTGCCCCGCAATGGCTGGCTGGCCGTAATCATGGCCTATACAAAAAATCAAGTCACAGCCAATGATTTCGTGAGCGATGGCGCATAACGAGGCGCATAACGCCCTTGTGCGCGATGCCCTGCAGGAATTGGCGCTCGCTGGATATACCTGTTGGCCAACCAACACCGGGGCTTTTAAAACCGATCACGGCACATTCATAAAATACGGGAAAAAGGGCGGCGGCGATATCACCGGGATATTGGCTCCCCATGGCCGTTATTTCGAGGCCGAGGCCAAAACGGGTGCCGGGCGGCAATCAGAAGCGCAGATAAATCACCAAAAATATGTGGTCGAGCGCAACGGCGGCCTCTATATCTTATTCCGCTCGGTGCCGGAATTGCTCGCGGCGCTGCGCGCGGCCACAACCTAACTAGCATCTAATTAGAATCTAATTAGATACATTCCGTATGGCATCCTTACGCCAGGGTGCATATCCTTAATGCTCACAAAATAGGGGTTTTTATGGCCGTAACCATTCTTTTAATCGCTGCGCTGGTGCTGTTTATTCTCGGTGCCATCAACGTGCCGAGCACGCGCGTTAATCTGATATCTGCCGGGCTGGCGTGCTTAACGGCTGCCGAGCTCATCATTAAGGGGCTTCTTTAAAAAGGCGGCGAGGTTGGATCATAAACATAGGCCTCGCACCCCACTGGCAACACCTCAGCCGGGATAACGATGCCTGCCGCGGTGCACCGCGCGGGTCCGCCCTTTAAATCGCAATTGGCGCAGCTCTCGCAATTATTCACTGTTGGCATAGCCTTCACCGCCGTAAGCGCTGCCTGTAGCTGTGATACCAGTAGATTTTTGTGGGATTGGTTGAAAGCCATAACGGATTACCTCATAAAGATTTTCTTTTTTCACCACTTGAATGCGGAGGGGTTTTTTGAGCGTTTCCACCCATTTTAACGCCTCCGCAACATCATCGGGCGGCACTTTGGCTGTGCGCATCCCCCACCATTTAAGCGCTTCCTGCCGCAAACTGCCGATGCGCTCAAAATGTTTCCACTCGTTAAATTGCAGCACGCCGCAATAATAGGTAACTTTCAGGGTGTGCGGCGCGCCCTCTTTTTTGTGCCGGGAATATTTTACATCATCCACATCAAACCATTGAGCCGATTCACCACGCATGAATGCGGTGCCCATAATATTGGCGTTGCTGGCCTCCACGTTTAAATTGGTGGTGGGATCTCGCTCGATTTTCATTTGATGGCCGCACATACCGCATATAGTGATCTCGAGCGGCCATGCAGTTCTGCAGATTTCGCATATCCGGCATTTAGCTTTTGGGATTTTCGCGCGCTCACCTTTTTCACGCCGGGCTGGTTTTTCGATATGTGTGATGGCACCGTGGCGCTCGATGTTTCCGCCGTGGTCCAGTACCAAGAAATTGGGCTTTATCCCATTTCTGATGGCATCGAGCCTGCCCTGCCTGGTATCGAGATCATATCCTTCTTTATACATCACGCGGAATCCGCGTCCTACGATCTGTTGCAAGAGCCCAGGCGATTCGGTGGCGCGGAATAAATCAATGCAATCGATATTCGGGATATCGGTACCAGTGGTGATAACACCAACCGAGGCGAGCGCGCGCAGCTCGCCGGAGCGGAATCGCTCGAGCTTATCCTCACGATCCTCAACGCTCATTTCGCCATCGATCACCTCACAATCGATGCCGCGCTCGAGCATGCCATCGGCAACGTGCGCGGCGTTTTCCAGCGTGGCACAAAATAGCGCGATACTGCGGCGATCAGCGAAAAATGGCAGATCCGCATCGAGGGCGGCCGAAATAAATGCGCGCTGATCAAACCGCTCGGCCATTTGCTTTAAATTAAATTCTCCCGCGGTACGTTTTACCCCCTCGAGATCTGCTTGCACTAATGATGATTTGCTGATCGGTGGGGTGAGATAGCCCTCCTCGAGCAAGTGGCTTATGGGGATTTCGATAATAGTATCATCGAAAATTTTTCCATCGCCCTCAGTGAGAAGGCCACAATCTAAGCGGTAATCAGTGGCGGTGAAGCCGCAAAGTTTCATGGCCGGATTGATGGCCAGTAATTCGGCGATCAGGCGCCCATACATGCCCATATTGCCAGCCTGCAGTAAATGCGCCTCATCGATAAAGCACAAATCCCGATGGCCGAGCACTGCCGCTTTTTTATAAACCGATTGGATGGTGGCGGTGCAGATATCGGCGTGAGCCTGGCGGCGGCCAAGCGCGGCGGAATAAATGCCAGCTGGTGCCTCGCGCCATGCGGCCAAAACCTTTGAGTGATTTTGTAGTATGAGCTCGCGCACATGGCTGAGGATTAAAATGCGCTGGCCGCTATATGTTTGGCAAATCTCAGTGGCCAACCCACCGATGATGAGCGACTTGCCGCCAGCTGTTGGCACCACAATCAGCCCATGGCCGCCCCGGCCAGTGTCATAATACTGGTAAAATGCATCAATGCATTGGCGTTGATATGGGCGGAATTTTATCATTGGGCATCAATTTTTTGATCCGCTGATATTTCAATCATAGGATTAGCGCCCTCATCCAGCACCTTTAAAAGCGCATCGAATTTCTCAATTTGCGCCTGCAGGGGCGCGAGCTTTTCTTGCGCCTTAGCGATCACGCCATCGATTTTTTCTTGAACCTTGGCGCGCTTTTTTAACAGGCTGGCGCGCAATGCTTCCTTACCTGTGAATTCTGTTAAATCTGCCATAAATATCCTTTTTTAAAAAATGGGGCGAGACCCGCATCCCGCCCCAAGGTTAACCGCTTACTTTGGCCTAAGCGGTTTTCTTTTGCGCCCATGCGGGGAGCGCGCTAGGAGAGCCAGCTGCCGGAGCCGCTGCAGCTGCAGAGGCCGGGGGCTTGGGATCGGCATACAGCGAGTTAGTGGCTGCCTTAGCACTCGACACCGTTGCGGCTGGCGATGGTGCCTTGGCTGGCACTGGTTGGATGTGCGCAAACTCTTTTACCATGCCCTCGGGAGCGGCCTGATAATGTTTATAGAGCTTGGTGGCATCTTTTGTGCCCGCTTTGATTTCCAGCACCAGCCACTTGCCATGCATGTGATCGCTGTTTGCGGTCACAACGCCGATGGCATCCTGAATGGATTTTAATTCAGATTTTGCCATGTTAACAGCGGTGGGGTTGCTATTCCAAAGATTGAGCCGCACGAATTCCACACGCCCTTCATCAGGACCGCCATACACTTTGAGGGCGATCTGCAGGTAATGATTTGGCGGCAATTTTTCGCCATTTTCGGAATATTTATCTTTGGTTTCTTTTTTATCCGTATCCTCGATACGAACAAGATATTGGCCAACGCCGAGATCTTGAATCTCGCTCATCGGTTTTACGCCTTCCATATTCACATCAGATAAATCGGTCATTGGATAACTCCTTAAATTGTTGATTAAATGCGGTCTTTCCCTGCTGTCAAACCGCTTGCGCGGTATTCTTTGAAAGTTCCTCCTGCCGTTGCTCGAATTTCGATTGCATAAGCGGTACCCATTCTGGCCGCTCAACATCAAGGCGGTCAAATGTGGGCTTATTTTGCAGGTATGTGGCCTCTAAATCCTCGCTGATATCCACCTCGGCAACCAGCCGCTCGCATGCCATTTCGATGGTTTCAATGCCTGTATTCAGCCAGCGAAAAAGCTCTTGGCCGATGGCCGGGGTGAGCATGAATTCGCGCTTTTCCAAGAAGCCCGAGGCATTCACCGAGCTATATAAATCGGTGCGATCTTTGGTTGCATGGGCAATTGATTGGTCATTGATATCGAAAAATACGGTAAATTCGTATTCCATGCCCTCGCGCTGCACTGGTGCCATGCCGAGTTTCACCACCTTGGTTTTGCCATCAGCGCCCGCCTGCTGGGCATATTCCACTTTGCTGCGCATGGTGGCGATGATATGCGCCGGGCTTTGCAGCATAGTGTCCACAAATACAGTATGGTCGGGCGTAACGTGCCGCCAAGCGGTATAACTGTTTTTCTTTGGGTCATTATCGGTGAGCCTGCCATGCTTCTCGAGGAGGCCACCAGTGCCCGCCCATGCGTGGGTAACGCTATCCTCTATGATAACCTCAATGCCAGCGGCTTCCAGCGCCTTAGTGGCCTCGATATACTTCACGGCGGTAAAAGGCGCTGACAGTCGGATATAGGCGTAGGCATCGATTAAAACGCCATGTTTTGTTACGCCAACATAAAGCTCGCCCGAGCCTTCCTCAGTATCAATCATGCCGATTTTATCCCAGATTTGGGCATTGGTCGCCTCGGGATAAGTCTCGCGCATAATACCATAAGCGAGCATGAGCGCGCCGAGGGTTTTGCCTGCGCCTGATGGCGCGGAAACCCCGAGCCTGAGTTTGGCCTTTTTTCTAGTCGCTTTGCGTATTTGAATTGTCATAAAATACCTCCAATATTGAGAAATCAGCCTAGCAATTATTTTGCTAGAAGTCCAGTTTTATTTCAGCTTTTTTTCTCCGTTTATCACTTCCCATTTAATGCATTGAAATTTGTCTTTTATATTTTTGGCCAGGTAGGCGCCTTTTGATGGCGATTCCATCAGCGCCTTATATATTTCCTCGGGCACATAAATATAGCGATAGTTTGAGCCGTTTTTAAAATCAATTTGTAATATTTTATGCTCAAAATTATAGCCAATTTTATCGATATTGCTCGATTCAACGGCATTCATAATAACGGGGATTTCTTGGTGGCCTTCTATGCTTTTTCTCCTATGATACTAAAACGGTTAAACCTGATTCGGCGCGCGTGATGCCAGTGTAAAGGTGCTTCCATCGATCCTCACGGAATGAGGGCGAGTTATCGATCAGCGTCACATGCGGCCAGCCTGAGCCTTGCGCCTTATGCACGCTCAGGATGTAACCCCAGTCAAATTCATTCGGGCGTTTTTTCTTAAAATCCCGCACCGAGGCGCCGTTATCGAAATGCTGGCGAAATAAAAATGGATCGGTAATCAAATCTTTTTGAAAGCGCCCCTCCACATCGGCGGCGATTTTCCAACCGCCATTTTCCATGATCTCGAGTTTTTTAAGGATTCCAGCGCCGCCGTTGAATAGGCCTTTATCCTTGTTATTTTTGCAGCACAATATGCGCTCACCCACACAGGGGAGCACGCCGCCGAAACCCTGCTCTTTGCGCATTATCTGGGTGACCGCCCAGCGAATCCGGTTGAGGCCACAAAGCACCTGAGTGTCAGGGTTATGCAAAAACTCATCGGCGCTTTCATTGGTGAGCATTTTTACCTGCACATCACCCTCATGGAAGCCCACAGGCACCATGATGCCCTGCCGCGCCATGGTGGCCAGCTTGATAATCGGCGAATCGGCAGCCTGGCGGTGGATTTCATCGAGAAAGAAATCCGGCCGGCGGTTGGTAAAGCTACCCTCGCCATTAATCGGCGGCAGCTGGCCAGGGTCGCCCATCACCAAGATTTTTTTGCCAAATGAGCGCAAATCATCGGCCATTACGTTATCGATCATAGAGCATTCATCCAGCACAATCAGGTCGGCCAGCGCCGCATTCCCCAAAAGGTTAATCACAAAGCTCAATTCCCCGGTATGCTCATCCTCCACACATTTATAGATCAGGCTGTGGATTGTCTGGGCATTCATGTTGCCTTTTTTTCGCAGCACATGCGCGGCCTTGCCAGTATAAGCTGCGGTGGGGATATTGGTGATTTTATATTGGTCACGCAGGCGGCGTATAGCCTCGGCCACCACCGTCGATTTACCAGTGCCAGCATATCCGGCGAGATAAAATTCCTGCGGCGCATGCGGGTGATCATCGCCATACCAATCGACAATGGCCTGAATGGCGCGTTGCTGCAGCTGAGAATATTCGAGATCATTCATAAGCGGCAATCCGCTATATAGAGGATGGCGATAATTCCGAGGGCGGCGACCACCATGGGCGAGTAAAATGCCGCGATGATCATGATGATGAAAAATGCGAATTTCATAGTTATTTCCAGTGGGCTGAGGGTTTGCTTTGCGCTCTAAATTCTTTCATTTTTTGCTTTTTGGTTTTTAAAATTATAGCAGGGAAAACAATACCATCGCAGGAATCGCAATGTTTTCCATTAGCTTGGCGCGTCCATATTTCATCACCCACGCGAAATATCAAAGGCATAGTAAGCCGATCCTCGCGCGTAATAAAAAACGCGATTCTCCCATCCTGAGTTTTAAATCGCTGTCCCCGCTTCATATCATTTCACCTTCACATCGGTTACTTCTTTAATCTCGCACCCATCTAACTGGCGGCCGCCTTGCTTCACATACCGATCGACCGCTTTTTGCAGCTCAGTGAGCGGCAGGTACGCGCGAAGCTTGGCGATATCCAGCTGGTCAACATCCTTAATGGTGCCCACCCATATGGTTTTGAGTGCTGCCGCGCTGCCCTTGCCAGTGGTTTTTGCCATGCTGTTAAGCGGCGCGCTGGCGATTGAAGTAGCGACCTTAACAGCCTGGTTGGCATCGGCTACCTCCTCGATAACAGCGGCGCGTTGCTCAACGGGCGTAACAACCGCGCGTTGCAATACCGCTTCCTGCTGGGCGATGAGATCCTTGGCCACACGCTCGCGCTCCTCGCGCTCGATGCGCGCCTTGCGGTCAAGCCAATCCTGCAGGGGCAGGCTGGCCTTTTTAATGGCCGAACCTAATTTCCCGCTGAGATTGCCCTTAGCATCTTTATCAAATATTTCGCCGAAAAAACTATCGACGAATTGACCTTGGCGCAAAAATGGCTCTTTTTCCTCTTTCCGGCGCCGCTCCAATTCCTTGCCTAAATTGCCCATGAGCTTAATTAAATCCGAGGTATAGGAGGCCTCAGATTCATCGGTAAAATGATCAGGCATATTATTGACGATATCGCAATGCGCCTCGGCCGCCCGGATGGCCTGCACATGGCGCAGCGTTAGATTCTCGCCCAGCCATTCGGTTTCGGATGGCGGATTATTGTGGTTTTTTGGCGGCATTTCTTTTGATAAATCTACCATGTTATTTTTCTCCTAGTTTTTTGAGTAATGTATCGGCCATTAAAACCGATACTTTGGCAATTAATTCGCTATCAGGTTCACATCCGGGATTGGCCAGCTGCCCAGCCAATGCCTGCCCGGCGAAATATTCACGCTTGGTGAGGCCGCCGATGGCATCGCCCTTGGCAATGCTGCCGATGCGCTGATAGCGATGCTGTGGGAAAACAAACCCCACATCATTTTTAATGCGTTTGGTCATCATCATTCCTTTCATCGATTTCGGTGATATCCTGCAGGGCGGTGCCGGGTTTTGGTTCCAACTCGGCCACCGCTTTAATGATGACCTTGACCATTTCCAGCGTTTCAATCTTGGCCGACTCATCTTTGATGCCGCGCGCTACTGTGGCCAGCACAAGCGCTGATTGCTTTAGGCGGGTGAGATCGCGCTTATTCATGGTTTTTCTCCCCACAATGTTACTGGTTGCGTTTCGGTGCCCGGTTCGAGGCTCAACGCCTCGAGCATTTGGTTATATGGCGTGTGGCGCTGGTGTATATCAGCCGCGAAGCCGAGGAAAATAACCAAGCACACAGCGAATAATGCGAAATCGCGCTGCATATTATTTACCCCCCTTTCGCGGCTCGCCGTTGAGAAACTTAGCGTAATCATCGGTGCGAGCCTTTACCCTGAATACCGCGATATCCTCATTATTGGTGATGCAGTACACCACGAATTTGCGGCTATGATTCGCTTGGCGAACCTGATATTTCCCGGCGCTCATGCCGCCACCTTGGCGAGTTCAATCGCCCTATTCCAAGAGGTGTTAAAAAGCTCGCTGGAATCATCGGGTATCACACCCTTCACGAACAAGGGGATTTTGAGGTTTCTAAAAGCCTCATCCATCGCCATGTTTGCATCATAATAATCATTGGCGTTGGCGACAACTTCCGGCGTGAGTTTTTTGGGATAATCCCTGCCCAAGCCTCGTGGATCGCCCTTGGCAAACCAAGTGCCCAATATGCGCAAGAATTCCTTGGCGACTTTTTCGCGGTTTTCTGGGGTGTTCACGCCTGTCATATAGATTCTCCGTTTAGTTAGATGGTTGGTTGGTTTGGTCATTTAGTATCCCTAATATAGCAATCTAATTGCTAAATACAAGCACTATTTTTAACAAATATTTCGCTTGTATTTGATATAAAGAAAGCGTAAATATAGTAGGGCTAACTGGAGAATAGCCTATGAAATTACCACATTTTAACCAATTTATGGGTGCCACAGCGGTCTAAAGCAGCGGCGGGCACCTCCAACCCCCTGTTATTCCGTTGTGGCACTCCCCAGATAACAGGGATAACGTGGCCGCCACCAACACCAAAATCAACTTTAAGGCCATCGCTGATCGGCTTTTATCCGATTCCACCCGCTATTTGAGCGAGTGGCTGCCCGCTGGCAAGAAGCATGGGCGCGAATATGTATTGGGTGGCCTATCCGGCGAGGCCGGGCGCTCGTTATCCATCAATGTCGACACCGGCGTGTGGAAGGATTTTTCCTCGGGAAAAGCCGGCGCCGACCTTATCAGCCTTTACGCCGCCATCCATAATATCAAACAAGGCGAAGCCGCCAAGCATTTCAGTAACGGCACCGATGCATTGCCCGATGATACCTATCTGCCGGGCGTTGAATCACCCCCTATCCCAGCGCACTCAAAATATGGCAAGCCGGAGCATGTGAGTGAATACCGCGATGCCGCCGGAAAGATTGTGGGCTATGTGTGCCGATTTGCCCCTCTCCCCAATGAAAAAAAGCAGATTATACCCCGCTCATGTTGGCGCAGGCATGATGGCACAGCGGTGTGGAAATGGAAAAAATGGCCAGTGGCATCGCCAGTGTATCGCCTGCCTGAATTACTCGCGCGCCATGATGCCAAGGTGCTCATTGTCGAAGGCGAAAAGAAAGCCGAGCGGGCACAGTTGTTACTCCCCGATTGGGTGGTTATCGGATGGTGCGGCGGCGCCGAGGCAGTCAAGGGCACCGATTGGGCGTCACTCAAAGCGCGAAGCGCCGCGGTCTGGATATGGCCGGATGCCGATGAGCCTGGCCGCATTGCCGCCACCGCCATCAAGAAGATATTACCCGAGCTGCATATCGTAAAATTGCCCGATGGCATTCCCGAGGGCTGGGATCTCGGCGATGCGCAGGATAATTTCCCTGTCAAAGACTTCCTCGTTGAAGGCGATGAGCTGCAGCTAAAAATATCAGCGCCAACCGTATCAGCCGATACGAAGGCGCTCGTGCTCACGCATATGGACCCGGCCAACCCGGCGCGTGCGCTCGCCACCATGCAAAACCTGCGCGACCTTCTCAGTTATTATAAAATCACCTGCCGCTATAATGTCATAGGAAAGCGCGTTGAGCATGTTGTTCCAGGCGAAACATTTAGCACCGAAAACAGCGAGGAATCTGCGCTCGCCTGCATTTACTCCCGCATGAAAGAGTGGAAGCTCCCCGTTGACGGTTACATGATGTACCTGTTGCGGCTGGCCGATGAGAATCAATATAATCCTGTGCTGCAGTGGGTGCGCAGCCGCAAATGGGATAAGATGAGCCGCCTGCCCGAGTTTTACGATACCATCACCAGCCATGAGCTCGAGGCCAAGGAACTGTTAATCCGGCGCTGGCTGATAAGCTCAATGAGCATGGCGCTTTATAATGGCATCGATGGGGCTGGCTGCCTTGTGCTGCAGGGACCACAAAATTTAGGTAAAACTTGGTGGGTGAAAAAGCTGGTGCCCGATGAAATCCGCAAGGAACTGGTGCGCACCGATGCTACCGTTGACCCCAAAGATAAAGACTCCGTTTCCCAAGTCATCAGCTATTGGATTGTCGAGCTTGGTGAAATCGGCGCGACGTTTAACCGCGCGGATCTGCAGGCCATCAAGCCATTCATCACCCGCGACCATGACACCATGCGCCGCCCATATGGCGTAGGCGATAAGCGATACCCGCGCCGCACTTCCATTATCGCCAGTGTCGATCAAGATATTTATCTCCATGATACCGCCGGCAACCGCCGTTTTTGGACAATCCCATGCACCGCCATCAACAGCTATCATGATATCGATATGCAACAGCTGTGGGCTGAGGTTTTATATTTAATCGAAGTCGGTGGCGAATCTTGGAAACTCGAGCCGGATGAGCTTGCCCATGTTACCCGCATTAATCATGAGCATCAACAAATCGACCCAATCCATGAGCTGATCGAGGATAAATACGATCTACTCGAGGCCATGCCGTTTGAGTGGAACACAGCCACACAAATCGCCGAAGGCCTTGGCATCAAGCATATTACCCAGCGCGAAACCCGGGTGATCGCCGATTATCTCCGCAAGCGCGGCATTGCGCAACGCCGTACCGGGAAAGATGGCCGGGCATTCAATATATCAAAACGCAGTTTTAATACCCCCAAATTGACCACTCGCCACGAGTTATAATCCCCCAGTTTTTACATTTTTCCCAGATTATGGAAAATATTGCCATTTTGGTGACCGAGCTCAGTCACCAGTTATCCATTTATATTTTATAGATAATAGTGTCGAGGTGACTGAGGTGACCGAGGTTTCGTATATGTAGCAAAATTCCTAGAATAGTTTAGGCCACAATACTCAGTCACTCAGTCACTTTATGGATATTATATAGTAAAATCAAAGTGACTGAGTGGTGACTGAGTGGTGACCGAGAGTGACTGAGTATGACCGTATTTTTTAAATAGCATATTTTTTGCTAAAATGTTAGCATTGTAATTGTTAAATTGCCTTTTAAACCCCTTTAAAGGTTTTGTTAATGAATTCCTCCATAAAATTCAAAACCAAAAAACTCCAAGATTTAATCCCATACGTTAATAACTCGCGCACCCATTCTGATGAACAGGTGGCGCAGATTGCCGCATCAATTCAAGAGTTTGGCTTTACAAATCCGGTATTAATTGGTGAAGATAACGTATTAATCGCCGGGCATGGGCGCGTCCTGGCCGCACGCAAATTGCGTTTGCGCGAGGTGCCCTGTATGGTGATCACTGGTTTAAGCGAGACACAGCGCCGGGCGCTGGTGCTGGCCGACAATCGCCTCGCGCTATCGGCTGGCTGGGACCCCGATATGCTGGCGCTCGAGATACAGGCGCTGCAGGATGATGGCTATGATCTAGCGCTCACCGGGTTTGGCGAGGATGAAATCGCCAAGTTTTTAAAAACAGGCACCGAGGGCGAAACCGATCCGGATGAGGTGCCAGAAGAGCCGGCCGAGCCCATAAGTAAATTAGGCGATACATGGATTATGGGGGGGCATCGCTTGCGGTGTGGTGATAGCACCTCGATCACCGATGTGGAGGCGCTGCTCGCTGGCGCAAAAATCGATTTGGTTTTCACGGACCCGCCTTATGGCATCAATGAGAAGGGTGACCGATCGAAGCGCGGCGGCGCGTGCCAGGGCAATAAGCTCAAAGATTTTATCGATGATTCAATAAAATACGCCATTGATGCCTATAATCTTTGCGAGGGCTTAAAGATATCGCGCCAAGTATGGTGGGGCGCTAACTATTATTGTCATGCGCTCCCGCAATCAAATAATTGGTTTATATGGGATAAGCGCGTTGAAGAAAAACAAAAAGACACCCAATCCGATTGTGAAATGGCATGGGTGAAGTCAAAGTGGTCAAGCATAAGGATATTCCGTCATTTATGGAAGGGAATGTGCAAGGGCAGCGAGCATGGAACCAAGCGCGTGCACCCCACCCAAAAGCCAGTGGCATTGGCCGAATGGGCATTTGATTATTTCAAAGAGGTCACCACAGTGCTCGATCTCTTTCTCGGCTCGGGCTCCACCCTGATTGCATGTGAAAAGACAGGGCGCGTATGCTATGCCATGGAGATCAGCCCGATTTATGCTGATGTGGCTGTTAAAAGATGGGAAAATTTCACAGGAAAAAAGGCCGTATTGGAGGGCGCTGATGTCAATAAGAGAACTAAGTTACTGGCCAAGAAACAAACCGCTCCCAAGCGGGTGGCGGCTGGCAAATAGCCTAGATGACTGTCATCATGGCGCGTTTAGTGTTATAATAGAGAAATATGAAACCGACAACCAAAGCACCACGGCACCGCAGGAAAAAGCCAATTGATTATGCCAAGGCTGAATCGCTGGCTGCGCGCGGCATGATTAAAAAGGATATCGCGCTGTGCCTCGGTATAAGCACCAGCACCTTAAAGCACAGACAAAATGATGACCCAAAGTTTTTGGAGGCGATCGAGCGCGGCCAGGCGGCGGGCATTTCGGCGGTCACCGCCATGCTGTTAAAAAATATCCAGCTGGGCAACATGACCGGGATCATCTTTTATCTGAAATGCAAAGCCAATTGGAAAGAAACCACCATTGTTGAAACGCGCGATGCACCGCCCCTGCCGCAATCTGATTGCTCGCCCGAGGAGGCCGAAGCCGCCTATATTGCCAGCATGCGCGCGCCTAAATGACATGGATCA
>Ga0210389_10002246_pt1 | contig 15308 bp, 13 predicted proteins | sample IncBWH28OmetaG_FD_160127 | JGI IMG/M metagenome (GOLD analysis project Ga0210389, IMG submission 160127) | Forest soil microbial communities from Barre Woods Harvard Forest LTER site, Petersham, Massachusetts, United States - Inc-BW-H-28-O ...
TTCCCCCGCAGCCCATCTTCATCGTGGGAATGTTTCGTTCCGGTTCGACGCTCGCCGAGCAGTTGCTCGCGGGAATCCCGAAGGTGGCCGCCGGCGGCGAAATGGATTTCCTGCCGCGGCTGGTCAACAGCGAATTCACGCCGTTCTTCGAAACGCTTGAAACCATCTCTGCCGAACGTCTGGACGGGATGGCCGCGCGCTATCGCGCGGAACTCATGCGCGCGTCGGCGAACGCCGCCTACGTCACCGACAAGCGCCCCGATAACTTCCTGTACCTGGGGCTCATCAAGCGCCTGTTTCCGGATGCCAAGATCGTTCACACGACGCGCAATGCCTTGGACAACTGCTTGTCCATATTCTTCCTGCATCTCGACCAGCAGATGAGCTATGCGTTGAATCTCATGGACATCGGCCATTACTACCGTGAGTATCGGCGCTTGATGGCGCATTGGAAGACGGAGTTTTCAGCCGACATCTTCGATTTCGACTACGATGCCCTGATCAGAGAGCCGGAAATCCAAATGCAACGGCTATGCGCATTTCTCGGCCTTGAATGGCCGGGACAGGTTCCCCTGGTCGCGGCGCGCAGCGCGGCGATCAGAACGGCCAGCACCTGGCAGGTGCGCGAGCCGCTGTACGCCACGTCCTCGGGACGAGCGCGGCACTACGCCGATGAACTCCAAGAATTGCGCGCCTACCTGGATGGGCTCGTATGAATGCCGCGCCGCCGCTCGTGTTGCCCCTGTTCGCGACGCCGCTTGGGATCGTGACGGTTCCGAAGGCGGAGGAGCTCAATCCGCTTCTCGCCGAGCTCTTTACGCAGCGCATACCCAAGGACCGCGCTCCGCACGCGAACACCAAGGTGTACCGCAGCCAGGATGATCTCTTCGACTGGCCGGAGCAATCAGCCCGCGCACTCACCACCGAGATTTTCCGCGGCGTGTGCGCGGTTGCCGAGACGCTCAACGCATTCGCGCCCGGCCAGCTGCACTCCTTCAATCTCGAGGCGCGCGGCTGGTTCACGATCGTCGAGCAGAACGGATCGCTGCCGGCGGCAAACTATCCGTTGACTGCGTGGTGCGCGATGTATTGCGTTGCCGCGCCCGAGCCTTCCGCGACTCGTCAGGATAGCGGCGCACTGCGGCTGTACGAGTCGCGGCTCGGAACCATGTTTCAAGACGCCACGAATTCCGTCATGCGCGTCCCGTTCGCACCGAGTCACTATACCTGGCGGCCGGTCCCTGGACAGATGGCGATATTCCCGGCCTCCCTCACACATGAGATCGCGCTGCTGCGGTCTGCCGGCAAGCTGATTCTGGTCACCGCCCGCGTGCGCTTCGTCGCGCCGGGACAGCAGGGCGTTGGGCGATGGTAGCCTCGACGCTCAAGCTCAGGCCGCTGTTCGCCGTGCCGTTCGGCGAGATGCGTCTCGTGCCGTGCGAGCGCCTGAACAGGGAACTCGAGTCGCTGTTCCTGCAGCGCGAGAGCGCCGAGTACAAAAATCCCACGCCCAGCCACATTGCGCAGGAGGAAACCTTCGAAAGCCGGTTCAACCTGTTCCGGTGGCCCGAGGCCTGTGTGCAGGAGCTGCGAAACTTCATGCTGAACGCGGTGGCGCAGACGGTGATCGAGACCACCTCGCTCAAACCTCAGGACATCGCCAAGCTCAGCTTTCAAAACCACACCTGGTTTCATATCTCGCGGTATGCCGGATCGTTCGTTGCGCACAATCACCCGCTGGCATCGTGGTCCGCCGTGTACTGCGTACGTGCCGGTGAGAGTGTTGCCCAGCACCCGGACAGCGGTGTGTTGCGATTCCTCGATGTCAGGCAGGGCGCCAATGCCTATCTGGATCCCGCCAATGCAACCCTGCAGCGCGCCTATGCCATGGCTCCCGTGGAGTTGAAGCTCGAAGCCGGGCAGCTGGTGATCTTTCCGTCCTATGTCTTCCACGAAGTGACGCCGTTTTACGGCAGCGATACCCGCATCACCGTGGCCACCAACTGCTGGTTCGCCTAGGATCCTGTATGAACAGTTCGCCGGCTGCCCCGGGCAGCCTCCTCATGAATGTTGCGCGCCAAGCCATGATCGCCAATGGCCTGCTGCCGGATTTCGACGCCGCGGCCTTGCGGCAGCTGTCTGCCATCGCGCAGCCCGCGGCAGATTCCAGCCCGGACATCCGCGATTTGCGCCATCTTTTGTGGGCCTCGATCGACAATGACAACTCGCGCGATCTGGATCAGCTCACCGTGGCCGATCCTGCGAGTCCCGATGCGGTCAGGATCTTGGTGGCGATCGCCGACGTGGATGCCGTGGTGAAACCCGATTCGCCCATTGACACCCATGCGCGCACCAACACCACCTCGGTCTATACGCCCGCGGCGATTTTTCCGATGTTGCCCGAGAGACTTTCGACGGACCTCACCTCGCTGGGCGAGGGTGCGGAGCGCCTCGCCCTGATCATCGACATGACCATCAATACCGCGGGCGCGATCGTGCAGTCGGAGTTGTATCGCGCCAGGGTTTTGAATCGCGCCAAGCTGGCCTACAACGCGGTCGGCGCCTGGCTTGCGGGCGGTGCGGCGGCGCCGGCGGGCGTCGCGGCGGTGACCGGCATGGACCAGCAGCTTCGTACCCAGGACAAAGTGGCGCAGTCGCTGCGCGCGGTGCGCCGCGCGCGCGGTGCGCTCGATTTGGAGACCATCGAAGCGCAGCCGGTGTTCAGCGCCGGCGTGCTCAGCGACCTTCGGCCCGACGAGACCAACCGGGCGAAGCAATTGATCGAGGAGTTCATGGTGGCCGCCAATGGCGTGACTGCCCAATATCTGGCCGCGAAGGGATTCAGTGCGCTGCGCCGGGTGCTGCGCACGCCGGAGCGCTGGGACCGAATCGTCGCTCTGGCCGCGCGATTGGGAGAGCAGCTGCCGGCCGAAGCCAGTGCGCCCGCGCTGAACGCATTTCTCGCCAAGCGCCGCCAACTCGCGCCGGCACTCTATCCCGATCTGTCGCTGTCGATCGTCAAACTCTTGGGCTCGGGGGAGTATGTGCTGAACAAGCCCGGACAAGCGATCGACGGCCACTTCGGCCTCGCGGTCGACGACTACACGCATTCGACCGCGCCCAACCGCCGCTTTCCCGATCTCATTACGCAACGCCTGGTGAAAGCAGCTCTGACCCGCCAAGCTTCGCCATACGCCGACGCGGCACTTCAGGAATTGGCGGCGCACTGCACCCTGCAAGAGCACAACGCGGCGAAGGTGGAACGCTCGGTCGGCAAATCGGCGGCGGCATCGCTGCTGGCCTCGCGCGTTGGCGCGAAATTCGAGGCCATCGTGACCGGCGCCTCGGACAAGGGCACCTGGGTGCGCATCTCCTCGCCCACCACCGAAGGCAGGGTCGTCAAGGGATTCGAAGGCCTGGATGTAGGAGATCGCGTGCGCGTGACGCTGCTGCACACGGATGTGGCCCGCGGTTTCATCGATTTTGCGAGGGCGAGCTGAACCATGAACGACGAAATTGACGAGGATTACAGCCTCGCCTACCTGGACCCGGAGTTTCTCGCGAGCGATGATGCGCGGCCGCTGCGAATCATCGCAGAGTATCTCAATCCGCTGCGGCGCCTGCGGCTGCAACGCGTCCACGACACCATTGTGTTCTTCGGATCCGCGCGTCTCTCGGAGCACGGGCCGCTGGGCCATTTCTACGCCGAGGCGCGCGAACTCGCGCGGCTCGTCACGGCGTGGTCGCAGACCGTGCCATCGAAGGTGCACCGCTTCGTCATCTGCTCCGGCGGCGGGGGCGGGATCATGGAAGCGGCGAACCGCGGGGCGCGGGATGCGGGCGGCCGCACCATGGGCCTCAACATCAGCCTGCCGCACGAACAGGAACCCAACGCCTTCGTCACCCGCGAGCTGCTCTTTAAATTTCGCTACTTCTTCATGCGCAAGCTTTGGTTTGCGCACCTCGCACGAGCCATGGTGGTCTTCCCGGGCGGCTTCGGCACGCTGGATGAACTCATGGAAGTTTTGACCTTGGCGCAAACCGGGAAACTCGCACGCCAGGTGCCGGTCATTTTGTACGGGTCGAGCTATTGGCAGGAAGTCATCAACTTCGAGGCCCTGGTGCGCCATGGAATGATCAGCCGCGAGGATCTCAAGCTGTTTGCCTTCGCCGATGATCCGAGCAGCGCGCTCAAGTTGCTGCAGACCGCCATCGAGATGAACGGGGAGGAGAAAACCCCTGCATTCGCACGGTCCCGCTGCCGGGAATCACCCTAAGAGTCGACGCGGCAATGCGCGATGAATTTGCGCAAGGGATCGGACAACACCTTCCTTTCATGATGAATCATCAAGAACCTTCGCGTCAGACGCGGCAGGGCGGTGGCGAGCACGTTCAAGCGGTTGGCCGCCACAAGATCGCGCACGACCGAGCGCGACAAGCAGCTAACCCCTAGGCCTTCGGCCACGGAATTCTTGATCGCTTCGGAGCTGCCGAGCGTCATCGACGCCGGAATGTTGAGAAGATGCGGCAGCAGCGCCTGTTCCACGGTTTCGCGGGTGCCTGAGCCGACTTCGCGCAACAGCCACAGGGCCCCGGCGAGCTGCCGCACGTTGAGCTTGCGCTGTTTCGCCGCCTTGGCCAGGGGGTGAGAAGGGGAGGCAACGATGACGAGTTCATCTTCCTGCCACGGCACCACGACGATGTCCTGCGCATGACTGGGCCCTTCGATGAATCCCAAGTCGGTTTCGAAGTCGCGCACCGCATTCACCACATCCAGCGTATTGCCGATCTGCAGCCGGAGCCGCGCGGCCGGCACCTTTTCCCGGAAGCGCGCCAGGAGCGCCGGCAGAATGTAGTTGCCGATCGTCGTGCTGGCAAAGAGGTGCAGCTCGACCGCGAGGGCTTGCGTATTCGACACGAAAGCTGCCTCGAGATTTTGCGCGCCATCCAGCACCGCGAGCGCCATGGGCAGCAGGGCACGGCCATTGTCGTTCAGCAGAAGCCGTTTCCCCACCCGGTCGAAAAACCGGGCGCCCAGGGCGTGCTCCAGCTCCTTCAGCGCCGCACTCGCCGCGGACTGCGACAAGGGGACCGCCAATGCCGCGGCGGTGGTGCTGCCGGTCAACGCGATGGCGCGAAATATCTGCAGTTGACGAAGACTCAGGTGCACGGCGATTAAGATACTGGATCGATAGATAATAGACAAATAATCAATTTTACGAATAGATCGCCGGCGAGCATAGTGGCGACCATGTGAGGACGGCACGAGATTCAACATGCAAGCAGTGACCAATCCCCTTGAGGCGCCGGCCCGGACCCTCGCGCAGCGCTGGAGCGTTTTCCTGCCGGGCATTTTGCTCACCGGCGGCATCGCGGTGCTGGCGAACGTGCTGGCGCAAAGCGCCTGGATGCAGGCTCATGGAATCAGCGCCCTGACGCTGGCCATTGTGATCGGCATGATCGCCGGCAACACCTTCTATCCGCGCCTCGCCGGAGTCAGCGCCCGCGGCGTGACCTTCTCCAAGCAGACCTTGCTGCGCGCGGGCATCATCTTGTACGGTTTGCGCTTGACGTTTCAGGACATCGGCCGCGTGGGCGCGGTCGGCGTGATGGTCGATGCGCTCGTATTGAGCAGTACATTTGCGTTGTCGTGGTGGGCCGGCACCCGGCTGTTCGGCTTGAATCGGCGCACGGCGATGCTCATCGGCGCGGGAAGCTCGATCTGCGGCGCGGCGGCAGTGATGGCGACCGAGCCGGTGGTGCGCGGCCGCGCCGAGGAAGTCTCCATCGCGGTCGCAACGGTCGTCGCCTTCGGCACGCTCGCCATCTTCATCTATCCGGCTCTCTATCAACTTAATGAGCGTACGCATTGGCTGACGCTCACGCCATTTGCGTATGGAATTTTTACCGGTTCCACGGTTCACGAAGTGGCGCAGGTGGTCGCGGCGGGCAAGGCCGTCGCCGATACGGCCGCGAATACCGCGGTGATCACCAAGCTGGTGCGCGTCATGATGCTGGCACCCTTCCTGGTGCTGCTGTCGGCGTATTTGTCGCGCCATTCCGAGGAAGGCGCGTCCGAGGAAGGCGCCGCGTCTGCGCCCGGCCCGCAAGCCTGGCGCGGCGTGATCCCCTGGTTTGCCCTGGGTTTCATCGCGGTCGCGGGACTCAATTCCCTGGCGCTGCTACCGCATGCCGTGGTCAGCACCGCGATCGATGCGGACACGCTGATCCTGGCAACCGCCATGGCCGCGCTCGGCGTGAGCACTCATGTCTCGGCAATTCGCGCGGCCGGCGTCAAGCCGTTGGCGCTGGCGGCACTGTTGTTCGGCTGGCTGATTTTCGGCGGATTCGCGATCAATACCGGCATTTCGGCGTTGTTCGCTAAATTACTGGGTCACTGATACTGGGTCACTAACCTTCCACGACCCTGGACGGCGCCACAGGCGGATGCCTGCGGCGCTGACGCCGATACCAATTCGAGGCTAATGCTTCTGGTTGTAGATGCGGCGGCTGTTCTTGTTCTCTGATTTGTTCAAGCGCCGCTGCTCAGCCTTGGTCAAATGACCGTTGTGCTTGGCCTCATCGACGCTTTCGCGCTTCGCGATGTTGGCATCGTGGGCTTCGTCGCGCGCGGATGATCCGGGACGGTTTGCGCCATGCCCAGCGAGGAGCCCAACACGCCGCAGATACCGGCGAGGATGAGCGCTTTGGAATTGATTATCATGACAACTCCTTAAATATCGAACATCGAGTTAACGAAATGCGCCTACCTTGTTCGGTGCGCCGCGGCTCAACGAGCCCCTATGGCTGTAAAAACGCCGCCGCCCACCATCGGTTGACACCCGCGTGAGCTCCAGAGAGACGACTGCGTCACACGCACGGCCGAGTTCAATACCCGTGCGCTACCTATGACCCGATACGATGTGCTCATCATCGGCGCCGGCGTTGCCGGTCTCAATGCGGCGCGCGTGCTGGCCCAAGCCGGCCGGCGCGTCGCCATCCTGGAAGCGCGCAACCGCATCGGCGGGCGCATCTGGACGCTCCCGATATCGCTCGGGCATCCGCAGCGCCCGATACCGGTCGAACTCGGCGCCGAGTTCGTTCACGGCCTGCCGCCCGAGACTTGGTCGCTGATCGAGGAGGCAGCTTTGGCGACTTACGAGGTCGAGGGCTCCTCGCTCCGGTTCGATGGCAGCCGGCTGATGACGGCCGACATTCAGCAAGGAAGCGCAGAACGGGTGATGGAAGACATGAGGCAATGGATCGGCAAGCAAGTGAGCGACCTGAGCTTCATCGACTACCTCGAACGCAGGTCCCTGGATCCGCTCACGGCGCGCGCGGCCAGCAATTATGTCGAGAGCTTCAATGCGGCCGATCAACGTCGCATTTCGGTCGCGGCTCTCGCCAAACAGCAGGCTGCGGAAGACGCGATTGCCGCGGATCGGTTGTTTCGGGTCGAGGCAGGCTATACGGCCGTGCCCGATTTCCTGGCCGCGCGGTTTACCGCCGCGGGCGGCGAGCTGATGCTCGATGCGCCCGTGAAAAAGATTTCATGGAAGCGCGGCGCCGTTACGGCCGAGGTCGGCGGCGGCAAGCAATATCTTGCGGACCGGGCGGTGATCACGGTGCCGCTGGGCGTACTGCAAGCCGGGATGATTGAATTTGTGCCCCGGCCGGCCGATGTCCTGTTTCACGCCGATCGTTTGGCGATGGGTCCGGTCGTGCGCGTCGTGTTGGTATTCAAAAGAAAGTTTTGGAACGAGGATTTGAGTTTTCTGTTTGCGCCAACCGAAATGCCGCCGACGTGGTGGACACCCATGCCCCATGAGGCAGCGACGCTCACGGGGTGGGTGGGCGGCCCGAGGGCTGGGGGATTGCTGCGGTTGGTGACGGCGCAAGGCGATGCCGGCGCACTGCTCGATCAGTGCTTGATCACGCTGGCCAAAATATTCGCCCGATCGAGCGCCGACATTCGGCAACTGCTCTCGAGCTGGCATATGCATGATTGGCAGAGCGATGAGTATGCGCGGGGCGCGTACAGTTATGTGCCGGTCGGCGCGTTGGACGCGCCTGAGAAGATGTCCCAGCCCGTCGAGGACACGTTGCATTTCGCGGGAGAGCACACCGACAGGTCCGGAAACTGGGGGACGGTGCATGCGGCGCTGGCAAGCGGCGCGACCGCGGCACGCCAAGTCTTGGGCGCTAGTTCGCCTCGCTGAATTTCGATTGGGCTTGATCGGCGTGCAACAGCCGAAGATTGGCGTTGTGGCCGGCGCGCCCAATCCGATAGAACGTAATGCAGTAGATCGATATCGCGAGCAGCACCACGATGAGCGGCACATAGGTCAGCGCCAGATTTTTCAGCACTTCGGGCGGCACCAGGCCGGGCCGCGCGCCTTCGGGAAATTTGACCCAGGCGAGGACCAACCCGCCGGCAAATATCCCCAGTCCCGACACGCACTTTTGCACAAAGAAGGCGGCCGCAAAATACAGCCCCTCGGTCCGCTGGTGCGTGCGAATCTCGTTTTCCTCCACGGTGTCGGCCAGCATGGAGGTCACGAGCGCGCCTGAGACCACCGTCAGGGTCCCGAGCACCAGGGTAAACGCCAGCAAAATGGGCATCAGTGCCGGCGATGAATTACCGACGAACCAGCCGCATTGGCGCAGGACGACGGGGCTGGGCGCCAGCACCAGGGCAATGAGGGAAACCCAGATGGCGCCGCGCTTCTTGTCCAAGCGCTTGGTGATCAGCGGAGCCACGCCCAGGGCCGCGGCGGCCGAGACCAGGGCCGAGAGCAGCAGCCAGGAGATCTGGTCGGCCGACAGTTCCCACTAGTATGAATAGAAGTACACGCTGAGCGTCGCCACCAACCCCAAGGCCATGGCCGAAAAAAAACCGCACGCGATCATGGACAGAAACGGGCGGTTGGCGAGCGCGGCGCGAATCTCGCGCGCCTCTTGGGACAGGCTGAAGGGACGTTTCGGCGGGGGCGAACGCAAGTATGGAATGTAGTGATGCGTGCCGGCGGTTGAAATCAGAATCGAGACGAACATGATGATCGCCGCGGCAATCGAATAGCCATGGTAGCCGGGGCGGTTCAACAATCCCACCGCTTGCTGCGCCGTCGGTCGCAGGTACACCGACAGCGCGATGACGCCCATGAGCACCGCGCCGACATAGCCGAAGAAGAACCGATACGCCACCAGCGAGGTGCGCTGGTCGTAGTCCTCGCTCAACTCCGCGAGCAGCGCGGCGCTGGGGACTTCGTAGAGTGCAATCAGGATGCGCACGATGATGGCGCTGATCAGCAAGTACCAAAAAAGCGCCCCGGTCCCAAGATGCGCCGGAGGGTTCCACAGCAGGTAATAGAAAACCGCGCAAGGCAGCGCGGATGCGTACATGAAGGGATGGCGGCGGCCGAGCCGGGAATGGAAACGATCCGATACGTGGCCGATCAAGGGATCGGCAAAGCCGTCGATGACGAGCGCAATCATGATGGCGAAACCCACCAGCTGCGCCGGCAGGCCCAGGACCTGATTGTAGAAAATCAGCAGCAGGAAGTTGAAGCCGTTGTCCTTGATGCCGTAGGCAACGGTGCCAAATCCGTACACCAGCTTGGTTCCCAACCCGATCGAGTTAAGGGCCATGCAAGATTCCGTGCCGCAGCGAAGAAATTAGCACCGCTCTCCCCCCAATTGATGGCGAGTACTTATAATTCTGTTCGTTTCTTAGTATACATACCTCGTCGGCCGCTTCTTTGGGGGGATCATGGCGCTCACAACACCCATGTTTCGTGAGGAATTCGAGCTGAGTTGCCTCTCCGGCGCACCGCCGCTCGATTCGCCCCCGCTTGCCGCCGCCATGCTGATGACCCATGCGGCATTCGTTCAACCCGAGCGGCAAATCGCCGTTTTCGATGCCATCGCCGCTGCGTGGCTGGATGTGGACGACGCGGATGAGCGCGCAGCGTCGCTGCGCCAGCAGCTGCCGTGGCTGACGCAGCGGGCACCCTCGAGCGCGTGGACCACGCCGCGAGGGGTATGGGATGCCTTTTGGGGCGTCGTGGATGCGGATCCGGCCGCCTCTCAAGGCGAGGCGCCCAAGGATGCGGCGCTCGATTTTACCGGCCGCGTCGTCGCCATCGGCCGGCACTACGATGCGGAATTGTTGATGCGTTGCGAACGAGCGCATTATTGGCATGAGGACGTGCCCAAGCTGCTGGCGCAGCCCGAAGTGCGCATGACCACCAATGACTTGCGCAACTGGCCCGAGGACAGCCTCGGCACCAATCTGCTCGACATGCTCACCGCCAAGGGCTACGACCTGGAGGTGATCAATCCCGACGATGTGATGCTGCCGGCGGTTTTTGCGGCTCAGAATCGAACCAATCGCCGCATCCTGCAGCTGCACGATGTGTGGCATCTGTTTGCGGGGTTTGGCTTCACCGCCCAGGGCGAAGTCGCGATTTCCGGATTTCAGCTGGCGCAATTCGGACAGAACTATTCGACGCGCTTTCTCGCTGCCACCACGACCATGATGTGCCTGCGTCCGCTGGTCAACGTCGATCAATTCATCGCGCTCATCGCAGAAGGTTGGCGGCACGGTCGGCGCGCGCCCCCGCTGATGTCGGTCGAGTGGCACAAGCTGCTCGGACGCTCGATCACGGACCTGCGCGCCGAGATGCACGTCGCGCCATTCCAGAGCCGCACGCCCGAACTGTTGAATTTCTAGGCAACCGGGGCTTTAGGGGAAGCCCCTGCAAGAGGCATCCAACAATCCGTCTTCGCAATCGGGCGCTCCGCCGCCCGATGCCAGGCCGTTGCTGGTGTACGACGCGGATTGTGGATTTTGCGTCTTCTGGGCGCGATATTGGCAGAAGCTCACGGGCGACGCCGTCGACTATCGGCCCTACCAAGACGTGGCCGCGCGGTATCCTGAAGTTCCACTCGCCGATTTTCAACGGGGCGTGCAATACATCAGGCCCGATGGCGTCCGGGCGAGCGCGGCCGAGGCCAGCTTTCTCACCTTAAGTCACGCGGGCGGCAAGGGTTTCTGGCTGACGCTCTATAAAAAGCTGCCCGGCTTCGCGGCGGTTTCGGAGCTGACCTATGCCTTCATCGCCGCGCACCGCTCGGCCGCGTATCGCGTAACGCTGTTTCTGTGGGGCAGGGACTATGCGCCGCCACGCTATGATTTTGCCTCGTTCTTGTTCATGCGCCTGTTTGGGCTGATTTATCTCTCCGCCTTCACATCCTTTGGAGTCCAAGCGCTGGGGCTGATCGGCAGCCACGGCATCCTGCCGGTCGCGGAACTGGTCAATGTCATCGGCGGACGGGCCGGGGCCGAGCGCTTCTACGTGATGCCCATGCTGTTTTGGATCAGCGCCGGCGACTGGGCCATTCAGGCGGTGTGCTGGGGCGGCGTGGGATTCTCGTTGCTCTTGGTCTTCAATGTGCTGCCGCGGCTGTGCCTGTTTCTGCTCTATGTGCTGTATCTCTCGCTGCTCTACGGCGGACAGACTTTCATGTCCTATCAGTGGGACACCTTTCTTCTCGAGGCCGGCTTTCTCGCGCTGCTGATGAGTTTCGCGCGGGCGCCGGGCATCTGGCTGCTGCGCTGGTTGCTGTTTCGCTTCATGTTCATGTCGGGCGTCGTCAAGCTGTTGAGCGCCGATCCGAACTGGCGGAACTTGTCGGCGCTCTCCTATCACTTCTTCTCCGAGCCGCTGCCCACGCCATTGGCCTGGTACGCCGCGCACTTGCCGCCGCCGGTGTTGAGATTCGCCACCGGCGGCATGTTTGTCGTCGAGCTGCTATTGCCGTTTCTGATCTTCTGCCCGCGACGGCTGCGCTTCCTTGCGGGCTTCGGCATTCTGCTGCTGCAAACCTGCATTCTCATCACCGGCAACTACAACTGGTTCAACCTGCAGACCATGTTGTTGTGCCTGCTGTTGTTTGACGACGCGGCGCTGCAAAAGATTCTGCCGCATCGTCTGGTGCAGGTGATGGCGGGGCGCGCGCGGCAACGCGCGCCGCGAAAGAGCGTTTCGGTCGTCGTTGGCGCGTGGGGCCTGCTGCTGGTGTTTTGCAGTCTCGTTGAGATGGACCTGCGTTTCGGCGGCAGCCCGCCCGCGGCCGCGGGCCGAATCGATCAATTGATCGAGCCGCTGCGCATGGTCAGCAGCTACGGCTTGTTCGCGGTCATGACGACGCAGCGCCAGGAAATCGTGATCGAGGGTTCGAGCGACGGCGTCGAGTGGCGCGAGTACGCGTTTCGCTACAAGCCGGGCGATGTGTCGCACGGCCCACCCTGGAACATCCCGCATCAACCGCGGCTGGACTGGCAGATGTGGTTCGCTGCGCTCGATGACCCGCGGCGCCTGGGATGGTTTTCGCGCTTTCTCGAAAAGTTGCTCAAGAACGAGCCCGCCGTGACGGCTTTGCTGGCGAGCAATCCGTTCCCGGACAAGCCGCCGCAATACATCCGGGCGCAGTTCTATGATTACACGTTCACCTCCCGCGAGGAGAAGTCCCGGGGCCTGTGGTGGCAGAGGCGGTCGGTAGGACTGTACTTCCCGGCGGTGCGCCTCAAGTTGAATTGAATGACGGAGGAGCCATGAGATCATCTGCACTCATTTTAGGGTCCCTGGCCGCGATGCTGGGTTGCATGGCCATGGTGCACGGCGCCTACGGCGCGGCGCCGGTCGCTGCCGATGAAATCCGCGGTACCGTCATGAGTGAACGCGGTCCGGAAGCCGGCGTCTGGGTCATTGCCGAAACGAGCGATTTTCAAACACGATTCGCCAAGATCGTCGTCACCGACGAGGCCGGCCGCTATCTCATTCCGGAGCTGCCCAAGGCAAAGTACCGCGTCTGGGTACGCGGCTATGGTCTCGCGGACTCGGTCAAATCCGACGCGACGCCGGGACGCGCGCTCGCTATCAAGGCGCTCACCGCCAAGGATGCGGCGACGGCGGCGAAGATCTATCCGGCCGCCTATTGGTACGCCATGATGAAAATTCCCGAGGAAGCACAGGTCGCGGCGCTCGCGGGCGGCCGCAACGGCTATCTCATGTGGATGAAGAACATGGGCTGTGTGGGTTGCCATCAGCTGGGTAATTTGGCGACCCGGACCATCCCGGCGTCCCTGGGCTCGTTCAAGTCATCGCAGGAGGCGTGGCTGCGGCGCCTCCAGTCGGGCCAGGCCGGCGGTCAGATGATCAACATCGTGCAGGGCGCGCTCGCAGGAATTCCCATTCGCTATCTGGCGGACTGGACCGATCGCATCGCCGCCGGCGAGGTGCCCGCCGCGCAGCCGGCGCGTCCGAGCGGCGTCGAGCGCAACATCGTCGCCACGGTGCGCGACTGGTCCGACGGCAAGGCCTACTTGCACGATCTGTCGGGGACCGATCGGCGCAATCCGAGCGTCAATGCCCATGGCCGGCTGTACGGTGCGCCGGAACTGAGCACCGATAATTTCCCCGTGCTCGATCCTTCGCACAACACCGCCACCACCTTCAAGGCTTCGGTTCGTGATGCCGATACACCGACGACTCATGACGATCCGGTGATTCAGCCCTCGCCTTACTGGGGCGATGAGCGCATCTGGGACAGCCGGGCGGTCGCGCACAATCCGATGCTGGACCGATCGGGGCGCGTTTGGTACACGGCGCGGATTCGAGCGGCGGCGAATCCCGCGTTCTGCAAGCAGGGCTCGGCACATCCGTCCGCGGCGGCATTTCCGCTCAACGCCTCCGATCGCCAATTGGCCGTGTACGACCCAAAGAGCGGCAAGTATGTCTTCGTCGATACCTGCTTCGGTACGCATCATTTGCAATTCGCCGAAGATGCCCACGACACCTTGTGGACCAGCGGCGGGCGCGAGGTCGTGGGCTGGCTCGACACCCAGAAATTCGATGCGACCGGCGATGCGGCCGCGTCGGAAGGCTGGGCGCCGTTCGTTCTCGACACCAACGGCAACGGCAAGCTCGACGCCTGGACCGAACCCGGTCAGCCGGCAAATCCGAACAGCGACCAACGTCTGGCGGCGAGCTTCTACGCCGTCATGCCCAATCCCGCCGACGGCAGTGTGTGGGGCTCGGTTGCGTTTCGCTATCCCGGCGCGCTGCTGCGCTTTGACCCCAAAACTCGGCTGAGCGAACTCTACAACGTCCCCGCGCCCGGTTTCGGCGTGCGCGGCGCCGACATCGATCGCAACGGCGTGGTGTGGGTGTCTCTGGCAAGCGGGGATTTGGGCCGGTTCGATCGGCGCAAATGCAAGGGCCCACTCAATGGTCCCACCGCAACGGGCGACCATTGCCCCGAAGGCTGGAGCTTTCACCGCCTGCCGGGGCCTGGCTTCGTGAATGTGCCGCAGATGAGCGTCGAATCGAGCTATTACACCTGGGTCGATCAACACGACACGTTGGGGCTGGGCGCGAACGTGCCCATCGCCACGGGCAATTTATTCGACGGCGTGCATGCGCTGGTCGACGGCAAGTTTGTGACGCTGCGCATTCCTTACCCGCTCGGGTTTTATGCCAAGGGTCTCGAGGGCCGCATCGATGATGCCGCTGCCGGCTGGAAGGGACGCGGCCTCTGGATCACCAGCGGCGATCGCACGCCCTGGCACAAGGAAGGGGGCCAGGGCACCAAGCCGTTGGTGGTGCATTTCCAAGTCCGTCCCTCGCCGCTGGCCGATTGAGTCAGCGCGTCCCGCTCGCAACGCGCTCGAGGGCCGCGCGGTCCCAGCCGGCCAAATCCGCCGCGGCTTCATACGCCGTTTGAAAGAACCGGAGCAGCGTCTCATCGGGCTGGGACGCGGCGCAGAGGGCCTCGTAGGGCAGCACAAATTCTCGAAGCTGTATGTCGTAACGCCCGGGGGATTCCACGCGGTATTCCGCGTACCCGGGGGGCTGAGGATAGGTGTAGGCGTAAAAAATAGGCTGCGAATTTTGATCTCCCGGCCAGAAGCCGCAGCTGCTGCACTCATGCGAGTAGGCTTCAACCATGACGCGGTCCGGACAGTTGGGAGCACCGCCCGGATGGCGCGGTGCGCGCCGGCCGGAAAAGCGTGTCGAAGCCAGATCAAAGCTGCCCCAGAAAAAATGCACGGGGCTTTGTTTACCCGTGAAGCGGCCGCGAAATTGCTTCATGACGCGCTGGGTGCTCAAGAGAATGAGCCAACATTGACGGGCGGCTTGCGCATGGTAGATCCCATGTTCGCGGTCCTGCGCAAAGGGGATCGCGATGGGGACCTCGACCGGCGACGGATAGATCGGCGCATCAATCTCGAGTTCACGAAGGAT
>Ga0210389_10002247_pt1 | contig 15307 bp, 17 predicted proteins | sample IncBWH28OmetaG_FD_160127 | JGI IMG/M metagenome (GOLD analysis project Ga0210389, IMG submission 160127) | Forest soil microbial communities from Barre Woods Harvard Forest LTER site, Petersham, Massachusetts, United States - Inc-BW-H-28-O ...
CCACGCGTTCGACAATCATAGCTCGTTCGTCAATCTGACGGACGCAACCTATGAAGGCTATTACATTTATCCGCCGGATTCGATATCCCCAACGTGCGGCAAAGTTGTATTGGAGATTTATTCAGATAAAAAACCAGAAAGTGCCGCGACAAGAGTCCTAGATGAAAAGACGGTGTCTAAAGTGTGGGCAGACTTCGGGCCTTATCGAGAAGCTGTTTCGCAGTCTTCAAAGCACTAATACTCGTACGACATCGCTCGTTTAGTACTTCGGCATCCCCGGATCCACCTTCTCCGCCCACGCCGTAATCCCGCCCGTCAGGTTATAGACTTTCTTAAATCCCGCCTGCCGCAGAAACTGCACTGCCTTGGCGCTTCGGCCGCCCATCTTACAATGGGCAACGATCTCGCGGCTCGAATCGAGCTCACTCACGCGCTTCGGCAAATCGTTCAGCGGAACCAGATACCCATTCAAGTTACAAATCTGATACTCATGCGGCTCGCGCACATCCAGAATAAAAACGTCGGACTTCGCGTCCAGCTTCTTCTTCAGTTCTTCCACCGAAATTGCCGGCACAACGTCTTCCACGGGCGCCTCCTGGCCTCGAATTCCACAAAATTCTTCGTAATCGATCAGCTTGGTAATAGTACGATTCTTGCCGCAGACCGGGCAATCCGGATTCTTCCGCAGCTTCAGCTCGCGAAACTTCATTCCCAGCGCATCCACCAGCAATAGCCGCCCGGCCAGTGAATCGCCCTGCCCCAAAATCAACTTGATTGTTTCCGTAGCCTGAATCACGCCCACGAGCCCAGGCAAAATCCCAAGCACTCCGCCCTCCGCGCAAGAAGGCACCAGCCCCGGCGGAGGCGGCTCCGGATACAAACAGCGGTAGCAGGGCCCATCCTCGGTAGCAAACACGCTGGCCTGCCCCTCAAACCGGAAAATCGACCCATAAACATTCGGCTTCCCAGTAAGCACGCAAGCGTCATTCACCAGGTATCTCGTAGGAAAATTATCGGTCCCATCGGCGATGATGTCGAACTCGCGAAATAGATCGAGCGCGTTCGCGCTAGTCAGCCGAGTCTCGAAGGGCCGCAAATTCAAAAATGGATTAATCGCCTTCAGCTTTTCCGCCGCCGAATCCAGCTTCTTCCGTCCCACGTCGGCAGTCGAATGAATAATCTGCCGCTGCAGATTCGTGTAATCGACCACATCGAAATCGACGATCCCTAAAGTCCCCACGCCAGCAGCCGCCAAATAAAGCGCCAGCGGCGAACCGAGCCCACCCGCCCCAATACAGAGCACGCGAGCAGCCTTCAGCTTGAGCTGGCCCTCCATGCCAACCTCCGGCATAATCAAATGCCGCGAGTAGCGCAGGATCTCGTCATTACTCAGAACGACTTCAGGTTTGGTTTCAGTAGCAGTAGTCATGATTTAGGCGTCCAGTCGATCTCGGCTGTTTGCTTCCAGCAACCGCAGGATTCGGAATTGCCAGGAGCTAAAAGCTAGCGGCTAACGGCTAGCAGCTTCCCCCCGCAATCGACGGCACAATAGAAATCGTATCACCCTCTTTAAGCGCGGTAGCTTCCTTCTCCAGATACCGCATGTCCTCGTCATTCACATAGACATTCACAAACGCCCGCAGCTTACCGTCGTCGTTAAAGAGATGCCGCTTGAGGTCGGGATGCTGGGCCACGAGCCCGGAGAGCGCGCCGCCGACGGTATTCGCCGCGACGCTGACGGAAGCCTGCTTCTGCGTGTACTGCCGGAGCGGAGAAGGGATCTGCACCTGTGCCATGTAGTAAAGATGCTAAGGTTTGGGGCAGGGATTCACTGGAAGACGGCTTGAGAGAAAAGCGAGCGACGATGTCCAGCCTCCAACCCGGCCGCCCACGCGGTCTCCTCCCGATCGGCATATTCTTCATCTTCGGCGCGACCATGGCAGCCTATGCCGTCATCACGCTGCTTCTGCCTGGCACTTTCCTTGACGCGCTCTGGGCGCTGAACCCGCATTCCACGCTGAACTCGTTCCATACAGCAAAGCTGCAGCCCCGGCCTTTATCATCCTCTCCGCAGCGCTGGCTGCCACTGCAATCGGATGGTTTCGCCGCCGCTACTGGGGCTGGGTGTTGGGGATATCTATCATCGCCATCAACGCAACCGGGGATTTGGTGAATCTTGCGCGAGGTGAAACATTGAAGGGTGCCACCGGAGCCGGGATCGCTGGGCTCCTGCTTGTCTACGTGACGCGGGCAAGAGTGCGGAACTACTTTCAAAGCAACTAACCACCAGTTGGGGCCATTCGCCAACGCGCTGAACTCATCCTTGCACGGAGATACTCTCATCCGCGAATCTCTTGTCGGCTTCATCCGTTCCCGCCAGTTCGAACGAGTTCGTCACCGCCGCTCGCCCTGCCTCAACGCTGGTAATCACATAAGAACATCCAATCCAATGCGCCTCTGCTAGATCCGTAACCGACCATCGCGGCGGATGATCCGGATGCGAATGATAGAACCCAACAATCTCCTCGCCGCGCTCCCGCCCCTCGCGCTGAATCCCTATCAACTCTTTCGGATCGATGTGATACCGGTTGTGCGCCGAATCAAGCCGCGTATTCCCGCACCGGGCAGCGCGAGTCACAGTCCTGGATCCGTCATCGTCAAATCGCCCCAGCAGCACGCCACAGCACTCGTAGGGGTAAGTTTCCTCGCCATGCTGGCGAAGCGAAGCGTAGTCGGTTGGGGAGATTTTCAGCATGGGAAGGAGGTCAGAGGTTAGAGGTCAGATTGCAGAGGTAAAAAGCCCGCGATTCCATCCGTAACGCTTGTTGCACAAGCTCTTAAAATCTGCAATTTGACCTCTGACCTCTGCAATCGAATCTACTCTTCACTCCAAAATCGTTCACTCAAATATTTGTCTCCCGAGTCGCAGAGCACTGTCACAATCGTAGCCGCCTGATTCTTCTTCAATCCGTCCGCAACCCGCAAGCAGCCCACCACCGCTGCCGCCGACGAAACTCCCACCAGCAAACCATTCTCCCGAGCTAGCCGGCGAGCCATCGCATGCGCCTCTTCGGTAGCAATCTCAAGATTCTCGTCCGCCAGCGAAGAATCATAAATCCGCGGCACGATCGCCGACCCCAAATGCTTCGCTCCCTCAATCCCATGGAAGGCCGAGTCCGGCTGCAACGAAATGCAGCGAACATGCGGATTCAATTCCTTCAACCGCCGCGTAGTCCCGACAAACGTCCCCGTTGTTCCAAGCGTCGAGACGAAATGCGTGACGCGTCCCTCGGTCTGCTCCCAGATCTCATTCGCGGTGGTCAAATAATGCGCGCGCCAGTTCGCATCATTCGAATACTGATCCGCATAGAAATAAAGTTCAGGATGCCGCTCCGCCAGTTGCCGCGCAATCTTGATCGCGCCATCCGAACCCTCACCCCGATCGGTAAAGATGATATTCGCCCCGTAAGCCTGTAGAATGCGTTTTCGCTCGACGGAGACATTCTCCGGCACGCACAGCGTAACCGGAAATCCCAGTGCGGCACCCAGCATCGCATAGGCAATACCCGTGTTGCCGCTAGTTGAATCCAGAAGGATTTTCCCGGGAGCAAGCTTGCCGCCGCCCCGCGCCGCGTTCACAATGCCGGCAGCAGTGCGGTCTTTCACGGATCCGCCGGGGTTATACCATTCGGCCTTTCCGAGCAAGTGAACGGAAGGCAGATTGCGAATCAAGGCGTCCAGCGAAAGCAAAGGGGTATTGCCGATGCGCCCAAGCACCGCGTCCGCGGCTGAGAGCAGCGACTCGCCCGCCGGCGAAGGGCTAGCGGAACTCAACTTTGCCGAACTGGAATGCGATGCGCTCATAAACCATGCAAGATTGAAGAAGGGACTGTGTATTCAAGCCTCGAAAAATCTCTGCCCGTGACCTCAGTAATGTGCCCGTAACGAGGAAAAGGTATATCAATACAAACGTCGTTATGTTGCTGTGGTTTAGATTCGCGGCGAGAAGCTTTGGTTCCATAGTTTCGTCGGAGTGGGTCCCACCGCTTGAGCAGGTTGCATGCATCTTGAGCCACTTGAGAATTGCACCGCTCCCGACCGCCCCGCATCTAAGCTGGCATATATAGAATCGAGATCATCGGATGACAACAAAAGTTGAAGAACGAACCTACGAAGAAGCAGTTTCCTGGTTGCGCGATCACGGATTCGATCTGATCGAAGCGCCCGGCACCAAAGACCGCGTCTTCTTAAGAAAATACAACGTCTCCGCTGCCATTCAGAAGACTGAGGATGGGGGCGTGAAAATCTTCGCCTATCCCGGATATGTAATCGGCAGCGAAATCTCGAAGCTCGTCAACCGCGGCTACCAGCAATTTCTAAAGACCGCCAAGACCGAAGTGCCGGCCACCGCCGACCATCTCAAAGCGCTCCATCAGTTCGCCGAAGAATTGAAGGTAGGGTTGGCTTTGCCCAGTCTCTACAACGAGTCGCTAGGCACGGTGAGCGAGTCCTACACATACGACCGCATCAAAGATCGCGACGAACCGGTAGTCGAGCGCCCCAAGCGCCCATGGGAATCCGTAAAGGTAAAAGTGAAAGCGGCGGCAGCCAAGAAGAGCCGCGCCTAACAAGATTCCGAACGGATGGCAGCCCCGCTCTTAGCTTGCGGCTCAACCGGGCCTGCTCGCATGCTCCAGCCGCTCATGTAGTGTTGCACCGCGGAATTATTTTCGCGGCCCTCTAGTGGTGGTCGCTCTTCTCCGGAGAGGGCACCGAGACTACCGGCGCGGCGCCTGTGGCTTTCTTCCAGTACTCCTGCACTCCAGGCGGAAGCTTTTCGATGCGCGAAAGAAAAGCTGTGACCTTCCACATGTCGTCCGCCGAGAGCGATTTGTCCCAGGCGGGCATTCCCGAATAGCGGACGCCGTTCTTGATCACATAGAAGATTTGCCATTCCGGATCTTCGTCCGGATCGGAAATCAAATTTGGAGGCTGAGGATAGAGCGAACGTTCGAGCTGAGAGGGCTGGCGGTCGATGCCTCCATGGCAGAGCGCGCAATTCATGGTGTAAGTCTTCAGGCCTTCGATCAGGTTGTCGTCCGTGACCGGAACCGGATTATTGACGTGTGGAGCGTGGCGTTCGACGGAACTGTCGAGCGCGCCCATGGCAATTCGAGCCTCCATTTTTGGAGGAGTAACGTTAGCGCGGGTGGGCAGAAACCCCAGCAGGGCGAGTCCGATTGCGGCGAGCAGCAGGACAACGACGGCGAAGATAATCCCCAGAATGAATTTGGCCATTGTAGGACCTCGTGGCGTTCCGAGCGTCCGAGCACGCTGGGAGCGGAATACGCTTTCCGGCAATATACATCACGAACGTTGCGTGTGGATCAGTATCCGTGTAACTTTCGCGCTTCGCGCACAACGTCGCTCACTTTGGGCAGGAAAAATCCTTCTTGTGGTGGAGAGAATGGCACGGGCGTATCGAGCGAAGCGATCCGCACGATCGGGCCGTCCAGATCGTCGAAAGCATCTTCGTTGATGATGGCGGCGATTTCTCCGGCGAGGCCGGCGGTGCGCGAGTGCTCGTGAAGGATGATGACTTTGTTGGTCTTCTTCACGGTTCCGACGATCGCTTCGCGATCGAGTGGCGAAACTGTTCGCAGATCGACTACCTCCAGGTCGATTCCTTCTTTATTCAAAATTTCCGCGGCTTCGAGCGCCGTGTACAGCATAGCTGCGTAGGTGATGACGCTGAGATGGCGGCCTTCGCGGGCTACTCGGGCTTTGCCGATTGGAACTGTGTAATCGCCTTCCGGAACTTCATCTTTGATTCGGCGATAGAGATACTTGTGCTCGAAAAACATTACTGGGTTGTTGTCGCGAATCGAGGCTTTGATTAAGCCCTTCGCGTCGTAGGCTGTGGCCGGGCAGACCACCTTGAGGCCGGGTGCGCGGACGAACCACATCTCGGGATTCTGTGAATGAAATGGGCCGCCGTGGACGTTGCCTCCACTGGGTCCGCGGATCACGAGTGGCGCGGGAGCTTCCCAGCGGTAGTGCGATCCGGCAACCATGTTGACGATCTGGTTGAAGGCGCAGCCGATGAAGTCCATGAACTGAAATTCGGCGACGGGACGCAGTCCAGTGAGCGAAGCACCGAAAGCCGCGCCGACGATGGCGGATTCGGCAATGGGCGTGTCGATGACGCGTTCGGCGCCGAAGCGGTCGATGAAGCCGTCGGTGACTTTGAACGCGCCGCCGTAAATGCCGATGTCTTCGCCGATGCAGAAGACGGACGGGTCGCGCTCCATCTCTTCCCAGATTCCCTGGCGGATGGCTTCGAGGTAGGTGAGGGTGGGCATCTCGGAGAGTGTAGCAAGAACCGGTTGTCGTTGCCGGTTGCGAGCAGAATCCACTGATCGCTTACAATTCCTCTTCCTGCGATTCCTACTTTATGACAGTCGCATTGCGGTCGTTTGCCAAGATCAATCTCGGACTCTATATAGGGGCGCCCCGCGCCGACGGGTTTCATGATCTGCGTACGGTGTATCAAACGGTTGCGCTTCATGATGTGATTCGGGTCGGCGTCGATGCGAAGAGCCAGGCACGCGGCAGCGGGATTGAGATTCTGTGTGACGATGCGCGCGTGCCGCTGGATTCGTCGAATACCTGCCACCGCATCGCCACTCTGGTGATGCAGGCGCTGAAGGCTCGCGGCAGGGTCACGATTGAGATCGAGAAGAAGCTGCCCGTGCAGGGAGGATTGGGCGCTGCCTCGTCGAACGCGGTAGCGACAATGATCGGGATCGAGCGTGCGCTGAAGAAGGGGCTAAGCGGAGCGGAACGGCTTCGGATTGCCGCGGAGGTCGGATCGGATTTGCCGCTGTTCCTGATTGGTGGAACTGTGCTGGGCGTTGGGCGGGGCGAGGAGGTCTATCCCCTGCCGGATTTGCCGTCGATGGCAATGGTTGTGGTGACGCCCGAGATTGGGGTATCGACGCCGAAAGCGTTTGCGGATTGGGACGCGTTGGTGGCGCGGGACAATCCTGCCGAGCTCCGCTCGGCCTGGACGGGCGAGGGCGTCCGTCCCCACACGAGCTACGCGGAATTGACGCGCTCTGGCTCGTCGGATAGACTGTTTGAGGTTGGCTGCGTGCTGTCGGCGTGGCTCAGCAATTACCCTGACGCTGGTGCTCCCGCAAAACGTGGGGGCCGGGCCGGAAGCCTGCTATCCGACCTTGTCCGAGCCGGGATTGAAAACGATTTCGAAAGAGTCGTCTTTCCGCAATTTCCCGAACTACGAGACATGAAACGCGCATTGGTGCGCGCCGGGGCGCGATACGCGTCGCTGTCTGGGTCTGGGTCGACCTTGTATGGATTGTTTGGGTCGGCGGCCGAGGCGGAGAAGGCGGCTGCGCGTCTGGGAAAGCAGGGGCTCCGGGCGACGGCCACGCGGACGTTGACGCGGCGGGAGTTTCGGAGATTGTCGCTGTTCGATCGCCACTAGTCGGCGGTCGTTCTTGGGCGATGGTCGGTGGGCGAGGCGGCATTCAACTTTGTTGTTTGCGGATGGATCGGACTTGGGCATACTAGTCACCGACCACTATCCACAGGTTTTGGGCCGTCGACTAATGGTAGGTCAAGTGCCTTTGGAGCACTTTGTCTAGGTTCGAATCCTAGCGGCCCAGCCAGAATAATCGGTTCTCAGTTCCCGGTTCTCAGTTCTCAGTGAGAACCAGAGCCAAGACTGAGAACTGAGAAACTGAGAACTGACTATGGCGACTGCGACTACGACTACGGAGAAGTTGGAAAAAAAGCCCACTCCGGACGAGAAGATTGAACGCAAGCCAGTACGCGCGCGCGTCGACGACCGGTTCAAGATTTTTGGCGGGACCGCCAACGAGGCCCTCGCCGAAGAGGTCTGCGCGTTTCTTGGATTGACGCGCGGGCAGGCGCTGGTGACGCGTTTTGCGGATGGCGAGGCATATGTGCAAATCCAGGAAAACGTGCGCGGAGCTGACGTCTTCGTAATTCAGCCGACGTGCCGTCCGGTGGACGAGCATTTGATGGAATTGCTGCTGATGATTGACTCGCTGAAGCGTGCGTCGGCGCGGCGGATCACTGCGGTGATTCCTTATTATGGCTACGCGCGGCAGGATCGCAAAGATAAGCCGCGGTCGCCGATATCGGCGAAATTGGTGGCGGACTTACTCACGACGGCGGGAGCGGATCGGGCGCTACTGATCGATCCGCACACCATGCAGCTGCAGGGTTTTTTCAACATTCCGGTTGACCCTTTGTTCGCGTCCCCGGTGCTGGTGGACTATTTCAGGAAGCTGAATCTCCCGGACCTGACGGTGGTTTCGCCGGATGCTGGGGGCGTGGAGCGAGCGCGCTTCTTCGCGAAGAAGATGGATGCGGCGCTGGCGATCGTCGACAAGCGGCGCGTCGAGATGAACGTGGCGGAAGTGATGAACGTGATCGGCGAAGTCAATGGCCGCACATGTCTCATCATTGACGATCTCATCGACACGGCGGGAACGCTGGTGAAGGTGGCGCAGGCGCTGATGGCGAAGGGGGCAAGCAGCGTGTATGCGTGCTGCTCGCATCCGGTGCTCTCCGGGCCGGCCGTTGAGAACCTGATGAATTCACAGATCAGCGAGGTGGTTGTGACCAACACGATCCCGCTGAGTGAGGCGGCGCGGAATTTGCCGAAGATTAAGGTGCTTTCGATCGCCGGGCTGATTGGGCGGGCGATTCAGTCGATTCATGAGGAGACTTCGGTGAGCCGGCTGTTCATATAGGGCGTGACCTCAGCGGCTAAAGCCGGCGACAAAAGGTAGTGTTTATCGCAGCGCTTAAGCGCTGCGCCACCCAAAAACGATTAGCGAAGGACGGAAACTGAATTATGGCTACAGCAACGGATATCAGCATTCTGGAAGCGCAGAAGCGCGAAGCGGGCAATAAGAATTCAGCGCGACGTGTGCGTGTGGGCGGGAAGATTCCCGCGGTTGTTTATGGCGCAGGGAAAGACGCGGCTTCCGTTGCGGTCGATCCGCGGCAGGTGCTGCGCATTCTGCACTCGGAGACGGGACACAACACGATCTTTGATTTGGCGCTCGACAGCAATCGCGTGAAGGCGATGATCGTGGATTGGCAATTTGAGCCCATCAAGGGCACACTGCTGCACGTCGACTTGCAGCGCATCGCCATGGACAAGAAACTGACTGTCACCGTACCGATCGTTCTTAGGGGCGAGGCGGCGGGCGTGAAGCAGGAGGGTGGCATTCTCGAGCACATCTTGCGTGAAATTGAGATTGAGTGCCTGCCAGCGGACATTCCGAAGTCGATCGAGGTGGACGTCAGCCATCTGACTTTTGGCATGGGCGTACGTGTGCAGGACCTTCCGCACAATGAGAAGTTGAAATTCCTGACCGATGAGAACCAGATGATTGCGCACGTCACCGCGGTGAAAGAGGAAGTGGTGGCTGCACCTGAGGCAGTTGCGGACGCGGCTGGGACTCCGGCTGAGCCTGAAGTCATCAAGAAGGGCAAGCAGGAAGTTGAGGGTGAGGAGGCCGAGGGCGATAAGGGCAAGGGTAAGGCCGAGCCCAAGGCTGAGAAGAAGGAAAAGAAGTAACTGCCGGGTAGAGACGGGGCCTGCCCCGTCTCTGAGACGCGGCAGGCCGCGTCTCTACTATGAGCGTGAAACTGATCGTCGGTTTGGGTAATCCTGGAATCGAGTACCAGTTCACGCCCCATAATCTCGGGTTCCTTACGATTGACCGGATCGCGGGGGAGCGCGGGATTGAAGTTCGGAACCGGCAATGCCGGGCTTTGACGGCTCGGGCTGAGATCGCCGGCCAGCCGGTGGTTTTGGCGAAGCCGGAAACCTACATGAATTTGAGTGGGCTTTCGGTGCGGGAGTTAGCGGCGGAACATCAGGTCGATGTGAAGTCAGACCTGATCGTTATTTACGACGAACTGGACTTGGCGCTGGGGACGATTCGCATCCGACAGCGGGGAAGTTCGGCGGGGCACAACGGAATGGAGTCGATTCTGGGTGCGCTCGGGACGGATGAGTTTTTGCGGATTCGGCTGGGGATTGCGCCGGACCGCAAGATTGGCGACGGCGTGAAATATGTGCTGACGCCGTTTCGCAAGGCGCAAGACAAAGTTGTAGACGAAATGCTCGACATGGCGACGCAGGCTGTAGAAGTGATTTTGAAGGAAGGCCCGGCAGCGGCGATGAACCGGTTTAACCGGAAGAACGATCCGGATGGCGAGCCGCCCGCGAAGTAGAGAGTTTTTGGAGAAAACGAATGAATCGTACTTATGAAGTGATGTTTATTGTCCGCCCTGACATGGTGGAAGAGGATTTGAACAAGTTGATTTCGACGCTGGATTCCAGCGTGACTTCGGCCGGCGGAACTGCGAAGACTGAGGTTTGGGGCAAGCGCCGGCTCGCTTACAAGGTCGCCAAGTTTAACGACGGAATTTTTGTGCTGATGATGATTGAGGGCCCGGGTGCGCTTGTGCACGAGGTCGAGCGACGGTTGCGCGTGACGGAGCAGGTGATCAAATTTCTGAGTGTGCGCACGGATGAAGAGTTGAAGCGGCTCGATAAGGTGAAGAAGCTGCGCGACGCGAAGAAGAAGACGAGCGCGATGCCGGCTGCTCCTGCGCCTGTTCCGGTGACGCCGGAAGTGGGAACGGAGCCCGCGCCGACTCCGGCTACGGTTTAGTTCGGAAGTGGTGCATCGGAAAAATCCCCGCCCAGGCGGAGCTTGGACGGTCACCTGCTGAGGTGATGGCGGCCAAGTTTGAAATCTTTCTAGAACTTAAGGAGCACTATGGCAGACGAAACGAGAGCAGCAAGCGCGCCGGAAGGCGGCGGTGGTGGTGGTGGAAGTCGACCGGAAGGACGGTCAGGCGGTGGTGGCGGCGACCGTGGTGGACCTCGCGGTCCGCGTCCGGGCGGTGGGCCGGGCGGCTCGCGCGAAGGTGGACGTAAGTATTTCCGGCGCAAAAAAGTTTGCAAGTTTTGCGTGGAGAAGATTGAAGCCGTCAATTACAAAGATGTGCGGCTGCTGGTGCAGTTTGTCGCCGAGAGCGGAAAGATTACTCCGCGCCGGCTGACGGGCGTGTGCACGCCGCATCAACGGCGGCTCTCGAGGGCGATCAAGCAGGCTCGGAATATTGCGCTGCTGCCTTTTGCGGGACGGGCGCAGTAGGGTCATCTAAAGATCAGGTTTTCTCTGTGACCTCTGTGTACTCTGTGGTTAAGAAGTACGTTAACCACAGAGTACACAGAAGGGAACGGAGGAAAGCCAAGGAGAGTTTCGAAAATGGAAGTCATTCTTAAGGAAGATGTGGCGAAGCTGGGCAACCGGGGCGAGGTGGTGAAGGTTGCCGAAGGATATGGGCGGAATTTCTTATTGCCGCGGAAGCTCGCGATTGAAGCGACGGTCGGCAACAAGACTGTTATCGAGCAGATGAAGGCTGCTTCGGTGCGACGCTCGGCCAAGGAGAAGTCGGAAGCTGAGGCGCTGTCGAAACAGTTTGAGGGGCTGGAAGTGTCGTTCACGCGGAAGTCGGGCGAGAATGACCAGCTTTTTGGCTCGGTCACGGCGGGCGACATTGCCGAGGCGCTGGAAAAGAAGGGCTTCCACATTGATCGGCGGAAGATTCAGTTGCATGAATCGCTCAAGACGGTCGGTGAGTTCACGATCGCGATCAAGCTGCACAAGGATGTGACAACGCACCTGAAAGTGCTCGTCGCGAAGGAAGCGGCGGAAGAGTAGACGCCGCGAAACGAGATAAGTATGGTGGTTGATCGGTCTACCGAGATTCTGATCCTCATTTCCCCGATAGCCATCGTTCTTGGCGCGTACCTGATAGCTTGGCATGGCAGAAGTCTGTTGTTGCGAAAAGCGGCGGCGCTCATAGTCGCCAGCATCTCAGCACTATTCGGCTGGATTGGCACTTTCTGGTACGCACTCCCGTTGCTGAAGGACTGGCACGGCGCATTTGGGGCGTGGATAATTCTGATATGGGCCGCGTGCATTGGAGCATGGGCTATCGCATTGCGAAGTGCTTATTTCGTAGTGCGTAGGAACCATTCTAGTCGGCCCATCTGACTTGTTGAGTCGATCCTCAACCAAAGATTTCAGAGTGCGGTACCGTACCCGAAGAATTGCTCTACTTTGCGCAAATCCGTAGTCTTCGTGTAATTCGGCAGGCTCTCTACAAACACTCTTCCGTAGGATTTCTTCAGAATGCGGTTGTCGAGCAGCGCAAGCAGCCCGCGATCATGAAGTGAGCGAATCAGGCGTCCAAAGCCTTGTTTCAGCGTGATGACTGCGCTGGGCACCTGGTAGTCACTGAAGGCGTTGCCGCCCGTGCGGTCGATTGCCTTCACACGCGCGGCCACGATTGGGTCGCTTGGCACCGCAAATGGTAGGCGGTCGATGATCACACAGCTTAGTTGCTCGCCCTGCACGTCGACGCCTTGCCAGAATGACGACGTGCCGAAGAGGACTGCGTTCGGCGTCAGGCGGAACTCTTCGAGGAGCGCGGATTTTGGCGCGTCTCCTTGCTTGAGCATGGGGAATTCGATCAGGCCGAGGAGGCGGTCGTAGATTTCGTTCATCTGCGCGTAGCTGGTGAAGAGGACGAAAGCGCGGCCACGCGTGATTTCCAGCAGTCGGCGAATAACGTCTGAGGCTTCGGCGGCGAATTGCGGCGTGCGCGGGTCGGGCAGGTTGGGCGGGACGTAAAGAATGGCCTGGCTCTCGTAGTCGAAGTGCGAGGGGACGATGAGTTCGCGCGCGTGCTCGAGACCTAAGCGCTGTCGGATGTAGCTGTAGCCGCCGCCGACGGCGAGCGTAGCCGAAGTCAGGACGGCGGTTTCGAGTTTGGACCAGAGGCATTCGCGGAGGATCGAGCCGACTTCGATCGGCGTGGCCTGGAGATGGACGTTGGTGCGGCCGCTACTTTTATCTTCTGAGGCTCCACGCTTGCCTCTGCTCGCTCCTCCTCTGCCCGCTCCGCCGCGAAATCCGCGGCGCTCGATCCAGAAGACTGTGTTTGGGTCTTCGTTCTCCATCACGAAACTAAGCTGTACTTGCAGTTGCTGGGCGCGTCGGGCCAGCGTGAAGACTTCGTCGGGCTTTTGCGGCAACTGCTCGAACTCGCCTGTCAAGCGGTTCAGAGCTTGGTTTAGCGCGATGAATTCTTCTCCGTTTTCTTCCAGGAACTCGCGGCGAGTATCGAAGGCGAAGCGGCCTTCCTGCGCCGGCAGCAGCGAGAAGAATAGTTGTGAGCGCTCGCGCAGAGACTGGATCGCGCCGGACATCTGCGGCGTGTAAAGCTTTTCACGCTGGAGGAGATTCTCCGTGTCGCGCGCGAGTTCGTCCATCCGGAAATTGCTGACCGAGATTCCGAAATAGTTGCCGGCGACGTCTTCGAGTTCGTGGGCTTCGTCGAAGATGACCGCGCCCGCATCGGGGAGGACTCCCGCATCGGGAGCGTGGTCGGCTCCGAGTTTGATCGCGAGGTCGGCGAAAAAGAGGTGATGGTTGACGATGATGATGTCGCTCTCGGCAGCGCGGCGGCGCATTTCGGTGATGAAGCAGCGGTCGTACTCCTTGCATTTCTGGCCCAGACAGGTGTCGGCACGGGCGTCGAGCTTCGGCCAAAGCGCGCTCGCCTCGGGCAGTTCGGCGAGTTCGGCACGATCTCCGGTGTGGGTGGTTTTTTCCCAGGCGGCGATGGACTGATAGTGTTCGATCTCTTCGAGGCCGCTTAGAACCGGCTGATCGGTCAGGTCGTAGAGCTTTTTGCGGCAGAGATAATTGTTGCGACCCTTCATGTAGCAGACGGAGAGCTTTCGGTCTCCATCGGGCGAGAGGGCGCGTTCGAGGAACGGGACGTCTTTGAAGTAGAGCTGCTCTTGCAGATTTTTTGTGCCGGTTGAAATGATTACACGCTTGCCGGAGCGGATCACCGGCAGCAGATACGCCAGCGTTTTTCCCGTTCCCGTGCCGGCTTCGGCGATCAGATGACGCTTTTCTTCTAGCGCTTCTTCGACGGCTTGCGCCATCTGGAGCTGTCCGCGGCGGAATTCGTAGGCGGGGTGACTCTTCGATAAGACGCCGCCGGGGGCGAAGAATTGGTAGAGGGAGAATCCTGCGGTGGACGCGGCATGAGAGGAAGTCGACACAGAGTCTCTATAATAGCTAACCAGTTGCCAGCCGCCAGTTGCCAGTGAAACAAATCTCCTCAAATTCGAATGCTTTGCCTCTTCTCGCCATCGTGGGCCGTCCTAACGTCGGCAAGTCTACCTTGTTCAACAAACTAACCGGCTCGCGACGCGCTATTGTTGGCGATGAGCCTGGGATTACTCGGGACCGTCTCTATGGCGAGGCGGAGTGGCGCGGGCATGCGTTTCGCGTGGTGGATACGGGCGGTATCGTTCCTGAGGATAAGGAATTTATCCCGGCGGAAATTTTTCGGCAGGCGAAGGTTGCGCTCAAGGAAGCGGTCGGCATCATCATGGTGGTGGATGCGCGGACGGAGTTGGCTGGGCCCGACCGCGAATTGATTCGACAGCTTCAGCGCATGGGGAAGCCCCTGTTTCTGGCTGTGAATAAGGTCGACAGCGACAAGCAGGAATCGCTGGTTGGGGAATTTCATGAGCTGGGGATTCGGGAAGTGTTCGGGATCTCGGCTGAGCATGGGCGCGGGATTGACGATCTGCTGGATGCGGTGCTGCCTTTGCTGCCCCTCGTGGTGGACGCGGCAAAACCTTTAACCACAGAGGACACTGAGGTCACAGAGGAAAACGAGGCATCTGCGAACGGCGAAAAGCCAACGGCGGACGACCAACGACCGACGACTGACGACGCTCCTCCTCACGAAATTAAAGTCGCCATCATCGGACATCCCAATGTCGGCAAATCTACGCTGCTGAATCAGCTTACTGGAGTCGATCGAGCGATCGTCTCACCGGTGGCCGGCACTACGCGAGATTCGATTGACGAGGTTATCGAGTACAAGGGCCGCAAAATTCGCTTCATCGATACGGCGGGCATTCGCCGAAAGGGCAAGACTGAGCTGATGGCGGAAAAGCTCTCGGTGGTTATGGCGCGCAAGAATATTGAAGGCGCCGATATTGTGCTTTTCATGGTGGATGCGACCGAAGGCGCGAGCGGGCTGGATGCGAACATTGCGGGATACGCGCATGAGAGCGGGCGCTCGGTGATTATCGTTGTGAACAAGTGGGACCTCATCATGAGCGGCGAGA
>Ga0210389_10002250_pt1 | contig 15297 bp, 8 predicted proteins | sample IncBWH28OmetaG_FD_160127 | JGI IMG/M metagenome (GOLD analysis project Ga0210389, IMG submission 160127) | Forest soil microbial communities from Barre Woods Harvard Forest LTER site, Petersham, Massachusetts, United States - Inc-BW-H-28-O ...
CGTGCAAAATCAAGCCTTATTCTTAGCCTTTCTGTCCCCCGCGCCGCTTCGTTTAAAATATAATGCAAACATCCATCAGCCGCTCCAGCCTGCAAAGCACGCTGAACGGTATCAGCACCAATTTGTGGGAAACAACCACTACCACCGGCAACGGCTATACCAACGTAGCCTGGCCAACCACTAATGTAATTGCTACCCTAAACATCAGCTATTACGATGGCTATACCATGCCGGGTGTGCCATCGGCTTTTACGGCGCCTGCAGGAGCAAACCTGTCCACCCGTGGCGAATTGACCGGAACGCAAACCAATGTGCTTGGCACGAGCAATATGCTGTGGACAGCCCATTATTATGACAATTGGGGGCGAAGTTTGGAGGCTTACGCACAACATTATTTAGGCGGCGTACTCAGCAGCAATAATTATGATGCCATTACCAGCACTTACAATTTTACCAACGCGCCGACCACGGTGGCACGCAAACACTGGACATCGGCCACCACAAGCTACCCCCTGGTCACCATTTATAACAGATACACTTACGATTGGATAGGCCGGAAACTGTACAGCTACGAACAGATCACCAATAAAAATCTAACTGCAGATACCTTGAGGCTGTTATCCCTCGGTCAATACAACGAGATCGGTCAGCTGGTGTTTAAAAAGCTGCATAGCAAAGACAGTGTGAATTACCTGCAAACCGTGGGTTACAGTTATAACGAGCGGGGATGGCTAACCCAGGCCTACGCTCCCCTGTTTGCCATGACGCTGTATTATAATGCCGGCGCCAGCAAAGCCTATAACGGCAACATCATGTACCAATACTGGGGCGTTCCCGGCAACCTCAGCAATCATTACACCTATACCTACGATAAGCTGAACCGGTTGATGAGTGGCGTTACCAGCGCGGACAGCTATAAAGAAAACGGCATTGTATACGATACGGAAGGCAACCTGACGTTCCTGAACCGATACGCGGCGGGGGCCGAGATTGACCAGCTGCACTATTATTATAACAGTAAAAACAGCCTCGACAGCGTTAAAGACAGCAATGCCAGCAACAGCGGTTTAGTAAGCGGCACTACCAAATATACTTATGACGGTAACGGCAATATGCTTACCGCTGCCAATACGGTTAATACCAGGCAAAATAAGGGTTTTACATATAACCTGCTGAATTTGCCAAACGTGGTAACTGTGCCTAACGGCACGGATACCTATACCTATGATGCCGGAGGCAACAAGCTGAGAAGGGTAAGCGTGATAGGCGGGGTAACCAATACAACCGATTACATTGGCCGCATTGAATATGACAATAGCACTACGGCTATCGGCTTTATACAAACCGAAGAAGGCAAAGCCGTGCCAAACGGGACAACGAATTACGATTATAATTACTATTTAGGCGATGACCTGGGTAATACCCGGGTAACGTTTGGCACCAAAACGGGCGCGGCGGCAGTTTACCAGCAGGATGATTATTATCCTTTTGGAATGGAAATAAACCGTACGCCTTTTACGCCCAAAAATGAATACCTTTATAATAAAAAAGAGTTGCAGGAGGACTTTACAGAATACGATTACGGCGCACGGTTTTATGATCCGGTTGTGGTGCATTGGAATACGATTGATCCGATGGCGGAGAAGAACAGGCGGCTCTCTACTTATACTTATGCCGCTAATAATCCAATAAGATTTATTGATGTCGACGGGATGGCGCCGGGTGAATATTATGATCAAAAAGGTAAAAAACGGGGGCAGGATGAAAATGGTGTTGATGGAAATGTAAGAATTGTTACTTCAAGTGACGAACTGAAAACTATCGACAAAAATAATAGCGCTAAAACTTATACACAGTCAACGACAATTCATTCCGGAGTTTCTACTACCAAAGCTGCTTTGAATGAAGCCGAAACTGAACTGAAGGATACCAAGGCCAGCGGAGGGTTACATGAGCAAGCTGCAGCTGTTACACCGGATGGCAGGGTATTCAAAGGGACGTCTGACGGGGATGCAACTACTGCTACGGATGATGGCGTATTGAGAACAGCTAACGTCCCACTTTTGACCGGAACTGGAAATACGTCTGTTCACTCTCATGAAACTGCTTTAGTAACAAACAAAGATGGAACAACAGGATCTACTAGTGCAGAGGTTCCGGGGCCCAAAGACCCCGGAGTCTTCGCAAATTTCAGCTTAAATATAATTGTGGGTAATTTAGGATATATATCTGTGAATAATGGGCACCCTGTCACTCCGACAAAGGGCGCTGCATTTTTTGATTCCAACTCACAACCGTTATTAGAAATTTCACAAAATGCTTTAGAAAACATATTAAAGTAATTATGAAAAAAATAATCGTAATAATTGGACTTGCTTTTTGTACTCTGATGTCGTCAGCTCAACAGCAGGACAAAAGATTGAACTTTATACTATTTATTGATAATGAGTTACCGTTGATTGGAATAACCGATGGTCTGATTTTATTTAAAGACGATCAGGGCTTTATAAAAGATAGCTTACCTTTTAGCTACCATGTTGGAGCATTAGCTATGTCTTCGACTAATTATGAAAAGCTTTTTGCCTCTAATCTAAATTACCGAATTCTTATTAAGTTTAATTACAAATTATTCAGGCCAAAGTATCAGGTCTTTAATTATGAAGGTGAAATCCCGCCGGGGTGGTTAAATGAAGAATATATTATTTTTAAGGTCTATAATTCGTCGAATAAAACCAGCAAAGCAAAATATTTGTTTCAAAATGGAAATAAATATATTGTTCAAGTTATTATACCCAGTAAAAGCACCACACTTAACAAAAGATAGGGTAGTCTATCATCCCGGCTACCGCAAGCAAATTTCCCCTGGTTCAGGCGCAGTCTGACGGGCTGGCCAAAAGTGCAAAGGCGACTCGTGCCCCATTGACAGGTCGCCGGCATGCTTTTACGTTTTGCTTTATTAGTTTAGTGCTGTACATTTAAACTATTCCGGTTTTGCAAAGTTAGCTGATATTACCCCTATAAATGGTGACAGCATTTTGTCAGTAAAAGTGTAAACCCAGTAAAAGACAAATAATTGATCAGCAATTATTTAAGCAAATAAAAAATCAAATTATGTATACCCTGTGTATACCCTGCGGGTCCTTTGGCCGGTATGGTCAACGCACTTTTCTTCCTGCCCGCCATGCTACCGCAAGCGTTTTTCCCCCGCTACCGCAAGCAATTTTCGCTGCGGCCCCGATCTATCGGGATGGCCCGCCGATAGGCAGCCCGTAAACAGGGGATACGAAAAAGCAAGATAGAAGAACAATGCCTCGCCGTGCGCCTGGCTTTGTTATTTAAGGCAAAAACTACGGTTATTACGGTGGATCGCATTATGGATCAGCGGCGGGAATGCCCCAATTCAGTTTGCAGCCGACGGTCTGCAGTTAACTGCTATGAACCAAAAGCCATAAATCAAAATGCATTTTCCCCGATGCCGATAGGAGAAATATTTTTTTTATGCAATAAAATTTGCAATTTTGCAAACTATGCTCTCCAAAAAAGCCAAATACGGAATAAACGCCCTGGTTTATTTAGCTCAACAACCGGTAAACGAACCTATTCATATCAATACGATAGCCACTAATGAAAATATTTCGAGGAAATTTCTCGAGTCGATATTATTGGTGTTGCGCAATGCCGGTATGGTAAACAGCAAAAAGGGCAAGGACGGCGGGTATTACCTGTCGCTGCCGCCTGAAGATATCAATATGGCTGATGTAATGCGAACCTTTGACGGCCCGATAGCGCTATTACCCTGCGTTACCCACAAGTACTACCAAAAATGCAATGAATGCAAGGATGAGGCCCATTGCGGCATCCGGGATATATTTTCGGATATCCGGCGCGAAACGGTAAGAATGCTTAAAGACGCTTCCCTGGCCGAAATTGTGAAACGGGCCAATACGCTGATTGAAACGGTACCCGCAGAAGAGCAATAGTGTCGCGTCATTCTTAAATTGACGCTTAGTCCTGAGTCGAAAATCCTAAGTCCAAAATGAACGGAGTTTGACTTTGGACTTGCGACTTAAGACTGTTGACTTAACACTTGTGTTGCGTCACCATTGAAATGACGCCTGGCCTTTACAGCGGATTTTAACTGCTTGTAGCTAACCGGATAAAAAATGAGTTTTTGACTGTTGACAAAGGTTGCAGGGCCTGCATAATGTTATTTAATTTGCTGACAAATTCATGTCAGTAAAACGAATAAAAAAGATGTTAAGGCATTTAATTCGAATTTATTTTAAATAACTGATTTTCAGGTATTTAAAATAGGGTTAACATTGAAATATGTTAAGTTGTGTTAACCCTTTTGTGTGATTGTGGATGCGCGTTACCGGGTATATTCGCACTTGAGCAATCAAGTATTACTATCATCCTCAAACAAAGGTAAAATTGAAATTCCGGTTATGATTATGCGATAAAAACCTGTTGACACGACACTAACGTGCCGGATCATTTCCCTTCGAGTATTTCATTTGCTCTTTTAAGCGCGGTTTCAAAAGACGGCGTAACATTTCCCTTGCCTATCCGGAATAACAAACGCGCTTTTTGTAACTCTTCAGTCACCTGGTCGCTGCTTATCTCCGACAAGATCATTTTGCTGCCCTTTTTATTAAGCTCGTCATGTACATCTTTTAGCACGCGGATCCCGGTGGCGTCAATTACCGGCACATGATCCATACGGATAATGAGCACACGCGCCGGGTTCTCAATCAATTTCATCGTATCCCTGAATTTATATGCCGCTCCGAAAAAAAGCGGGCCGTTTATTTCAAAAACATCGACTCCATCGGGCAAAGTATCGGAATCGGGTGCGTCATCGGCCGTATCTTCGGGCAAAGGGCTGGCTTGCTGGACAGAGCTTGTTTGCATCATTTTCCGCATAAATAAAAAGGCGGCCAGTATCATTCCAATTTCAATCGCCACAGTCAGATCTACAAAAACGGTCAGAAAAAAAGTGGCCAGCAAAACCGTCGCATCGCTTTTTGAGCCCTTGAGTACAAACAGGAAGCTGTTTACTTCGCTCATGTTCCAGGCTACGATAACCAGTATCCCGCCTAACGTGGCCATTGGGATGAGCGCCGCCCATTGCCCCACAAATAACATGATGATAAGCAGGGTAATTGCATGGATGATGCCGGCGACCGGTGTTCTGCCGCCATTCTTAATATTTGTCGCGGTGCGCGCTATCGCTCCCGTTGCCGGTATCCCCCCGAATATGGCCGAACACATATTGGCGATGCCCTGGGCGATGAGTTCGGTATTTGAACGATGGTTGCCGCCGGTCATGCCATCTGCAACTACGGCAGACAAGAGCGATTCGATACTTCCAAGCATGGCGATAGTAAAGGCGGGCCTGATGAGTTGCTGTAAAACGGCGAAATTTATATGGGGAATAACAGGATGTGGCAGCGAAGATGAAATTGCACCGAAACGGCTGCCAATCGTTTCAACCGGCAGATGAAAGAAACGAACGGCCAGGGTGGTTATAACGATGGCCAGCAGCGATCCGGGTATTTTGTGCGTTACCCGGGGCCACCACAGTATCATCAGCAGGGTAAATGCGGCGATAGCTGCCGGGTAAAAATTAATCGAGTTAAAATGATGTCCGTAAGCCAGCCATTTACTTATAAAATCGGCCGGGACGCTGCCCATTTTCAGTCCCAGGAAATCTTTAACCTGGGATGAAAAAATGATGACCGCGATACCCGTAGTAAAACCAACGATGAGCGGATAAGGAATAAACTTAATAACGCTCCCTAAACGGGTAATTCCCATTATTGTAAGTAATACCCCGGCGATAAAGGTAGCAACAATCAATCCGTTAATGCCAAATTGCTGTACAATACCATATACCACCACGATAAATGCCCCCGTAGGCCCGCCGATCTGTACCCGGCTGCCGCCTAACGCCGATACAATGAAGCCAGCGACAATGGCTGTAAAAATGCCTTTTTCGGGAGAAACGCCCGATGCTATTGCAAACGCGATAGCAAGGGGCAGCGCCACAATGCCAACGATTACGCCGGCGACAGCGTCTTTATAAAACTGTGCTTTAGTATAATTTTTGAGTGTGTCTATGATTTTGGGTCTGAACATTGACATTTGGTTATCTTTTGATCCACATTTTCAGCAAGGTATCGTATGATACATCGGCTAAAGAATAGGACGATGGTATTTCTTCTTCTAAACTGTGATAAGTCACAAGCCGGGTTCCGCCAGGCTTCTGTTCCAATGCAGCGCGCAAATACTGCGTATAGTAGTTATACAGGCTATATGATGTGTCTATCGTATTATCAATGGGGTCCTGGGAATCGACATTCTCATAAAACGAGTTGTAAAAATAAAAATGATCAAATTCTTTAAAATTGATCCGGGTCATGTTCGCGAAAATAAAATGAGCGTTCGGCAGACGCAGGTGGCTTTTAGCTTCTTCGGCATACATAACCAACTCATACCTTTGCTCGACGCCATAGAAAAACGTTTCCGGATAATAATGCGCACCGGCAAGGCAAAACTTACCCGCACCGCTGCCGATATCCAATACCCGGGCGCCGGCTTCAGCTAAAAATCCGGCGGCTTTGCCGGCAACGGTCAATGGTGTCCAATGTCTCGCCGACTTTGCCCTGATATGCCCGGGATAGCGCGAGTCGAATGCAGCGTCATCCCCGAACAATGCTTCATTTGCATTGATATTATCCGCAAATTGCCGCCCGGCTGGATTAGTCTGCGTATCGCCCGATGAAAATATTTTTAGCACCATCAAATTTACAACCTGCTAAAGGGGACCGCTATGTTAACAGATCGGTGAAAAAACCGACATTTATCGGTTTTTCAAATACGTATCTTTGTAAATGAGCTTATCCGGAATATTTCCGATAGAGCGGTGGAATTTTACCACGCAATCCATCCTGAACGTGCTTTCGGAACACGATTATGCCCGCCTGTGCAGTAATCAAAGCGACCATCTGTATCAAAAGGGAGACATAATTTTTAGGGAAGGAACCGTTCCGTCGGGTATATTTATTGTTAAAAGCGGCAAAATAAAAAAGTATAAATCGGACCGGAACGGCAAGGAGCAAATTATTTATGTTGCCAACGAAGGCGAATTGATCGGCTATCATGCGGTTTTATCGGAGGAACGCTACCCTGATTCGGCAGCCGCGCTCGAAAAAAGCCAGCTCAGCTTTATCCCAAAAGAAGATTTCGTGGATGTACTGCAGCGCTCTCCGCAGTTTACCCAGCGGCTGCTAAAGGCCCTCAGCCATGAGTTTACGGTATTTGTTAACGGTATTTCAGTTTTTGCTCAAAGGACCGCCCAGGAACGCCTGGCCATCGCATTGATCGTTTTGCGCGAAAAGTTTAAAGATGTTAATTTTAACGGCGCCGAGCCGGCTTTAAACATCTCCCGCGCCGACCTTGCCAATATGGCCGGCATTGCTGAGGACAATGTGATCCGTTTGCTGAAAGATTTTAAAACCGAAGGCATCCTGGAAACAGACGGTAGGAAAATTTTAATTCGCGATATCAGGTTACTGATTAAAAAGTCGAATTACAGGTAAGGAATAGCAAAAACCAAAAGATTTCGTTTAAGAAACTGTTTAAAAACGATTCAGCGCAATCAGTATTGGCCTGATTCCCTTATCTTTTTTGCTTTTACCAACGGATAATTTGTGATTCAGTTTAGGGTTTACATTATTTTTAAACAGCCACGGAGTGACTGACGATCAGCGGTTAGAGATTAGTTTTTCTTCTAACCTCCAATCGCTGATCTCTAATCACTACCCTCAATATTTCAGCACAAAAAAACCTGTTTTGCGCTTCAATGCGCCTTTAACATGGTACTCCAACAGGTAGAAGTAAGTGCCTGGCAACTGCATTTGGCCCGTGATATTTGAGTGTCCGTCGAAAGCATGGCTCACATTGTCATAATGTTCCGACTCAAATATTTTGACGCCGTCGCGGCTCATCAGCACCAGGTGATTATCGGGGAAATTGCCGATATGGTCAATCTCCAAAACATCATTCACACCGTCGCCATTAGGTGATACCGCTTGTTTTACAACAGGCTCAGGCAGTAAGTCAATATTCGGTTGATCGGCGTTTACCGAAATCGTCGTTTGTGTGTTCCCCGGGAATGCGTTAGCGCTGCCGGCCGCTTTTATAGTAAGCGTCCCCGCCGCATAGGTGATATTGTAATTGGGTGATGCAGCTCCGCCCGCGGTTATCGAGTAACTGCCGGCCGGTGAAGTCGCCGTGGCTGTGGTAGAAATCGCAGGCTGGGCGCTCAGGCTGGTATTCGTATCGCCATTTACAAAACCAGTGTAAGTCACCGTGAGTACAGGTATAGCCGACCCATAAGCGATGGTTTGGCTGGTGGCTTTTATCGTTAGGGGCGCTTTGTTAACTGTTAGTGTTTCGGTTACCGCTGTTGCCCCGGTATAATCAATACTGCCTGCCTGGCTGGCCGTGATCACCGATGTGCCTGCGCCGACGATGTGGATGTCGCCGCCAACTATAGTTGCTACCGCAGTATTTGAACTAACATAGCTTACCGCAAGTTTTGAGCTGGCTGTCGCCGTTAAAGCATAGTTCACAGCGCCATACGTTTTAGCTGGTAACGCCGCAAATGTTATTGTTTGTGCTGCCGGGCCGACTACCATGGCCTGGCTTACCGGCGAAGCAGCCAGGTAATCTATATTGCCTGCCTGGCTGGCGGTGATGATTGCCGTCCCCACGCCACGTATCTGCAGGTTGACACCGCTTACTTTGATAATCGTAGTGTCCGAGCTGGCATACGCCACCGCCAGGCCGGAACTGGCTGTCGCCGATGGAACAATGGCAGCCCCCCCGTAATTGGCCGATGGCAGTGCTGCAAACGTAATGGTTTGCGATGCCTTGCCAATGGTTAATGTTCCGGCAGTATAAGTAATTGTATAGTTTGCGGCAGCTGCTCCACCGGCCGTTATCGGGTAGTTTGCTGCCGGCGATGTTGTCAAAGCGGTGGTGGTAATGGTTGGCTGGGTGGTCAATATCGTACTGGTTTCGCCATTTACAAAACCGGTATAAGTTACCGTCAGTGTTGGAATAGTCGAACCGTAGGCGATCTTTTGACTGTTGGCTTTTATATTCAAAGGCGCTTTGTCAACCGTCAGTGTTTCTGATACAGCCGTTGCCGCTGTGTAATCGGTATTGCCAGCCTGGCTGGCGGTGATTACTGATGTACCTGTCCCGACAATATGGATATTTCCGTTCACGATCATCGCCACCGCAGTGTTGGAGCTGGAATAGCTTATCGCAAGTTTTGAGGTTGTCGTTGCCGTTAGGGCGAAGTTTGCAGCACCGTAGGTTTTTGCCGTTATTGCTGCAAAGGCAATCGTTTGTGCTGCCGGGGTGATTACCAGCGTTTGGCTCACCGGCGCGGCCGGGTTGTACTGCGTGCTTCCCGCCTGGTTAGCGGTGATCGTTACCGTGCCGGCGGATACAATATGTACTTTCGTTCCGCTTATTTTGGCTACCGTCGTATCCGAGCTGGTATAACTTACCACAAGTTTTGAACTTGCGGCCGCCGTCAGCGCAAAGTCAGCCGCGCCATAGGTTTTGGCTGCTAAGGCCGCGAAGGTGATGGTTTGGCTGCCCTTCCCTACCGTCACCGACTGGCTTACCGATGGCGCTGCCAGGTAATCCACATTGCCAGCCTGGCTGGCCGTGATCGTTGCCGCACCAACCCCTCTTATCAGCAGGTTGGCGCCGCTTACTTTGATGATGGTCGTGTCTGAGCTGGTATAGGCTACCACGAGGCCCGAACTGGCTGAAGCCGAAGGAACAATGGCCGCCCCTCCGTAATTCGCGGGTGGCAGCGTGGCGAAGGTGATGGTCTGTACCGCCCGCGATACGGTCAGCTTTTGTGTAACACTTTTTGCGGCAGTATAATTAGCGCTGCCCACCTGTACAGCGACTATATTTGTTGAGCCCGCCTTTAAAATATGTACCAAATTATTTTTTACGGTAGCTACCGTTGTGTCACTGCTGGTATACGTTACCGGTAACCCCGATGAAGAAACTGCACCCGGCGTAAAGTCGGCATCTCCGTACACTTTTGCGGCTGTCGCAGCAAAAGTAATTGACTGTCCGGCCCGGCCTATTGTCAATGTCTGATTTACCGGGTTCGCGCTATCATAAACGGCATTGCCGGGCTGCGAAGCCGTTATGGTAGTTATGCCTGCCCCGGTTATATGCACTTTATTATTCACAATGGGTGCTACCGATGAATTACTGCTGGTATACACAACTGCCAGGCCTGAAGATGCGGTAGCCCCGGGATCGTAGTCAGCGGCTGTGTATAGGGCGCTTGCAAGATTGCTGAAAGAAATATACTGACCAAAAAGGTAGGTAAAGCCCGATAAAGAAACCTGCCCGCCGGGGGTGGTAACTGTTATGCTTCCGCTTTGCCCATTACTAACAACTGCGCTTATCTGGCTGTCTGAATCTACTTTAAATGAAGATGCAAGATCCCCGCCGAATTGGACGAAGGCGGCACCAGTTAAATACTTACCTTTAATTACCACCGTTTTACCGTCTGACGCACTTTGTGGGCTAAAAGAGCTAATCTGTGGCGCTATCATCTGCACTTTTATCACATTCGAGGTATCCGATTGAGGGCATTCAAAATTATTAGTTACTATGCACAATATCTGTTCATTCCCCACCAATAATGAATCTGTGTAAGTACTTAAATTTTGCCCAACAGTTATTCCATCCTTCTGCCAGTTAAATAAAGGATTTGTTCCGCCGTTTGTCACCGCCGCTGTAAATATGACCTTCATTTTAGGGTATACAATGGTCGCCGAAGACTGGATTGTTACAACCGGAACAATTTTAGGTTTTATGTTGATAATGATACTGGCGGACGTTGCCTTATTTGGAAGGGCGCAGGCAGCATTACTTGTAACAATACATTTCACCGTATCCGCCGTAGTAAACGTATCGGTATAGGTATTTGTATTGCCGCCTTTTATTTTATTGTTCCTCAACCATTGGTATACCGGCGATGCGCCTCCGTTTGCGGCGGTTGCGGTAAAAGTTACACTATTTCCGTAGCATATTGAACTTGCAGATGCGGCTACGCTAACAGTTGGCGTAAGCTGCGGATTTACCACCATGGTTATATTATTTGAGTTAACCGGCCCCGTTGAGCAGGCAATATTACTGGTTAACACACAACTAATAACGTCATTATTATTTAAGGCGCTGTCGATATACGTTGCGGAATTTGTGCCGGCATTTGAACCATTTTTTTTCCATTGATAAGAAGGACTGGTTCCGCCATAAGTACTGCTTGCTGTAAATGTAACCGGTGTTTTAGCGCAAATTGTATTAAGCGAATTATTAATAGTAATTGTTGGTGTAATGGTAGTGCTGGTTTGCTCGTAAGCGCCCATATCTACGATACCGACGCGCGCCACGCCCCTTATATCAGTCCCGCCCGATCCCAAACCCGCATTTATCGCAGGAGAGTTACAAGGCAGCAGCATTAGTCCGTCATCTGCTGTGCCCCAAACCTGATCAGGCCCTATTAAATTTCCGGAATTTACAAAAACAGGATCGGCGTTTATATTACCAGTTCCGGCATAACCTCCTTTTACAAGGCTGTATGATACCGCGGTTTGCACCCATGCGCTGCCGCTGTTTAAAAACGGACTACTGTTTGTTTGAATAATTGAGTTCACACAAGTTGCATTTGCATTGTAATTATTTATGGCCGGCTGGTTAAAGAATGTGCAACCGAGTACGGAAACGTAAACAAAATGCGGGTCAATATCGGTAGGGACATCCGCAGTGGCTTCATTGAAAACAGCGTACTCGTTACTGCCGGTAAATACACAATTTTGAATTACCGTGGTCATTTGCCCAAACCCGTTGTTTAACTGGCTATTGCTGTAAATTGCGGACCCGGTGTTTTGGAGGAATACGCAATTTTGTATGGTAGAATTGCACCTTATTGCGGCGGAAAGATAGTCGCCGTACATCTCTATGGCATAATAGCCGTTGCCAGTAAATATACAATTTGTAATTACCGGGCTACAGGCATAAACATCTTCAGACGAAGTTGCTATTGCGCCGCCGTATCCACCGTTGTTGCCGGCAAACTTGCAATTAGCAATAGTTGGCTGGCAGGTACCGTTAGCTCCGTTAGCCGAACTGGAATGTTTGGTTGCTTCTATATAAATGGCCCCGCCCTCGCCGTTGGTACCATAGGTATAGCTGCCCGTTGCGATATTGTTATTAAATGTGCAATTTGTAATATTCGGGCTGCTGTTATTTATGTACATGGCGCCGCCCGCATAGGCGTTATTGCCCTGAAATATTACATTATTTACAGTAACCAGGTTTGCTCCGCCCGAAATCCACAAGCCTCCCCCCAACACGCCGAACGAGGTTTCTAAAGTTGCATTGCCCCGCGTCATGGTAACACCATCCAGTATGGCAGGCGCGGTTGGGTTAAGCACAACCATCAACTGCCCCGAGTTACCCATTAAAGTAGTTATGTTTAATGCAGGGTTTTGCTGGCCCAAAGCAGTTTCGCTTCCCGAAAACCCACCATAAACACTAACGCCGGATCCAAGTGTATAAGTTCCGGCACCGCCAACATAAGAATGATAAGTACCCTTTGCCAGCCAGAACTGTGTTCCGGGCCCCGCAGTATGAAAGGCGTTAAATAGTTCGTTATCGCTAATAGCATTTGCCCAGTTGGCGCCGCTTTTAACCCCGCTGCCATTTTGTGTAACATATACCACAGAGGCGAATACAGCATTGCCGATGCTTAAGCAAAACACGAGAAAAATGATAGTTTTAAATATCCGGGACGAAATAAATTCAGACAGCTTCATGTTATGATAAGCATTATTCAATATTAGTGTTATTACTATTACTGATTTATTATTATAAATACGGGACATTATTATTCAAATATCTTATTGAGTTTCGCACAAAAAACAGTTTACCCCTTGCATATAACAATGCTCGGGGTAAACTAAAGTTGACTAAACAACTATATTATTATCTTCAATACTTCAGCACAAAAAATCCTGTTTTGCGCTTCAATTCGCCTTTAACATGGTACTCCAGCAGGTAGAAGTAAGTGCCCGGCAGCTGCATTTTGCCGGTGATGCTGGAGTGCCCGTCGAAGGCATGGCTCACATTGTCATAATGTTCCGACTCAAATATTTTGGTACCGTCGCGGCTCATCAGCACCAGGTGATTGTCGGGGAAATTGCCAATATTGTCGATCTCCAAAACATCATTTATCCCGTCGCCGTTAGGTGATACGGCAGCTTTTATCGCCGGTTCATCACCTAACTCCAGGCCAGGCTGTTCGTCCGGCGCTGCTACGCCCGTTTGCGTAACCTGGCCATTTGTATTGGCCCCTGTAACAATCAGCTTGCCCGGCGTATAGGCGATCTCGTAATTAGGCGCAACCGCCCCGCTGGCTTTTATAACATATTCACCAGCTCCTGATGCCGGGCTCGCCTCCGTGGTAACCGTTGGCTTCACGCTGAGGACATCTTCTGTTTCGCCGTTTACAAACCCGGTGTAGTTAACAGTTAGGTTTGGATTTCCCATTCCCGCCTTTTTAAACTGGTCATTGGTGATGATGGTCAGTGGCGCAGGTTTTACGGTAAACGTTTGCGTTATTGTCGAGTCATTTACCAGCGTCGAAATTTCTGAAGTACCTACCCCGGTGATGTGAATCTTGCCGGATACAATGGTCGCCACTGCATGATTACTGCTGCCGACCGGCACTGTACTTGTTGTCGTATTGCCCAAACTGAAATCAGGCGCACCGTAAGTTTTGGCCGCAATGTGATTCCCGGAGGAGGTTACAGCAATGCTTACGGTTGTGGTGGCCGTGCCTCCGCTGTTGTAAGCGGTAATCGTATAGGTAGTGGCCGGGCTGGTTGCGGTTGGTTTTCCGCTGATGACGCCCGTATTGGCGTTCATGGTTAAGCCAGCCGGAAGGGCCGGGCTGATGGTGTAACCGGTGGTGCCGATCTTGCGGACCATGTTGTTAACATAGTCGAGAATATACTCATTGCCTGCCGCATCGATAGCTATACTTACCGGATTATTGAAGGTGGATGTAGTCGGCGTGGCATTATTCAGGCCGGCCACGCCGGTACCCGCAATTGTTGTTATCACACCGGTTGAGGTAATTTTGCGGATAAGGTTGTGAGATTGATCCGTCATATATAAATTTCCTGATGCGTCAATAGTTAATCCCTCATCCAGGCTTAAATTTCCGTCAATATTGGTGCCTGCAAAGGTGGTAATTACACCCGCCTGGGTTATTTTTAAAATAGCGGGACCTACGCTATTAGCACCTAAACCATTTGCTGCATACAAATTTCCCGAAGGATCGATGGTTAATGCCGATATAAATTCAAGATTCGACCTGTCCGAAGCTATGGTTGTAACAACCCCGGCAGGGCTTATTTTATCAATAACACCCTGGTTACTGCAAGCTACATACACATTGCCTGCCGGATCGCAGGTCAGCCCGAAAACCCCTCCCTGAGGTATTGTGGCAAGTGTAGTTACGACGCCTACCGGTGTTATTTTACGCAGCAAGGTGAAGTCAGTTACATATACATTACCAAACAAATCGACTGCAATAGCATTCAGGCTGTAAAAACTTGCCGCTGTTCCGGTGCCATTTACTTGTCCTGAAGTTCCGCTTCCGGCCAATGTTGTAACCACTCCTGCGGGAGTAATTTTACGGATAACAAAGTTGCCGTTATCTGCTACATACAAATTACCGCTATTATCGATTGCTACAGCGCTCGAATATCCGAACTCAAAGGTAGCGGCAGTACTTGTGCCATTTACGTAACCTAAGGCCCCGCTGCCTGCAAATGTACTTACCGCTTGTTGTGCAGTTCCCGGCACGGTGCCGCCTGTGTTAGTTGGCGTTAAAGGTGTAATTGTCGTACTGATTGGATAAGACTGCGGACCTGCATAAGCAATTACAGGCGCTTTAACCGTAGCCGAATTTACCGTAATAGTCAAACTTGCGGTACTGCTGCCTGCTGTATTATAAGCACTGATAACATAAGCGGTTGCAGGTATAATTACCTTAGGTGTACCGCTGATGATACCTGTAGTACCGTCGAAAGCCAGCCCTGGAATCGCAGGGGTAACGGCATAGCCTGTGAGATTTATCTTCCGGATCAGGTTATTATTGCCGTCGGCAACATA
>Ga0210389_10002252_pt1 | contig 15295 bp, 7 predicted proteins | sample IncBWH28OmetaG_FD_160127 | JGI IMG/M metagenome (GOLD analysis project Ga0210389, IMG submission 160127) | Forest soil microbial communities from Barre Woods Harvard Forest LTER site, Petersham, Massachusetts, United States - Inc-BW-H-28-O ...
ATCAGAATCTTGATGTTGACTTCGTGGTCCGAACAGTCCACGCCGGCAGAGTTGTCCATCGCGTCGGTGTTGATCCGGCCGCCCGACAGATCGAACTCGACGCGGCCCCGCGCGGTCACCCCGAGATTGCCGCCCTCGCCGATTACCTTGGCGCGCACCTGATTTCCGTTGACCCGCACCGTATCGTTGGCGCGATCTCCGACGTCGGCGTCGGATTCCGACTCGGCCTTGATGTAGGTGCCGATGCCGCCGTTGAACAGCAGATCGACCGGTGCCTGCAGGATCGCCTTGATCAGCTCTGGCGGGGCCATTTCGCTGACCCCGCCGCCGGCGCCGTCGATGCCGAGGGCGTGGCACACCTGCGGGCTGACCGGGATGGCCTTGTGCTCGCGGCTGTACACCCCGCCGCCCTCACTGATCAGCGACTTGTCGTAGTCATCCCAGCTGGATCGCGGCAGGTCGAACATCCGCTGGCGTTCCCGCCACGAAGCCGCGGCGTCGGGGTCCGGGTCCAGGAAGATGTGCCGGTGGTCGAAGGCGGCGATCAGCCTGATGTGCTTGCTCAGCAGCATGCCGTTGCCGAACACGTCGCCACTCATGTCGCCGACGCCGACGACGGTGAAGTCCTCGGTCTGGGTGTCGACGCCCATCTCCCGGAAGTGTCGTTTGACGGCCTCCCACGCGCCCTTGGCGGTGATGCCCATGGCCTTGTGGTCATAGCCCACCGACCCGCCGGACGCGAATGCGTCGCCGAGCCAGAACCCGTAGGACTTGGCGACGTCGTTGGCGATGTCGGAGAAGGTGGCGGTGCCTTTGTCGGCGGCCACCACCAGGTAGGCGTCGTCCCCGTCGCGCCGAATCACCTCGGGTGGTGGGCTGACCTTTCCGGTGGCGTGGTCGACGTTGTCGGTGACGTCGAGCAGCCCCGAGATGAAGAGCTGGTAGCAGGCGACGCCTTCGGTGCGGGAGGCGTCGCGGTCGACGGCGGGGTCGCCGGACGGCAGCGGCGGCCGCTTGAGGACGAATCCGCCCTTCGCCCCGACCGGCACGATGACGGCGTTCTTCACCGCTTGCGCCTTGACCAGACCGAGGATCTCGGTGCGGAAATCGTCGCGGCGGTCCGACCAGCGCAGCCCGCCACGCGCCACCGGGCCGAACCTCAGGTGCACGCCTTCGACGCGGGGCGAGTAGACGAAGATCTCGTACTTGGGGCGCGGCAGCGGGAGCTCGTCGACCAGCTGGGCGTCCAGCTTGATCGACAGGACGTCGCGGGCCCGGGCCGAACCCGCGCGCGTGACAAAGTAATTGGTGCGCAAGGTGGCCTGCACCAGCGACGCGAACGCACGCAGGATGCGGTCGGTGTCCAAGCTCACCAGCGCATCGATGTCGGTGGCGACGGCGGCCGCGGCGGCTTGCGCGTCCCGGCTGGTCGGTGAGCCCGATGACCTTGGGTCGAATAACGCTTCGAACAATGTGACCAGTGACCGCACGGTGGACGGATGCTCGTTGAGCACCGATTCGATGTGGGACTGGCTGTAGGGAAAGCCGGCCTGCCGCAGATATTTCGCGTAGGCGCGCAGGAGCACGACCTGCTGCCAGGTCAGCCTCGCACGCATCACCAGTTCGTTGAACCGGTCGATCTCGACGCGGCCCTGCCAGATCGCGGTGACCGCGTCGGCGAATCGCTCTGCGGTCGAGTCCCGTTCGGCCGTCGTCGCGGCCGGCGGGATGGTGGGATGCGGTGAGATCTTGAACTGGTAGATCCACACCGGCAGGCCGTCCGGCCGGGTGACGGTGAACGGTCGCTCCTCGAGCACGACGACGCCCATGCTCTGCAGCATCGGCAGCAACTGGCTCAACGACGCGGTGCGCCCACCCAGGAACCAGGTCAGCTGGTCGACCCCGTCCGCGCCGGGCTCGGACAACACCAACTTGACCGAATTGTCGGAGACCCCGTTGATGATGCCGATGTGCTTGATCGCGTCGTCGGGTGTGACGGCCTGCTTGTAGACCTCGGGGAAGGCGGACGCGTAATGCTCGGCGTCGGCGTGTCCGACGGTCCCTCCGGAGCGGTTTGCCGCGGCGATCAGGCGGTCGCCCCAGGTGCGCGCGGCCTCGCTGAGCAATGCCTGGATCCGGATTCGGTTGGCCTCCGAGACGTCGACCGGTGCGGCGGCGGGGGCGGTGTCGTCTTTCTGGGGCAGTCGAACCATGAAATGCATGAGAGCCCAGGGTGATTCAGTGACGCGGGCGGCGAACTCCAGTCGCGTCCCACCGAACTCGCGGACGAGGATGTCCTCGATCTGCAGCCGCACCGGGGTCGTGTAGCGATCACGTGGCAGGTAAACCAAACAGGAGACGAAGTACTGCAGCCGGTCGGCGCGCAGGAACAACAACGCCCGCCGTTGTGATCCCAGATCCACCACGGCTTTGGCCATCGTCAGGAGTCGTTCGGCGCTCAGCGAGAACAGCTCCGAGCGGGGGACGGTCTGGATGACGTCGAGCAGCAGCTGGCCCGGGTGGATGGGGTCGCTCTCCGCCATCGCGAGCGCTTGGTGGACCCGGCGCGCAATCATCGGGATTTCCAGGACGTCCGCGTTCATGGCGGCGACGGTGAAGAGCCCGACGAAGCGGTGCTCGATCACGCCCACGTCGTCCTTTTCGCGTACCGCCACCACATAGGGGTAGGCGCCGTAGCGCAGGTAACTGCCGACGACGGATTGGGCCAACACCAGCATTTTCTCGTCGTCGGTCAATCGGGGGCGCGAACCGGTGCGGGTGCGCAGGACGCCGAGGCTGCTCGATCCGTCACCGGAGACCCAGCCGTTGTGCACCCGGCAATGTTGGTAGCCCAACAGCAGGAAATTCCCGTTACCCAGCCAGCCCAGCAGCTCCGCGACGTCCTGGCGGTCCGGCGCCGAAAAATGGCCTTGCGCGTTGGCGTCGACGGCGGCGGCCAGATCGCTGAGGGTGGTGAACATCGTCGCAGCGTCGCTGGCGACCTGTTCGACGTCGGTCAGGACCTTGGGCAGCAGCCGTTCGACTTCGGCCAGGGCCTTGGTTTCGACGGAACGCGACAGCTGGACGTAGATCCAGGCCTCGCCGTCGTATTGCGACGTGCCGGGCGATTTCGGTTCGATGCTGACAAGGTCGCCCGTCGACGTGCGATGCACGTCGAAAACGGGGGTCATGATGCCCTCATAGGCCACGCCGAGCCGGTGCAGCAGCACCGTGACGGAATCCAGCAGCATGCTGCCGTGATCGGTGACGACCTGCAGGGCGGGCCCGAATCCGGCGGGGTCGTCCGACGGGTAGACACAGACACAGCTTCTGCACTCCGGGCGGTGCTGGCCGAGCCGATAGTGTGCACGCAGCATCGCAGGCGTCACCATCGCGGCCGGCGTGGTCAGGTCGATGGGACCGGTGTCTGCGGCTCCCGGTTCCTCACCGCGATAGCTCTGAATGTAGGCATTCGCAATCCAGTCGGGAATGTCCTCCCTCGTGGTGAATGAGGTCCACGGCTCGAGATCGTGCTTGGCTCCGGGATCAAGCGTCATGCCGGTTACTCCCAACTCACGACGGGTGCCACTAACTTCATCGGCCCCACTCCTCAGCCGCCGTGCCGGCCGCATCGTCGCGGAGCATGAGCAGAGCTGACATTAGTCCCGCGTGAGCTTGCGGTGTGTCAATCTGTGCGGCCGGGCGGCATCGACGCCGAGCCGTTCGACCTTGTTCTCTTCGTATGCGCCGAAGTTGCCCTCGAACCAGAACCATTTGGCCTCGTTGTCCTCGTCGCCCTCCCAGGCCAGGATGTGCGTGCAGGTGCGGTCGAGGAACCATCGATCGTGCGAAATCACCACCGCGCAGCCCGGGAAGTTCACCAGGGCGTTCTCCAACGAACTCAGGGTCTCGACGTCGAGGTCGTTGGTCGGCTCGTCCAGCAGAATGAGGTTGCCGCCCTGCTTGAGGGTGAGCGCGAGGTTGAGTCTGTTGCGCTCCCCACCGGACAGCACGCCGGCCGGTTTCTGCTGGTCGGGGCCCTTGAAACCGAACGCCGACACGTAGGCCCGGGACGGGACCTCGGTGCGGCCGACCTCGATGTAGTCCAGCCCATCCGAGACGACTTGCCACACGTTCTTCTTGGGATCGATGCCCGCGCGGGCCTGGTCTACGTAACTGAGCTTGACGGTCTCTCCGACCTTGACGGTGCCGCTGTCCGGCTGCTCGAGCCCGACGATGGTCTTGAACAGCGTGGTCTTGCCGACCCCGTTGGGACCGATGACCCCGACGATGCCGTTGCGCGGCAGGGTGAAGGACAGGTCCTTGATGAGGGTGCGCCCGTCGTAGCCCTTGTCGAGGTGTTGGACGTCGACGACGACGTTGCCCAGTCGCGGTCCGACCGGGATCTGAATCTCCTCGAAATCGAGCTTGCGTGTCTTCTCCGCCTCGGCGGCCATCTCTTCGTAGCGCTGAAGGCGCGCCTTGCTTTTCGCTTGGCGCGCCTTGGCGCCGGACCGGACCCAGGCCAGCTCCTCGGTCAGTCGCTTATGCAGCTTGGCGTCCTTGCGGCCCTGCACCGACAGGCGTTCCGCCTTTTTCTCCAAGTAGGTCGAGTAGTTGCCTTCGTAGGGATACGCACGACCACGGTCGAGTTCGAGGATCCACTCGGCGACGTTGTCCAGGAAGTAGCGGTCGTGGGTCACCGCCAGAATCGCGCCCGGGTAGGCGGCCAAGTGCTGTTCGAGCCACTGCACGCTTTCGGCGTCCAGGTGGTTGGTCGGCTCGTCGAGGAGCAGCAGGTCGGGTTTGGACAGGAGCAGCTTGCACAGCGCCACGCGGCGGCGCTCACCGCCCGACAGGTTTGTGACCAGCTCCTCGGGCGGCGGGCAGCGCAGCGCGTCCATCGCCTGCTCCAGCTGCGAGTCGAGGTCCCACGCGTCGGCGTGGTCGAGGTCCTCTTGCAGCCGGCCCATTTCCTCCATCAGCTCATCGGAGTAGTCGGTGGCCATCAACTCGGCCACCTCGTTGAAACGGTCCAGCTTGACCTTGATTTCGCCCAGGCCCTCTTCCACGTTGCCGCGAACGGTTTTCTCCTCGTTCAACGGCGGCTCCTGTTGCAGGATGCCGACGGTGGCGTTGGTGGCCAGGAAGGCGTCACCGTTGTTCGGCTTGTCCAGACCGGCCATGATCCGCAAGACGCTCGACTTCCCGGCGCCGTTAGGGCCGACGACGCCGATCTTGGCGCCCGGAAAGAAGCTCAACGTGACGTCGTCCAGAATCACCTTGTCGCCGTGCGCCTTGCGGACCTTCTTCATCGTGTAGATGAACTCAGCCATGCCGCGGTTTTGCCTTTCTGGTGTTTTCAGGATGATCTCGCGGACCATCCTAGGCACCGCCCGGAGGCCATGGACTCGCAGCTAAGCCGACAGTGGCAGCGGGCCGGGATCAGCGGCGGCCTCACCAGCGGCGACCGGGTCGTCGGCAACCTCATCAGTAGTTGCGGTGACGGCAATCGTCGAGGCGGGATCCGCGTCGGGGCCGGTGTATCCGGGCTTCTCGATGCGCACGAAGACACGCGACAGGTCGGGACCGACCGTGGTCGCCCGCATCTCCAGTGACGAGCGGCGATTGCCGTCGCGGTCCTCGTACTCGCTGGTGTACACGTGGCCCACCGCGATCACGGGTGCGCCCTTGCCGAGCGCGGCGCCCACGCCGGTGACCAGCTTCCCCCAGCAGTTGACGGTGATGAACAGCGAATTGCCCGGCTCCCAGCTGCCGTCGGCGGTGCGGCGGCGCGAATTGCTGGCCACCCGGAACTTGATGACCTCCTGATCGCCGACCTTGCGGCGCTGCGGGTCGTTGACGATGTGCCCGACCACGGTAAGCGGGGTTTCGAACATTGGCTGGTCCCTTCTCGGTTGCATTTCTCGGGCTTGCCGACCGGCTCAGTGAACATGTCAGCGCCCTTTCCTGCCGCCATTTAGCTCGGCGCCACCGACGGGGTCCGCGCCAAAGCGGCGCAAACACGGCCGTTGCGCGCTGCCCCTGTGGAAGGAAGCGTGACTGTGGATTAGTCCGCCGGTTGGTGCGAACGGCCCGGCGTTTCACGCCGCGCCAGTTCGGCCAGCATCGCGTTGTAGGCGGTCAGGTCGGCGTCATCGTCCAGCTCGGCAGCCCGGTCCAAGCGGCGGGCGGTGCGCTTATCGCTGCGGGCCCACTGCACGAGCAGCGCGATCATGACGATCACCAGGGGCAGTTCCCCTGCCGCCCAGGCGATTCCACCGCCCAACCGCTGATCACCCAGCAGGTCGGTGTGCCAACTCAAACCCAGCGAGCGGTAATAGTCGGCGCCGAGTACCTTGCGGGTGCCCATCAGCACGATCCCGAAAAACGCGTGCAGCGGCAACGACGCGAACACCACGGCCACCTTGGCCAGCGGCGGTATCGGACGCGGCGTGGGATCCACGCCGATCACAACCCAGTAGAACAGGTACCCGCTGAGCAGAAAGTGCAGGTTCATCGCCAGATGCCCGGCGTGACTGCTGACCGTGGTGTCGAAAAGGTTCGACAGGTATAGCCCGTAGAACCCCGCGACGAACAGTGCGGTAGCGACCACCGGGTTGGTGAGGAACCGCGACAACCTGCTATGCAGCGCGGCCAGCAGCCACTCCCGCATACCGGGCGGATCATTACGACCGGCGGCGGGCAGCGCCCGTAACGCCAGACTCACCGGAGCGCCCAGCACCAGGAAGATCGGCACCAGCATGGAAAGCCCCATGTGAGCGATCATGTGCATGCTGAACATCGCCGGCATGTAGCGACCGACTCCCGACGAGCTCACGAAGAGCAAGGCCGCGCAGCCGACCAGCCAGGCCACGGTCCGGCCAGCCGGCCAGCGGTCGCCGCGGCGATGCAGCCGCAGCACCGCTGCCACATACAGCCCGGCGAAGACGATCGCGAGGCTGCCGAAGATCAGGTCGAAGCGCCAGTCGAACAGGATGCGCGCCACCGTGGGCGGTCCGTCGAAGTCGTAGCCGATCTCGGCTTCGGGAATCGAGGGCAGCCGGACGGCCGGCGGTGGCGGCGCCGTGCGGCCGAGCCCGACGGCAATGCCGAAGGTGAGGCCGAAAACGACAGCCTCGATCAGCGCCAGCCTTATCAGCCCACTGCGCGCACCGGGAGGACTCGGATCCGCCTGCAGCGCAGCCACTCCGGAGCGCCGCTGCCGCCAGCCCAGGACGCCCAGCAGGCAAAGCGCGACGAACTTGGCCACCACCAGTCGCCCGTAAGCAGTGGTCAGCAGGTCCGACGGCAGGATCCGCACCAGGGCGTTCACCATCCCGCTGAGCGCCATCGCGACCCAACACCACAGCGCGATCGTCGAGAACCGTCGCGCCGCCAGGCCGGTGTGTTCGCCGTTGCGCAGCGCGTGCGCGAGCAGGGCGAGCAGACCGCCGGCCCATAGGCTGCCGGCGACGAGGTGGATGAGCAGGCTGTTGGTGGCCAGGTCGTGGGAGCCGCCGGCCGACGAGTGACCCGTCAGCCCGAGCGGAATCAGCGTCACCAACGACCCGCCCAGCAGCAGCGGCGTCCACGACCAGCGCAGCACCGACAGACTCGCCAGTGTCACCGTCGCGGCCAGGATCGCGGTCCAGCGCCACGCGGACGCGGTGTTGATCAGCCCGGCCAGCGACCAGACCGCGGCCGGGTTGAGGTCGGTCACGGGGTGACCGGACACGTCCGAGATGGTCAGCGGGACCAGCAACGCGGCACACACCGCCCATACCCCCGACGCCACCGTGCCGAGGCGAAGCGCGCGGTACCCGCCCGCATCGAGCACACCGTTGCGTTGCGGCGGCACCAGGAATGCCGCGCACAGGAACGACCCGACGGCCAGCACCGCGGCGATCTCCCCGGCGGCCCGGACGAACGGCAGCCCCAGCGTGGTTGCCGGGCCCGGATCCGGTAGACCCGTGGCGGTCAACGCGGCCGCGAGCGACAGCGTTCCGATTCCGGCCGCGGTGCAGCCCGCCAGCACCGCGACGCCGATCAGCAGCGGCCACACCGGTGTGTGGGCGCGGGCCTTGTCCGAGGCCTTGCCGGCGGGCGGGGCAACCGTCATGCACCCAGGGTATTGGCGGACGACCCGGCTACCGCGTGTGGCTGTCCAGACGCTCCTGACGCGCCTTGGACTCGCGGGCGATGAACTGGTCGCGCGCGATCCGTTCGACGTAACCGAAATCTCGGAGAATGTTGCGCAATTCCCGCCGGAAAGCGGTCCGCCTTTCGGCGAGGTCCGGGCCCGGCGCGACCAGATCCTGGTCGACGACGACCTGGAATGCGGTGGCGAACAGCAGAGTCGATACCGATTCGCTGCTGCGCACCCGGGTCTGCGCCACGTATTGCCGGCCGATTCCGAGCGCCGACTCCGTGAGTTCCTTCTGGCCGATATTCGCCTGCGCATCGCGCAGCACGTCGGCGACAATCTCGTACGCCTCGAAGAACACCCGCAACATCGCGTCCGACATCAACGGACGCTTGGCGAACAGCATCGCGTCGATCTCGTCGCCCCCGGCGGCGACGTGGGCTTCCCAATCGTCGTGCCACGCCATCTCCGCGGCGATGTTTTCCCGGAACGCCGCGGAGTCGGCGAAATAGAACTCGAATTTCAGCAGATCGCGCAACCGCATCGCCTGGGCCCAGAAGGCCGCCATCCGGTCCCCGTCAACGTGCCTGGCGTGCGCCAACGCGAGCTCGACGATCGAGGTCTCCAGGAAGGCGTGAATCACCGAGTTGCGGTAGAACGCCGCGGCGTGTTCATGCTGGGGCGCGATGAGCCACACCGGCTCCCGGCCGCCGTCGACCCGGGTGATCGGGTGTCCGCTGGACAATGCGTCGACCGCGGCGCGCACACCGTCTCGCGAACGCAGCCGCAACGCACTCGTCGACATCGGAGTCCGCTTGCGTTCGAGGTAGTCGAGCGAGTCCTGCAAAGTGTGCTGGAGCTGATCGAGTGTCAACGCCGCGCCGCGGGTGGTCAGCAGCAAGGCACACACCAGACCCGTTGCCGTCACCGGCGTCGCCCGCAGAATTCGCCACGCGACTTCGAATGACATCTTTTGCAACGCAAGGCGTTTGGCGTCCTCATCTTCGGCCAGCGGACCATGCGGAGGGCCGAGGTACTGCCGCATCGAGACCGCCTCGGGGAAGCGGACGTAGATCTTGCCGTAGTTGCGTTCGCCCTGCGCCCTGATGAAGCTGTACAGCCAGCCGATGCCCTCGGGTGTCTTTTCGCCGCCGCGGGCGTAGGCGGCGTACTCGGCGGTCTCGTGCAACTGGTCGAAGCTGATCGACACCGGCTGCAGCAGGATGTCTTCGCTGCGCCCGTCCAGATAGGCGTCGGCCACATAAGCCATCAGTCCCAGCTTGGGCGGCAGCATTTTGCCGGTACGCGAGCGGGTGCCTTCGATGGACCAGCTCAGGTTGAACCGCTTTTCGACGATGTAGCCGACGTACTCGTGCAGGACGTACTTGTACAGCGGGTCGTCGCCGATGTTGCGGCGGATGAAGATCGTGCCGGCACGCCGCAGCAGCGGCCCCATCACACCGAACGACAGGTTGATGCCGGCGAACACGTGCACCGGCGGCAGCCGGTTCTCCTGCATCGCCACCGGCAGCACCGCACCGTCGATGTATGACCGGTGCGAAAACAGCAGGACCGCCGGGTGAGCGTCCAGCCCGGCACGCATCGCCGCGACCTGGTACTCGTCGTAGTCGATCTCCGGATCGAATCCGCGGCTGAGAGCCCTGCCGAGGACGCCAACCAGGTCGACGGACACCCGGCTCCACCCGGTGGCGAGCTCGTCGAGCATCTTCCCGGCTTCGTCTACCGTCGCGCCCGGGATCTCGTCGAGGCCCGCGCGGAATCGGGTGGACGCCAAGATCTCCGGTTTCACCAGCCGCGGAGACTTGTATTGCGGTCCCAGGATCCGGTATTCGGCCCGTTCCAGCGCCAAAATGGCGCGGCGAGTGACGAACTGCGCGAAGTCGCGCTCGTTCCCTCCGACCGTGGTGTCGCGCCACTGCTGGCGAAGTTCGGACACCTTGGCCGACTCGCCGGCCACCACACGTGCGCGCTGCGGGTCGTGGCGCAGGATGTGTCGTTGCTGACGTTGGTTGGGCTGGTAGGGATCCCGGCCGGGCAGCAGCCCGGCCAGCTTGGCGACTCGGCCGCGATCCGCCGGCGGTAGCCAGAACACCCGCACGGGCACGACCGAACGGTCGTCGTTGACTTCGGTGCCGGACACGAGCTCCTCCGCCAACGACGTCAACGCCAGCGGCGGCGCGTCAAGTGGCGGCAGCTCCAACACCTCAAACTTCGCCTCGGGGTTGCAGGCACGCTGCCGGCCCACCCAGGCCATGACCAGCTCTTTCTCGACCGGCGAGGCCATGGACGCCAATACCAGCGACTCTTGCGCGGTGAGGACTGCGCTGGTATCCGCGGACGCTCTGGTCACGGCCGCCCTCGGGGCGGGGAACTCGGCGATTCAGCGCTGACAGCCTCCCCCACGCTGGGCTGTGCTGCCTCGCCGTCTGTGACAGCGTTCTCGGACACTTTCGGAGTCGGCGCGGCCGGCTTTGGCTTGCCAGCAACCTTCTTCGCCGCAGGCTTGGACGAGGTCTTGGCGCCCGACTTGGAAGCCGCCTTGGTCGCAGTCTTTTTGGCGGCGACCTTCGCGGCGGCTTTGGGGGCCGCGGGGGGCCCAGCCTTGGCCTTTGCCGCCGCCTTTTTCTCGGCGTCCAGCCCGGCTTCGGCCAGCTCTTTAGCGGGCCAGTCGGCCAGCGTGTCCAGATACAGCTGACGCACCTCGGCGATGTGTTCCGGCAGCGTCTCAACCGTCCAGTCCTGCACCGAGATTGGCGGGAACACCGCGACATCGACGGTGCCGGGGTTGATCACGGTGGAGTTGCGAGCGGCAACGATCTCCGCGTTGCGGATCACGATCGGGACGATCGGGATCTTCGCGGCCATGGCGATGCGGAACGGCCCCTTCTTGAACGGCCCAACCTCGGTGGTGTCGACGCGGGTGCCTTCCGGCGCGATCACTATCGACAGCCCGTTCCTGGCCCGCTCTTCGACGGTGTGCAGCGACTCCACCGCCGCGGCCGGATCGTCCCGGTCGATGAACACGCTGTCCAGCAACTTGCCGAGCGTGCCCATGATCGGATCCTTCTCCAGTTCCTTCTTGCCCACGCCGATCCAGTTGTCGCGCACCAGCGCACCGGCGATGACCGGGTCTACCTGGTTGCGGTGATTGAAGATGAACACCGCCGGCCGCTGTGCGGTCAGATTCTCTCTGCCGATGACATTGAGGTGCACCCCGCTGGTCGCCAGCAACAACTGGGAAAAGGTGGAGGTGAAGAAGTTGACGCCCCGCCGCCGGCTACCGGTCAGCACGCCGATCCCCACCGCGCCGGCGGCGATCGGGAACATAGAACCCAAACCGGCAAGCGTGCGCACCTGCCGCCGCAGGCCCACGGGACCGCGACTATTGAACCTCAGAATCGGCCAGCCGCGGCGCTTGGCTACGGCGGCCATCTTTCCTTCGGGGTTGGTCGGGCGTGGATTGCCGACCAAGTACATCAGGGCGACGTCCTCGTCGCCGTCGGCGTAGAAGTAGCTGTCCTTGAGATCGATGTGGTGCTGGACGGCAAACCGTTGTACCGCAGCGGCTTTGCCCGGGCCCCACAAGATGGGTTTCTGCACGCGTCCGGTGAGCAACCCGTCCTCGTTGGTCTCGAACTTGTTGGTGAGCGTGTTCGGGATCCCGAGGAAGCGCGCCACCGGCTCGACTTGGATGGTCAGCGCCGACGAGCTCAGCACCACGGTGTGGCCGCGCGCCATGTGGGCCCGCACCAGCTCGCGCATTTCCGGGTAGATCCGCGACTCGATGCGTTGCGCGAACAGCCGCTCACCGATCTCGTCCAGGTCGTCCAACAGGCGCCCGGTCAGCGCCGCGGCGGCCTTGCCGATGAGGTCTTCGAACTCGATGCGCCCGAGCGAATGGCTAAGGCCGGCCTGAACCATGCCGAGCAGTTCGCTGACACCCATGTCGCGGCGCAGCAGCCGCTCCTGGGTCAGGATGACCGCCGTGAAGCCCGCGACCAACGTCCCGTCCAGGTCGAAAAATGCGCCGATCCGGGGCCCAGCAGGGCTGGCGACGATCTCGGCGACCGAACCGGGCAACCGCATATCCGCCGGCGGCTTCCCGGATTTCTTGGTACCGCGCTCGTCTTCTTGCGCGGCGCTCATGAGTCCGACACCGTTCGAGACGTCGAGCCGGCCGGCTCCGCGACGAACGACGCCGGCACCGCCCGGGGTTCCGGGCGACCGGCGAGCGCCAGGATCTCGTCGAAACCCTCCAGCAGGCACTGGGCGAACAACGGCTCGTCTCGCACCGACGCCCTGTCGTAGCGCACGGTGATGGTGCACCAGCCGCCCCGCGAAATCAGCACCACCATCATCGCCACGCCGGGCAGCGGGCCGATACCGTACTGCCGCAAGATCTTTGCGCCGGCGATGTAGGTGTCTCCCGGGTAGACGGGGACATTGCTGGCCTGCACGTCGGCCCCGATCACCGACCCGGTGATCCCCTCCAGCACGGGTGTGGGCAACACACTCAGCACCGGTGCCATGTAACCGATGATGTTCATCGCGGGCTCGTCGCGGCGCTGCGTCATCTGCGCGCGGATCTTCTTCATCCGCGAGACCGGGTCGGCGGTGCCCAGCGGCGCCGCCAAGTTGACGCCGGTGAACCGGTTGCCGCCGGCCGTGTCGGCTTCGGCCCGCAGGTTGACGGGCACGGACATCGGCAGCGTGCTGATCGGCACGCCAAGTGCAATGTGGTAGCGCCGCAACGCGCCCGACAGGCCGGCGAGGTAGGCGTCGTTGATCGATCCCCCGCCGGCTTTGGCGGCCTTGTGCAGGTCGGCGAGCCGGATGTCGATCGCTTCGGTGCGGGTGGCAAGGCTGCGCCGGCGCAGCAACGGCGACGGCTCGGCGGCCCGGTTGATCACTCGGACCCCCGACATGGCGTAGCCAACGGCTCCCCCGACCGTCGAAACGGGATCCATCACGGCCTTGCCGGCCGCCGATACCGCCCCGGAGACCGCGCCCACGACGCCGTTGACGATGGCGAAGGGTAGCCGGTTGATGCCCTGCCGCATCAGGTCGTTGGGCGTCAGATCCTGCGGAATCGGTTGCGGGGGCGTCGGCTTCGGCGGTGGATCGCGCTCGAGGTCGTAGAACTCCGCGAACATCTCGACGCCGCCGACGCCGTCGGTGACCGCGTGGCTGACGTGCAGCAGCGTCGCGGCCTTGCCGTCGGCCAGACCCTCGACGAGGGTGGCCGTCCACAGCGGCCTCGAGATGTCCATCGGCGACTGCAGGATCACCTCGGCGAGATCGAAAACTTCACGCAGCGTGCCGGACCCGGAGACGCGTACCCGGCGCACATGGAAGTCCAGGTTGAAGTCCGGGTCCACCACCCAACGCGGGGACGCCGTCGGCAACGTCGGTATGACGACCTTCTGCCGCAGCCGCAATACTCGTCGGGAGGCGTTTTCGAACCGGGTGCGGAACCGCTCCCAGTGCGGCGTGGTGTCGAGGAGTTCCAGCGCCATGATCCCCGACCTGGTCCGGGGATTCGCTTCACCCCGGTGCATCAGATAGTCGACCGGTCCAAGCTCGTCGGACAATTTAGCGGTCTCGATGGACTCAGACATGATCGTTAACTCGATGCGCCAACGTTGTCACCGCCGACCAAGCCTCCTGCCTTGGACTTGCCAACCCAATTCCAACCCAACGCTAGTCGGGTTGCGGCGCTGGTGAAAGGCGCGGTCGGGTCCGGAACCGGGCACGACGGTCCGGGGCGGGGGCCTGGCTCAGCTGGCAGAGCTTGCCGACAACGGCAACACGGCCCTGAGCGAGCCGCCGCGCCGCCCGTAGACGACGCCCAAGAAGTCGGCGACGGCGTCGGCGGCCAACTTCGAGCGGACCGTCGGGGTGATGTCGAAAGCGTGGTGGGCGTTGGCAAGTTCGGCGTAGCCCACCGTGGCGGCTCCGGCCTCCCGTAGCGCCGCGCAGAAGGCCCGGCCCTGGCCGCTGGGAACCAGCTCATCCTTCTCGCCGTGCAGCACAAAGAACGGCGGGGCGTCGCGGTGGACGTAGGAAATCGGCGACGCCGCCCGGAACCGCTCGGGCTCATCGGCGTAGCGGGCCTTGAGAACGAAGTGCTCGAGGAACGGCAGCATGATGTCGTTCATATTCTCGAGGTCGGTGAAGTCATAGACGCCGTAATACAGCGCGGCCGCCTCAACGGTCGTGTCAGCGTCTTCAAATCCGGGCTGTAAGGCTGGATCGTTCGGGGTGAGCGCGGCCAACGACGCCAGGTGCCCGCCGGCCGACCCGCCGGTGATCGCTATGAAGTCGGGGTCGCCGCCGTAGTCGGCGATGTTCTCGCGGACCCACGCGATCGCCCTCTTCACGTCGATGAGGTGCGCCGGAAACGCACATCGCGGGCTCTTGCTGTAGTTGATCGAGACGCAGATCCAGCCGAGTTCGACCATGCGGCTCATCAGCGTGTACGCCTGGCCACGTTTGCGGTTCAGGGTCCACGCCCCTCCGGGGACCTGTATCAACACCGGCGCGCGGCAGCCGGGCGCCAGGTCGTGGCGCCTCCAGATGTCGAGCAGGTGTGCGCTGCCGCCCGGACCGTAGGGGATGTTGGAGGTCTCCGCCGCGTACCGGCGGTGCGGGCCGGGCATGCGCAATAGCCCAGCGCGGGGAGTGCACTCGGACTGGGCATAGGTCGGTTGGCGCACCAGCTCACGAAAGTCCGGCCCGAAGCACTCTTCGAGCCCGGCGGTGAGGGCTTGGTCCGCGCGCTGCGCCGCCCACGCGGTGGCGACGCGAGCAATGGAAGGAGGCGAGACCCGGCACAACGCGTGCCCGGTGACCACGTGCGGGGGAAATTCCGTGGACAGCCAACCGGCGAACCAACCAACCGCGGAGGGCGAACCGCGCAGCAACAGGGCGCCGGCTTGGCAGGTGTCTCGGGCGTCGGCCGCCAGCCGCAATGCCTGGGCACCGGCCCGCGAGCACCGCGAAGTCACGTTCAACACCACGCTCATACCGACGCCATCCCTCGACGTTATGCACACGCCTCGTTGCGGTTAACGGCTGATGATCAGCCGGTGATGTACGTGTGTCGCGGCTCACACCATAGCCGATAAG
>Ga0210389_10002255_pt1 | contig 15274 bp, 13 predicted proteins | sample IncBWH28OmetaG_FD_160127 | JGI IMG/M metagenome (GOLD analysis project Ga0210389, IMG submission 160127) | Forest soil microbial communities from Barre Woods Harvard Forest LTER site, Petersham, Massachusetts, United States - Inc-BW-H-28-O ...
CCCCCGGCCAGCAGTGCCACGGCCAGTGACGTTGCCGCGCCGGCGGCATAGGCAAACAGCAGCAATGTGGTGCGGGCGTTCGGACCGGAGATTGCGGCGCCCGTCAGGATGAGTCCCAGAATCGGCCCCGCGCAGGGAGCCCATAGAAGACCGGTGGCAACGCCGAGAAGCAGCGAGTTCAATAGGGTGAATCGGTCTGCCGGAGTTGACTGCGCCAGTCTGTTTCCCAGAGCGACGAATGGACGGGCGAGCCAATCCGCCAAACGCGTCGACAACAAGGTCGCTGCAAAGGCGGTCAACAGCACCAGCGCGAAGATGCGCCCGTATTGATTGACCCTGACGGCCCAAGACCCTCCCACGGCCGCCAGCGTGGCGATGCCGGCAAAGGTGATGGCCATGCCTGCCAGCATCGGCAAGCCATTGGTCAGAAATTTCTGTTCGGAGCGCACGAAAACGAAGGGGAGGACCGGCAGGATGCAAGGACTCAATATGGTCAGCACGCCGCCCAGAAACACCAAAATAACAATGGTCATGATCGGCGATGTTACTCCTGTCGAATAAGACCGGCGATCGGGCCATTACATTGCAAGTGCCCGTCAGGTGCCGCAAAAAGTTTGCAGCACGCGCTCGTTCGGTTGCGGTGGATTGCGGTAGGCGTTGAAGGGCGCCCGCTCAACATAGGGTTCGGAGAGCACCTGCGACAGCTCCTCGAAAGGCGCGAAATCCCCGTGCTCGACCGCCGCCGCGATCATTTGTTCGATGCGGTGATTGCGCGGCGTATAGGCTGGATTCGCCTGTTGCATCGACTCGGCGCGCGCCGCGGGCGTTGTTGGTTCACTTGCCGTGCGAGCCCGCCAACGCCGTGCCCAGTCATCGTCGCCTGCCCCGTTGGCAAACAATCCACGCAGCGGCGCGTCGTCTCGAGGATCCCGCGCAGCGGCGCACAGCTGCCGAAAGGTCTGCGTGAAATCGGCTTGATGGCGATGCATTGCCTCGAGCAGATCTTCGGCGAGCTGCCGATCGCCGGGCTCCGGCGTCGCCAGCCCCAGCTTGCGGCGCATTCCGGCCAGCCAGCAGTCGGCGTACAGAGTTTCAAACGTCGAGATCACCTCCGTGGCTGCGTCTACCGTGCGCTGCGGGTCGCCGTCAATGAGGGGCAGCAAAGTTTCCGCGAAGCGCGCCAGATTCCACACGGCGGCATGCGGTTGATTGGCATAAGCGTAGCGGCCGCCCTCGTCAATGGAGCTGAAGACCGCGGCCGGATCGTATGTGTCCATGAATGCGCAGGGCCCATAATCGATGGTCTCGCCCGACACCGCCATGTTGTCGGTGTTCATCACGCCGTGAATGAACCCCACATGCATCCAACCGGCGACGAGCGAGGCCTGACGCGATACAACCTGTTCCAGCAGCCGCAAGTAGGGATTCTTGTCCTCGGCGCAATGCGGATAGTGCCGCTCGATCACATAGTCGGCGAGGATTCGCGTGCCGGCGATGTCCCCGCGCGCCGCAAAATATTCAAACGTGCCCACGCGCACATGGCTCGCGGCGACCCGCGTCAGTATCGCTCCCGGCATCGTTGCTTCGCGCTGCACGGATTCACCGGTCGTCACCGCCGCGAGCGACCGTGTGGTCGGTATCCTCAGCGCATGCATGGCTTCGCTGACGAGATACTCGCGCAGCACCGGGCCCAAGGCGGCGCGGCCATCGCCGTTGCGCGAAAACGGCGTGCGTCCGCAGCCTTTGAGTTGGATATCGCGCGCCACGCCCGCCCGATCTCGCGATTCTCCCAGCATGATCGCCCGGCCGTCGCCGAGCTGCGGCACAAAGTGTCCGAACTGATGTCCGGCATAGGCCATGGCAATGGGCACCGTGCCCCGCTGCAATACGTTGCCCGAGAACAGCTGCGCCAAGGCCGCGGCATCGAGACCCGACAAATCCAGGTCCAAGCCGGCCGCCAGGGATTGATTCAGCGTGACCACGGCCGGCGCCGACACGCGCGTCGGCTCGACCCGCGCGTAAAAGCGCTCCGGCAGACGCGCATAGCTGCTGGGATTCACGCGTTGACCGTCGCCTCGGCGGGAGAACCGCGGCTCACTGCGCCGCGTGTTGCGAGCCAGGATCCGAGCAGGATGAGCGCGAATGCGATGAAACCGCCAAGGCCGAGATGCTCATCGAGCACGATCACGCCGAGCAAGGTCGCGACCACCGGATTGATGTATGTAATCACCGATGCCCGCGACGCGCCGGCGTGGTGAACCAGATAAAACATCAACAACATGGCAATCGCCGTGCATACGATGCCGAGCACGGCGATCGACACCAATGCCTTGGCCGAGGGCAGGCTGGACGGGAATGCGACGGCCGCGGGAATCAACAGGATGACGCTGGCGACCAGCAAACTCGCCGCCAGCGGTCCAATCGAATCCAGCCCGTGCAAATGGCGCTGGATGATCAGCGGTCCCACCGCGTAGCAAATCGTCGCCGCCAGCATGCAACCCACGCCCGCCCATCCCAACGAGCCTGAGATGGAACCGGTTCCAAGCAACGCAGCGACGCCGATAAATCCGATCGCGAGACCGGCGATGCGCCACGCGCCCAACGCTTCACGAATACCGAAGAAGCGCTGAATCAGCGCGATGGAAAGCGGCACCATGGCGATCAAAATTCCCGTGACCGAGGAGCTGATCCAACGTTCGCCGAGGGAGATCAGCGAAAACGGGATCGCGAACTCGACCAGGCCAAAGGCGATAACCGCCGTTTTGTGTCCGGCCAAAGGGCGCAGCGCGCCGCGTCGCCACGCAATCGGCATCAGAATGAGGGTCGCAAGCACGACGCGGCTGAACGCCAGGATCAGCGGTGATACTTCCTGCAATGCCACTTTGATGAAAAAATACGGCAGCCCCCAGATGATCCCGAGAGCCGCGAAAGCCATCCATCCTCGCCAGGCCACTAGCACTCCTTCAACACGCGCCAGCCTTCCATGCTATCAGGGTTTCGGCGTCCACCCGCGTGCGCCGTCCCCGCATGTCAGACAACGCCGACAGCGCTTGACCTACAGAAATATCGGTAAATGCCACGCCAATTGCAGCTATTCCGTACAAGACGCGGCGGCGCTGCGTAGACGACAATCTATGCCGTGGATTGACATCCGGCCGAGATGACGCAGCCGAGGAGCAAAATGCCTTTTTTTCAAGAAGACGAATTATCGATTCACTATCTGCAGCGGGGACGGGGCGAACCTTTATTGCTCATTCACGGCTTGGGTGGCAGCGGCGCCGATTGGGCCTTTCAAGTGGCGGCCCTCGAGCATCGCTTTCGCATCATCGTTCCTGACCTTCCCGGCAGCGGTCACAGCTTGCCGCCGCGCAACGAATACACCATTGCTGGATTTGCCGGCGCGCTGTGGAAGCTCATGGATCATCTGAAAATCGTTCGGCCGAATATTGTCGGCTTTTCATTGGGCGGCGCGGTGGCGCTCGAAATGGCCGCTCTACGCCCGGCCAGCGTGCCAAAACTCGGCCTCATCAACAGCCTCGCGACCTATCAACCGCGCGATTTGCGCAAGTGGCTCGAGACTTATGTCGCGGCGACGCTGGTGCGGCTGCTGGGAATGCCGCGCGCGGCATGTTTGATGGCGGCGAGGCTGTTTCCCGAGCCATGGCAGCGCACAATGCGTGAGCACGCAGTTCGCGTGCTGGCGTCCGTACCCGCCAATTCTTATCTGGGAACCGGCTTGGCGTTGGCGCGCTGGGCGATCCTGGATCGACTCGATCGCTTGAAGAGCCGCGTTTTGCTCATTGCAGCTGAAAACGATTTTACGCCGCTGTCCGAAAAGCGCGATCTGGCGAAAAAGCTGAACGCCGAGCTGGTGGTCGTGCGCGGCTCCCGGCATGGCACACCCTTCGATTCCGTCGAAGCCACCAATGCCAGTCTGCTGGCCCTGCTCACCGACCAGCCGCTGCCTCCGCCCGCGCGTTGGGTGCGCGATGAGCCGACGAGCGTGCAGGCCTTGTCCCTGAACGGCAGCATCGCAGAAGAGCATGCCTTGAGCCCCCTGCTGCTCGACTAGCCTGCCGTCACGAGGCTTAGCCTGGCGTCACGGGACCAGCCTGGCGTCACTGACCGGCCTGCTGCCACGGCAAGCGGTTCAAGTCGAGGTTGCCGCCGCTCAAGATAATCCCGACGTTTGCGCCCGGCGCGGCGACCCGGCCCTCGACGATGGCCGCGTAACTGACGGCACCTGAGGGCTCCACGAGCAGCTTCATGACCTCCCACACCCGGCGCATCGCTTGCACGATGGACTCTTCCCGCACCGTCACGATGTCGTCCACCAAATGCATGATCTCCGCGAACGGTCTTTCACCCAGTGAGGTCTTGAGGCCGTCGGCGATGGTGCGCGGCTCGAGCATGGGAATGATTTTGCCGGCCTTGAGGGAGCGCGCGGCATCATCCGCGCCGGCAGGTTCAACGCCGATCACGCGCAAGCCGGGCTTGATGTTCTTTGCCGCGACGGCGATGCCGCTGAGCTGTCCGCCGCCCCCGACGGGACAGAGAATGACATCGAGGCCGGGCACATCCTCGAGCAGCTCGATGGCCGTGGTTCCCTGTCCGGCCATGACGCGCAAATCGTCATAGGGGTGGATGAATACCGCCCCGGTGCGCTCCATCACTTGCCTGGCGGTTGCTTCACGCGCCGCCAACGTCGGCTCGCACAGGACCACGTCCCCGCCGTAACGGCGTACGGCCGCCTGCTTGGCCTGCGGGGAATTGTTCGGCATGACGATGTATGCGGGGATACCGCGCAGCCCCGCGGCGCGAGCCAGCGCGGCGGCATGGTTGCCCGAAGAGTGGGTGACCACGCCTTTCGCGGCCTCCGCATCGGTCAACAGAAACACGGCATTGGTGGCGCCCCGCGCCTTGAAGGCCCCGACTTTCTGAAGATTTTCGCATTTGAAATGCAGCCGCATCCCCGCCAACCCGTCGAGCACTTCGCTGGTCATCACCGGGGTGCGGTGAATTTTGTCGCGGATGCGCGCATGCGCCTCGCGAATCGATTGCATGGTCAGTCGCTGCGGTTCTGTGCTTCGTGTATCCATAAACTCTGTGCTAAAAGACATGTGATGAAAACCCGCCTGACCTGGTTCGTCGTCCTCGCCATGATCAGCGGACCTTTGTTCGGACTGCTGCTGCATGAACTCCTGGGCAACGGACCCGCAGCCGACAGTGCCGCGGCGGCCTTTTCCCTGGTGACAACCAGCTTCCTGCGCCTCATCAAGATGATCATAGCGCCATTGGTGTTCACCACGCTCGTCGTCGGGGTCGCCCGCATGGAGGGCGCGGCCGCGATAGCCAGAATCGGCGCGAAAGCGCTCGGCTGGTTTGTGCTGGCGACGCTGGCATCCATGACCATCGGGCTCGCGGCCGTACAACTGTTCAAACCGGGCCTGGGCCTCTCCGCCACCGCGGCTGCCGGCTCGGTTGTGGCCACGCCCCTGCAGTTCAAGGACTTCCTCGAGCATGTGATCCCGAGTTCCGTGGTGCAGGCGATGGCCGGCAACGAAATACTGCAAATCGTGGTGTTCTCGGTATTTTTTGGGGCGGCGGCGTCGAGCCTGGGCCCCAAGGTCAAGGGGCTCATCGACACCATCGACGAGATTGCCGCGGTGATCCTGAGGGTCACGCGCTACGTCATGACCCTGGCGCCCCTGGCGATCTTTGCGGCGCTCGCGTCGACGGTGTTGAGCCAGGGCTTGAGCGTTCTGCTGGTTTACGCCAAGTACATCGGCAGCTTTTATCTGGCGCTGGCTTTGTTATGGCTGTTCTTCGTCTGTGTTCTCCACGCGTGCATCGGCCGGCGGACCTGGCCGCTGCTGACCGAGATCCGGTCGCCGGTGCTGCTGGCTTTTTCCACCTCGAGCTCCGAAGCGGCCTATCCGCAGACCCTGGAACGGCTGGAAGCGTTCGGAGTAAGCACTCGCATTGCCTCCTTCGTATTGCCGCTGGGATATTCCTTCAACCTGTGCGGTTCCGCGATGTACTGTGCCTTTGGCGTGTTGTTCATCGCTCAAATCTATCGCATCGATTTCAGCGTGCACCAACAGATCATGATGCTGCTGATTCTCATGGTCACGAGCAAGGGAATTGCCGGCGTGCCGCGCGCCGGATTGATGGTCATTGCCGCCTCCCTGAGCTATTTCGGTCTGCCGGAACAGGGCCTGGTATTCGTCTTTGCCGCGGATCAACTCCTGGATATGGGTCGTACCGCCACCAACGTGCTCGGCAATGCCGTCGCCTCGACGTTGGTGGCCAAATGGGAAGGCGAGCTCAAGGAAAGCTGGCAAACGGAGCTTCAGGAGAACGCGGCGTGAGCCTCGCCGCCATGAAGCCCTAGCCGTGGCCGGCGATGAACACCGCCAGCATGTCCTCTTCTTCCTTTGGGGGCTCCGCTTCGTCACGCAACAGTTTCGTTATCTCATCGGCGGGCATCGGCCGCGCGAACAGGAAACCCTGCCCCACCGAGCATCCCAGCCTGCGCAAAATTTCCACTTGCTGGTACGCCTCGATGCCTTCGGCAATCACCTCGATGTGCAAATGCCGCGCGATGGCGATGATCGCGCTGACGATGGCCAGATCGCTGGAGTCGGTGACCAGATCGCGAACGAAGCTGCGGTCGATCTTGAGTGCATCTACGCGCCAATTCTTGAGATAACTCAAGCTCGAATATCCGGTTCCGAAATCATCGATGGCGATTTTGATGCCCAGATCGCGCAGCCGCGCCATGGTGTCCTGCCGGTTTTCGCCCGCGGGAGAATGGGAATCAAACACGGCCCGCTCGGTCATTTCGAGCTGCAGCATCTCAGGCAGAAGATTGTGAGACTTCAGCAGGGTCGAAATCGTCGCTTGCAACTCGCCCCGCTGCAGCTGGGCCGGGGCGACGTTGAGCGAAACCGGCACCAGGGGAATCCCTGCCTCGCGCCAGGCGCTCATGGTTTGCAGGGTTCGATGTAGAACGAAGTTGCCCATGGGCACGATCAAGCCGGTCTCCTCGGCGACCGGAATGAACTGATCGGCGGGGATCATGCCGTGCACGGGATGGAGCCAGCGCATCAGCGCCTCCAGGCCGACTATTTTTCGCGTGATCAAGTTGACGAACGGCTGATAGTGCACATCGAGCTGCTTCAGGCGCAGCGCCTCGCGCAGCGAGGCCTCGACGGCGACGCGATGCTTGAGCTTGCGGTTCATCGCATGACTGAACATTTGCACGTTGTTGCGGCCGCGGTCCTTCGCCTGGTACATCGCGGTGTCCGAATGCTTGAGCAGCTCGATCATGTTGGCGCCGTCGCGCGGGTACAGGCTGACGCCGACGCTGCCGGTGGTTTGCAACGGATAGCGGTCGATGACGATCGGGCGATTCAGCGTCTCGATGATCCGGCCGGCCCCCAAGGTGACCTCGTCGTAGTTCTCGACATTGCGGAACACCACGACAAATTCATCGCCGCCCATGCGGATCACGACGTCGGAATCGCGCACGCAGGTCCGCAGCCTCGCCGCCACCTCCTGCAGCAGTTTGTCGCCCGTCTCGTGGCCGCGCGTGTCGTTGATGTGCTTGAACCGATCCAGGTCCAGAAACACCACGCCCAGCATGGTATTTTCAGCCCTCGCCTCATCGATTGCCCGGGGCAGGAAGGCGGTCAGGTAGTGGCGGTTCGGCAGCCCGGTCAGCTGATCGTGATGCGCCATTTTATCGAGCCGCTGCTGATTCTCGATGAGCTGCTGCTCGGCCTTCCGCCGCAACGAGACATCATGCGTCACGTAGGCGAGCACATCGCGCCCATCCACGTCGAGGGCGTTGCATCGCACCTCGGTATCGAAGAATGAACCGCTCTTGCAGCGCTGCTGCATGCTGATGGCCATTTGGGAGTCCGCTTCGACCAGCCGCGACAGGACGCTGTCCGGCGAGGCATCGCCGTCGGTAAATATGTCGGTGAGCGTCAATGACTGCGCTTCCTCGTTCGTATAACCGAGCCGACCCAGGAAAGCAGGATTGGTGTAGAGCACTTGGTGCGTGTGTGCATCGACAATGACGATGCCGTCGTTGGCTTGATCGATGAGCGCCTTGTAGCGCGCATCGACCGATCGTTGATGGCGAAAATGACGCCTCAATGCGACGATGACGACGCCGGCGATTGCCAGCAGCATGAGCAGCCCGATCAGCACATAGGCCGTCACGCCGCCGGAGGCATCCGCCGCGGCCGATGAGGCCCCGGAGCTGTTCATCGCGCGCGTGAGCCGCAATGCCCGCACGGCGCGGCCGCCGGCATTGTGCAGCACTGCGTAGCCTGAGGAGTCTTCGCGCGATAACTTCGTGGTCACGCCAAATGCATCGGCCGAATTCGCCGCAAGCGAATCGGCGGGTTCGGACGGCGCCAAGCTCAACGTAGCGCCGGCGGACCGGGCCAATTCAGCAAGCAGCGCCGGCGACAGTGAGCGGCTCGCGACCACCCACCCTAGAACGGCAGGCGAGGCACGGCCCAGGACGGGTCGAACGGCGAGCCACCGATCATCGCTGAAGGTCATCAGTTGCGAGGTCCGGGCCGGCTCCAACTGCGAGGCAATCATCGACTCGGCCACCTGCATCATCGCCGGGTCGGGGGCCTGTTCGCTCAGTTGGCCGTTCGCAATGATGACGCTGAAGCGAACGGCGCGCGAGGCCGAAAGTACGACCAGCGCATCGAGGCTGCGGCGAGACACGTCGGCCAGTTCCAAGCGGTCGGCGGAGGGGTCGGTGGTGTCTTGAACCAGCCGCAGAGCTGCCTCGGACTCCGCCAACTCGCGGGTCCGCTCGGTCAGACGCTCGGATAGCGCCGTCAACTCATGCGCCAGCTGAGCCAGCTGCAGGCTCATATTTTCGCGTTCCAGCGCCGCCGCGCGGTGGCGCCAGTCTTGCAGGCTGTGGACCAGGGCTCCCGGCAGCAGAAGCAGCAAGGCGGCCCCGGCCAGCCAGAGTGATCGCCGCTGCAACGACGCTTGAATCCAGGCCGCGCTATTCGACATAATCATCTACAAATTTAGTTAGTTGGGCGCAGTATCTGCGATACAAAGTGAAGTAACCGATATGGGGTCCACAGTCCGGCGTAGAACATTGAAACTTGTGTATTGTTAGCGGCATGGAAGTTCGTCTCGATACCGGTCTGGAAATTATGCTCGAGCGCGCCCCGAACGCGCACGCATCGCGCGTGCTCGCGACGGTGGTTGCGACGGCGGGATCCACGTACCGCAAGCCGGGCGCCCGCATGCTGCTGATGGCAGACGGCAGCTACATTGGCTTGTTGAGCGGCGGGTGCCTCGAATCGGACCTGCAGATCCACGCACGAGAAGTGCTGGAAAGCGGCGCGGCGCGCGCGATCGAGTACGACACCCGCGGTCCCGATGACGTCCTATTCGGCGTGGGGGCCGGTTGCGAAGGCACGATGCGGGTTTTGCTCGAACCCGCGGGTCCGATGAGCCCGGCTGAGGCAGCGCTGGCCGCCGCCGGCCGCGCCACGCATTTGGGCGAGTCGACTTCCTTGATCATGGTGCACAACTCGGCGCAGATGCGTCTCGGTACTTATCGGGGCGATCAAGCGCTGCCCGCCGCGGAAGCGTCGCATGCGTTCGTCCAGCGCCTTGGCCCCCCTCCGCATCTGCTGATTTGCGGCGCGGCCCCGGATGCGCAACCGGTTGTCGGCGCGGCGCGCGCCTTGGGCTGGCGCGTATCGGTGGTCGATCATCGGCCCGCTTATCTCGTTGCGGCGGGGTTTGCCGGCGCCGAACTGCGCGTCGTCAATCCGAAGGCCTTGCGGACGGAGATCGATCTGACGCGTTGCCATGCCGCCGTCGTCATGAGCCATCACCTGCCCTCGGATGAAGCGTACTTGCGCGAACTCGCGGAAGCGGCGGTCCCGGCCTACGTCGGATTGCTCGGCCCCAAGGCGCGACGCGGCCGCTTGGCCAAGGAACTCGGGCCGCTCAACGAACGCTTGAGCGGCCGAATTCGCGGGCCGGTCGGTCTCGATATCGGCGCAACGACGCCCGAGGGTATTGCGCTCGCCATCATCGGACAGATTCACGCGTGGTTGGCAGGGCGCGGCTACAGTGAAGCCGTATTGACGTGACGGCACCCACGTATCGGTCCGGCGCGCAATCAGTGCCCGCGAGCGATGCCGCCGCGACACCCGAAGAACGGGCCAGTGCACTGGCGTTCCTGCAGAAACTGGCGACCGAGGTGTCCAAAGGAACCGTTGACCTGCCCTGCTTTCCCAACGTCGTCATCCGCATCAGCCACGCATTGGCAGACCCGAATGCGACCACCGATAAAGTCGTCACCATTGTCGGTGCCGAGCCGCGTCTCGCGGCGCGCGTTCTGCAAACCGCCAATTCCGCGGCGTTCAACAGTTCCGGCAAGCCCTTGAGCGATCTGAGATCGGCCATCACACGGCTCGGACAACAAATGGTCCAGAGCACGGCCATGTCCTATGCCATGCAGCAGATGAAGAATGAGGCATCGCTGCGTTCCATTGCCCAGCCGCTCTCCGAGTTGTGGAGCAGAAGCATCGCGGTCGCGTCAATCTGCAGACTCGTGGCGGTACGGACCAAGGTGGCCGCGGACGAGGCGTTCCTGACGGGTCTGCTTCATGGCATCGGAAAACTGTACATCATGGCGCGAGCGGTGAGCGCAAGCGGCGGAATCGGGAGTGCGCAAACCTGGATGGAGCTCATCGGCGGCTGGCAGGCCCCGATCGGCAAGGCGGTGCTGCAAAGCTGGGGCTTCGCGGAGGAAATGTGCGACGCCGTGGGCGATCAGGACGATATCGACCGGCGCTGGAAACATCAGGCGATGCTCGTCGACGTGCTCATCGCGAGCCTGGTATTGGCCGATGCGCTGAAGACGCCAGAGCCGAGAAACCTCGGGACCAAAGGCATCAATGCATTCTTGAGCATCGGTGTGACGCCGGCGGATTGCAGCGCCATTCTCAATCAGGCGGACGAACAAATCCGACTGATCCACGAGGCGTTGGCGTAGACTCCACAGGCATGCGGCGATTCCTCGGTATTTTCATTGCGGCGCTGGCGGCCGGCGCATCGATCGGCGCGGCGGCCCCGACAGCGACGCTGCCGGCACCGGATTGGCGGGCCACCGTGCGCGAGCTCGCCATGAGTCACTTCAAGAATCCGGCCTGGGGCTACTCGCACTGCCTGCGCGACTACGCATTGGCCCGGGAGTTGGCTGCCGCGGATCATGTCGCCCTCGATGATGATGTACTTTACGCGGCGGCGTTTCTGCACGACATGGCGGCGTTCCCGCCCTGGGAAGACGTCAAGGTCGATCATTCGGATGTCGGCGCCCGCGTGGTCGATACGGTTTTGAAGGGCACCGGATTCCCGATGGAGAAAATCGATGCGGTACGGGGTGCGATTCGTACCCACATGTACTATCGAGATCCTGCCGGACCCGAAGCGCTATACCTGCACGATGCCGACGCACTCGATTGGCTGGGGGCAATCGGCGTCGCACGCATCATGGCGCTCGTCGATCCGCATGGCGGCAATCCCGACGCGCCGAAGGCGGTGGCCATGTTGACCGATAATTTGGCGAAGGTACCCGGCCGGGTGCTGTCACCCGCGGGCCGAGCGCGCATTCCGGAGCGCAAGGCGGAACTGGAAAAATTTCTTTCCGACTTGAAGCGCGAGACGGACGACCTGCGCACGCTCTAGCCGCGCTTTGCGACGTGCTAGCGGGGCGCGCGGTGGATCGGATCGATCCAATAAACCTCTTCGAATCGTTCGGCGGCGTCGATGTTCAAATTGACGACCACCGATTCGTTGTCGCTGCGCACCAGCACGCATTCGAGCGGAGCATCGCTCAGGGCGTTGATTTCCTGGTGCGGCACGTAGGGCGGCACGAAAATAAAGTCTCCCGCATCCGCCTTGGCGGTGAATTCGAGCCGATCTCCCCAGCGCATGCGCGCCGCGCCCCGGACCACGTAAATGACGCTCTCGAGCGCGCCATGGTGGTGAGCCCCGGTCTTGGCGTTCGGTTGAATGATCACCGTGCCGGCCCAGAGTTTCTGTGAGCCGACGCGGGCGAAATTCACCGCGGCAGCGCGCAGCATGCCCGGAGTCTGGGGGGTATTGCTGTCCAGCCGGTCGCTCTTGATGACCCGGACGCCCTCGCTGCGCCAATCGCGATCTGTCTTCAACTATTGACCTCGAGTTGCTATAAGTGGCCCGCCGCCCTGCGCCACACGACCAGAGAATAACCGATTCCAATGAACTCAAACACTCGGCCATCGCCTGCCCAATCCGCGCCGCGCGGCTGGCTGGCCGGTCTGCCCTGGTGGACCATTTTCGCGCCCGTCATCGCAGCAATTGTGCTGGGGGCGGCCGGTCTTGGCTTGGGCGGAATTTTTGTCGGCGTCATTGCGCTGGCGCTCGCCGGCAGCGTGTTTGCCGCCGTGCATCACGCCGAAGTGGTTGCGCATCGCGTGGGCGAACCGTATGGCACGCTGGTGCTCGCCCTGGCAGTGACGCTGATCGAGGTGGCGCTGATCGTCTCCTTGATGATTGCAGGGGGTGCACAAGCGGCAGCAACCGCGCGCGACACGGTGTTCGCCGCCGTGATGATCATTCTCAACGGCATCATCGGCCTGTGTCTGCTGGTCGGCGGTCTCAAGCATCGCGAACAAACCTTCAGCCTCGACGGCGTCAGCGCGGCGCTGGTTGCGTTGGCCGCCATCGTCGTCCTCGCGCTGGTATTTCCGAATTACACCGTCACGACGCCCGGCCCTTACTACTCGCCCAGTCAGCTCACGCTCATTGCCGTCGTATCCCTGGTGATTTATGCAGCGTTCGTTTTCGCTCAAACCATCGGTCACCGGGGAATTTTCATCGAAGAGGACCCGGTGCAGGACTCCTCGCATGGCGTGCCGCAGCCGGGCAATGCCGCAACCGCGGTCAGTGCGTTCTTGTTGGTCGCGTGCCTGACGGCGGTGGTGTTGCTCGCGAAAAAACTGGCCCCCAGTCTCGAATCCGCCGTGTCGAGGGTGGGCGCACCCAACGCCGTGGTCGGCGTGATCATCGCGGCCGTTGTCCTGCTGCCGGAGGGCTTGGCCGCGCTGCGCGCGGCGCGGGCCAATCGGCTGCAGACCAGCCTCAATCTTGCACTGGGCTCCGCGCTCGCCAGCATCGGGCTGACCATTCCCGCGGTCAGCGCAGTATCGCTGTACATGCACACCGAGCTGGTGTTGGGTATCGACACGAAATCCACGGTGCTGTTGATTCTGTCCTTGTTCATTACCGCCATTGCGCTGCGCACCGGAAGAACCATCGTCTTGCACGGCATCGTGCTGCTGGTCATCTTCGTCGTCTATTTGTTCACGACCGTCGTGCCTTGAGCTGCGCCTAAGCCGCGACCGGTTTGAAAGCGAACGCCACCACCACGGCGGCGATCAGCAGCGCAAACGACACCGCATAATTCCAGGCCATTTTCTCCTTCAGATAAACGACCGCAAACACCATGAACACGGTCAAGGTGATGGCCTCTTGAATGATTTTCAGTTGAAACCCGGTAAAGGCGCCGAAGCCCAGGCGGTTCGCCGGTACCGCCATGCAGTACTCGATCAAGGCAATTCCCCACGAAATCAGAATGGCCTTCCACAGCGGCCATGCATGGCCGTACTTCAGGTGCCCGTACCAGGCGATCGTCATGAACACGTTGGAGCCGAACAGCAGCAGGATCGTCATCGTAAAACCTCTTGAGAGCGTCGCCGGCGATTTTCCGCCGTAAGTACGGGCGTGTACAATTGCAGCATGAAAGCCCTAATCGCCGCTTATGCCCGCTCACCCCAGACCTTCGCCCGCAAGGGTCCGCTTGCGCAGGTGCGCCCCGACACCATGGCCGCGCAAGTTGTGACGGCCCTGCTCGAACGCACGCGGCTCGATCCGGCGCTCATCGAGGATCTGATCATGGGCTGCGCGTATCCCGAAGGTCCGCAGGGATCGAACATCGCGCGCATCGTGGCGCTGTTGGCGGGATTGCCGTTGGAAGTCGGCGGCATGACGGTGAATCGGTTTTGCGGTTCTTCGATGTCCGCGATCCAGATTGGCGCGGCTCAGATCGATGCCGGTATCGGCGAGGCGTATCTTTGCGCCGGCGTCGAGTCGATGAGCATGGTCCCGCAGGGCGGCTTCAACCGGTCGCCCAATCCGGACTTGATGAGCCGCTTCCCCGATGCCTACATCAGCATGGGCCAAACCGCGGAAAATGTCGCGCAGCGCTACAACATTTCGCGCCACGATCAAGAAATGATGGCCGTCGAATCCCACCGCAAAGCCGCGCAGGCTCGCGAGCAGGGCCGGCTGCGCGATGAGATCGTGCCGATCCGCCTCGAGTCCGGCGAACTGATTTCGGAAGACGGCTGTATCCGCCCCGCCACGTCTCTGGAGGCGCTGGCGGCATTGAAGCCTGCCTTCTCCGAGCACGGCGTGGTGACGGCCGGCACCTCCTCGCCGCTGACCGACGGCGCAGCGGTGGTGCTCGTGACTTCTGAGGAATTTGCGGCACGTCACGGCCTGCGTCCGCTCGCGCGCATCCGCTCGGCGGCCACCATCGGGTGCGATCCCGCCGTGATGGGCATCGGACCGATTCCTGCCAGCCGCAAGGCCCTGGCGCGGGCCGCACTCGAGGCCGACGCGCTCGACGTGATCGAGATCAACGAAGCCTTCGCCTCGCAGGCGCTTGCCTGCATTCGCGAGCTCAAGCTGGACCCGGACAAAATCAATCTCGATGGCGGCGGCATGGCGCTCGGCCACCCGTTGGGCGCGACCGGCGCGCGCATCACCGGCAAGGCCGCATCCTTGCTGGCGCGCACCCGGGGGCGCTACGCCCTTGCCACTCAGTGCATCGGCGGAGGCCAGGGTATCGCGACGGTGTTGGAATCGCTCTAGAAACTCGAGTCCAGTGAAATGCTCACCGGGCAATGATCGCTGCCCATGACGGAAGCATGGATTTGCGCGCTCTTCACCGCGGTGCGAAGCTGCGCCGACACCATCAGGTAATCGATTCTCCATCCGACGTTTCGCGCGCGTGAATTGGCGAAATGGCTCCACCACGAATAGTGGCCATTGCCCTGGGTGAACATGCGGAACGTATCGACAAAACCGGCGTCGATGAAGGCCTGAAATCCCGCGCGCTCCTCATCAGTGAATCCCTTCTTGCCGCGATTGGGCTTCG